>OHVB01000015.1_pt1 | contig 73938 bp, 66 predicted proteins | sample 1579331 | NCBI WGS metagenome assembly OHVB01 (sample SAMEA3882503, study PRJEB24775) | human gut metagenome | biome: human-associated habitat; feature: intestine environment; material: feces | place: Netherlands | collected 2009/2010
TAGACCGAAAAGATTCCTTAAGATGATGCAGGTTATTTTTTGAATGTTACTTAATAATGGCATAGGCCTTAAAAATCTTGTCGCAGAGGTTGAATATTCGTAAATTTGATGTCTTAAATACAATTATTCAGTATGGCAAACATTGGTAACCCTTACACTCCTGTCGGGAAAAAGGTGGTTCTCTGCGGATCCGGGGAACTCGGAAAAGAAATCGCGATCGAGCTTGAGCGCTATGGCGTGCACGTCGTGGCGGTGGATAAATATGCTAATGCTCCTGCTATGCAGGTGGCGCAATCGTCTCATGTCCTGTCAATGCTTGACGGGGATGCCCTTGCGGAGATGATCGAGAAGGAGAATCCGGATCTGATTATCCCAGAGGTGGAAGCGATCGCGACTCCAAAATTGATAGAGCTCGAAAAGAAAGGCTATACGGTCATCCCGACAGCCAACGCCACTTACCTGACAATGAACAGGGAAGGAATCAGACGCCTTGCGGCAGAGGAACTTGGAATTCCAACCTCAAAGTATGAGTTCGCCCAGACGGAAGATGAGTTCAGGGCCGCCGTGGGACGGATCGGTTTCCCTTGCGTGGTTAAGCCGGTGATGAGTTCTTCCGGTCACGGCCAGAGTGTGGTACGTAATGAGTCTCAGGTCGCCGAAGCTTGGAGAATTTCCCAGGAGGGCGGACGTGCCGGTGGCGGGAAGGTCATCGTTGAGGGCTTTGTGGATTTTGACTATGAGATCACTCTGCTGACAGTCCGTCACTGCGCAGGAACAACTTTCCTCAAGCCTGTGGGGCATCATCAGGTTGATGGCGATTACCGTGAGTCCTGGCAGCCTCAAGGGATGAGTGCGGCGGCGGAGAAGAAGGCCCAGGAGATCGCGGGAAAGATAACTGACGCTTTGGGAGGCTACGGAATATTCGGAGTCGAGCTTTTCGTCAAAGGTGAAGACGTGATCTTCAGCGAAGTATCTCCAAGACCGCATGACACCGGAATGGTTACGATGATCTCGCAGGACATGTCTGAATTCGCACTCCATGCCCGCGCGGTTCTGGGTCTTCCTGTTCCGGAAGTACGTTTCTACGGACCGTCCGCTTCGAAGGCAATTGTCGTCGAGGGCGACACAACTGAATATGAGTTTCAGAATGTTGACAAGGTTCTTGAAGAGCCCGGAGTGCAAGTCAGATTCTTCGGGAAACCGGAGATCAGAGGGCACCGCCGCGTCGGAGTCATCCTCGCCACGGACGAGACTGTCGAGAAGGCTCTTCAGAAAGCCGAGAGAGCATATTCAAAACTTAAGGTGAAAGTCTATTAGGAATATCTTGTCTTGGGCATCATGCAAGTTTTGCCATGACATCTTCCCATACCTTGAGTCTGCCTGTCTCGTTGAGGATTTCGTGCCGCATTTCAGGATAGAGATGAAGGTCTGTGTTCTTGTAGCCCAGTCGCTCCATCAGGTCGGCGGCCTTGCCGATCGCTTTGTCGGAGATCCGGCATGGATCCTCTGCCCCGGAGATGAAATGTACCGGAAGACTTGGGTTCGACATCTTCCAGCCTTTCGGACTGTAGCAGTCCTTCATCAGATCCAAGAGGTTCTTGAAGCCATTGACAGTGAATGTGAACATGCAGTAAGGGTCATTGTGGTAGGCCTCAAGCGTGTCCTTGTCAGAGCATACCCATGCGGATGGATAGCCCTCGTCTTCGAAAGGCTTGTTGAAGGAACCGAACGACAGATTCTGGAGTAGAGGCGAGCGGTAATGTCCTCCTTTGAACAGTCCTATCAGGCTGGCCAGCAGACGTCCCGCACCGCCGGCAGGATTGTAGCTCGGGCAGCCGCACACGAATAGCGTGTCGATGCTGTCATCGTAACGCTTTGTGAACGAGCGCACGGCCATGGAACCCATGCTGTGTCCGAAAAGAGTGTACGGCAGAATGGGATAAGAGGCCTTGATCTCATTCTGAACCAGACGGATGTCCTCCACAAGAGCCCTCCATCCGCCTTTGTACATATACCCCAAATCCTCTTCGCTCCGGACGGTCTCGCCGTGTCCCCGATGGTCGTGGACAGCGCAGATGTACCCGTGCGAGGAAAGGTATTCCATGAAAGGAACATATCTCTCCTTGTGCTCGCACATCCCGTGCACGATCTGCACAATGCCTTTTGGCTCGCCGGCAGGCTCGCTGATGAGCATCGCCAATTGCAACCCGTCCGAGGACGCCTCGATTTTCCGCTTTAGCATATTCATTGATTTTTAGATTGCTCTGTCTTCCATGGCTTTCGCCAAAAAAAGATTACTGCATATCGTATGCCTTGACATCGACAGATTGTGTTTGGCGGAACTTCCCGAATCTCCAGTACACGCGGAACGTGTAGCTTCTGCCGAGTCTTTCAATGTAGTTATGTGACTTAGTATGACTTGATGATTGGTTTCAGTTTGGGCCATAAATCAATTTAAAATTTTTCTTTTGGTCGAATTTATTTGCGAATTTAGGGAATAAGCCTACATTTGTTCCGAAAATTACAATAAAATTCGACTAAATGAAAAGAATGATTGTACTTGCAGCGGCCATTTGCGCCGCCGCTTTCACCGCCAAGGCTGGCGGCTATGTCACGAACACTAATCAGAATGTGGCGTTCTTGAGGAACCCGGCGCAGAACGCCGTGATAGGAGTTCAGGGAGCATATTTCAATCCGGCAGGAATCGGATTCATGGACAATGGATGGCATTTGGCGTTCGATGTCCAGACGGCACTGCAGAGGCGTTACACGACATCTACTTACGAGCCGCTCAAATACGGTGTGGACAACGAGGGCAGAGGGTACAAGAAATACACCGGCAAGTCCTTCGTGCCGGCTCTTCCGCATTTGAGCCTAGCTTTCAAGCACGACAATCTGTTCGCGTCATTCCATTTCGGAGTGGTCTCCGGAGGCGGCAAGGCGAAGTATGATCAGGGGCTCGGATCGTTCGAGGCTCCGGTCGCGATGATTCCGGCGCTGATCAATAATTTGGCTGGCTCCCAGATGGTTACCGGCTACGATGTCGATGTCAACCTGACCGGAGAACAGTACAACTTCGCGGGCCAGCTGAACATCGGCTACAAGATCAATCCGCAATGGAGCGTCTCCGCCGGCGTGCGTCTTAACTACATTTCCAACTACTATCTCGGAAGCCTGAGGAACATCCAGTTACAGTTCGGAGGCCAGATGCTTCCCGCAGCGAATGTGCTGGGCGCGGCTGTGTCAGCGATCTCCGGAGGACTGATCCCGACTGAAACCGCTGTCGGAATGGTCGGCGGACTTGTAAGCGACAAGGAACTTGACGCACATCAGAAAGACATCGCCTGGACTCCGGTCCTTTCGGTGGACTACAAGACCGGCAAGTTCAATTTCTCGGCCCGCTACGAGTTCAACACGAAAGTACGCCTGAAGAATGACACAAAGGCGAACACCACAGGAATATCCCAGTTCGATGACGGCAAGGAGATCGCCGCCGACATCCCCGCCAACATCAACATCGGTGCGGAATATTCAGTCAAACCGAATTTCAGGGTCGCTCTCGGCGCCAACTACTATTTCGACAAGCAATCGAAGCAGTACAACAACGAGACCGGCCTTAACGATAAGCAGAACTATCTGAAACACAATTCATTTGAAATTCTCGGCGGACTTGAGTACGACCTCAGCGATGTCGTGACCCTCAGCATCGGCGCCAACAGCAGCACATTCGGCTTCGGCAACGACGCGAAGTACATCTCCGACCTCAGCTACACCACCAGTTCAATCTCGGGCGGCCTCGGCGCAAGGTTCCACGTCAGCCCGAAAGTCGCCATTGATTTGGGAATATACAAGACGTTCTTCATGCACTTCACCAAAGAACAGGCCGACTACGGCGGAAACGGAGCCCTGATCGCCGCGAAACTCTCCCCGGTCCTCGGCCAGTTGGCCCCGACGGTTCCCGGCCTTGCCGAGAAACTCGATGTCAAGAACCTCCAGATCCCCGGTCAGGATGACTTCTACCGTACAAGTATCGTCGGCGGCATAGGCGTGACCTTCAAGTTCTAGTGAAGCAACATCGAAGCCTCCTGATTTGAAATCTTTGAATATGTCTGCCGTCATAGGCGGGCATATTCAAAGTCCGTGGTGGATAATTTATTAATACACAACTAATTAAAAGGGCATCCTCACTACCGAAGGGCACACCTTACTAAAACACTTATTATAAAGATGTTAGCCTCCACACATCTGAATCTGAGGGATTATTCGTAAATTGCGGATAATATGGAAAAGGTCAGAATCTGGTGCGGAGGTGAGGATGCGCTTCCGACGGTTTACATGCATTCGGTGGCCGGGGACGGTCACTGTGTCTGGGAAGCGTGCCGGCGAATTGGTTGTCCGGACTTTAATCTGGTGTCCATCTACGATTTTGATTTCGATGGAGACCTGACACCATGGCCGGCCCAAGGGGTTCGTAAAAGACAGCCTCCATTCAAGGGAAACGCAAAGAGTCATCTGGCCGAGATGCTGGACAGAATCATGCCGGAAGCGGAGGACCTGTTGCCAGCCAAGCCGCTCTACAACGCACTGGCGGGATATTCATTGGCAGGACTCTTCGCCCTCTGGAGCGTCTGGCAGACTGACCGTTTCACACGGCTCGCCTGTGGCTCCGCATCTTTCTGGTACCCAGGGTTCCTTGAATATGCCGTCTCGCACCCGATGGTCAGACAGCCGGACTTCGTCTCCCTGTCGCTTGGAGACAACGAAAGCGACACCCGGCATCCTGTCATGAGCCAGGTCGGGGAATGTACGGACAAGGTTCTGGAACTTCTTACCGAGCGGAACATTCCGTATTGCTTCGAGATAAATCCCGGCAACCATTTCACCGAACCGGACCTGCGCCTCGCCAAGGCCATCTCACGGATGCTGGCCGGGCAAAATTCCATAAAAGACTGACAATCAGCAGGTGAACATTCACCTATTGATTTCTATGCAGTTATATATTCACTCCCTCCCGTTTCGACCGGCAATAAACTGTAATCAGCAATAGAACAGCAAATCGCGCATCACGCCAAGAGAGACGCGCAGGGGCAATACTAGGAGATAAAGAAGTAGCGGCGAGCTTGCCTCTCCTGTTATCAAAGTACCAAGAGAGACACGCAGGGCAATGCAAGGAGATAAAGAAGTAGCGGCGAGCTTGCCTCTCCTGTTATCAAAGTACCAAGAGAGGCGCGCAGGGCAATGCAAGGGACCGGTGGGGAAGAAACCAGAGACTGCGGTGGAATATTCATGAAGAATATTGCGGGAAGGCGATGCAAGGAACGGTTATTGCTGGATTTGGTGATTGGTTTATCCACGCGGCGGGCAATAGCCGCTTGAATGAATATATTCACTGAAGGCAATTGCCTGCCTGATTACAAAAGAGATCATGAACAAGACAGCAAGAAAAGTTGTGCTTTCAGTGATGGCGGCGGCCATGCTGATGTCGTGCGGCACAGCGAAGAAGAGCGGACAGAGCAACATCGGAGAAACCAGCAGAGAAGAAGACATAGAGAATATAGACAGTGACTTTTTGATTCTTACGGACGGGCAGAGAGATCTTTTGACGAAGAACAACACTTTCGCGCTCAACCTGTTCAACAAGGTTTCCGGAATGGATTCCGGAGTGATCTCACCGCTGAGCGTCACCGGCCTCATGACGATGCTTGCAAATGGTGCGGACGGAGAGACCAAACAGGAGATTCTGAACGCTCTCGGATTCAGCGGAGCCTCGATGGACGAGATCAACGCGCTCTACAGCTACATCATCAAAAAGGCCGGAAAGTTGGATCCAGCCACAACGGTCAGCATCGCGGACTACATCGCCGTCAACAAGAACTACAAACTGAACGAAGAGTACACCCGGACAATCAACGACTGGTTCAAGGCCGAGATCCAGAACCTTGATTTCACTTCGAAAAAGACAACCGGCATCATCAACGGCTGGTGCTCAGACCACACGGACGGGATGATTCCTAAGATCATCGACAACGTCGAGCCGAGCGCCGTGGCCTACCTGATGAACGCCATCTACTTCAACGGCTCATGGGCTGAGAAGTTCGACGCGAAGGACACCAAGCTTGAGCGGTTCAAGGGCTACACCCGTGACATCAAGAAAGTCCGGATGATGCACAGGAATGATGAATGTCTCTACACCGCCAACAAGACTTACTCCGCCGTCAGGATTCCTTACGGCGACGGCACATTCTCGATGACGGTACTTCTGCCTAACGAGGACAAGTCGATTCAGGAAATGATGAAGGTACTCAGCGCCAAGGAGATTTCGAAGATCCGTCAGAACATGGAGAACTGCAAGGTGGACCTCAAGCTGCCTAAGTTCACGACCGAGGTCGAGCAGCCGCTCAACGACATCATCTCCAGTCTCGGAGCGTCCACGATGTTCAAGCCGTCAGCTGATTTCAGTAAGATGGCGGACGGGAATATGTTTGTCTCCAAGATGTTGCAGAAGGCCAGGATCGAGGTGAGCGAGGAAGGCACCAAGGCCGCCGCCGTCACCGCCGCGATCATGACCATGTCCGCCCTCGCCCCTGAACCTCGTACAGTTGAGTTCCACGCCGACAGGCCGTTCGTGTACTTTATCAGCGAGTCCCGCACCGGCGCGATCTACTTCATGGGGCAGTTCACCGGCAGCGAGATCTAAGCCAATTCCAGGTTCATGTTCATTCTCTAAAGTGTCAACCATTCTTAGGGAAGTTAAATAATTACACGCCAAATTTCCAATCAAAATAAAGCCAAATTTCCAAATATAAATCCGCCATTTTTCCAAAAAAATATTCAAAATGAATTGAATTACAAAGAAATGCACTATCTTTGCACCAAAATGATTATGCAATAACTTATCATTCTATAGGGGTTACTACATCATAAAATCCGCCACACGGTTCTGTGGCTCACCAGATACCGTCAGACACAGCATAATCTTCTTTGGAGGAAACAGTCGAACCTGATGTTTTGACTCTCGCCACTCAGTGCGCAAGTCGAGAATGATCAAATATATTTGTACTGCCAGGATGGTCGGCAGGATGAGCATTTGCTCCGATAAACCGTCTGCCTGATCTAATATCTTCGCCGGAGGTGAGTGGCAAGAGTGGAGTTTTCGTCAGTGCTGAATCTAATGCAACTTCGGCTGCAATTGTTGGTGGCCAGAGGAGTGTACTGTTTGGCAAAGGATTGATAACGACATGGTGACACATCATCAGTTATCTCTCAGTAAGATGCGGAATGCAGACCTCCCATCTTGGCTCATCTATAGGAACGTCCGCCGAAATAGCATTCTGCCGGAGACGATCGCCTACCTAAAAAGCGACAATCCGAAAGATCCTGACTACGAGTCTTTAATGAATATGGAAGCGCAGCTTCAGTCCTTCAGGACTCTTGACGGAAAGCCGTACAGGCTCGTTCCGCTCCCGAAGCCGGAGCAGATGTTCCTGGACGATTATCCGCTCCCTGCATCCTACGCCAATTTTCTGATCATCAACGGAGCGGTCCTCGTGCCGGGCTCCGGTTCAGAGCTCGATGAGGTCGCACGCACCAGACTTCAGGAAGTGTTCCCGGACAGAGAAGTAATCGTCATCGATTGCCGTCCTCTCCTCTCCGGCCACGGCGGCCTCCACTGCGTCACGATGCAGTTCCCGGAAGGTTGGTTGGAATAACGGTCACTTCTCGCTCACCTTAACCTTTGAGATAAGATCAAGAAGCTGGGCTCTGTAGCCATAAGGATCGAAAGAGAGTCCTGACTTCACAAGTTCCGAAGCCATCTCAAGGGTAGCGTCACCTTTATATTCAGAACCAAGAAGCACCAGTCCGTAAGCGGCGACTCCCGAAGCGAATGACAGGTCCGAGGACATCTGTCCCTCGTCCACCTTTATGTCAACCGAAAGCGCCTGACTCTCAGTGTCCAGAAGAGATTTCTTGTAACGGCAGTCGAACTTGCAGCAGTTTTCGCCATCCTTATAGTTTTCTGTAGGTACAATCTCATAGAGAGCTGTGATAGTCTGTCCGGCACCGATCTCCCCGGCATCCTTAGAGTCATCCTCGAAATCCTTGTTGTCCATCACGCGCCTCTCATAACCGATAAGACGGTAACTTTCAATCATATCCGGATCGAATGTGACCTGAACCTTGGTGTCGTTGGCGACGGAAACGAACTTTGATCTTTCCTGAACAAAGACCTTGGCCATCTCCTCCTCGGAATCAATGTACTGGTAGGTGCCATTGCCCTTGACGGAAATCTTCTTCATCATCGCATCGTTAAGGTTGCCGGAACCGAAGCCACAGGCTGTCAGGTATATTCCCTTACGAGCATAGCCTTCAACCAGTTCGGTAAGAGCGTCAGAATCTGTCACTCCAACATTGAAATCACCGTCCGTGCCAAGGATGACACGGTTGTTGCCATCAGGAATATAATTGGACAACGCTTCCTCATAAGCCATCTCGATCGCTTTTCCGCCGGCCGTAGAACCCGAAGCGCTCAATTTTCCAATGGCCGCCTTGATCTTCGCGGCATCCTTGACAGGAGTCGACTCAAGCAATTTGCGGACAGCTCCGGAATATGTCACAATGGAAATCCGATCTTCCGGCTGAAGGTAGTCCAAAAGTGTGACCAAAGAGGATTTGAGGAGCTCAAGTTTGTCCTTTGAGCTCATCGATCCGGACACATCGACCAAGAATACATAGTTCGAAGCCGGAAGTTCATTGTCATTCAAAGATTTACCTTTCAGTCCGAGCCTGAGGAGCCTATGCTCCTTATTCCAAGGACAAAGCCCTGTCTCGGCATTGATCGCCACCAGGTCAGATCCGGTCGGTTCCGGATAATCAAACGTGAAATAATTCAGGAACTCCTCTATCCTGACGGACGCTGGTTCGACAGCCCAGCCGTTTTTGACATATTTCCTCATTATGGTGTACGATGCCCCGTCAGCGTCGATGGAGAACGTGGAGACATTCTGATCCTTTGTCTTGACAAACGGATTCTCGGCGATCTTGTCGAAACGGTCACCACCGGTCATCGCTTCAGCAGTTCCGTTCATCCCGGGGGCATAACCCAAGAAGTCACTGTCATTGGAAATGGCGCAGGAATACACCGCCAAGGATAAAGCGGCAATGGTTACAAGTCTGATCATAGTTTTCATAACATCATATTTTTAAAGTCACAACTTACTAAATGTAAAACTTGTAAAACCTTGCATATATTATGATGAAAAAACTTATATGCCGCCTCCTAAGTGACCGCAGAACAGGAAGTGACATAATGATCAGAATGAATATGACAGCGTCAGCCCGAAAGTGTGGTAAAGGGCTCTTTTCTTAGGATAGAAATCGTAGAAATCAGTTCCGTTATAGCTCAAGTTTCTGACGCTGGAGTACATATCAATGTCGTTCAGCGAATAACTCAGGCCGATTCCCCAATCACTGAATGAGAACAGGATCGTGCCGCGGCACTGCCAAAAGACGCTGCGCCCGCCCCAGCCACGGACATATTCAGTATTCGTGTCACCGGCTTCGTTGGACAGAAGCACCTCTCTCCTAGAGAAAGGTATCGCGAAGACAGCCCCCGTTTCCACAAGGCAAGCGATCCGGCAACGCCCGGACTCCAGCAGATCCGGAGTCTTGAATATTCCCGAAAACAGAAATTTCGGAGCCAGTGCGTCTATATTCCATTCATCCTCCTCGCCAGATGTCATCTGCCACTGATCATAGTCAGAATCAGCGATATAGCCGCTCGGCATATTCTTCCCCATAAAGCCCACTCCGCACGACACGCCTCCGCCAAGGGCCACGTACCGGTTCAGAAAATGATGCCAGGTCACCTCCATCAGGCCGTATTCGTTGGTGGAATAGCCAAAGTTGAACCGGAGCAGTTCCTTTTCAGTGGCCGCTCTCTCCCTTTGGGCAACTTTCACATCCACTTCCCGCGCCGGCGACGAAATTGTCACAAGCAACAAGAATAAAGACAGGATGTGACTTTGATGATATCCGAACATATTCCTATAATTTAATCGACTCGTGTCCGCAGGCCGTTATTTGCCGAGAAGATCACTGACGTAAAACATTCTCTCGCCTTGGTTTTTCAGCGAATATAAGACATTTTCCGGAACCATCATCCGAAAAAAGATGTAACTTTGCCTTCAAACCACTGTAGAGAATACAAGAATACCAATGATAGACAATATGAGAAAGCACCTTCAATTTTTACTGGCAGCATGCCTGCTGGCATCAGGGGCATATTCCGTTCATGCGCAGAACAGGGCCGACCGTCAGAATCTTGAGAACGAGGACTCATTCTCGATGATTATCCTCGGGGACCCGCAGGGCTACACCAAGTACGACATCAACCAACCGATCTTCGAGCTCTGCACAGCTTGGATCGCGGAAAATGTGGAGCATCTGAACATCAAGGCTGTGCTCTGTACGGGAGACATGGTCGAGCAAAACGAGAACATCACGATGAACCGCAAGATGCTGAACCAGACAAGCCGGGAGATGTGGGAATCCGCTTCACGTTCGATGGCGAGGCTTGACGGCAAAGTCCCGTACATCATCTCCGGTGGAAACCACGATTATGGCTATCAGAAGTCCGAAAACGGACGGACCAAACTTCCTGAATATTTCCCTTTCGAGCGCAACTCGTGCTGGCGTGACTGCCTCGTCGCTGATTTTCCGAACCGCAACGGGGACATCTCCATGGAGAACGCGGCGTTTGAGTTCCACGACAAGAACTGGGGAGACATCCTGGTCATCACAACCGAGTTCGCCCCACGGCCGGATGTTCTTGACTGGGCAAGGGATCTCGCGGGAAGTGAAAAGTTTCGTGGACATAAGGTCATCGCCATGACCCACAGCTATCTCAAGCAACGTTCAGCGGAATATACTAAAAACACAAGTTATAAGATTACCCCTCAGACCTCAGGGAAGGATTTCTGGGACAAATTCGTGTCCGTCAGCCCTAACGTGGTGTTGGTCGTTTGCGGACACACCGGCAAACCGGGCGATTTTGAGGACGCTGTGGCTTACCGTGTGGACAAGAATACGGCCGGCAAGAACGTACATCAGATGATGTTCAACGTACAGATTTCCGGCGGTGGTTGGGAAGGCAACGGCGGAGACGGCTGGCTAAGAATCCTGGAATTCATGCCAGACGGCAAGACAGTGAAGGTGAAGACATATTCCCCACTCTTCGGAATCTCTCCTTCCACAAAACATCTCGCACACCGTACCGGAGCCTGCGACCAGTTCGATATGCTGATCGATTTCTGACGCATCTCCTTGAGACAGGCAGGCTGAACCTGAGAAAACTCGTTATGTGGCGCGACGGGCTGACTATCTGACTGACTTGCCGAGAAGATAGGCAGACTTCAGGGAAGGATGGCCTTCAATCTCACCCATACCGGTCACTCCGCCGGCGAATACCGTACCAGCAAGATGCGCATGCTCAAAGCAGGCAATCCAGCCTCCAAGTCCGGTGATAGCCCGTGACGGTGCCTCGACATCGTCCTCTGCGGCCGACGACAGGAAGTAAATGTCTCTGAAATGGTAGTCCATCGTGTAAAGAGGATTCGCACGGTCCAGAAGCGTCTTCATCTGGCCGCTCATCTCATAGTAATATATAGGTGTGGCAAAACAGATGGCATCAGCCTCGTACATCTTCCGCACGATCGCCGGAGCATCGTCATCCTTGATCACACACTCCTGGGTCTTCTGGCAGACCAGACAGCCTTTGCAGAAACGTATGTCCTTTCCTCTTAACGTCACCTTCTCCACCTCATTGCCAGCCTCCTGAGCGCCTCTGACAAACTCATCGGCCAACGCCTCCGAATTACTCCTCGGCCTGAGACTGGTCGAAATCACAAGCACTTTCTTCATAAGAATCAATCTTTACCAAATCAACCGCTAATTTACACATAATCCGGCAATTTTCCCACAGTGAAGCCCAAGTGCTTAACCATCAAAGACTAGCGTGTTCTCCTCCAGTAAGATTACGCCAAGGACAAAGTACTAACCTGCAGTCCAGCAAGCATCTACACGGAACTCTGTGACAATAAGCGAGTGATCGCAAAGGAACTGTCCTTCAATTCATTAAGCATTCTCCTTCGGTTGGATTCAACCAAAGGAGAAAGGCCAAGCGCCTATTTTTTAAGTAGTTGCCGAAAACGGGCTGTAAGCATCTGGTGCGACAACGTCTCAAAAGGGCATCCCATCACGGTCTTTCAGGCACGGTAACTGAGCCTATCGAAGTGACTTTGTCAAGCGATAAGTTATAGTGGCAGTACACGTAATGAATACCTTCCAGTCACTTCATTAAGTTCCTGGTCACTCTGACAAGCTCAGCGACCAAGATCTGTTCAGGCAAAACCGCCATGCCACTTGGCAGTTCAGTTCCCGGTAACTTCTTAAAAATCTGCAACTTGATAGAACAGGTCGTCATCGTACTTCGGGGTTCCGGCCATTTCGACAAACTCATGGACCAAGCTCTGTGACCGGATTGATTCCGAGATATTATTCGTAAATTGCGGGTGATATGGAAAAAATCAGAATCTGGAGCGGAGGCAAGACAGCGCTTCCGACGGTTTATATTCATTCCGTGGCTGGGGACGGGCACCAAGTTTGGGAGGCGTGCAGGCGGATCGGCTGCCCGAACTTCAATCTGGTGTCGGTTCATGATTTCGATTTCGAGGGCGAGCTGACTCCATGGACGGCTCCGGGAGTCCGCAAGGGGCAGCCACCATTCAAAGGAAACGCGGAGCGGTATCTGACGGAACTGCTGGACAGGATTATGCCTGAAACGGAGGCCAAACTGGTTGAAACACAATCTGATTGTTTATTACGATAAACAAACTAGTATTGAATTTGTTTATCGCAGTAAACATATAGTATTTTCAAAAGGTCAATACATGAATGGCGAACCTTTCACGTATAGTGCCGGACATTCATGGACTTTTGTGAATACACTCACACTCTTAGAACCGTAAATGGTTTTTATCGAGTTAAGGTTCCGCCAGACACATCCTTTTCAGATTAGAGACAAAGCACTGTGCAGAGGTTTGTCATGTCATATATAGTTAGTGGGAACGGGCATACCTGCCCGATGGGGCAGCAGCTAATATTGATGTTCCGAACAGTGCTTTCCCAACATGAGTAAGGAACAACGAACTGCGTCTCAAGTGGCGACACAGCCGATAGCTGTTCCACTCAATTGCAAATGTCCTATAATTAACGAAACATCTACAAATGGACAGATAGGGGAATATGTATATGTACGATCCGCCTCAGCGGCCGGAGGTGCGGCGGGCGTCGAGGGCGCGTTGGAACTCGCGGGCGTTGCGGTTGTGTTCGGAGAGGGTGGAGGCGAACTTGTGGGTGCCGTCCATGGCGGCGCTGGCGCAGAAATAGAGGTAGCCGTGGCGGTCCGGATTCAGGACGGCTTCAAGACTGGCTTTGTCCGGCACGCAGATCGGGCCGGGAGGAAGGCCCTCATGAAGGTAGGTGTTGTACGGCGAATCGAACTCCAGATGCTTGAACAGGATCCTGTTCAGAGTGTAGCCGTAGCAGAAAGCCACGGTAGGGTCGGCCTGGAGACGCATTCCAAGATGCAGACGGTTCAGGTAAACGCCGGCGATGGAGGGATATTCAGGAGCATAGTTCGACTCGCTCCTCACTATGGAGGCCACGATCGAGACCTGTTTCGGGGTCAAGCTCTGAACCTCGGCCTTCGCGACATTCTCCGCCGTCCAGAACGCATCGTAAGCGCATTTCTGCTTGTCCAGAATGTCCTTCATGGAGGCTGTCCAATAGACTTGATAGGTGTCAGGCATAATCAGCGAGAACACCTCCGACGGAGTGAAGCCGTAACCGGCAAGCAACAATGAATCATTCAACGCATCCGCAACCTCGGCGGAATCCAGCATCATCTGGTTGGCGATCTTGCGGGCGATCCTGCCCTTAAGCCTCATCGTGCCGGAAAGCACAAGGTTCACGGGCGACTGCCAACCGTTTTTCAGCATACGGATAACATAAATGCTCGGCTTGCTTTTCTCCACGACATAGTGTCCCGGCTTCAAATCGCTGTCCGACAACTCTTCCCGAACGACACGAGCCAGACTGCGATGATTGATGACAATGCTGTCCGGAATCTGTGCAAGCACCTCAGCAACAGTCATTTCGGGACGGACATACAAGTCAGCCTTTCCGGAGAAATTTGGCTTGCGGTTGTCAGCATACCACCGTCCACCGACAGCCCCAATAACCACGACCAGCACCAATGCCGCGACCAAAACCACAAATTTCCAAGTCTTCATCTCTTCTTCATCTTCTTGCCGCGAAGGATGATCGTGTCACCCTCGCGAGGTTCGTAACCGGCTGAGAATCCGTTCATCTTCATCACGCTGGACATCTTGACGGCAAACCGCTGGCAGATGTCACGCAGAGACTCCTCATCCTCGCCCACAATGTACTTGTCAAGTCCCTTCTCTGCCTGGTTCTTCTTCGCCTGCAGATAGACAACCGTGCCAGGCAGAAGTGTCTCCGAGCGAAGCAAATCATTGAATCTCAACAATTCATTAAGGTAGAGATGGTACGACCGCGCGATGCTTGAATATGTCTCCCCTTCCACCGAGGTGATGAACGGAACCCCGTTTCGGGAATATGCCTCCCTGGTCAACGAGAAACTGAACACCTCGCATTTGCTCTTGTCAATTTTCTTGGGTTCTTCCAAAGACAATGGGGAAGCAGGAATGACATCGGAGACTTCCTCGGCCTTCTGACGCTTTTTCCGTGCCTTGCGGTTTCGCTTCTCCTTACGCGCCTTTTCCTTCTTGACCGTTGCCGGTTTCTTGCCGGAAGACACCTTTGGATCACCGGACGAAACCTCTTCAACCTTATTGCCCGAGGCCTCCACCATGCGCTCCACCCCCTCGGTGGTCATGGTGTCATATTCATAAAGTTTATAATCCTCGATGTACTTGATGAGCTTCGCCGGGTAGCCGGGGTCGGTGGCGTAGCCGGCTTTCTTCAAGCCGTAGGCCCATGCCTTGTAATCCGTCGTCGGGTAATCGAAAAGGAACTTGTAGCGGTCCCTGTAGCGCAGGAAGTCTGAATGATCCTGAAAAGACTCGTCAGCCGAGTCATAGACCCGGAAGCACTCCCCTCTCGCGTCATCGTCATAGCGCATCGACTTGCCCTTCCAATCCTTGTGGCATTTGATACCGAAGTGGTTGTTGCCTTCCGTGGCCAAGGACGACAGGCCGTAACGCGACTCAAGGATGCCCTGAGCCAACGTGATGCTTGCCGGAACCCCGCTGCGGTACATCTCCCGGACCGCAGTAGGCGCCCATTTCTGAATATACCGTTCCTGCGGCGTGCCCTGTGCAAGAGCGGCCACCTGGCACAGAACAATACTTATGAATATAATAACCTTTCTCATCTGAATATTTACAATCTTTAAGGATCCTTGTCAAATACGCGGCGGTGTAAGTTTTGCCGCTTACTGACTACAGAATGTAAATATAATGAATTTTCGCCAACGAAAGGTCTCTATAAGCCCAATCTGACAACATCTCAGCCAAATTTAACCAAAGGGACATCGAAGACATCCCCGTCATTGGCCGCACACGTCTCCGGAAATATGCTCCTGCATTCCGCTTCGTACTGAGAAACGTTCTTGCACCGTGAGGAATAATGCCCGATAACGAGTTTTTTTACACCGGCGTCCAACGCGCATTGCGCGGCCTGAAGAGTTGTGGAATGATGACGTTGGGCAGCCTGGTCCGCCAACTCAGCCGTGTATGTCGTCTCGTGATAGAGCAGATCCACTCCTTTCACCCAGGAAGACAGTTCCGGGAACGGAGCCGTGTCACTGCAATAGGCGAAAGAGCGGGGAACGTACGGCCTGTAGCCAAGTTCCTCGAACGGCAGCACCTCGGTGGTGCCGTCAGGATATTCACGAACCACATCCTCGCCACGCTTGACCGCACCGATTTCGGTGAGTGAGAGGGCATATTCATCAATCTTCCACTTCTTGACATTCATCCGCGGCTCCTTTTCCCGGAAAAGCCAGCCGAAGGTTTCGATCTTATGGTTGAGCGGGAAGGCATAGACTTCCAGAGACTTGGTGTGGAAGATCATTTCGGGAGCCTTCATATTCATAGGAATATGCCGGATCTCGAACGGGATTCCTTCGCCGTAGTAGGAAAGGAAGAATTTCAGGATCGGACCGAAATTCACCGGAGCATAGATGTTCAGCGGAGTCATGCGGGAAAGCATTCCCATTGTGGACAGCAGACCGAAAATTCCGAAGACATGGTCGCCGTGGATGTGCGAGATGAAGATCGAGTCTATCTTCATCGGAGAGATACGGCACTCCTGAAGGCGCGTCTGCACACCCTCGCCGCAGTCAATTAAAAATGAGCGCCCATGTACGGAAAGTACCTGAGCGCTCTGATTTCTTCCGGGGCCGGGCTTGGCCGAAGCCGTGCCCAACACCGTCAAAGTAAAATCCATGGATTATTCACCTTTCTCGAACTTGTCCTTGAGGGCAGCGAGTTCGCTGATGTCACCGAGGGTGGTCTTCTCCAGGTTGGAGTTGATCTTCTTGACCGCCTTCTTTGTGTTGTCAGCCTCTACGGCCACCTTCTCGGCCTTAGCCTCAGAGTATGTTCTTACGTGTGAGAGAAGAATCCTGCGGGTGCTTCTTCTGAGTTCGATGACCTTGAACGGAAGTGTCTCGCCCACTACAGCCTGCTTGCCGTCCTCTTTGATGAGGTCGCGGCTGAACGCGAAGCCCTCGTCGTCACCCTCAAGCTTGATGTTCGCGCCCTTGTCAGTGAGGGAAGCGATTGTTCCTTCAACTACGGAGCCTACAGGGTATTTCTCCTCGATGGCGTCCCAAGGATTAGGGGTGAGCTGCTTGTGGCCAAGGCTGAGCTTGTGGTTGGCCTCGTCGAAGTCAAGGATCTGAACGTCGATGACATCACCAGGAGCCACGAGCTCTGAAGGATGCTTGATCTTGTTCCAAGAGAGGTCGCTGATGTGGATGAGTCCCTCAACGCCATCCTCAGGCTCTGCGAACACACCGAAGTTGGTGATGTTGCGAACGACAGCCTTGTGAACGGAGCCTACAGGGTACTTGTCGCGGATGCTCTCCCAAGGGTTAGGGGTGAGCTGCTTCAGACCGAGGGACATCTTCCTGTTCTCACGGTCGATGGAGAGAACCTTGGCCTCTACCTCGTCACCAACCTTGAGGAACTCCTGCGCGCTGTGGAGTCTTGGAGACCAAGACATCTCAGACACGTGGATAAGACCCTCGACACCCGGCTCGATCTCTACGAAAGCGCCGTAGTCAGCGATGAGGACAACCTTACCCTTGACAACGTCGCCTTCCTTGATGTTGGCGTCGAGGTTGTCCCAAGGATGAGGGGTAAGCTGCTTGTAGCCAAGGGCGATTCTCTTCTGCTGAGGATCGAACTCCTTGACGACAACCTTGATCTTCTGGTCAAGGGAAACGACCTCCTCAGGGTTGTCGATCCTGCCCCAAGACAGGTCTGTGATGTGGATGAGACCGTCAACACCGCCGAGGTCAACGAAGACTCCGTAGTTGGTGATGTTCTTGACGGTACCCTCGAGGATCTGTCCCTTCTCGAGCTTGCTGATGAGCTCAGCCCTACGCTGCTCCTGCTCGGCTTCGAGAAGAGCCTTGTGGGAAACGACAACATTGCGGAACTCCTGGTTGATCTTGACGATCTTGAAGTCCATTGTCTGGTTGACGTAAGCGTCGTAGTCGCGGATAGGCTTGATGTCGATCTGTGAGCCAGGGAGGAAAGCCTCGATTCCGAAGACATCGACGATCATACCGCCCTTTGTGCGGGTCTTCACGAAGCCCTTGACAATCTCGTCGTTGTTGAACGCCTCGTTGACCCTGTCCCAAGACTTGAGGGCGCGCGCCTTCTTATGGGAAAGGATGAGCTGGCCTTTCTTGTCCTCTGCAGACTCAACGTAAACCTCAACCTTGTCACCAACCTTTAGGTCTGGATTGTAACGGAACTCTGGAGCCTGGATGACACCTTCGCTCTTGTAACCTATGTTGACGATAACCTCTCTCTTGGAGATGGCGGTAACGGTTCCTTCAACGACCTCGTTCTCAACGATCTTTGAGAGAGTCTGGTCGTAAGCGTCCTCAATGGACTTCTTGTCCTCGCCGCCGTAAATCTCGGCGCCGCCTTCAAACGCGTCCCAGTCGAACTTGTCCGGAGCCACGGATGCGTTGAGAGATGTTTTCTTTGCCGGAGCCTCGGCCTTAGGCGCTTCCTGTACAGGAGCCTCTACCTTAGCTTCCTCAGCTACTTTCTGTGTTTCTTCTGCCATAATGGTAATTAAAGATAACTAGTTGTTTAACAATATTTTTGCACCCTACCGGACACGCCGAGACGGCACGGCCGGTCAAAAGGCGTGCAAAGATAGGCAAAATCATCTGATTTACAATAAGAAAACCGGATTATTTTACAGAAGTTTGTTCCTTCTGAAGAGAAACAGCACCAGAGCGACCGTCAGCACCATCACGCCAAGCAGCAGCACCCACGTCCAGTTCCTGTCCATCAACGGCATAGGGACGTTCATCCCGTAGAAACTGGCCACAAGGGTCGGCGGCATCAGGAGCACTGAGACAAGGGTGAATATCTTCATGATCTTGTTCTGGTCCAGATTGATAAGACCGACAACCGTGTCCTGAAGGTACTCCAGCCTCTCGAAACCGAAATTCGTGTGGTTGATCAGGGAATTGATGTCCTGAAGCAGGACGGAGAAACGCCTGTGCAGATCTTTCGGGTACTTGTCGCTGCGAAGCATATTGGAGATCAGCCGCTGCTTATCGACGATGTTCTCGCGCACAAGCATCGTGTTCTCCTGCAACTGATTGATGTCCAAGAGAAAGTCCTCGTCGATATCTTCCTGCTGGTTGATTCTCTTGCTGTACTGGGAAATCTCCTTGCTCATCAGCTCGATCATGTCCGCGTCCAGATCGACACGCTGGTCCATGATGCTGGCGAACACTGTGTAGCCGCTGGGATAGGATTGTGGCCTTGCGACAATCCTGCGCTGGAGTTCCGTGAAACTTCGCAGAGGGACATCCCTCAACGTCGTGAGACAATTCCCCACAAAGGTGAATGACACAGCTTCCATCGAATAATCCTCCGGTCCCGGCATCAGGAAGTTGGTGTTGGCGAAGATCGCGTTCTCCGTCTCGGAGAAACGTGATGAGCTCTCGATCTCCTCAGCCTGGGCACGGCTCTGGATCTCTTCTCCAAGAAACTCATCCACAGTGTGTTTCTCCTCTCCCGACGGGGAAAGGATGTCAATCCAGAGGACATCGTCCCGTTTCATCTTGGAAAGCTCCGTTTCAGATTGGGAAACCAACAGTTTGCCGTTCTGTCTGTAGAAAATCGCGATCATACCATTCCTGTATTATTCCCGGCCCAAGCGTGGGAAAGGTTCCACTTCAATGCGCTGACGTTACGGAGAAGTCAGTCTGCAAAAATAAGAATATTTTCGCAAAAAGGGGAAATATTCCTAAAGAAATCCCAGCATTATATTCAGACCGATCAGGATGAGGACGCAGCCGCCGACGATTTCCGCCGGACGGCCGAACCTCTGGCCGATTTTCTGACCACCGAACATTCCGCCGATCACGGAGAGCATGGTCACAATGAAGACGGCGGCGAGGTTCATCATCATCTTGCCGGTAGGGACTAAACCCATGGAAAGGCTGATGCCGACAGTGAAAGCGTCAATGCTGGTGGCCACGGCCCCGATGATGACATTCTTGAGGCCGTTCAGGTCGCGAGACTCGTCCTCGTTCTTCACGGCTCCCAGAATCATCGACCCGCCGACATAAAGCAGCAGCAGGAATCCTATGAGACTGGCGACTTTATGAATATGTCCGACGAATATGTCGCCGAACAGCCAGCCCATGGCCATGAGGGCGGTCTGCACGACACCGAAGGCAAGGGCTATCGGGAGGATTTTCCTCCATGAGATGTCTTTGAGGGTGACGCTTGAGCACGTAGAGACAGCGAAGCAGTCGGCGCAGAGCGACGCGGCCAGAAGCAGGGATTCAACTATCGATAATAACATTGCCAGGTAAGCTTTTATACAAGCATCCGCAAATTCTTATGGCTTGAAAGTCTGGCGGTTGACTATCGAGCGTCCCAGAGTGAGCTCATCGGCATATTCAAGGTCATCCCCGAAACCCAGACCTCGGGCAAGGGATGAGACTCTGACTTGATATTCAGAAATCTGACGGTAGATGTAGAATGAGGTGGTCTCGCCCTCCACGTCGCCGCTCAAGGCCAGGATTATCTCGACCTCCTCTGGCTTCACGTCTCCAGACACGAGCATATCCCTTACCCTTTCAACCAGTCGGGCGACCGTGATGTCGGACGGTCCGACGCCGGCGATCGGAGAGATTATCCCGCCGAGCACGTGATAGACACCGTGGTACTGCCCCGTGTTCTCGATGCTCATCACGTCGCGGACGTTCTCCACAACGCAGATCGTCCTATGGTCACGGGACTTGTCCGAGCAGATCTTGCAGACATCATCATCGGAGATCATCCAGCACTCGCGGCAATATTTCGCATCCTCCCTCATCTTGACAATGGAGTCGGCGAAATGCCGCACGTTCCCGGAAGGCTGCCGCAGGAGATGCAAGGCAAGGCGCAAGGCGCTGCGCTTGCCCACTCCCGGAAGGGAGCCTATGGCCTGCACAGCGTCCTCAAGAAGCTTTGACGGGAATTTTTCGGGGGCTGTCATCTACTTCGCTTCCCCTTTCTGCCAAGCGTTCACGGCAGCGCGGACCTGGCCGTACTCCAGCAGGAGTTTGCGGGCAAGGTCGTAGTCCTCGATGCCGGTCTCGCCCATGATCATCCTGGTTCCGCGATCGACGAGCTTACGGTTCGTCAGCTGCATGTCCACCATCTTGCTGCCCTTGACATGGCCGAGACGGATCATGGACACAGTCGAAATCATGTTCAGGACCAGTTTCTGGGCCGTGCCGGCCTTCATTCTGGTGCTGCCGGTCACGAACTCAGGCCCTACAACGACCACTACAGGCACCTCGGCGGCCGCGGCCACCGGAGAATTCTCGTTGCAGGTGATGCAGCCTGTCAGAAGGCCGTTCTCGCGGGCTGTCTTCAATGCCCCGATCACATAAGGGGTTGTGCCAGAGGCCGCGATTCCGATCACGACATCATTCTTTGTCGGTGAATATGCCTGGAGGTCTCTCCAGCCTCCCTCGACGTCGTCCTCAGCTCCTTCCACAGCGTCGCGGATGGCGCTGTCACCACCGGCCATGAAGCCGATGAACACGTCGTGGACTCCGTAGGTCGGAGGGATCTCGGAAGCGTCCACGATGCCCAGACGGCCACTCGTCCCGGCTCCGAGGTAGAACACACGACCGCCGAGAGGAACCCTCTCCACGATGCCGTCCACAAGTTTCCGAATCTGCGGTATGGCTCCGGCCACGGCGACCGGAACCGTCCTGTCCTCAGTGTTGATCGCGTTCAGCAACTCTTCTGTGGACATCTTCTCAAGGTGGTCATACCTTGAGGACTGTTCTGTTGTTCTTGAATCTTCCATAACATCTTATGCCGGAACATCTCCGGCGAAGCCATTATTAGAAGCTGTTTTGAATTGTTTGTTTGAAGGTTTGAGAGTGAAAAACTTCAGTTTCGACCGCTTCTTCCAAGGAAGATAGCGGTGCTATCTGACTGAAGAAGCGGGAAGAAAATGAAGATTTTTCACCTTAAAGAACATTTCAAACAATTCAAAACAGCTTCTTATTTCTTTCCTAAATGATATTCGACGAGACCTTCGATCGGGGCCGGGATGATTGTGGAGAAACGGATTCCGTAAGGTTCGGCGACCTTCCTGATGATGTTCCTGTTGGCATAGCCGAAACCGCCCACTACACCCACCGGGTACCTGTCGATGTCGTACTGCATCAGAGCCCTCTCGATGAAGTCCCTGAAATTCTGCTCCACAAGGCCGCGGACATATTCACAGGTGTCGTACCTTTGAAGAATCCACGGAGCGAATGAGCCGAGGTACTTTGAAGGGGCCTCGCCACGGTAGACGTTCTGCACGACGGTCATGTAGTCAACCTTGAAATCCCTGGCGAACTCACCCGCGACCGGCTCCGGCACAAGTCCCTTGAGGAAATCGGCCATGAAAAGCCTGCCGAGCCTCGCGCCGCCGCCCTCGTCTCCGAGGATGAATCCGGCAGAGCGGACGTTCTTCACCACATTCGTCCCGTCGAAAAGACAGCTGTTGGAGCCTGTGCCCATGATGGCCGCGACTCCGGGCTTGTGGCCGCACACGGCACGCGCCGCGTCCAGAAGATCCGAGGCATATTCCATCTCAGCCTCCGGGAACAACGACCTGAGCACGTGATCCAGCCCCTTCGCCTGCGGAGGCATCTTCTCACCTTCCGGCACAATCAGGCCGGCGGCGTAGAAATGGACCTCGGACACCTTTGAGTCCAGTCCCTTGGCCTTGAACTCGGCCATCGCTTCGGCCACTATCCCCTCGATGACATCCTGCGGCATCGTGGCCAGATTCATGCCCGCGGTCTTGACATTAATAGGTTCCTTGTCCAGGGCCGCCGCGCACCAATCGGTCTTCGTCGCCCCGCTTTCCACAATGATAATCATAATCGAATCTTTTTATGCCCGGCGATGCTTCCACCGCCGTGGTTGAAAATCATGCAAAGATACTTCTTTCCAGCGAAATACTATAATTAATTCACAGGACACTTACCTCAGCGCCTTCCTCATGACAGGCAGCACCCTCTCCACGTAGCGCATCATTCCGAGGTCGGTGAAATGGACGCCATCTACAGTGGCCTCGCCGTCATCGCCGATCAGGCCGTCGGTGGAGACGTAGTACAGCCTCTTTTCGCCAGCTTTTTTCAGCTTCTTGTACAGGGCAAGCTGTGCGGCGTTCCTGGAGGTAACCTCCTCCAACATCTTCTGATCAAAACGGGTGTGAGGAAATGTCGGATCCTCGACGAGGATCACCGGGACATCCGGGAAAGCATCCCTGATGATTCTGAAGAACTTCTCCCCCCTTTCGTCTATCAGTTCGGCGGAGGAGTTCGGGACATAGTCGAGCACGATCAGGCTCGGGTTCTGGACACGGGTGATATATTCAGCGATCTCATAGTCCAGCCGTGCGTTGCCGCTGAATCCAAGGTTGATGACCTCCCTGTCGAGTTTCCGTCCAAGAATCGACGTGAACGCCATTCCCGGGCGCGAGGCGCAGCCGCCTTGAAGTATGCTGGTGCCGTACATGACAACCGGGCTGTCAGACCTCGGGCTTTCAACCGCAGGAGCCTCGATGACAGAACCCTCGTCGATGCCGATCTCAAGGGAATCTATACCGTTATACATGGAGAGGTAAAGCATATATTCCCTCATTTCAGGCTTCATGTTGGCAACTATTGTCTTGCTCTTCACAACCTTGTCGCGTCCACCCCAGTCGAATCCGCTGCCGGCGAAGCGCCAACCGTCCTTCCCTGTAAGAATATATAGATCCAGGCCATTGTCTCCGACATCGGTCATGTGCGGCATGTACTGGCGCGGAGAGGTGGACTTCCATCTGGCGCATATTCTTGTGGAGTTGGAACGGAAACGTATGTAGAGTCCGGCCGAATTGCGGCCAAGGTCCCAAACAGGCTCCCTTACCACGCCTTTGAGTTCCGAAGGAAGACGCTCGTAGCGGGCCGAGGTCTCCTCCACACATTTTCCATAGAGCGGAAATGCGGAAGCCTCATTATAGACGACATTCTTGTCCTGAGCGGAGGACGCAAGCCCGGCAAGGAACGCAAGAGCGATGCCGACAAGGAGGATTTTCTTATGATTATTCATATTCAGAAACAATTAGTTGATGTATTTTCCTTTTCTCATCCAATGGAACAGGCCGTAGGCAGCCGCGGCCACATAGGCGACATAAAGCAGGGTCAGCCAGTACTGCCCCTCCATGAAGCACATCACCACCAGGATGATGTCAGCGACGATCCAGATGAGCCAGTGGTACGGGATGGATCTTCCCAGCCAATAGGTGGCCACAACGGACATCATCGCGGAAGCGGCGTCCAACCAAGTGCTTGAGCCGCCCAACGCATGAAGCAGCCAGACAAGCAGAGGCGTGCCGGCAATGAAGGTCACTGCGCTCCACAATGCAGTCCTGCCGTCCATCCTGCCAAGATGGACAGCGGGATCTTGCCCGCCGCCGTCACCCTCCAGAAGTCTGCTGTCCTTCCGCCATTGGTAAAGCCCCCAGACTGACATCACCACATAATAAATGTTCAGCGACATGTTGGACCAGACATGCTGGATGGCGAATGAATATGCGCACGCAAGGCCTGTGGCTATCCCGAAATACCACATGCCGTTCTTCTGGAGAACCTCCAGAACGATGTAAGGCACGCCCGTCACAAGAGCGAAAACCTCAATTATACCGATTATGTCCATGGGTTGCAAAAATAGTTATTTTTCACACAGTTTGCCTTGAATATCATCCGTTTTTGCGTAACTTTGTGAAAATTCTATCATTTTTTTTGTTGAAACAGATTATTTATGTCTTTCAGAACCAGAACCGCACTATTCGTGGCATTGACACTAACGCTCCCTGCCACATTCAATTCCTGCGTCAATGAAGACTACGACCTGACAAAGGACATTGACAAGACAATTTGCATCGACGGGGAAATCAGCGCCCCGATAGGCAACTCGGAGACAATCTTCGTAACGGATCTTCTGAATCTTGACGACGAATCAGATGTCCTGTTTTTGGACATCAATGACAACTACGTCCTGACTTTCATGGGCAACCGCACTGAGGCCAGCTTCACGGTACCTTCCTTCAGATTCTCCGGCGACATTATGACCAATGGAGGACATCTCGGACTCATAAAACGGTCTGATATAATGGAAGAGCTGGCCCCAGGACTGTCAGGCACAGGTCTGCCTGTCCCAAAAGGCCTCACAGTGAAAAGAACTTTCGACGCGTCCACAACCCCTCTGGAGATAGACGAGGATATTCCTGAAGAGGTCACTGATGTCAAAGACATCCACGGGAACGCCGTCGCCAAGGTCACCTTCCTCGCCAACGCCGGAAAAGCCACACTCTCAGGTCTCACCGTTGACTTTCCTGACTATCTGATATTCGCGGGCATTTCCAAAGGTCAGATTGACTGCGACTTTGACAAGGAGAGCAACACTCTCCGGTTCGGACAGGTCGAGGTGGGCCGGGTCATGAGTGAAGTCTCTTTGAACATCACAGGAATAGATCTCACAAAGATTCCTGCTGGGCAAGGTTTCATCCGGGACAGGCACAAGATGCTGCTGAATGACAACATCACACTAACCGGGTTCGAGGTGAGCCTGCTCACCGATGATCTCGGAAACACATTCGGCGACATTCCAGAGGAAGTACACATCGACACAGGCATCAAAATCAACTCTCTTGACATCAAGGATGTCACAGTCAAGGTCGATCCTAAAGTCGCCATCACTCCTCAGGCCTTCAATGTCGGCAAACTTCCAGACTTTGTCAACGGAGACGGGGCCGTGCTTGACCTGTACGACCCGCAGATCATGCTGTTTCTCGGCAACGACAGTCCTTTGACCATGAGCTTTAACGCGGATCTCGAATCATACAAGGGAGCTTCCAGGAACACCGTCCATATCGGTGACAATGGCGGAGCCACCGACAAGATCACCGTGAAATCCGGAATGACATCCAGGATTTACCTGTCCCGCACTGGGGAGAGCGCGCCATCGGGCTACCAGAATGTCAAGGTCTCAAATCTGTCCGACATCGTGAAGAACGTGCCCGAGAGAATCTCGATAGCCAACATCGACGTCAAGGCCGACGACGAGTTCGTCACCGTACAGACAGACAAGTCTTACAATTTCTATTGCAGCTACAGCATCATCGCCCCGCTTGCGTTCGGAAAGGACATGAGGATCGACTACTGCAGCGACTACGATGGTTGGAACGAAATCTTCAATTCCGAAGACGTTGACTATGAGATCAACAGCGCGGTCGTGACATTCGATTGCGTGAACACGATACCTTTTGGCATTGAGATGACGGCCGCGGCCATTGACAAGGAGGACAACGTGATTCCTGAAATCACCGTCACAATAGAGGGGAATGTCTCATCAGGATCAGTCGACAAGCCGTCCAAAACCCCGATGACGCTGAACCTCAAAACCTCATCAGGAGATGACATGCGCAGACTTGACGGCATCAGGATGAACAATAGAATCTCCGGAGCGGACAATGACCATTCAGGCGTCTGCCTGAACAAAAGGCAGAGCATCAAATTGGAGAACATGAAGATAAAGATCAAAGGTGCCATCAACACCGAACTCTAATCAAAACGAGAAAATGAAAAAGATCATCATACTTATGGCAGCCTCTGTTTTAGCTGCCGGCAGCGCGTTCGCCCAGCAATCATTCAGGTCGGCGTACTTCCTCGACGGCTATAACCACAGGCACGAGTTCAATCCGGCTTTTGCCTCCAGAACAAGCTATTTTTCTGTTCCGGTCATCAGCGCCTTCAATCTGGAGACGCAGAGCAACCTGGGAGTCAGCACCTTCCTCTATCCTGTCAACGGCAAGTTGACCACTTTCATGAATTCTTCCGTCAGCGCGGATGAATTCCTCGGAAAACTGGATCCCGAGAACCGCCTCAACCTGAACAACAGGATTTCCCTTTTCTCTCTCGGAATCAAAAGCCGGAAATCCTTCCTCACCTTCGATGCCGGCATGAAGACCACAACGGATGTCAATCTGCCTTATGGTCTTTTTGACTTCATGAAGAACGCAGGAAAATACCAGCAATACGAGATTTCAGACATCTCCGCAAAGATTGACAGCAGACTGGAGTTCGCCCTCGGCTACAGCCGTCAGGTTTCCGACCGTCTGAATGTGGGAGCCAGAGTTAAATTCCTTGTCGGAATAGCGAACATCGAGGCCAATATCGACAGGATGAGCATCCAGATGAACGAAGACAAATGGTTGATCCAATCTCAGGGAACATTGAAGTCCTCCTCTTTCATGGATATCAAGACCAAGGGAGAAAGCGGGGCTGAGATCTCGGATCCGTCGGACAAGGATCTGCTTGACTTCGACAGCATCGAGGCCACGGAAGATGGCTCTCTTATAAGCGGATTCGGCGCAGCCATCGATCTCGGAGCCGAGATGGAAGTCATCGACGGTCTGAAAATCTCTTTCGCGGTCAATGATCTGGGCTACATGTCATGGAAGAACACAATCTCCGCGCAGACCAGCGGCAAAGGATGGTCTTTCGATGGGTTCGACGAGGTTGCGCTTGACGGGAACAAGGAGAACTCGCTCAAGAAGCAGTTCGAAGACCTGACAGATGACATGATGGACATGTTCGATTTCAGGAGGACGGAGAAAGACGGCACGAACGGGGGAATGATCTCCGCCACGATCAATGCAGGAGTTGAATATTCCATGCCATTCTACAGGGATTTGACCGCGGGTGTCCTCAGCTCAACCCACATCAATGGAGGCTACACATGGACGGAGGCGCGTCTGTTCGCCAACCTCAAGCCGGCCAGATGGTTCAGCTGTGGCGTGAACTACGCAGTGTCAAAGTTCGGCTCGACAATGGGTGCCGTAATCGGATTCCATACGAGCGGATTCAGCATGTTCGTCGGCTCCGATCATCTCAACTTCAAGTTGGCTAAGGCAAACGGTTCGCTGCTCTACCCTTACGAGAGGCTGAACGCAGACATCAACTTCGGCATCTCGTTCAATCTGGGAAAATAACGGAGTCGTAATGAAGCGCTCCGGTCGCCGAGCTTGTCAAAGCGCCGAAGCGCACCAATGGCAGAAACAAATCTAAACAGCTCCTAAATCAGCGACACAAGCACATAGCTCCAATGCGCCGCGAAAGCGGCGGCGAGTCCTCCGATTGTGTGCGCCAGAATGGCTTTCGGGGTCAATTCACGGTAGCCCAGCGAGTCGAGCATAGCCGTGTGGGTGCTGAGGAATCCGCTCCAGCACATTCCGATGGCCGTGAAGACAGCGATCGCGTTGCCGTCAGCCCAACCGTTGGCCACAAAGTTAGGCACGAGGCTGAGGGCAGCGCCCACCGCACCAAGAGACGTGATCGGGAAAGCCACAAGATGGGGGTCATTGAATCCGAACAATGCCTTGAAGACAAAATCGATCTTGTCTGCAAGCCAAGGCAGGATTTCCACACCCTCGTAGGCGGCACCGGTGTAAGCACCTGATGCAGACGGGCCAAAGGTCAGGATCATCACGAAAGTAGAGATGATCAACACACCCGGAATGATGGACATACCGACCTCAACTCCCGAGCGTCCTCCATCCAGAAGGCAGTCCAGAATCCTTGTGAAAAGCGACTTCTTCTCCTCTTCCTTTTCTTCGGCCTCCTCTTCCTCAATGCCTTCGCAAGCCTCCTCGGTAAGGTACTGAGGAAAAGCCTTCAGCGTGAATCTCTGCATAAGCCTCGTAGAAACGATGCAGCCGCAGAACGCCCCGAAAAGGCCGATCAGCGACTCCTTGAAGAAGCCCTGTCCCATCATAAAGACGATCACGATGAGTCCCATTCCGAACGCCGTTCCGAAATTGGTCAGGGAAATCAGCTGGTACTTCTTGAAATATTTGCTGAATCTCTTGTCCTTTGACAGCGAGATGATCGCCGGGTTGTCCGACAGAAAAGTCATCACGGCTCCCAGCGAGGCCACGCCCGGCAGGTTGAACAGCGGCTTCATCAGCGGTCGGAGCAGTTTCTCCAGAATGGATACCACCCCGAACTCGGCGAACAGGCGGCTGAGCGCACCCATCAGCACGCAGATGGACATCAGGTAGAACACGGTGTTGATCAAAAGATCATGTGCGGTTTTCATCACGGTGTTGAGCATGTTGGCCATACCCATCGAGACACCAAGATAGGTGAAGAAACCGATGACGATGACAAGGCAGATCACCCCGTTCAGGGCGGGGCTCGAAGACTTTTTCTTGGTCTTATTCATAACAGGCTTGTTAACGCTTTAGAGGCGGAATATTCAGAAACTATCGTTTGAGCAGGCTCATCCGCCATGTGAGGCCGACGCTGGCGATCTGTTGGTTGTCAAGCAAGACACCGGCAGGGTTGCCGTTGTCCCCGAATGAGTGGCAGAATGTGGCGTGGAGGCGGATGCTCTTGTCAGCAAGCGGGAAATATTCCACACCGCAGCCGACTCTTCCCATCGATGTGCCCGGCATGACACACCAATCCCCTTCCCTGTCAAGATCGTTATGGTCAAAGCTCGCCTTTCCAAAGACATTCAACTTGTCATTGAATGAATATGCCACCTTACCGATGAGCGTGAAGTCCCTCAGGAACGACATCTTGTCCACGAGCGACCGGTTCATAAAGTCTGCGAACACAGTTAACTTCCCTAAAGAGAAATGGTTGCCGAGGGCGAGATAGTTGATGAACTTTCCGGGAAGATATTCAATCATATTCAGTGACCAGATGGAATCAAAACAGCCATGGGAGCCGTTCCACATCAGGTTGTAGGCATACAGGTCACTGTTCTCCCGCCGGAATGGACTCTGGCAGAGCTGGAACCGCAGCAGGTCAGTTCCTCCGCCAAATGAATATCCCGCGTTGACTCCCATCTGGTAGCAGGAGATGTTGCTGCAATATTCGGAAAAGAAGTAGATGTCGATAGGAGCGATGTCATATTCATACCCTCCGATCTCGACAATCTGCTTGCCGCCGGAGAAGCTCCAACGCTCGTCCGGCCTATAAGTGAGGTAAAGGAAGTCCGTGGCGTTGAAGAAACTTTCACTGCCGTGGCCGCGGTAGAGCCGCTGCCGGTAGTTGTAGGAGAAATGTTCATTGAACTCTCCGTTTATCAGAATGCTGACATTCTTGCCCTTGAAGCCGCAGTTGCCCTTGACGGCATCCCCGCCCAGGTACTCACGCTGGTAATCCACCCTGGCCTGAAGCCCGATATTGACCAAATTGCCTTCCTGCGCCGACATCGGCAGGATTACAACAAGTAGCAAAAATGCTGAAAACAGCGATCTTTTAATGCGCATACGATATTATGTGGTTCAAATTTTCAGTAAAAATAAGCATAAAGTAATCATTAAAAAAATAACTTGAACATTTTGTATATCTTTATGGTCTAGATTTCTTTTCTCATCAGTCATGTGCCACCGGCACACTCCTTCTTCCAAAAGAAATCTATCCTCATAAATCTGACACAAAATTTTGTTCAATTATTTTTTAACGCTTACTAAAACGAAAATCCCAAACCAAAAACGAACAATACCTATCAAAATATAATCCGCCGTAGCCGCCAACGGCCGCGATGCCGCGAGCGGAACCGACTCACCTGTTAAAATATTCACATTTCACCAGAAATTTGTCGTATATTGCGGTCAAAAAGTCAGAGGAGTCATCCACTTTAGAAACTGTTTTGGAACATGAAAATAATAAGTTGCTTCAGATTTTTCAGGAACACTCTCGGCGCGGTGGTCGCAACCTTGTCGCTGGGAATCCTTACGGAAACCACAGCCTCCGCCGATGAGGGGATGTGGCTGCCGTCACTTATCGCAGAGCGCATCGGGGACATGCAGAGCAAAGGGTTCAAGCTCTCCGCCGAGGACATCTACAGCGTGAATCAGGCCTCTCTGAAGGATGCTGTCGTACTTTTCGGAAGCGGATGTACCGGTGAGGTCATTTCCCCCGAGGGACTGCTTCTTACCAACCATCACTGCGGCTACGGTCAGATTCAAAGGCACAGCAGCGTGGAACACGACTACCTGCGTGACGGATTCTGGGCGATGAGCCGTGAGGAAGAGCTTCCGAACAAAGGACTCACAGTCAGCTTCCTGGAACGGATGGAGGATGTGACTTCAAGAATTCTCGAGGGATGCGCTCCTGGATTCAGCGAATCTCAAAGGGACTCCGTGGTGAAAGCCAACTCCAAAAGCCTGATAAAGGAGGTGACCACCGACGGGAAGGGACTTAAAGCCTCTGTCGAGTCGATATATTACGGCAACCAGTATTTCCTTTTCCTCTACCGCGTGTACCGCGACATCCGCCTGGTAGGAGCGCCGCCTTCGTCAATCGGAAAGTTCGGAGGGGACACCGACAACTGGATGTGGCCGCGCCACACAGGGGACTTTTCCATCTTCCGCATCTATGCCGACAAGGACAACAATCCTGCGGAATATTCAAAGGACAACATCCCCTACACCCCCAAGAGGTTCTTCAGGATTTCTCTCGGAGGCGTCAGGGAAGGCGACTTCACATTCGTGTATGGATTCCCGGGGAAGACACAGGAGTACATCATGTCGGAAGGCGTGAGATACGTGTCGGAGATTTCCGATCCCGCGAAGATCGCCCTGAGGACAATGAGGCTCGACGCACAGAGAAAATACATGTCCCAAAGCCAGAAGGTCAGGATCCAGTACTCCTCCAAGAACGCCGGCGTGGCCAACGCGTGGAAGAAATGGCAGGGAGAGATGAAGGGAATCAACCGCCTGGGCACTGTCGCCGCGAAGCAGGAATATGAGAGGAGATTTGCCCGCTGGGCCCAAGGGACGGAATACAGTTCCATCCTTCCGCGCCTGGATTCATTGTATAAGGCATTGGAGCCATATTCATTCGCCAAGGAATATTACAACGAGACAGCGGCCACGGTGGAGCTTTGCAGGTTCGCGGCATCGGCGGCGAAGGAAATTGCCGGCGGCGGCAAGGAAAAGGCCGCATCCATGTCCGAGTCATTCTTCAAGGACTATTATCTTCCTATAGACAAAGAATCCTTCGTGTCCGTCATGGGCGCTTTCATCAACGATGTCCCGGAAGAGTCTCATCCTGAATATCTTAAAGAAGAGCTAAAGAAGTATGGAAGCGTAAGCGGCTGGGCGGACGCCCTGTTCGGCGGATCGCTTTTCGCTGATGCCGAAAAGGTCGCGAAGCTTGAGGCCTCGGATTCCGCCGCCATGTACGCCGACCCTGCGGTAAGGTTCGCGAATGAGTTCAGGAAATGGTACACAAGCGATGTGTATCCTTCCGAAAAGCGTCTGAGCCAGGAGATTACACTCCTTTACAGGGATTACATGAGAGGACAGATGGAGTTTGAACCTGAAAAGGCTTTCTACCCGGACGCGAACCTCACCCTGAGAGTGGCTTACGGAAGCATCGGCGGCTACTCCCCTGCGGACGGGGCCTACTACAAGCCGCTTTCCACCCTTGAGGGAATAATGGAAAAGGACAATCCTGAGATTTTCGACTATAACATTCCTCAGAGACTGCGCGACATCTATGCAGCGAAGGACTATGGAAGATGGGCGATCCCCGGAGCAAACGGAAGACAGACCGTCCCTGTCTGCTTCATCGCCACCAACCACACTTCAGGAGGCAACTCGGGAAGCCCTGTAATAAATGAGGACGGCAACCTGATAGGCATCAACTTTGACCGCGTCTGGGAAGGCACGATGAGTGACATCGCCTTTGACCCGGACTACTGCCGCAACATCTCGCTTGACATCCGCTATGTCCTGTTCACGATAGACAAGCTCGCCGGAGCCGGCCACCTGCTGGACGAGATGGTCTTCGCAAAGTAGAGGGACGGACCCTATCAGTGAACAGTTTATCGAATATACCCATGCCTTATCAGGTCTTCTCTTGATCTGACGGGGAATGTGTAACCGTCACGGAGCAGGAACAAGTTGTCTGAAACCTGAATGATCGCTTCGTACAAATGGTCAGATACGATGATCCCTTTATTTGCTTTCTCCTCCCGGATCAGCGACTGCATCTTCTCGACATGAATAGGGGCGATGTTGGAGAAAGGTTCGTCCAGGATGCAGAAATCAGAGGGTGACTTGATGATGATGAACATTTCAGCGACACGAGCCTCGCCACCCGATAATTCCCGAAACTGTTTCTTCTGAAAGGTATGGAACTTGGGATCAAACGACACCAAGCCGTCATATTCAACATCATACAGTCTGAAGGCTTCGTCCAAGGTCATCCTCGGCGGCATGAAGAGATTCTGCGGAAGGTACTTGACCCTGTCGCCGATATGCCCATAGTCAGTACTTTGCTCATCGTTGAACCTCACGAAGATGTTCTGTGGCTTTATGCCTCCCATAATACATTTGAACAGGCACGATTTTCCCGTACCGTTCCTCCCCAGGACACCCGTCACCTTGCCGCGTTCCGATGTGACGAAAGCGCTTTGAAGCACCGTTAGTTTTCCGAATTCAAGGTGCACGCTGTCAACAAGCATTCTATTTATCCTATCTGATGACATTGCCAACACATATTGAAAAGGTTAATAGCGCGACGAAGACCACGAAGTCAACAACAAACGGAATAGAATAATATTCAGTTCTGCTGATCCCCAGATTCAGATAGAAATAGATGGTCTGCCCTCTCTGGAAGGACTTGAACAAATACCAGATGACAGGGATAAACAGCAGCTTCAGCAGAACGAATGTGGGAGTCAAGGTAGGATCAAAGACGCACAGTCCGGCAGCGGTGAATGAATATGCCGCTGACACAAGGTACACCGCTTTGGCATACCGGGCCGACAACTTGATTTTCCGGAAGATATTCATAGATCCATCAATAAAGTTACGCATAGGCATCAAAACGACCGTCGTCATCCGGATAGTCATCTTCATCAGAATCCACATCCTCGTCATCAGCATCAAAGGCAGGAATATGGACTTTCTCCATTTCAGACGCGTATTTTGTGAGACATCCTTCTGTGTAAGCAGCGACGGCATCCGACTGTCCTTGGGCATACGCCTTCTGAAGATACTCAAAAGCGCGGTCTACCCAATCCTCCTCCGGACGTACCACATACAAATATCGTCCTAAACCATATCGGGCATCCCGGTCTTCCCCCTCCGCCATCTGACGGATTCTGTCAATCGTCGGCCCGTCCAACTTTAACAATTTGTAACGAATCTGGAAATCTTCTTTATTCATAGTCAATCGAAAAATACTCTTGGGTTAATCTCGGCCGGCGTTCGCCATTCAGTTCCTCATTCCGCAAGCAAGGTTTTCTTCTTGCTCCACTTAAACGATTACTTTTTCAAATGCCGCCGCCAATTCTATCGGATCCACTTTCAACTACTTTCTGCCATTCATTATCAATCATCCGCAAATTTAAGAGTTTTCGGGGAATAACCCATACATTCACCGAACACTGCGAGATATACTCCAGTCCGTATTTGAAGAGGCTTTTGGCTCTTCTGTCATGATGATCCGCGACCTTGCAAACATTGGCCAGCTTACCTCTACCGGAATGCGAGTCGGAGAACTCGTCGGAATGAACCGCAAGGATCTGAATTTCCACGAACGCCAATGCATAGTTTTCGGAAAAGGCTAAAAAGAGCGTGAAGTGTATTTCAATGCCAGAATCTAGATTCACCCACACAAATTCCGTCGTACCCCCGCCACTATGGCAATAGATAAAGACAGACGAACTAAGACCAAGGACGACCTCTTTACACACTTATCACTTTGGGTGGCGGAGAAAAGCCTCATACGATTGAGCGCGTCTACAACAATCTAGCGAAATAGTTACTCGGACTCTCTGACAAACCTCGCAATCCTCTCATTTACAATTCTGATGTATTTTCTTTTCAGCTTATCAGGAAGGAAACTTCTGTCTATCAACTCAAGAGATTTCTCAGGAAGACTTACATATTTATCAAGTATTTTCTTTGCACGTAGCTTCACAATTTCTATCCTTTCTGCGAATCTTTCGAAATCCAAACGGCAAGGATGACCGGTCTGCGCATAGACATCACTCTTAATGATATTTGGAGACAGACCACCATCGAGACCCAGGTCATCCCCGTTCACATGAAGGCTGGTATTGAGAAGGTCGTAGGCAGGCGCAAGACGGTAATCCTCACCTTGGAGGATAAGTGAAAAGTTCTTCAGATGATCATCTCCGTTTGCGTATATGTAGTTGAACACTACAAGCTCAAAGAATCTCTCCATATCAACCATCCAAGCGGACACATTCTCTCTTATTGCAACTGCGATATCTTCGAAACATCCTGCATATTTGAATCCCTCGCCATCATTCTGTTCATTCCTGCCTGCCACAGCCGCAAAATCCTCCATAGCCAGTTTGTTCCCATCCGGCAAAACATCAAAGCGTTTTGTGATATATACCCTCTGTCCATTCTCAGTGAAACACAAACCGTTAGCGGCAGTGACAATGCCATATACCTGAGAAGCAATCTGCATCGTAAGGTTCTCATTTACCGGGATGAACTTGCGATCTAAAAGCGTAGGGTCCCAAGGTGCAGGTTTAAGGATATAGGTAGAGCGCTCGTCATCATTGATTATGCGTATCTGACCATCATCAATGATTGCAGGAAATTTTTCCTGGACACCGGACACTGAGATTCTTTTCATGGCTTCCACGATTTCTCCGGTATTTCGGAATTCATCTATGTTGAAGTTCAGTACATGGCTGACACGCTTCCCGTCGAACAGAAGCTTTATCGCCTTTGGACAATATGTAGTATATCCATCCTTAAGAAGGGATGGGCAGTTATGCAATTCCATCATTTCTCTACTGTTTTAACATTGACGGCCCCTATGAAATCTCTATCTGCCATAGCCATAAGCATACCGAAGAAATCTTTTTCATCGATTCTAAATAATCGACAGATAATTTTTCTATTGGCCCCTTCGGGCAACATATTTGAAAACAAAGGAAACAGATGCTCAGACTCGTATGCCTTTACCCTTTTCGGAAGAGTAACTGATATTGGCGGCATGCTGGTTGCCAGATATTCAGGATAGTAGCTGAATGAATATCCTTTGCCAGGGCGGATCTCTGTCAACAATCCAGCCCTATGGTTGTTCATATAAACTTCCAACTGTCTCATAAACGGTAATACTGGTTATCAAATCTTCTGACGCACACGGTACACTATTTCCATACCAAGTACATCAAGCAACTTTGAGATGGTTGACAGTGACGGGTTTGCAAGCCCGCGCTCTATATCCTTCACTGTCGGGAGACTGATGCCCGACATTTCAGCAAGATCCTGCTGTGATATGCCAAGCACCTTCCTGCGGGCTTTAATCACTTCTCGTAAGCTCATAAGTCTAATCTATTATACTTTTCTGCGAATATAGTAAATTTCCCCACAATATGTACGATAAAAGTGTATTATATCATACATTTTGCATCATTAGCTCTTGAATACTCAATCCAACGGCAAGAAAGTATAATATAATACACCCTCGTCGGTTTGGCACGAAAAAGAAAATGCGCGATTATTTCGGTTTTACCTCTGATTCCGGCAAAAAGCGTTATCTTTGTAATTAACAATGATGAATCTAAGTATGGGAACTGTAACTAGGCTTTTGTTTCTCCTTATCGCCTTTATGCTCGGATATAATCCGGCTTATTCACAAACACAGGCAGATGTCAGACTGGGGGAAATCCTTAATAGTGGTGATCTGTTTCTACTGAAAAATGAGTATCCGGATCTGAAAGACTCCGTAAGTGTGAAGATGCTTGATTTTATAGCGGAGGCTCAGCTTGGTATCGGTTTCAACAAATTGGAAAATGCCGCTGTAGCTCTCGACAGTTTATTGACGTATCACCAAAATGAACTTGGAGCAGAAACATCAATAGACCTGGCTGCTTTGCAGGGCCTGAACTATTTGAATTCAGGCCTATATGCACAAGCAGGAAAAGTGGGAGAGAATCTGGTCAATGCATTGAAAGGGTCCGTGCCGTTTGAATCTCTTTATAGTTTCGTATTCATAGAAAAAGTAGGTAAAGCACTTGCCAATGTGCCTAAACCCTATCTTGAGCGGCCAAATCGGGACATTTCAGTTCCGTTAAGTATGGGAACTGTGGGAAGAGGCAAGCACATTTATATTCCTGTGGAAGTAAATGGCACGACGAGAAACTATGTATTCGACACAGGCTGCCCTTTTGGCAATTTCGTCTCGGAGAAATACGCGGAAGAGGTCGGTCTGGAGATTGTGGCAGATTCAATTCCCATGTCAGGTATGAAAATAGGTTTTGTGAAACTTGCTACGGCAAAGTCAATGAAAATAGGTGAACTGGTGTATCATAATCCTGTTTTCATGGTCGCTCCTCCAGATCGTGAAGTGGATTCCGTATTTACGTTTGACGGAGTGCTCGGCTACCATTTTATCCGGGACGCAAAGGAAATAATCATTGACAATGAAAACGGCAGATTCATTTTTCCGCAGAAAGCATCTGATGGAGAACCAAATATGTTTCTGTCATCAAACACGCCTCATGTGAGAATCAGCTACAATGAACAGCCATTCGATTTGATTTTTGACACAGGAAATGTAAAGTCTGATCTGGGAAGCAAATTCGCAAAAACATTCACTGACACCATTGAGGGGCTTACTGAACAGGCAACCTCCCGTGGAGGCTTTGGCGGAATAGCGCAGGCAAAAGTAGTCGTATTGCCTGAATTTCATTTCGAGATAGCAGATGTCCCTGCTACATTATACGATACGGAAGTCATTGAAAATATCGACTCCGCCAGCCAATTGTTTTCAGGTTCATTGGGAGTTGATTTTGTACTGTCATTCAAACGGCTGGCCATCAACTATCAGAACATGTTTGTGCATGGAAATTGAGTTTCCGACAGAGGTCACTACAAAATTCCCGATTTCATGCCGTGAAAATACATAATTTTTCCTAAAAAAATTTTGTATGTGCTTGATTTTTCTTACCTCCGTGCAGAACAGGAATTCGGACATATTGCACGGGAGGCCGTCAAGCTCTCCGGAAAGGATGACGTCACTGTCATTAAAGTAGTGACGAAGTAAGAGAAAATAGGGACAAGCCATTTCCGGCCTATCCCTATTTTCAGTCATCTCACTCCGAATGTCCCACGCTGCGGTAATCCCACGTGATGTATTTCTGTTTCAGCTTCTGACGGTCGCCCAAACTTATGTTGTCCTGACTGACCACCTCCTGCGGCCATCCGTCATTGAAATAACTTATGCTGACATATGAGTTGTACACCCCGTCCGTAGTCACCTGACTGTCAAATTCGGTATCAAGACCTTCCCGAACATCCTTTGCGGACTCCTCATCAGTGAAATACTCTATAATATTTCCGAGCAGCACCTTTATGTCCTCTCTTGGAATATACGAATAGACATCTGCGGATATGCCGTATTCATACGTGTCCGGATCAAGCCATATGTCAGTTTTTGTGTCAGAGGCATATTCGTTTTCCGTCGCATCTTCATGGCTTTCCGTTTCGCCTATTTTGTATTGGCCTCCATGATAATTGAACAGCAGTCCTATCTCTTCCGTATATCCGTCGACCAGATTGTCGGAATCAATCATTGACATCAATTTATCCGGATTAAGCCCGACAGCGCGCAGGGAATCCGCATATGGCATTTTACTGATCGCCTTCGTCAGGACTTCTTTCGCCTGTTTCCTGATATCCTTCAGATTGTAGTATTTGATAATCTTGCCGCACTGGTCGGTACGGAATCTTATAGTCGTGCCTACTGTGGCATCATTGAGAATATCCGTTGCCTGTCCGACAAGATTCTGGGCCTCCGATTTGATTTGATCGTCTGAAACGAATTCAAGGAAAGTATATTCCATGTCATACCCTTTCCTGGTGGAATCCGTAACCGTAAGCATCACTTTGGCGGCGGCGCCGAGTGTCATCACCGTGTCTTTGCCGTTGACCTCCCATTGGTTGTCATGTATCCAGTAGGTCATGGTGTCCCGCTTGCTGAACCAAGCTATAACGGGAGAATGCTGTCATCCTGGACAGTCACGTCAGAAGAGTCCTGGACTTCAGATGAACGATGATGATGTCGGGCCGGAGCAAATGACATCAATGAGACCAGGAGTCCCAAGATCATCGGAACCAACAAGAACTTTTTTACGTGTATCATATTTTCATGCATCATGTCAGACAGCAATTTCGGGGCAAATTTAACATATTACGAAAAAAGATATTCTCAATAAATGAAAAAAATCATACATTTGCCACTCATTAACAAAATGACATGATGAAGAACCATAAATTATTCGGAGCGATCGTCGGCTCCGTCATCGCGCTGACAATTTCGTCATGCGGGAAAGAAGACAAGATTGAACGGTTTCCTGAGGGAACGTCAATGATAAAGATGATGGATGAGGACAACGGAGGCACCACATTGGGCAATTCCAATGTCTATATGACATCTTCCGGAAACTTCAAGAGCAATAATCTGCCGATTCTCGACTGCGGGAAGAAGAGCGGAATAGGAGACATCGGTCTGCCGGATTTCACTAACATGGCGCCGGAAGTCGCTGTGATACCCGGACACGGCTACGTCATCTGCGATTCTGACAACGTCAAGGAATTCCCGTCGAGAAAAAAGGCAATCCGTGAGGATGCGCTCGTTTACAGGGCATATGTCGATTCATGGATTCAGACAGACGGAAAGAATGTCGGGGCCAATGTCTATTTCCTGCTTGGCAGCCCTCTGGAATGCGGGCAGATACCGGAAATGGACAGCGACCTCGGAACGCTCTCTTTCGACCTGGTCAGTCACAAGTCCAATTCAATCAGCGTAAAGTTGCCTTCGGAAGACATTGAGGTTATTTTCAATGACAGGACACCTCTGACCTGCTCCACCAAAGGTAGGACATTGACATTGGCATTGACAAGGGCCCCGATGTCATACGAGACCGGCACGTGGCCACTCAGCATCCGGAGCGGAAGGGTCTATACGAAAGCGACAGTCGCAATTGAGTAACGCTACCGGTCACCGTGACAGAATCATAGTGGGCGAAAACGCACATTCCTTAGCGTTTTCGCCCACTGACTTATTGTTTTCTTGTCATAGATCATATCTGGGACAAGTTATCGGATGGCCGATTATAAAAAAGTGATTTTTTTCTTGTAATTTAGGGGGGGGGGGCAGTATATTTGTGTCATATAAAACACTAACGACATGAAAAAGTTATTATTATTCATCTGTGCCGCAATGATGATTTTCAGCTGCGGCAAGGAAGAGTCAGGAAACAAAACTGTAATCGACCCTGTAGAAAAGGTAACATGGGCCACTGTTGTCAAGGCGTATCCATTCCTGGACGGCTTTCCTGTATTTGACGGGGAAGTCGAGAATTTGCAGTATAAAGAACTCGGCAGCATGAAGACATTGACCTTCTTCGACTACAAGTGCGACAAGTCCGTATCGACCACCTATTACGCCAAGTTCATACCTGCAGGCTTCACCAAGAGCGAAGGTTCTGAAATCTACCGGAAGACGGTGGACAAGAAGAATTACATTTTCAGCGGCAGCTATGGCGGCGGCAGTTTCGGCTTAAGTTTCTCCGTTGACACCGAATAGGACATGAAAACGGGAATCATCACCTGCGCTTTGACGGCATTGGCCCTGTCGGCAGGTATCACGTCGCATGCTCAGACAGTCTCCGACAAGAAGGCAAAACGTCAGAAGGAAGAGGTTGTCAATGTCAGGGTATGGCTCAACAAGGGAGAGGACAAAGTCATTGACGGTTATCTCCGTTCGGCTCTTGTCAACCGCCCCGACAACATTGAAATAAGCCTTACCGCCGACGGCAAGAGGATGAGATATGTCAATGAAGACGTCGATTCCCTGCTTCTTGACGGTTCGGACAAATATGTGAAGAGACTGGTCAAGATGTACGGAGCATTGGGCGGCCCGGCAAAGGTCGAATGGGTGCGTGAGGAATACCGGGGCAAAGGCATTGACCTGTACTCTCTTTTCACTGTCGAAGCCGAAAGGACAGGAAGGAACATCACGGTCGTGAGCCCGGTCCGCTCGTGGTACCTGAGCATTGCCGGGGACATGGCCATAATGGTCGGGTCTGATACCCGCAACAGCATCTTTGACAAGGCTGAGCCGTCGATGTCCGGGGCAATGCTGAACAAGTATTTCGGAAAGATATATGACTATCCGGAATTTGCCGCAAGGATACGGGAGGGCGAATTCAGCACGTTCATGGATGTCATCCATGCGTGGGAAGCCTCTTACGGAGGCACTGCTCTCCGCGTGGATGGGAAGCTCAAGGACGGGCAGGTCGGTGTCCAGGGAGGAATCGCCTCTTCCGAAGCCAATAAGAACGTGGACTGGAAGCGTACCAAATCTGAGATAGTGTTCCCGAAATACACGAGGACAATCCAGGTCGGCGCCTCCCCTGTAATCGCGGAGTGGACAAAGGTGATGAAGCATGCCACTGACTGCTCCAAATCCTCATTCAAGATGGCTGTCCCTCCGATAATGATATATTCGGACATCTGCTTCCTTGATTTCGGACGTTTCGGAAGCCTGGGCTGGTCAATAGGAGGCGAATACTCCCGCTACAGCTACAACTGGATGCTGGACAACGGCTATGGCGACAAGCAGCAGGACACGTTCTGCAACAGAGTTGACTTTGCAGCAGGTCTCAGTTACCACATAACGCTATGCAGCCGTCTCGAACTCTACGCGAGGGCGATGATCGATGCCGGACTGATCGGAGAACACACCACAGACCACGAAAGCGGAGAGAAGGCCAGTTCCACATTCAACAAGATGGACACGAAGATGGGCATACTGGCCACTGCCGGACTCCGCTGGTACTTCTGCAACAAGGCCGGGCTCTGGGTGGAGGGCGGCCGTGACGCGGGCTACGTGTCGGCAGGATTGTCATTCAAGTTATGATGAGGTGGCGGGACGAATTCTCGCCTGACTTCATAACGAATTTATATAATACAGCGTGGAATTCAGGACATTTTTTGACCGCAATTCCACGCTGTATTAAAATATCGTCTGATTCACTTGAGGATCTTGAGTAATCAAGAGCCCAGTCTGTTTTAGAATCAGTTCGCCATCAGAACTTCTGCATAGTCGTTTGCTGAATTCGGCAAAGTGATATGGGATAGAGATTTCGTGTCGTTCCAAGCAAGATCATAGATTTGCAAGCCATTGGATGTCTCCGAAACGTTCAGAAGAATGTGGCCAAGCTTTTCAGAATTCGACGTGGCGGATATTATCTGGCCGATTTTGCAGGTGTAAATGGCTTGGCCGATAGTTCCGTTTTCAGGATTGACCAGGCGGAACAGACTAAACCCTCCGTATGTGGCAATATAGCCGGCGTCACTGCCCGCCCTGAACGGAATCAATGATTCGGCTGCGATATCCTCCATTATGTGGAAGCCCTCTTTGTCCAGCATGACCGCAGTCCAGTTGCCATCACCCTTGTTTGCAGAAAGAAGATATGAAGTAGATTCTTCCGTTCCGATGGACACTCCTGGATAGTTTCCGAAATATTCAGGCTTCAGGCCATCTGGCATGGCAAATGTCGGCTGCACAGGTCCAAGTGCGTCCGACTTTGTCATATAGTCGGCTCCGATTTCAATCGGCAATGTCTGCAAGGCGCAGATTCCATCATGACATACAACAGCCACGGCGGCATTTGACGGAGTCAGGAATAATGCCATGACATCAATAGCGAGAGTCTTGACCTCGCCGGTGAAGAAATCGACACATACGGCTGTCCGGTGCTCGTCCTTCCCAGAGATGCCACAAAGCCCATATGATCGCGGAACATTGATGACTGAATGGAGATTCTCAGGCAGTGCAACCTCAAGGGATTTCTGGCAGGCATTGTTCATGCCAAGCATGAATCCGTCAATTTTGCAGGACACATGGCTGACTCCATAGAGTCTCAATTCCTTCGGTGACTGTCCGTCCGTGATTCTCAATAATCCGATTCTCTGCAGCTTTCCCTCACGCATTACGCTGACTTCCACATCCGCTGCCGGATACCTATATGGAAGGACGGCGGTTATGCCGACTGGCGTCACATCTTGTTTCTTTGCATAGATACCGGACACCTTACCTACAGGAATAGTTGCGTCAACGGTCTTCCAAGTAAATGTAAGCATGACATTGTCCGTCTGTTGGCAGCCTATGCCATGAAGATGAAAGGCATCGCCAGGCGAAAGTGTCTGCCCTGCCTCCTCAAGTCTTGCGTCCTGTATGAAAACGACATTATCTACAGGCTTGAATGCTTCTCTGTTGCAGGAACAGGCTGCCGTCATCACGATAAGCCAAACAGCAAGTGTCTTACGTAGCTCCATTACAAATTATATTAGAAAGTTAATATACGTCCATTCAGTCCTTGATTGCGATATGGCCGTTCAGCCAATCCACCTCTCATTCGTATGGTTCGCCAATCAGTATATTCGCCAAGATGTCCCGGATTTATCGTGTGCTGGTCGAGCAGTTGCTGAACGGCCATTTCTCAAATTTGACATCCCACTTTGATGTTCTCTGTTCAGGTTTCACACAAGATGATAGTGTCAAAGCAGCGGATAAGCAGGCTATTCCGAATAATCCGTAAAGTTTCATAGCAGCTTGCATTAAAGTATCCTTGTTATTCATCCTTTTTCAACTTGAACGTGATGTTGACTTCCCACCCGTAGCCTTCGGCGATCTTGTAGATGTTGCTGATAGTGATGTCATCCTTCTTGAACCAAAGCTGTACGGTGTTGCGGATGACGTTCAGCTTCTGTGCCAGCGCCTCGTTGGTGATAGCAGCTGACTTCATGGCCTCACGTATGAAATCCAACCTCTTGCCGGGAGCCTTGATGGGACGTGAGGGCTTTTCAATGACCAGTCTGGTGCCTTCTATCTCCCTCATCGGAACGGTATAGGAGATTAAGAAGTCATAGCCGTAGTAGTCCGCTGCGGTGATGATCCTGCTGAGGGTGGTGTCGTCCACCATGAACCAGCGTGTGACGGAATTCCTGACGAGACCCACGCCCTTTGCGATGTCCCCGGTCGTTAGGCCCGTCTGGTTCATGAACTCTGCCAGGAACTTGAGGTTCTTGACCTGCCACTGGCCGTTCACGAATACGCCACACCCTTCCGCGAGTTGCTTCTTATCCATAAAATATAATCTTTTTCAAGGAAAACTTGTTCAATGTATTATTTTCCTTATCTTCATATATTATAATAATGCTTTTGAGAAAACATTACCCCTATAAGCACCAAATGTAGTAACCAATATTTAAGTCATTAGAGTTAACTTTTGCAATATCAATTTTTTCATTATGAGGATTTCTAACATCATAATCTTCTATGAATTGATATAGCTGAAAGTTTAATTTATCGGAGTCTGGCAAAGCTGACTTATCTGTTTCCACATCAGTTTTTCTTAATTTCCAAAATAAGAAAGAACCTATTGGATAATTTCTTAATATAGAGTCAAATAGTTGCTCTATTTTCTTTTCTGCGGCCCGATCTAGCCAAACATATTCTCTTTGAATGTCCGGGAGAAAGTAACTGACATTGATTTCTTCGATGACCTCCTTAATTGTTATATCCTTAAATTGTCCCATATTATAGATGAATTATTTTTATTTCAAACAAAATGCCATGTAGTCCAAGAGGGCTAAATAATAGTAAATCAAATAAATACAACATTCAGACAAATAAATTGGGTAGCACGTGTGAAAAATCATAATTAATTTACAAAGGTAAGCCCATCTGCATATTGCTCGTATATTGCCATTTCTTCTTTGCTCAAGACTCTGTCTGTATATGTCAGTGTTCCATCTGGATTCAAATGAGCATCCTTCATTATGGCAACATATGATTCATCACGTTGTTTCAAAAGATGACATAATGATGCTCCAACAAAGCGAATTTTTGTATCTGCAGCATTAGGTTTAATGGCCACATTAAAACCGCCGCCTTGAGCTGGTACAGATGGATAAATAATGCCATCAGAATCTTTTGTTTTCATATTAACATTTAGTAGATAATTTACAAAATTCGCAATTATCATATATTCATGGTCAGAAGCAAAATCTTTTGATATCTCATTGGACATGTATTGTATTAATTCCAAACCATTAGGATTAACTGAAACATCTTGCATTATATCATGCCAAGATTTTGTAAAATTGAGCACTTCCGGACAAGGTATTCTGTACTCGTCCACAAAAGGAAGCGCAATAAGATTTAGCGGTTTCGTCACTTCCCACCGAGATACGGTTGCTCGCTCTATGCCAACACTATCCTTGTCCTTAAAAAAAGATGATGTTTCTAATAGCGATACTATTCTTGGGAATGGGACGTCAACACTATTAGTATCTGTAAAAGAACAAGCATAAAACATTGATTGATATGGAAGATTTACCCGTCCATATTTTGGCAAACAAATATCGGGAGGATAATTTAATTCAGAAATACTATAAAATTCTTTCCCGTGAGGATTGATTCTTTGCCGTATCAGTCCGGAGCTAGGATATATTATGTAACGTACGATAGGAATATCATAATCATTTACAGATCTGAATATTCCATATAACTCATCCAAATCACCTTTTTGAAGGTTATACGTACGCAAACTATCTGTTAACACACCCATGGCTTTTATTTTCATTAAATATAAGCAAATATAGATAATCATATTTAGAATTATGCATAAAACGCCAATTTATTTGGGTATAATTCTAATAGTAAGGACAAAAACATAAAAATTGCTATCTTTGCCGCAGTTGGATAAAATAAGTAATATCATGGGCAAGAATATGAACCGGCTGAAAGTGGTATTGGCAGAAAGGAGACGAACCAACAGATGGTTGGCGGAACAATTAGGGAAAGATCAGGCAACTGTTTCCAAATGGTGCACCAACACCAGTCAGCCGAGTCTTGAGACACTATTTCAAATTGCTGAAGTATTGGGCGTGAAAGCTCAAGATTTAATAAGTAAAGATATTTCTAATGACCATGAATAAAAGACAAAATATAGATAACAACATTGTAGCAGATATCGCAGCACGTATCGAACGATTGATTATCGATGCTCGAGCCAACGTGGCTCGGTCAATCAATCTTGCAGAAGTCATCACTAAATATGAAATAGGACATGTCATTGTAAGTGTTGTGCAAGAAGGAGAAGAACGTGCAGCATACGGCAAACAATTATTAAAAGGCGTATCAGAGATATTGACAGAACGATTAGGTGATGGCTGGTCTGTAGAGACATTGAAAAGATGCCGCAAATTTTTTATTATGTATTCGGCAAAAGAGATTGGCACAACAGTGTTGACCGAAGCTCTGGACAACAATTTGGTCAACGCTGTTGACCAAATCCAAAAAGCTATGACAAAATCAAGCAAATCGCCTGTATTATATCCTTTTACACTTTCATGGTCTCATTATCTGGTGTTAATGCGTATTGAATCAGACGAGGAACGCCACTTTTATGAAATTGAGTGCCAAAAACAAAACTGGAGCGTTCGTCAATTGCAACGGCAATATAGTTCAAGCCTATATGAACGCTTAGCCTTAAGCCGCAATAAAGATGAAGTCATGCGGCTCTCCCATGAAGGACAAACAATCAATAAACCTGACGACATCATAAAAAATCCTTTGACATTAGAGTTCTTAGGTCTAAAGCCGGATGCGTCTTATTCTGAGACCAAGCTGGAAAATGCCATAATCGACAAGATGCAACATTTTTTGTTGGAATTGGGAAAGGGATTCTTATTTGAAGCCAGACAGAAACGATTTACATTTGAGGAAGAAACTTTCTATGTAGACCTTGTATTTTATAATCGTCTGCTGCAATGCTATGTCCTGATTGATTTGAAAGTAGGAAAGCTTACACATCAGGATTTGGGTCAGATGCAAATGTATGTCAATTATTATGACCGGTATGTGAAGCAGGATTTTGAAAAGCCGACAATTGGCATTCTGCTTTGCAAAGAAAAGAAAGATGCATTGGTAGAATTGACGTTGCCAAAGGATTCCAATATATATGCCCAGCAATATGCCCTGTATTTGCCAGATAAAAAGTTGCTCCAGAACAAGCTACAAGAATGGTTAGAAGAACAGGAAGAATAAAGTTAAAACAATATAATCATAGCGGATAATAGACAAGATCATGCATTCTCATATATTCACCAACAAGAACGGCAATACGCTCATGCGCGAATTTGAAGGCGTATTGAGCAATAACCCAACCATAAAAAACCTGGATGCCGTTGTAGGATTCCTCCGTGCATCGGGATATTTCACACTTAGGCCATTTCTTGACAACATAAACAAAGCCCGTCTACTGGTAGGGATAAATGTGGACAAATACATAGCAGAAGCTACCCGACAAGGAAAAATATTCTTCGGAGCAGAGGATGAAGTGAAAGAAGATTGTCTCAGACAAATCCGCCATGACATAGAACACGCAGGCTACGTGTCGGCAGGATTGTCATTCAAGTTCTGATGAGGTGGCGGGACGAGTTTATGAAATACAGGTGAGCGTTGGCGGGACGAATCCTCGGAGCGTGGATTCGTCCCGCCAAGAATTTTACAAGGATGATATTTATTCGTATCTTTCCGAATAAAATTCACGCACTATGAAACATTAAACAAAATGAGTAAAGCGAAACTCGACCAGGTTTTCAACCTGAACAATAGTGACGAAGTCTTTTCTTTCTTGAAAGACTATGCATATAAGAATCAAGATTTAAGCGAGGCCTTAATCCGGCACTTTCTTCCTGATAGCATTGACCCGGACTCACTTAGGGTTGAGGTCAGGAATATCATCTTTGCCGTTGATGAGAGCGGACACAGATGGGGGCCATCGCTAAACTGGTACCAGATAGCCGAACAATTGGGGCGAATGATGGAAAAGGCCAGGTATTATGATCAGGAAGGAGAATTCGACGCAGCGGCTTCAATAGCGTCCGAGGTAATCCTTTTTGTAGGAAAGCATTACTCAAATGATTGCGTATATGAATGTGAGAGTTACGACGGATATGATTTCGAAACCAGGAGCGCAGCAGACATGCTCATATCATTAATCGAATCTAAAGTGCTGGATATTAATACTATCAGGAGGATATCCAGTGACATTGACAAGGCATCCGGAACGTCTACTTTCAATGACGGCGGATATTGCATTGCAGATTTGAGTGAGTTGCAGAGCGTTCTTGATGGCGTTTTCGATAGTTTTGACGAACATTTGGCTTCACTTGATGAGCGTATTGACAATGCAGGGCGAGCTGTCGATTATAGAAATCGATGGTTGTTCAGAAAAGTTGCATACCTGAACTATAAAGAGAAATATGATGCCGCCCAGAAGACAATAGATGATAACTTTTTCGTTCCGGAACTATCCAAGATGCGGATTGACTCCCAAGTATTCCACGGACAAATTGAAGAGGCCATTGAGTCGCTGGACAGGGCAATAGCATGTACGGAAGACTCTTCGTACGTACACAGCTGTCATAAAAGAAAGATGGAACTGCTTGAAACAACAGGAGACACACCAAGGCTGACAGAAGAACTTGAGTATCTGATTTTGAACAGTTCTTCTTCAGAATATGATTATTACCTTCAGTTAAAACATGTTATGGGATCGTTGCCCGTCAATTCTTCAAACCGGTTACACACCATCATTGAACAGTTGGTCAATAAGCGCCGTTTTCATACACAGAAGGATACCGCCAGAATATGTGCGGAAGAGAACATGATTCCCCAGTTGGCCGAGTGTTTGTCTTGGGGTAATGACTACAATAATGAATGCTATATGGTTTTGGCCGAATATGGCAAACTTCTGGATTCTTCCACGAGGCGGAAGATCGTTGAAGGGCATATTGACTATATCCGGAGGAAAGCCATCCCGACAGATAGCCGTAGATATTGTTATATCGTCAGCAATATGAAAGCCTTACGGGATTCGTGTGATGAGGGGCGAACCGCGGTAAATGAACTAATTGAAGAGTTCAGGGTACAATATCGTCGAAGACCATCAATGATGAGCGAGCTGGATAAGCTTTGTTGACTGAATATATGCTTGCCCGCATTCATGCTCATCCGATTATTCTTGTATCTTTATCCGTGTGTTTAATAGATAATTCACAATCAGTATGAGAACTGCAAATAGGCTTTTGTATCTACTTGCTTCCTTTCTGCTCGGATACAATTGAGCATATTCACAGACACAGGCAGATGTTAGAATGGGTGAAATTCTGAATAGTGGTGACTTGTTTCTATTGAAAGAAGAATATCCGAATCTGAAAAGACTCCGTAAGTGTGAAGATGCTTGATTTTATGGTGGAGGCTCAGCTTGGTATCGGTTTCAACAAATTGGGAAATGCCGCTGTGGCTCTCGACAGAGGCCAGCACATTTATATTCCTGTAGAAGTAAATGGCGCAACGAAAAGTTATATTTTCGACACTGGCTGTTCTTTTGGCAATTTCGTCTCGGAGAAGTACGCGGAAGAGGTTGGCTTGAAGATTGCGGCGGATTCTGCCGGGCAGTAAAACTGAACAAAAAACAACACCGGATTGTTTCTTTTTCATGAAAAAAAATTATATTTGTCATTATGGTTAGTAGTATTTTCAGACATCGCACGATACTCGTGCTGGCTGCAATGTTGTGCAGCCTTGTTTCCGTCGCGAGGCCTTCCGCCCGCACATCTGTCGCCGTAGTTACGGATTCGCTTACCTATAGCCACGCCTCCGAAGCGATCGAGGAGTACCTGTCAAGCATGCGGCTTGACGGCAAACGCGGCATCCTGCTCATAGACAGATGGGGTGTTCCGGACTCCCTGCGCGCCGCGTTGATGGATCTTTACAAAAACGAATCTCTGGAAGGAGCCGTGCTCGTTGGAGACATTCCTGTTCCCATGATCAGGGACGCGCAGCACCTGAGTTCTGCCTTCAAGATGAGCCAACAACGTGACTGGAAGAGCTCCAGCGTGCCGTCCGACCGATTCTACGATGATTTCGGTCTGGTGTTCCGCTTTCTGAAGAGGGATGTCGAAAAACCGGAACTCTTCTACTATTCCTTGAGCGAGGAGTCTCCTCAACGGATCCGTTCCTCGATCTACACATCAAGAATAAAGCCTTCGGATGAAGCTCATAAATATGAACTGATTGACGCCTTCCTGAGAAAAGCCGTAAGGGCAAAAAAAGAATCCGCCGGCATCGATCATGTACTGTTTTTCGCGGGTCACGGCTACAATTCAGAGTCAATGGTGTCAAGGATGGCAGAGTACAAGGCCCTTCACGAGCAGTTCCCGGTCATTGAGGGCAGGGACGGAAGGCTGGACTTCATCAATCACGATTTCGATGAATCCGTAAAGGACAGGCTTCTTTCAGGCCTTTCGGAGCCAAGCGTGGATCTCGCCATACTCCATCACCACGGCTACAATGACATGCAGCTTCTCAACGGTTCACCTTACGTGTCCTCTCCCGACGGTTGGCTCTCTCTCGCACGGAACTATTTCCGTGTCAAGGTACGTTCTTCACGGAACCAGGACAAACTCAAAGCCGATTTCATCAATCGTTATGGCATTCCCGCCCAGTGGCTGGATGAGGCGTCCGATCCGAAATTCATAGTTCAGGACAGTCTTTACGACCGTTCTATGGACATCTACCCTGAGGACGTGGATGCCCACAGCATTGCATCCAGGTTCATCATCTTTGACGCCTGTTTCAATGGAGCCTTCATCAATGACGACTACATCGTGTCACATTACCTGTTCTCGGACAAGAACTCCACGCTCGCCGCACTCGCGCATTCCGTCAACTCACTTCAGGACGTATGGTGCGATGAGATGGCCGGCCTGTTCGGAGAAGGAGTGTGCGCCGGTAACATCTACCGGAACATCTGGAACCTTGAGACCCACTTGTTCGGTGATCCCACTTTCCACTATTCATCCATAAGTGCCTTGGACGCCGCGGCGGGAGGAGAAGGATATTCAGAAAGGCATTGGAGAAAAATTCTCTCCGCAAAGGAGGCTCATCCTGATGTCAAGGCACTTGCGATACGCAAACTGGTAAGAAGCGGATCAATCTCACCTGAAGAACTCATCAGGATCCAGACAGAAGCGGCCTCCGGGATCGTAAGGCTCGCCGCATTCGACGGCAATGCTGAAATCGCCCCGGACTGCTTCGACAAGGCCATTCTTCTTGCTCTTGACGATGACTATGAGCTTCTTCAGCGGCTCGGTGCCAAATTCGCGACCTACAATCAGTCTCCGGCTCTTGCCGAAAAAGCCGCCCGATTGTTCCTTGACCCTCTGACATCCAAGAGAGTGCTGTTCCACATCAAGTCACTGCTTGTCACCATTGACGGAGAGAAAGCCAAAGACCTTGTACGCTCAACACCGTACTGGAAAGGCGAAGAAGGCAAAGAGTCCCTTTATAAGTACATTGATTCAAACTCGGCTTCCATTAAGACCGACATCGATAATCTCACAAGCGAGACTACAGACTTGAAATCGGCCAGACTCTTCATTCGCGCGCAAAGGAACCAATGTCGCGCTGATGCTCTTGAACCGATTGCAGAGTATTACACAAGATGTTCGGATCATGACATAAAACTACTTATTGCAGAAACACTTGGCTGGTATCGTTATTCTTTTCTCGCTTCACGCGCGGAGAGCCTGTGCCGTTCTCTCCTTGAGAAAGAGAGCGACCCTCGGCTGCGCGAGGAACTGACAAAGAGCATAAGACGGATCAGCGAATGACAATTACGTCACGATGAGAAGAGCATTGTCAACAATAATCACGCTCCTGCTTCTGCTCTTGCCCTTCGGGCAGGAGGGTTTCTCCATGCCCAAAGACGGAAAGCTGAGGTTATGCGGCAGGGTAACCACCATCGAGAACGGAAAGCCGTCCCCTATGGCGGGAGCCGTGGTCATGCTCAAACCTACCGGACTTTATTCAGTCACAGATGCCGCGGGAGACTATTCATTCAGTAATCTGGATGAGGGACAGTACGACCTCCACATCGAGATGATCGGTTACGTCGCCATTGACTCCACCGTCGTTCTGCGAACCTCCGGCAGAGTCCGGTATGATTTCACGATGGAGCTGAGCAGTTTCAGACTTAAGGAGGTCCATATAGTGGCTCAAAGCAGCAAGGCAGGCGAGTCCACAGCGTCCACGATATCCCGCCAGGCCATAGACCACGCTCTGACAAGCTCGCTTGGAGACGTCATGCAGTTGCTGCCAGGGGTGAGCATCTCAAACCCAAGCCTGTCCAGCGCACAGAGCCTCAACCTCCGCACCGCTGCCGGAAGTGACATGAACAGCCTCGGAACCGCCATAATCATCGATGGTTCTCCTGTGTCCAACAATGCCAACATGGAAGGCATAAGCTCTGCCATGAACGGGACCTCGACAACAATAGCCGGGACATCGACATTCAACGCAGGCTCTGTTCCGAATTCGGGCGTGGACGTGCGTTCCATCTCCACTGACAACATTGAGTCGATAGAGGTTATCAGAGGCATTCCGTCCGTGCAATACGGCGACCTTACGTCAGGAGCGGTCATCATCAACTCCAAGGCCGGCACAGAACCTCTTACACTCAGGTTCAAGACGGATCCGAAAATCTATCAGGCCTCTCTTTCAAAAGGATTCAGGCTCGCTCCGCATTCAGGAAGCATTCACGTCAGCACAGATTATGCCTACAGCAACGCCAAGACAACCGAGAGCTACGCCAACTACAGAAGAGTCAATCTTAAAGCCGTATACAGCAACACCTTCAACCGTCTCACAAGCACAAGTTCACTGGACTTGAGATTCGGGAAGGATACCAGGAATCCCAACCCGGATGATCTACGCTCACGCCTTTCGTCCGGAGGGCAGAGCTACGGCTACCGCATCAGCACCAACGGAACGTGGAGCGCCAATGCCGGATGGCTTAAATCCATAAGGTACGACCTTTCCAACAGTTTCACGCTGAAGGATTCATTCAAGGAGCAGATCTGCGCCAGCGCCACCTCTCTGTACACAAACAATATGGTGGACGGTACAATCGTGAGCAATGTCCCGGGTAGAGATTATTTCGACACCAACGGTGAAAAGATAACAAATTTCACCCAGAATCAGGTTGCGGCAGGGACGTTCGCCATCTTCATGCCAGACTCTTACTTTTCCCATTATGATTTCTACAGCAGGGAGATGAACACCTATGCGAAGATCGTAGCGAACCTGTTCAAGTCCTGGGGAACCACCAGCTCGTCCATACTTGCCGGAATAGACTTCAAGTCTGATGGGAATCTCGGCCGGGGACTCGTTTACCCTGAAGGAACACCGCCGCCACACAGCACCAACGCGGACTCTGGTTACCGGGAGAGACCCCTCTATGACATTCCTTTTGTCAATCAGTTCGGCTTTTTTGCCGAGAGCTCTTTCAAGACTGTCTTCCTGGACAGAGCCTTCAACCTGAGCGCCGGACTCCGCTATGACTTGGTCGAGCGTATGGATGCTCTGTCTCCAAGAATCAACCTAAGCTATGAGATTGTTCCGCGGGTCCTGAATCTTAGAGGAGGCTACGGGATCACAGCAAAGGCTCCTACGGCCTCATATCTGCATCCAAATAATGCCTACTGCGACCAGACCCTGTTCAACAACGATGTCCAGTCGCCTCAGGACAAGATCGTTATCGCAAGCACAAGGATATTCGACACTTCCAACAGCAGACTTGAGATGGCGAAAAACCGCAAACTGGAGGTAGGTCTCGATCTGACGATAGCGTCCCGTTACTCGCTTAAAATCACTTTCTACGATGAGTTGATGAGGAACGGGTACACATTCGGCTCCGATTTTGACACTTTTGTCCTTCTTCCTTTCCTGACATATACAATCTCAGGAAGCGATGCCTCTGGAAATCCAACGTTTGACCTCACACGCGCCGACAAGAAGTTTTTCCGCTTCTACAAGCCGATGAACACCCGCTACGAACACAACATGGGGGTTGAATATGAGTTGAATCTCGGCAGGTTCGACGCCATTCGGACATCGTTCTTCCTCAACGGGGCGTGGATGAGGACACAGAGCGCCAACGCAGGATACACATTTGACTTCAGGCCGCGGTCAGGCAGCTATGTAGGCACTAACGTCTCTGTCTACGATCCTTTCGTAAGCCGGATAAATTATGAAAAGTTCCTTACTACATTGAGAGTCACACACAATATTCCGGCCATAGGTTTCGCAGTGACTCTTTCCTCCCAGTTTAATGTTTTCACACGCGGATGGAATGACTACAACAATGATGAATTGCCGCAACTCTTCATCAGCGCCGAAGACGGACGCATAACGGAATTCACCCCGGCCATGGCAGACGATCCCGCATTCAGGTACATGTACGACATCAAGTCGCCTAACCGTTTCACCGTAAGCCACACAATTCCGACCCTTGTGTTCAACCTGAACATCTCCAAGGAGATCGGATCGAAGATGACCGCTTCGTTCTTTGTCAATAACATCTTCAATTCCAGGCCATTGGATCCATCGGAGATAAGTATTGGCTCCTACTCTGAACTGAACGCCCCGATGTACTTCGGGTTTGAACTTAAAGTAAAAATATAATCCCTTAAAACTGTTGTATATGAAAAGAATCATCATTACTGCTACCTTGGCGATAGCCACAGCACTCGCAATCTCGTCCTGCCAGAAGGACAAGGTGAAGTTTTACGATTTCAGCATCGGACTTGACGAGTCCGGATTCACGGCTGGAGTGCCTTCACCGGAGAGTTATCTGGTGACATTCACCAACACCAACACAGGAGAGATCACCGAAATCAAGACCGACAGCAAAACCGTCACTGTCTCCCAACTTATCGAAGGTGTCTACGATGTGGTCGCCACCGCGCGTCACTCTATCTACAACTACCTTGGAAGCGCGAAGGCGGTCGTGATCAACTCGGCCGACGCTCTCACATCCCTGAAGATAACCGCCAGCAAGTCATCGTCCATCATATTCAAGGAGATCTTCTACTGCGGAAGCAAAACTCCTGAAAAGACCAACTACATGAAGGACAACTACATCGAGATCTACAACAACGGCAGCGAACCTGTCTATGTAGATGGCCTCTGCATAAGCACGACAAGCAATTACTCCTCGTCTACAGTCAACTTCGCTGACAACAACGGTCACCTCGTGGCGGCGGATGGCTCAACGACAACAATGAATGCTGATGAATATGTGATCGCAAAGGATGTCATCTGGCAGATTCCGGGAGACGGCAAGACCTATCTTCTCAATCCTGGAGAATCCTTCGTGATCGCCTCCTCGGCGACAAATCACACAACAGCAGACAAGAATCCGAACTCCATCGACCTGTCAAGCGCCGAGTTCGAGACTGTCTGCGACAAGTACATCGAAAACGGACAGGTAGACAATCCTTCCTCCGGGAACATGATAATGATCAACCCGCATAACGCCACCATCACCAAACAGTACATGATGTCAGTCTCTAATGCCGGCCTTATCCTGTTCGCTCCGTCCACACCTGTCGCGGACGCCACACTTGTCGCGAACTACAATGGAAGCAAGCCTACCGGAACTTACGTGCCTGTTCTGCGTTCCGATGTTCTCGACGGTGTGAACTGGGTGAAGAATTCGACAACCAACCCGTTCCTTCCCGAGAACATAGACGCAGGCAAGACATGGGTGAGCGGCACCTACGTAAGGGAGTCAATCCTGAGGAAGGAAGAAGGCAAGACCTCCGAAGGCAACGTCATCTATCAGGACACCAACAACTCCACTAACGATTTCACCGTGTCCAAAGATCTTGTGCTAAGAAGGAACTCAAAGAAAGCCTCCTGGGCTGAATAGTCCCGTTTTCAGATGAAAGGACATTTTTCAATAATAATTCCGTTGTTTCTTGTGCTCACACATCCGATGGCATGGGCACAAGACAACGGAATATTGAATAAGGAGAAGGCTCTATGGCTGGAATCCGGCAACTCCGCCCTTATGGAGACAAGCGGAAAGAGGACGGATAACACCGCCGGCCTGTCATACGGCTTCATAACAGGAGATCACCACCTTTTCCAGGAACCGCAGTCATCCCATAATGTCCGTTTCAACACGGCAGGCTATGCAACCATAGGGAAAATCAAACTATGGGGACAGTTCTCCTACGACAACATCACCGATTCCGGCACTCGCTACAACACATTGGTGTACGCTCCACATGACGAACGTTTCATATACAATGTCGCGGACACAACCTTGAGTGACTGGAAGAAACAATCATATGACATGGAGTTCAAGATGTCCGCCCCTTTGTCGCAGCGGCTTTCCGGAGGGCTTCATATCAAATACCGTGACCGCATAGCTGCCAAGCAGCAGGATCCGCGCAGTGAGTCCACCGTCTACGAGGCCGAGGTATCACCTTCGATCGCCTGTATCATAGGTTCAAGTCATTTCATAGGATTCAACGTTCTCTACTCGCGTCTTCTTGAGCGGTCCGCCCCGACCCTCAGCAATGGCTCGATTCTTCAGAACGTGTTTGTCCTTAAAGGCCTCGGTAATTATACGGAAGACGTGGTTGGATCCGGAGGGTTGTACACAATGTACTATCAAGGGAACAGCTACGGAGGAGCCCTGCAGTATGGTTTTGACGGCTCTGTGGAGCTTTTGGTTGACATGGGATACAGGATAAATCTCACGGAACTCAGACAGGACGCCATGCATCCAAGGGACATGGGACTTAGCAGCGTCAACGACTGCTTCATAAATGCACGGTTGCTGATAGAGCGGGAGAAGTCCGTACACAAACTATCATTCAACTCTCTTTACAAGCATACCAAGGGTACAGAATACTCCACCAAGCAGATCAACGGTGTCGGATGGGAGGTTGTCTCCAAGGCGACAATGAGCGAATATACTACCGCTGACGCATCATTATCATACGACTACTACCTCACAGAGGGTGATTCATACCTGTGGAACGCACACTCCAACATAAGGTACATCAGCAAAGATGACAGTTATGTCACCCCTCACAGCTGGTTCAAATATTCCGGTGTCAGCGCGGAGGCCGGAGCTTCCAGACAATTCTTTTTCAAGAGAAGAAGCATCATTTCGGGTTTCATGATCAGAGGCTACAAAAGCATCAATGGCGTGTATGTCTACAACGGCCCCCGTGCGGAGAGCCGTCCGGTCAAAGAGTGGTACCCTCACGACATGGAAATACGATCTTCCGACCACATAGCATTAGGGGCAATGATCGAGTACCACAAAGAAGTCAACGCCAACACGACCATCGGGCTGAAAACCCGCATTGATTATCTCCGCAGCCATGTCGGGGACAGGCTCCTCTCGTCATTCGGAGTACAATTGATCTTCTGATCCAGAGCCGCCCATTTGTTACAGTGATCCCTTCAGCACTCGGATTATTACCCGAGGCGTTGTGATCACTTGCGCTGAATATGGAGCTGTCGCTTAAATCCTACCAAGGTTGCCTCGTGCGCAGACCGCGCCCTCCTGCTCACGAGACAACCTTAGCCAGCTATCCCGTGAGCAATTGGGGCTATCCTTGCGCACGGGGAAGGCTGGTTGGTCAGCTTTTTTCGGGACGCGCCCTCACATTGGGAGGAAAAATGGTCACCGAACCGCGGAGCTGTTCCTCTTGTAGCACCGAATTAAAAGCATCGGCAAGAGACCCTGAAGCGTCTTTGAGGTGTTCTATCATCTCGTCACGGTTCGTACAAAGGGCCAGATCCGCTATCGCCAATGAGCGTATCATCGCGAGGACTGACTGCTCGTTTCCTCCCCACAACGTCGTTGACATCGACAGCATAGCATTCTGGATGATGTCCATCGACACCATCGGATCTTTCCAGACATTGATGTCTGTGTTGAACTTCAACTGGCCGTCTCCATCCTGCAGCACTTCCAAAATTCTTTTCATAATTACTTAATGTTTAGTTGTTTGACATATAATCCCGGGCTCCTGCCCAAGACTTGATCTTTCATATTCTTATCCTTCGTAAGTTGGCATACGCTTCCCGTAAAAACGCATAATCTCCCGTCCGCGGACCATCGCTCTCCGTCACCCAACGTCACCCAACGTCGCCCACCACCGCCCACCACCGCGGACGGTCGCTTACCATCTTCCACTCTCACGTTACCACCCTTTTTATCGTCCGCGAGAAAAAGTGTCTCTAAAATGCGGGATCAGAATCCTGTCACTGCGGCGCATGCGCGCCAAGAGGGAACAATGAGTCCACTTCATATTGCGACAACCCAAGAACACGCCGGATCTGGCCATTGGAGGAGCGGTAGTCATAGCGGAGTCGTTTCGCCAAATCGATTTTCTGAGCTTGGCTCAACTCCTTGAGGCTGCTGACACCATAGGCTGACTTGACATATTTCCATAGTTGCGTAAACAACTCAGTGTCAGTTAGGAATTCCCCGTCATCCAAGTCTTTCGCAATCTCTTCATAGGCTTCGACATCCTTGCTGACCATCCAGAAATAATGATGTGCGTCGCGGAACATCGCCATTCCGAGTCTTATGTCGCAGTACGAAGGCGGTGCGATGTGTCCATTGATCACAAGATAGTCTCCCGGGAGATGCGGATTTCGCCCCTTGAACATTCTTCGGGCCGCTCTATCTTTCAGATCAGACAGCCTTGCATCGGGCAAAAACCGGCAGAAATAGTACGGTCCGGTACCCCACGGGTAAGAGAACGGGGTGCATTCCGGAGTCACGACGTATCCGTTGCGATTGACATAGACAATGGTGTTTCTCAATGCCTTGAGATCCGGAACAGGCTTGAGGCTCATCTGGAATCGAGCAGATAAAGCAGACTCATACCTTGTGGCCATGTACCTGCCTAACCGTTTGCGGAACAGCTCGAAAAAAAGCCTTGTCCCAACTTCGGATCCACATATGACAATGTGCAGATGGTTGCTCATAACCTCAAAGGCCACGACAGCCAATCCCGGCACTTCCGCCAGACATCTCGCCATCAGATTCATCACATAGCGATAGTCGTCATCGTCTCTGAACAGCAGTTCCGTCAAGTTCCCCGGAGTGTAAAGATGCCACCAATCTCCATGACCAAGAAAGGAGACTGCGCACTTCTTCTCAGCGTCCGCATAAGGAAGTCGTTTCATAATCTAAGCAGTTTGCTTCGTGCGAGTTATAGCACTGTCTACGCACGAATGGTTATTTATCCACTCTCACGTTCCCTCCAGTGTCCCAGATCACGTGAGAGACCTTTTCCATAAGCCGCAAGTCACTCATTCCCCACCTTATACAAAAAAGCGAGCCAGGTGCGATATAACCCAACTCGCTTTGCGGATTCCATGCTCCGCGGCATTCAGTCTTCCGATAGCGTCCACAAGCAAAAGCCCAGCATAAATCACACCCGTGGCAGCAAAAGTGCCGAACTCTGCGTGAACATCTATCTTGAGTACGTCGGCAGGGCGTTCAACTCCCGACGGTCGTACCACAATAGCAAAGATATGAATATAATCTGATAATCCAACCGTCATCCAAAGAAAAAACACCATTCATTCTTTATGAATATGTTCCCGTAGGCTCTGCCATGTCTCCAACCCTATTCCTCGCCATCAGTTATCGATCATTCTCCTCACAACGTACTTCCTAACACCTTCTTCGTGAGCGGAAAGGCCTGTTCTGCGCACGGGAGGGTCTGCCAAGGTTGTCTCGTGAGCAGGAAGGACTGGTTTGCTCACGGGAGGGTCTGCCATGGTTGTCTCGTGAGCAGGAAGGACTGGTTTGCTCACGGGAGGGCCGGCCAAGGCTGCCTCGTGAGCAGGAAGGACTGTTCTGCGCACGGGAGGGTCTGTCGAGGCTGTCTCGGGAGCAGGAAGGCCTGTTCTGCTCACGGGAGGGCCAGCCAAGGCTGTCTCGGGAGCAGGAAGGTCTGGTTTGCGCACGGGAGGGCCTGCCAAGGCTGTCTCGGGAGCAGGAAGGCCTGTTCTGCGCACGGGAGGACTGGCCAAGGCTGTCTCGTGAGCAGGAAGGCCTGTTCTGCTCACGGGAGGGCCAGCCAAGGCTGTCTCATGAGCGAAAAGGCCCGGTTCGCTCACGGGAGGACTGGCCAAGGCTGTCTCGTGAGCAGGAAGGTCTGGTTTGCGCACGGGAGGGTCTGCCAAGGCTGTCTCGTGAGCAGGAAGGCCTTGTTCGCTCACGGGAGGGTCTGTCAAGGTTGTCTCGTGAGCAGGAAGACCCGGTTTACTCACGGGAGGGCCGGCCAAGATTGTCTTGTGAGCGGAAAGGCCTGGTTTGCGCACGGGAGGGTCTGTCGAGGCTGCCTCGTGAGCGGAAAGGCCCGGTTAGCTCACGGAAGGGTCTGCCAAGGCTGCCGCGGAAGCGAAGATCGGATTTCCGCGCACGAAAGTTTCGGATTCCGGGGCTTTTGTTGTAAATTGCGGACGAAAGCATTAAGAAAAACACTATCTTCGCATCAATGAGAATCATCGGAAATATTCTTTGGCTCATCATGGGCGGGCTGCTGGTCAGTCTGGGCTACTTCATCGCCGGACTTCTGTACTGCGTGACCATCATCGGGATTCCGTTCGGCTACCAGTTGTGGAAGTTCGGAGTGTTCTCGCTATGGCCATTCGGAACCGAGGTTGTGGACGGAAACAACGCCGGAGGCTGCCTCAGCATATTCATGAATGTGCTTTGGATCCTGCTGGGGTGGTGGGAGATCGCCGCGACGCACCTCGTCTTCGGTCTTATCTGCTGCATCACCATCATCGGCATCCCTTTCGGTCTCCAGCACTTCAAGATGGCTCTCCTCTCGCTCACCCCATTCGGCAAGACCTTCAGAAATGGTTAGCCACCCAAGGTCAGCGGGATTCCGCGTGGGTTGAACGGCCTCTTCCTTCGGCAAAACCTAAAAAAGGTTAGCGCCACCCAAGGTCAGCGGGATTCCGCGCAGGCTGAACGGCCTCTTCCTCCGGCAAAACCTAAAAAAAAGGTTAGCCACCCAAGGTCAACGGGACTCCGCGCTGGTTGAACGGCCTCTTCCTCCGGCAAAACCTAAAAATGGTTAGCCACCCAAGGTCAGCGGGATTCCGCGCGGGTTGAGCGGCCTCTTCCTCCGGCAAAACCTTCAGAAAGAGGCAGAATGAATTCGGCGGAACCGGCTTCAGCGCTTAAGAGCTGTTCGCCAAAGTTGCCCGACCATAATAATCCGGCCATGATAGAGAGAGATTTGCCGTCACTGGAATTGGCGGAGAGAATCAAATGACACAATGACTTTTATAAGCATCAAGGATTACCAAATAAGCGAATATGTACACACTTTACTCATTAACTTCGGGGCTGCACAGCGAGCCGGTGGCGGAGCCAGCGAACGAAAGATTCATTCAGGACATTGAGGAGGCGCTCGGCGAGGCGTTTGAGTTCGGCCGCACCGACTTTTCCGAATATTCCAGGACACGGAACAACATCATCTACGTCAGGACCGGAGGGACGGATGGAATATTCAAAAGCATCTTCTGCAAGGAAGGGTCTCTGAATATTCCTGACGGCATGCCGGTCAGGCTGCTTACCAGCGGGAAGAGCAACTCCCTCGCCGCGTCGATGGAGATTATATCGTTCCTGAACCGGACCGGATGGCCGGGAGAGATCCTTCACGGAAGCGCGGAGGAGATCGCCCTCAGGCTCCGAGACGGCTTCACGAAGGGCGGAAAAAGCCATGTGAAGGAATATGGCATGGGCCGCATTCTGGAAGGTTACAAGGTTGGCGTTGTCGGAAAGCCTTCCGACTGGCTGATTTCCAGCGACGTGGACTACGCCGTGGCCAAGGAGAGACTCGGTGTCGAGATCGTTGACATCGACATCAACGAACTGGTGGGGCTGGCCGAAGAGCCTGACCGCAAATGGCTGGAAGGGCTGAAACTCAACCCGCCTAACAAGCCGAAGTTCGGGAAGAGCTTCTCAGAAAAAGACTTCTGTGGCTCAATGGACATCTACTGCGCCATGAAGACGCTGGTGGAGAGGTACGGGCTGGCCGGGGTGTCACTCCGCTGCTTCGACCTGCTGACAGCCCTCGGCAACACCGGCTGCATGGCTCTGGCAATCCTGAACAGCCAGGGGGTCGTGGCCACATGCGAGGGAGACATACCCACGCTCCTGTCAATGTGCATCGCCCACCGGAAGTTCGGAATCTCCGGCTTCCAAGCGAACCTTTCACGCATCGACGGCGACAAGATGCTGTTCGCCCACTGCACCGTTCCACTGAACATGGTGGAGGAATATTCCTACGACACCCACTTCGAGTCGGGAATCGGCGTGGCGGTCCACGGAGTGCTGCCCGCCGGAGCCGCAAGGATATTCAAACTCTCTCCGGATTGCTCGGAAATGTTCCTTGAAGATGTAGAAATTCTTGAAAACCAGTACAATGATTGCCTTTGCAGGACGCAGATACTGGTGGACGCACCCGGACTCGCGGACTACTTTCTCCGCTCCCCCATCGGGAACCACCACGTAATCATTCCCGAGCGGCGGCAATAGCGACGGCACCGCCTCGGCCACTAAGCATCGGTCATTGAGCCTGTAGAGCGACTCCATCCGCCAGCCACCGGCCTACGACGCGGTCTTCCGCAACGCCCTTGCCGTTTGGGATTAGAAGGAGGAGTTGGCTGACTTAAAGGCACCCTCTACGAAGCGGTCTTCCGCAACGCCCTGACCGTCTGGGATTAGCAGGAGGAGTTGGTTGACTTAAAGGCACCCTCTACGAAGCGGTCTTCCGCAACGCCCTGACCGTCTGAAGCAACACGCTGAGAATCACCAGAGAAATGCCCATGTAGAAGGAGGCGTTCAACTCGCGGGCCTCTCCGAAGGCGAGGAAGGCGATTATGACGGTGTAGCATGGCTCAAGATTGTAGGTAAGGTTGACGGTGAATGCGGACAGCTTCCTCAACACAATGATCTGCAGGAGGTAAAGACCGACTGTGCAGAACAGTACCAGACACAGCATCCACCACAGGTTCGCACCTGTTGGGAAGACCATCACCGGCTGCGTCGGAGGATAGATCAGAAGGTAGACAGGGATGATCAAAGTCACGCCGAGCAGTCCGCCCGCCATCTGATAGAGCAGCACCGTACGGGATCTCACGCCCTCGCTGGCAATCTTGTTGGTTATTGAATATAAGGAACAAACGGCGGCGGAAATGACTCCCAGTATGATTCCGGTCCTGTAGCGGGAGTCAAATGAGAAGATGCACACCAGTCCCGCCACGGTGATGAGTGCCAGCAGCATCTCGACCACCGAGATCCTCCTATGGAAGACCAGCGGCTCGAAAATCGAAGTGAAGAATCCCAGACTGGCGAAACTGACCACACCGATTGACACGTTGCTCGCCTTGATGGAGGCGTAGAACAGGATCCAGTGCAGCCCGAGCAAAGTCCCGTTCCCGGCGATCTGAAGGAACTTCTTCCAACTGACCTTAGGGAATCCGATGAACAGAACAAGCACGGCTGTCGTGAAGAACAGCCGGTACCATGTCAACGTGGCCTCATTGAGCGTGATCAACTTGCCGAACAGCCCCGTGAACCCAGCCAGCAGCACGCTCAGATGCAGCTGAAGAAAAGCCGTCCTAAGATTAGTATCTCCCATTCCCTGAAAATGCGTGCGAATATACTCATTTTTCTCCGGACTCCTACCCCACCAGTGTCAATCCGGGATTCCGAGTGACGCGGAAGACAATACCGCCCGCCACCGAGCCGCGCCGTACCGGCATCAACCCTGTGGCTAATGAATAGAAAGACACTTCGACATATTCGTTGAACGTTTTCCGGCAAAGCGTCGGTGTCAGCCTTTCAGGAGCTTGCCGAAGAGGGCGAGGATGCCGGTGACGGTCTCTTTGTCGGGAACGGGGATGCGGAGCTCAGACTTTCCGGAAACGGGGTCGGTCTTGACCAGGGTCTCGGTCAGATTCCGGACGCCTTCCTCCGAGCGCAAGGTCTCAGCCAGACCGGAAAGGAACGCGACACCTTGGCTGACAAGGACTTCGGGAGACGCAGGACGGACTTTCCCAACCCTTTGTCCCTCTTCCGCCGGCTCGTTTTCGCCCGCTCCGCACCCTGCTCCTGCTTCCTCGGCATTCCCAACTCCATTCACGACGGCAGCCTCTTCCTTTTCAGGGACGACTTCGGAACCAACGCCAGACTCCACATCAGAATCCTCAACAGGATCCATTATTCCAAAGCCCACCTCCGGAACAGGTTTCTCAGCCAGCTCCTTCTCCATCGTTTCGGCTGATCCGTCATATGGTTCGGTCTCGGAAGGCGCGTCAACATATTCATAAACCCCTTCCAGCACCTTGCCGAGGCGGCTGTCATCCAGTACGACGGTGTCATCGCCGCCATCGAATATTCCTTCGAAGAGCGAGGATTTGAAATTGAGGGTCGAGAGCATCCGCTCCTCGAACGAGTCGCGCGCGACCATGTTTATGACCTGGATGCTGCGTTTCTGGCCAATTCTGTAGATTCTGGCAATGCGCTGCTCAAGGACCGCCGGATTCCACGGCAGATCCAGATTGATCACGAGGGACGCAGCCTGAAGATTCAGACCCGTGCTGCCAGCGTCCGTCGAGATGAAGACCCTGCAATCCGGATCCTCCTGAAAATCATCGCACAGCTTCTTGCGCTTCTCCGACGGCACCAGCCCGTTCAAGGAGGAGTAACGCACGCCCGCACCCTCAAGTTCGGCGGCGATCAGCCTGGTCATCCTCTCCCACTGGCTGAAAATCACCACCTTCTCATCCCCGGACTCGAACAGGTCGTGGAGGATGTTCATCGTCTCCTCAACCTTGGTGTCGTACCGCGTCTTCTGGTCAAGGATGAAAGTGCTGTCGCAGACCATCCTCATCTGGCTGAGCATGAGCAGCAGCCTTCGCCGGTCGGTCTCGCTGATGAAATGCATTCTCTTCCACTTGTACACAATCTTGGCGACGGCGGCCTTCCACTCATCGTGCATCTCCCTCTGCTGAGGGGTCATGGGCACGAAAAGCAGTTTGTCGGTGCGTGCCGGCATCTGAAGCGAGACATCCGCCTTGCGGCGGCGTATGAGGCGGGAGCGGATCTTCTCCGAGACCATATTCAAATTGCGGTAGGACAGCACCTTGCCGGTGTCATCCCGGACAGTGGTCTCTTCCACGAACTTGTAGTAAGGGCCGAGGCAGTACTGATCCACCAGCTGCATCACTGAATATAGATCCTCAAGCTTGTTCTCCAACGGCGTACCCGAAAGCACGATGGAATAGTCCGAATGAATATGTCTGGCCGACCTCGCGATCTGGGTGTTCCAGTTCTTCAGGCGCTGGACCTCGTCCATGATGACACATTCGGCGAACATCTCCCCTTTCAGGCGCACGTCCCTGTTCATTGCGTGGTAGGAGACTATCTTGTAGAACACATCAGACTTGTACATCTGGGCGCGCTTGACCGGATCGCCCTCTATCACCAGGGCGGAAGAGTCCGTGAATTTTTCGATTTCCTTCTGCCACTGGTACTTAAGCGACGTGGGGCAGATGATGAGTACGGAAGACACCAACCCGGCCTTGCGGAGGAGTTCCGCCGCGCCGATGGCCTGGACCGTCTTTCCAAGTCCCATCTCGTCCGCGATGATGGACTTGCCCTTCCCGAAGGCGAAGCGGATCCCCTCCTTTTGGTAAGGGTAGAGACTGGTTTTCAAAAGGCCGTCCAAGTCCTTGTCCGTCAGTTTGGACAGAAAGCCCTTACGGTAATCCGAATCCTTCGTCTCCGAGATGTAGTCAAGCACATCAGGGTAGCAGCGGAAGTCCGGGTCGAGTTCCTTCGCCCTTATGATGAAACCCTCCAGCTCTGACACCTTGCCCGGAAGCGCGACCCCGTCGGCGGAAAAATATTCACTCGCCAGAAGCCTCATCGAGGCTCTTCTGACCGACCCTATCCTGATACGGACGGTGCGGCACTCTGAATATGTCAGATAGAGCGATGAATATGGCGGCAGATCCTCGAGTCTGCCTTTCCTGTGGCCCGTCCGCCAGATTTTCACCGCCTCTATGTGTTTGCAGGTTCCCAGCTGATTGGTCTTGAAATCCGGACACGAGCAGAAGTTCCATTTGCTTGCCAATCCCCTGTAAACGACTTTGTAGACACTGCGGCTGAGCGGGTTGCTCACCTCGTAGACCCCGTACCGTCCCTCGTCCGCAGGCTGCCGCACAATAAGGTTCTCCTTCTGCGCCGCCTGCCGCCGCAAAGCGACCTGCCATTCCTTTGAGGTCAAATCCGACGGACGAACAATGTTGGAGATCCGCTTCTCCCTGACCGCCGGCTTCTTCCCGGCCTTACGTGGTGCTGATTTCATTTCTGTTCGAATTTAAGGTCTTAAAGATACACAATTTTATCCACTTTCTGTCTCTCCGTATTCTTTAGTGAAATGTAAAAAATAACCTGCATCACTTTAAATTTGCAATATATTGATGTTCAGGGTGATTCGATGAATTCAATTTTTTCGATTGATGCAACTTATTTTTTCAACATTACTTAACGAAGGGAAAAAACCTAACCTCAATGTCTGCGTCTGGACAGGCTTACGAAAGCCTTTCATGGCGTTGTGCCACAGAAGGCTACTAAGGGCAGAACCGGCTGAAAAAGTCCACGGCAAAAGTGAAAGTTTTTCAGCCTATGTGCGGCTGGAGCGCGGCATACAGGGGATGGGGCTGAAAGTGATTTGTAAAACTCGAGACTGTCCTCTCTCTTCTCTTGCGCAGGATTCACCGAAGTCCCTCACGGGCAGATCAGGCGCGTCCTCGGAAGATGACCTCCAGGCCGTCATAGGCGGCGCGGAGCGGGGACGGGAGGGTGGCGTCCAGCTGGGCTCGCGTGCCGTGGAGGGTTCTGGCCATGTGGGTCAGGTAGACGGGCTGGCCTTCCGGGGCGGTGAGCCGTCCCGTGGACAGGAGGACGTGGGTCGTGCGAAGGACTGTGCCGACACTGGAGTGAGTGTAGATCCGGAAATCCTCATCATAATCGATGCCCATGGTAGCCTCCATGATCAGTCCGGTTATCGGCTTACCGTCGGCGATGTGGGCGTCGATTCCGACAAGCCTGGCGGCCCTCACGGGGATCCCTCCGGTGTCGGTCGCATAGAGGACACGGACGGAGCCTTTCTCTATCAGGTAGATGAGAGTCTGCTCGCTGTCGTCCTTCGTCGCATGGTTGCCGGGAAGAGAGGTGATGGTGATGTCGCCGCACCGCACCTTCCTGCCCACAGGGATGCCGACAACCTCCGGCGAGGGCTTTCCGAGTTCCGAAGAGGCGGCGGCGAAATCCGCCTTCGCCCTCTCCAGCCAGGTGTCGCCGACATAGATGACCTTGGCATTAAGGGTTCCGATCGCGGACTTGGGATTGTAATGATCTGAATGCGAATGAGTATAGAACACGGCATCCGGAGCCACGAACCCTTCCGGCAGCATGTCGGTGTCGGTAGGGGTGAAGTCTATCAGGATGCGGTTGTCAAGCAGGACGCTTGAAAGCCTTCTCAACTCTCCCCTCTCATCCACGCCGTCCCAGTCCGCGGCTCCCGTCCCGAGAAACCTCACAAGAAGATCATCCTTACCCGCTTTTCCCGATTCCGATGAATATGTCCGTTCTCCCGAAAGGCCTTCCAACGACCCGGAACCAACGGAACCAGCGTAAGGCCCGATTTCAGCGGAACGTTCGGAAGCCCGCATAAGCGCAAACCCGCCTGACACCGCTCCGACAGTGACGGCACCGGCCCCGACCTTGATGAATTTTCTTCTGTCCATAATCTTCACTGTTTCAGAGAAGCTGTTTTGTTTAAATCCACGGGCACAAGCCCCATCCCTGCGGCCTTGAGGCGCATGAAGGCGTCGGCCTCCTCGAAGTTGTTGCCGATCTGGCCGTCCAGGATGGCCTCTTTGACATATTCCTTGAGAACGCCGATCTCACGGCAAGGACTAAGGCCGTAAACTTCCATGACATATTCGCCGGTAACCGGGTTCTTGAAGTTGCGGATGGCGTCCTTGGCCTCGACCTCGACGAGCTTGCGCTTCACCAGTTCAAAATTCTGCCGGATCTTGGCAACCTTCACCGGGTTCTTGGATGTGATGTCGGCGTTGCACAGGAGCATCAGGTCATCAATCTCGTTGCCGGCGTCGAACAGCAGACGGCGCACAGCCGAGTCCGTAACCTCTTCGTCCACAAGGGCGATAGGCCTATGATGGAGGCTCACAAGTTTCTGGACATATTTCATCTTCTCGTTCAGAGGCATCTTCAGGGACTTGAATATTCTTGGAACCATCTTCGCCCCTACGACCTCGTGGCCGTGGAAAGTCCAGCCTACCGCTGGGTCAAAACGCTTAGCGGCAGGTTTTCCGATGTCGTGCAGGAGGGCAGCCCAGCGGAGCCAGACATTCGGCTGTGTGCGGACAGACTCCACGAAACTGTCCCCTCCCTCGTCCGGCGTGAAGTCCTTCAAAGTGCCGGCGGCAATGCCATCGATCTCCGATGCCGCCACATTGTCCACGACCTGCAGCGTGTGCGAGAATATCTCCTTATGTCCCTTTCCGTCAACGGATTCCACACCTTTGAGATTCAGAAGATCCGGGAGGATATATTCAAGAAGTCCGGTCTCGTCCATTAGGAAGAATCCCATCGAAGGGTGCGGCGTGACGAGGATCTTGTTGAGTTCCTCGACGATGCGCTCCTTGGAAAGGATCGTCATCCGATCGCGCATATTCCTCATCGCGCGCAGGGATTCCGGGACGATGGTGAATTTTTGCTCCGGCGTGCTGAGTTTCGTGGCAAAGCGGATCGCGCGGAGCATCCTCAGAGGGTCGTCGCTGTAGGTCCGCTCGGGTTCCAGAGGAGTGCGGATTATCCCCGCCGCGAGATCCCTAATGCCACCGAACGGATCAACGAGAGCGCCGTAGTCCTCCTTCTGGAGGCTGAAGGCCATCGCATTGATGGTGAAGTCCCTGCGTTCCTGATCCTCCTCAAGCGTCCCGTCCTCGACGATCGGCTTGCGGGAGTCATGGCGGTAGGACTCCTTCCGCGCGCCGACGAACTCGATCTCCGCCCCGTGCCATTTCAGCATCGCGGTACCGAAGGTCTTGAATATGGACACGTTGCAATGCCGCCTCTCCTTTTCCTCGATCCTCGCGGCCACCGCCTCGGCGAGCTGGATTCCGCTCCCCTCCACCACGATGTCTATGTCGTCGTTCGGCCTGCCGAGAAAGCAGTCCCGCACGTAGCCTCCGATCACGAAAGCCCTCACGCCCAACGCCTCGGCCGCATCCGAGACTATTCCGAAAATCGGCCTGTCAAGATAGCCTTGTGTTATAGTAGCACCCATTTATTTCTGCATTGTCTCCCAATCCGGGAAAGTTTTCATCTGTGAATATGATTCGCCGTCGCGCGCGAAGCCGAAAGTCTTCAACCCGTTGGTTATCACCACATATTTCACATTCAGCACCAGATTGTACCGAAGCGCCTGCTCCAGCACCTCCCGGCTCATCTGAACATCCTCCCGCTTGCACTCCACCACCATCAGCGGAGCCGTGTCCCGCCTGTAGACGAGGATGTCGGCGCGGAAATCCTTCCCTCCGAACTTCATCGCCACCTCGCTCATCATCATATACTCGGGAACCTTCAGCCTCTCCCGCAGCACGCCAATGAACCACTGCCGCACCTTCTCCTCCGGCGTCAGCGCCACCTCCTTCTTCCTCAACGGATCCCAAACCTTTTCCATTCTTTCTGAATATTTTTATGAATATGCTCACCCGGCCTCCGGTGTTTTCCATGGATTCCGCACCCTGGAGATCTCAGAAGCGCCCTCCGCCCCGGCGGAGTTTCCTACCACGTCATCGGCAGTGGCTCTTGCCTCTTCGGACTTATACGCCAAACCGTCCGACGTTCTTTCTGCCCCGGCGGAATGTCCTGCCGAGGAATCAGCGGTGACCTCCGCCTCTTCGGACTCACACGACAAAGAGTCTGACGCTCTTTCAGCCCCCACGGAGTTTCCTTCCGAGGAATCAGCGGTGACCTCCGCCTTCAACGTCCGACGGTAGATGTCCTCGATGATAAGTCCCGAAAGCGTCATTCCGAATATGGCCGTGACGTGGACGGTCGTGCCGTTGATCTGAGCCTTCGAGGAACACCATTCATGGTTCAGCAGATCCGGATTCCCAGGCCCGTCCTGAGCCTTGGGACACATGCATTTCTCCGTGCCGCAACTCTGGCAATGCCCTCTGTTCGGCAACACCTCATCGTCATACACGCAGAGGAACTTCTTTGCCGGCATCGTCTTAGCCCTTTTCATCTTCTTCCTCAGCGCCGCACCCAACGGGCATCCCCGCACATTCCAGAACTCAGCCACCTTGATCTTCAGCGGATCCACCTTCAGCGCCGCCCCCAACGAGCAGAAAAACTTCGCTTTGCTGGCCGTGGCTGTCAAGATAAGATGAACCTTATCCTTCAGAGAATCAACAGCATCGATGACGTAATCATATTCATCAAGATTGAACTGCCCAGCCGTCTCCTCGCAGTAGATCTGCTGGATCGCGGTGATCTCAACCTTAGGGTTGATCTCCAGAAGATGCGCTTTGAGCGCATCCACCTTCACCTGCCCAACTGTTTTAGTCGTCGCCATCAGCTGCCGGTTCACATTAGTGATGCAGATCCTGTCCGAGTCCACGATCGTCAGTTTCGTGATCCCGCTACGCACCAGCCCCTCCGCACACCAGCTTCCGACCCCGCCGACTCCGAAGATGATCACCCGAGTCCCCGCAAGCGCCTCCATCACATCCTCTCCCAGAAGCAGTTCCGTCCGGTTGTATATCGCCTTTTCTATCGTATTCATTGCCATAGTTTGCAAAGTTAACAATCCTTAAGGAATATTCTTAAAGCTTGGCCTTTCATTTTTTAACAATGAACCCAAATTCAAATGTTGGGAAAGGCTATTTGGGGTGCCGCCTGTCATCGCTATCGGGAGCCGTGGAGGATAATCTTTTACAACTCAGCACATAAGCCATTATCCTTCAGTCGCTTTCCACTATAGGTAATAGCGATATTATTTGATTATGACTACATTACGCGGCACCAATTCAGAATCAGCCGGTGACTCACAACAATCTGATTAGCAAAGCTATAGCCAATGGCCTTCGGTTTGATTCCACCAAAGACAACTGTTTATTCCCCATATTATCAAAGAGTTAATCTCCACATCAAAATTTCTTTATGATTTGAAACAAATCCGGAATATTCATCGTATCTTTGTCACAAATCGCTTGGGGATGTTCTGGTTTTGACAGCAATGATTCTGAGCGGTAAGCACGTCGGGCTCCTGGAGGGCCGGCCCGCAAAACTGGATCTCCAAAAATTTAGTTGCTGATAACAACTACGCACTCGCTGCCTAATCGACCAAGTCGCATTAGCTTAATCCGAGCCGCCTAGGATGCGGTTCCGACGAGTATCCCGCGGACTTTACGCCTTCTCTGTTCCGAGTTCGGGGTATCATTCAAGAAGGACGCACCGGAGGACTCCTTTAAATCCGGCCAAGACCCAAAGGATAAGCTTCGGTTAGCCCGTCTTCCGGCAGGCCGCGGCCGACAACCAAAGGACGACTAAACGTGTAGAAAGCCTCTTGGCGCGTTGTTTGGACGGCGGTTCGACTCCGCCCATCTCCACAAATAAGTGTATTGTAATCAATTACTTACAAAATTTACACTCAGTTTTACGCTCACTTCGGAGTAAAGTTGAGCGTAATTTCTTTTCTTGTACCCCAATGAATGAAAAAATGTCTTGCCTGGCGTTGCGATATTCACTAAATATCGCAGATTGCACATATTGTCAACAATTCATATTACACGCTAATCTGGAAGTACATATTTACGCTAAATATTGACTTTTTGAATCAGATTCCGACAAACAGCGTAAGGGTTTGGCATACCATGCTCTTTCAGATAATGATGATATTGCCCAGTAACAATACCTACATTGATAGAATAATTTTTAGATATAGCAGCAAGATAATTGGCCGCAGCATAAGGTTGGTGTATTCGCCCAAACAATTCTTTGTATGGAACGTTTCCCCAAAGATGTTCAGATGCGAACAGATTAGCTTCCGCTTCTTTTCCTGTTTCATTTTCTTCTGCGCATTTTTCCGTCTCTATGTATTCCTTTGATTTATCGTTGATTAAATGAAGACAAATATGTCCGAGTTCATGCATCAAGGTAAAACCAAAGTTATCTATTCTGTCATGCCTTTTTGTCAACACAATCGTCGGATTATCGCCTTCCCAGAAAGAATAACCATCAACAGGGACTTTGTCAAGTTTCTCCTCAATAACGAACTTAATACCGAACTTATTAAGAGTTTTAGTCAGCACTTCATTCATATCCTCATTACGGAATAGAATCATATTCAAGGCCTTTGTCAGCGCATCTAGATTCACTATGTCAAATTTTTCTACCAGAGGAATCTGTTCATTACTTATATGACGGACGATTATCACCCACGTAAGTAGGTTTTTAGTATCTGTCTTAACAGTTTCGGATTTCTTAAAGCAAGACAAATACGCGCCAATCTTCTTTTCTATTCCTGAAATATCTGTTACTCCAGCATAATTGAAGATGCTTTTGATATTGTCAGCTATATTGCTATTAAGGTTTGTCTTTTTTTTCAGTTGATTGACATTGACAAGTTTTTTTAGTTGGTTCCATTTGCCAATCAATTCTTTCTGTACGGCCACCTTAGAATCCTCTTGTAGGCATTCTATATCATACAGGCTCTGAATGGCCATCCAATCTTGCGCTGTTAGTTCTCCCAAAGAGGCTTCAAGAAGGATTGCTATCTCGGCATTTATATTTCGTTTACCTTTTATTATGTCACTAACAACAGGGGTCGCTTTGCCTATTGCTTCGGCCAATTCTTTTTGAGAGACACCTTTTTGTTCAAGAATTGCAGACAAGATTACCCCTGGATGAGATGTTCGAGCCACAATCGGGTCATTTATTTGTCTTTCAGCCATATACGATACCAATTAAACTAGTATTTGCCTATTACCTTTGCAAAAGATGTGCAAAGGTAATATATTTTTAGCAATTTTACAACAACAAACAATTAAGTAAATTGTTAACATTTTTTTAACACGAATTATCGAAAATACATTTGGGCATTCAATTAATTATTGTAAATTTGCATTCAAAGACATAAAGATATGAAATAGAAAACATAAAAAAGACGAGAAGTGATACAAGCGGCAACTCGTATCACTTCTAAAGTAAAAAATGCTCGGGCGAGCTCTTAATCACAATCTCAATAGTGCTATTGAGGAATGGTTATTGTTTACTTTATTCGACAAATATACTTTGTCTCCGTCACAAAAACAAGAGTTGCCAACAGAAAACGCAACGTATTAGCACTTGCGATGCATTGTTTAATACTTAAACCATTATTCATTATGGATTTTAAGAAAAAATTTTTGTTTTCTGTGGACGGAAGACCATATTCCACAGAGCATCAGTTCCTCATAGGGGAACAAATAAAAAGGATCGCAGGGGTTCCTGCTGATTTCGAACTATTTTTAGTAATACCTCATTTTCAGGATGAACTGATTGAGGACAATAAAACTGTAAACTTTGCTAGACCTGGTGTCGAAAGATTTGAATCGCGCAGACCAAAGTCTGACATTGTGATTCTTGTCAATGGTGTTCCTGTGCCATATAATAAGTCGCAAATCACTTTTGAAGAACTTGTAAAGATTGCTTATCCTAATATGGGAGCAAAGTATGGATTCACAATCAGCTACACTGATGGGCCAGAGCAAAATCCCGAAGGTAGAATGGCCAAAGGGACTAAGGTGTTTGTCAAACATAAGATGAAGTTCGATGTCACACCTACTAAAGAGTCCTAGCAATGTTCTCCAAAGACTGGAGAATGAGGAATTTGAAGTTAAGGTATGCGGAGGTAACTTGTTGG
>OHVB01000022.1_pt1 | contig 68445 bp, 60 predicted proteins | sample 1579331 | NCBI WGS metagenome assembly OHVB01 (sample SAMEA3882503, study PRJEB24775) | human gut metagenome | biome: human-associated habitat; feature: intestine environment; material: feces | place: Netherlands | collected 2009/2010
TAGATCTTTTTTCGAAGAAGGAGTGTGCCGGTGGCACATGACTGATGAGAAAAGATATAGACCGATAAGATTCCTTAAGATGATGCAGGTTATTTTTTGAAGGTTACTAAGTAGAAGAACGCTGTGAGAAAGTAAAATCCGATTCAATAAAAAAAGCGGCCAGAAGGAAATCCCTGACCACTTGACTATATGTTGACAAAATTTGACCTGTTTGGATAAAGCAATACCCTACTCTAGAAGAGGTAGGCAACACCTACACTGAGCTGGCTTCTGTGACGGGTAACGTCACCGTCTCCTGAATAGCGATTGACGAGACCATAGTCATAGCCAATGTTGAAACGTACCATGTCGAAGAAATCAACGGCGACTCCTCCACCGAGCATGATGTCGAAACGACTGTAGTCCGAATCATCATAATTATTCACCTTGTCACCTTTGCTGACAGTTCCAATGACTGGTATAGTGGCGGAAGCTGTATATTTTGAATTTGAAGCAAGACCATAAGCAAGAGTTGGGCCGGCATAGATTCTTCCGACAATGCCGTCTGCAAAGGCAAGGCCCGCATTAAACATCACCGGGACTGAAATGTAATGTTCCGTCACGTCAACCTTGAGATCCGCCACACCTGCATAACTATCGGCATCACTCTTAGTAAGAAGAGAGTAGTAAATTCCTGGTGCGACATTCAAAGCACCGGCAAGATTGATGTTATAATTACCACCTACATAGAAGCCACTGAGATTGTTTGTTGTTGTAGTGTTCCCTGACTTCCACTTGTCTGTAGAGTTAGCGAATCCGACACCGATTGATGGCTGTGCGAAAGCCACTGTTCCGAGAAGCATCATAGATGCTGCAAAAAGGGTTGTAATAATCTTTTTCATAACTTATACAATTACAATTTGTTAATATTCAATCACGTCCAATGACTCATCCGCCGCTGAACCAAAGTGCAAATATATCAAAAATTAATCCATTATGCCTAAAGATCATGAATAAACAACCGTATGGTGAATTATTTCAACCAAACGACAATTCCGGAAGGCATGAAAGCCACGGAAGCCGGCATGGCATATTCAGCGACAAAAACGGCATAAGGGAGCTATAATCCGCCAATAATTTGTTTCTCGGCATATTCAAGATCGGAACTGTCATCGATCTCGTACCATAGGAGGCCGTCCACTTTCAGGACATTCATGGGAGCGATGCTCCTGGAAACATGAAGGAGCTCATACTCATAACCAAGCTTCGGTTGTTCCTTGGCCTTCATTCCGTAGTCCTTGCACATCTGCCTGAAGAAAGCATTACCTATCTTGTGGATGCCGACAAGTTCCCCGTCGGCACGGATGGCGTTCTTGTCCGTCGAACAATCAACCAGAACATCCTCGGCATCCTTCTGCACATAGTACTGATCCTGAAATTTCGTCACAGGAGTGATCAGCATCGCACTGGCATACCCACAATCCAACAGGGACGTTATCGCCCTGCTTTCATAGACGAGATCCGACTCCAGCAGGATGAAGTCGTCCGCGCCGATGACCTCCCGCATATTATAAAGAGTGTACATGCTGTTCGTTTCGGCATAGCGTGGACTGAAAACGCACTCGATCTGAGAGTATCGCTCCATCAAGGCCTCGTATGCTTCCTTTTTGTAGCCGGTGCCTATGAGGATCCTGTCCATGCCGCACTCCAGAAGTGTCTCCACCGAACGCACTACCATGGGTTTTCCTCCGACCTCGATGAATCCCTTTGGAATCTTCTCCGTCTGTCTGCCGAAGCGGGTGCCAAGTCCAGCGGCCATAATCACCGCCGTTTTTATCCTTTGCATTGATTTATAATTTATTAATTATTGAGTCCACTTGAAAAAGTACCCTTCGCCACTTTTTACCCCCGTTGGAAGTACCTGTGTGGCACATATTTTCAAAAAAAGACTCTTTCAAGTGGACACATTATTGCAATGTCACCGTGATTAAGTCCGGAATCATAACCGCCATCCTTTCTGATTCCCGAAATCTCAAAATGACACTGAATCATAGTAATCATTAAAAAACGGACTTATGCACTCTATGCTTGCCAGATCATTGTAAGGCAATGTAAGATGATGCCTATTATCAGGCACAAGCCTAAAGTACATAGTTACGTTAAAAAATAACTTGAACAATTTGTATATCTTTATGGTCCATATTTCTTTTCTCATCAGTCATGTGCCACCGGCACACTCTTCTTCAAAAAGAAATCTATCCTCGAAAATCTTCTCTTAATCTGAAGCAACCTATTATTTTCATGTTCCTTAACGCTTACTTATAACATTCAAATTTAGTCAAATTCTTCAAAAATCCCTTAAGTAATCATTAAGAATAACTTGAACAATTCGTATATCTTTATGGTCTATATTTCTTTTCTCATCAGTCGTGTGCCACCGGCACACTCTTCTTCAAAAAGAAATCTATCCTCAAAATCTGACACAAATTTAGAAGCTGTTTTGAATTGTTTGTTTGAAGGTTAAGAGCAAGCTCTTAACCTGCTGCTCACCTCGGCAATCCGAACAAGTTCGATTGCCCTCGGTTCGGGCGCTGGGTTGAGAGTGAAAAACTTCAGTTTCGACCGCTTCTTCCAAGGAAGATAGCGGTGCTATCTGACTGAAGAAGCGGGAAGAAAATGAAGATTTTTCACCTCAAAGAACATTTCAAACAATTCAAAACAGCTTCTTAGTTCAACTTATTTTTAACGCTTACTAAAAATTCAGCCGTCTAAACGACAGTTTTGGGGTATGAATGAAAATATTCAGCGGTTTTTGATTATATTTGAAGATTGCGGTTTTGACCGCACGGTTTCCTATGGCAGTGCGGGAAGCAGGGAATATGAGCTGAGGCGAAAGGCCGCTGACATGGGGAAAACGGAAAACGGAAAACGGGAAACGGGAAACGGGAAACGGGAAACTGAATGTTAACGATTCAAGACTGACGGACATGGCGAAGAAAGTATATCTTGGAATGATAGCGGATGTGATGCATCCGGGACTTACCAACATCATCACGGAGGGGGCCAAGCACGGTGACGTGATCATCGGGCTGTTCACGGACAAGGCGATAGCCACGCACAAGAGGCTGCCGGTGCTCACCTACGAGCAGAGGGAGGCGGTTGTGCGCAGCATCAAGGGTGTGGCGGATGTCGTGCCGCAGCACGAATGGAGCTACGTGGGCAACCTGCGGAAATACCGTCCGGACTACATCATCCACGGGGATGACTGGAAGGAGGGACCGGCAAGGAAACTCCGCGAGGAGGTCTTCAAGGTGATGGAGGAGATCGGAGGCGAGGTCATCGAGATCCCTTACACCCAAGGCATCAACTCTTCCAAGCTGGCTGAGGAGATCGAGGGATTCGGCACGACACCGGAGATCAGGATGAAAAGGCTCCGCAGGCTAATCGAAGCGAAGCCGATAGTCCGCATCCTGGAGTCGCACTGCGGGCTGACCGGACTCATCGTCGAGAAGACAAGCGTGGAGGTGAACGGGGAGGCAAGACAGTTCGACGGGATGTGGTCATCATCCTTGACCGACTCGACATCAAAGGGCAAGCCGGACATCGAGGCGGTGGACCTCACCTCAAGGCTGCACGACCTCAACGACACGCTTGAGGTGACGACCAAGCCGATCATATTCGACGGCGATACAGGCGGCAAGGTTGAGCATTTCGGATTCACAGTCAGGACTTTGGAACGACTCGGAATCTCTGCGGTGATCATCGAGGACAAGGTCGGGCTCAAGCAGAACTCGCTCTTCGGCACGGACGCCGTGCAGACCCAGGACACAATCGAAGGCTTCTGCGCCAAGATCAAAGCGGGCAAGGAAGCACAGATAACAGAGGACTTCATGATCATCGCCAGATGTGAATCGCTGATCGCCGGGAAGCCTCTGGAGGATGCGCTTGAGCGCTGCCACGCCTACGTCCAGGCGGGTGCTGACGGCATCATGATCCACTCGAAGAACAAGGACGGAATGGACATCAAAGAGTTCTGCCACAGGTTCAGGGAGACGGACTCCACGACCCCGATCGTGGCCGTGCCTACCACCTACAACCAATTCACCGAGACCGAGTTGGCCTCATGGGGCATCAACGTCGTCATCTATGCCAACCACATGCTCCGCAGCGCCTATCCGGCGATGGTGAACTGCGCGAAGTCCATCCTTGAGCACGAACGCTCGCTGGAGGCGAACGATCTCTGCATGCCGATCAAGGAAATCCTGAGCCTTATACCCGGAACAAAGAAACAGTAAGGAACATGCTCTCTCCAAAGATATTCATAGAATCTCTCGCCGCGAAAGGTATTGACTTTTTCGCCGGAGTGCCGGATTCGCTTCTGAAGAACGTCTGTGCGTTCATCTCGGACACGCTGGATGACAGACACAACATCATCGCCGCCAATGAGGGAGCGGCCGTCGGTCTCGCGGCGGGGCACTACCTCGCGACCGGACATATTCCTTGTGTTTACATGCAGAACTCCGGGGAAGGCAACGCCATCAACCCGCTCGCCTCGCTGACGGACAAGGAGGTCTATGGAATCCCGGTTCTGCTGGTAATCGGCTGGAGGGGCGAACCAGGCGTGCATGACGAGCCGCAGCATGTAAAGCAAGGTAAGATCACACTCCCCTTGCTCGACGCGATGGGCATCAGGCACGAGATCCTGAGCCAGGACGAGACAGAGTTCCGCAGCCAGCTGGATGGAGCCGTAAGGCACATGAGCGAAACCGGCGAGGCGTTCGCATTCATCGTGCGGAAAAACACCTTCGAACCTTACACACTTCAAAGGCATGAGGTAAATGAATATCCCCTCTCAAGGGAAGAGGCCATCCAAAAGGTGGCGGCTAGCCTTAGTGCCAAGGATGTCATCGTCTCCACAACAGGAATGATCTCCCGAGAGCTGTTCGAGTACAGGACGGCACAAGGCCAAGGGCACGAAAGGGACTTTCTCACCGTTGGGTCCATGGGACACGCCAGCCAGATAGCCCTCGGGATCGCCCTTGAGAAGACGGACAGGAGAGTCTGGTGCTTCGATGGCGACGGAGCGGCACTGATGCACCTCGGTTCCGTGGCGATCATCGCCGACAAGGCTCCGGAGAACTTCGTCCATGTGATATTCAACAACGGCGCGCACGATTCCGTGGGAGGACAGCCTACCGTAGGGCTTAAGGTCAACCTTGCCGGAATAGCCAAGGCCGCCGGTTACAAGGACGCCGTCTCAGTCACTACCGCCGAAGATTTGGGTTCCGCCCTTAAAGTATTGAAAACCATGCGTGGCCCGGTTCTCTTGGAAGTTCGTGTCCACAGAGGGAACCGCAAGGACCTCGGGCGTCCGACTACCACTCCAATCCAGAACAGGGACGCACTGATGGAGTTTATGGGTCAATGAAGCGGTGCAAGTAATTCTGAATGAATCATAAAACTATAATGTAAAATGAACTCTGACAAACTGAACATAAAACTATAATGTAAAATGAACTCTGACAAACTGAACATAAAACGCAACGTCCTGCTGAATCCAGGGCCGGCCACCACGACCGACACCGTGAAGATGGCTCAGATCGTCCCGGACATCTGCCCGAGAGAGAAAGAGTTCGCCGACAAGATGGCCAGTTTCCGCAAGGACATCCTCGGAGTCGTCCACGCCGACCCCAAAGATTACACCAGCGTGTTGTTCTGCGGCTCCGGAACGATCTGCATCGACGTGTGTGTCAACTCCCTGCTGCCGGAAGGAAAGAAGATGCTGGTTGTGGACAACGGAGCCTACAGCTCAAGGGCGGCCGAGGTTTGCCGATGCTACGGCCTGCCGCACATCGACCTGAAATCATCCGTCTATGACATTCCGGATCTCAAGGCCATCGAGGAAACGTTGGAGGCCAATCCAGACATCGCCGTGGTCTATTGCTGCCACCACGAGACCGGTACCGGCGTGTTGAATCCGGTCCGGGAGATCGGAGCCGCCGCGCACAGGCACGGAGCCATAATGGTCGCCGACACGACCTCCTCGCTCGGAATGATTCCGATCGACGTGGAACGGGACAACATCGACTTCTGCATGGCATCGGCCCAGAAAGGAATCATGGCGATGACCGGACTCTCATTCGTCATCGGCAGGACAGCGGAGGTCGAGAAATCAAAGAACTACCCGGTGCGGTCGTTCTACTGCAATCTTTACCAGCAATATGCCGGATTCGAGAAAAACGGCGAGATGCGCTTCACCCCGCCGGTGCAGACAGTCTATGCCGCCATCCAAGGGTTGAAGGAATATTATGCCGAAGGTGAAATGCCGAAACACGAGCGTCACCTCCGCGTCAACCGGGCCATCCACGAAGGCGTGGCGAAACTCGGACTGAAAGAGGCCATCAAGCCTGAGATCCAGTCCGGCCTTGTTGTCTCAGTTCTCTATCCGGACGACCCAGCATGGGATTTCGGCAAAGTCCATGACTACTGCTACGAGCGCGGCTTCACGATCTACCCCGGCAAGATCTCCTCAAGCGGCACATTCCGCCTCTGCTCGCTTGGAGCCATCGACGAGAGTGACATAAAAGACTTCTTCGTAGTGTTCACCGAGGCGTTTGACAAACTTGGAATCAGACATGAATAAGACAAGTATCTGCATCTGCGGAGGCGGCAACCTCGGCCACGTCACGGCAGGACATCTTGCCTCGCGCGGAGATCTGGACGTTCGTCTCATGACCAGACATCCCGAGAAATTCACGGACAAGACCCTTCTCATCGAAACCCCGGATGGGGGTGTGGAGGAAGGATTACTGAATATTGTCACGGACACTCCGGAGGAAGCCATCCGTGACGCTGACATCGTGCTGCTCTGCCTTCCCGGATTCGCGATTGCCAAAGAACTTGGAGACATGGCTCCTTTCCTGTCAAAAGAAACGGTTGTCGGGTCGATCTTCTGCAGTTCAGGATTCTTCCCGATGGCGGAAAAGATACTGCCCGAAGGCACACCGCTTTTCGGATTCCAAAGAGTGCCCTACATAGCAAGAATCCAGGAATATGGCCGCAAGGCACACCTGATGGGATTCCGCCCGGAATGCCACATCGCCACTCTCGGCATAGAGGGCAGGGGCGGATTCAGGGAACTCATCGAAAACATCTTCGGGGTCCACATAAACCTGCTGGACAGTCACCTTGAGGCCACCCTCACGAACAGCAACCCTCTTCTTCATCCAAGCCGCATGTTCGCCCTGTTCGAAGGCCATGAAAGCTACGACCACATCCCTCTGTTCTACGAGGACTGGGACAACCGCAGCTCCGAGACCTACATAGCCTGCGACAACGAGTTTCAGAAAGTCAGGGAGGCTCTGGGAATTCCTCAGGAAGCCATCCCGACCGCTCTTGAGCATTACGAAAGCCATGACGCGGAGTCAATGACAAGAAAGATCACAAGCATCCCGTCGCTCAAAGGGATACCCGTTCCGATGCTCAAAGCCACGGACGGAAGTTTCATTCCGGACTACTCCAACCGCTGCTTCACGGAGGACATCCCGTTCGGCATGCTGATCACCAAGTCCTACGCCATCCGCCTCGGCATCGAGACACCGGCCATCGACCGGATCATTCTCTGGGCGCAGGGCAGAATGGGAAAGGAATATCTCACCGGCGGGATACTGACAGGAAAAGACATCGGAGAATCGGTGGCCAAATACATTTAGGATGAGTTCAGACCTGAAGAAGAAAACCGTCAGAGGAGTCCTGTGGAGTCTCACGGGGCAGTTCTCCGTGCAGGGAATCCAGTTCCTTGTCAGCGTGGTGCTGGCCCGGCTGCTTTCCCCGGACGACTACGGGCTGATCGGGATGCTGGCGATCTTCCTCGCCATCAGCCAGGTCTTCATCGACGGAGGATTCTCCTCGGCCCTCATCCAGAGAAAGGACTGCGACGACACGACATATTCCACAGTCTTCTACATCAATGTCGGGATCAGTCTCGTCTGCTACGGGATACTCTTCGCCGCAGCCCCGTTCATCGCTGATTTCTACGGGCAGCCGCTCCTGAAGGACATCGCCAGAGTCAGCTCGCTGAGCCTCATCATCGGGGCGCTCTCGGCCACCAACACTGTCCAGCTCACCAAAAGGATAGATTTCAAGACCCAGTCCAAGATCAATGTCGTCAGCGCCATACTTTCCGGAGTCACAGGAATAGCGATGGCATATTCAGGATTCGGTGTGTGGGCGCTCGTGGCGCAGTCGGTCAGCCTCGCTCTGTTCAAACTTCTTCTGACGGTCTTCTGCGTGAGGTGGTTCCCGTCACTGGTCTTCTCCAAGAGGATATTCAAGGAACTCTTTTCCTTTGGTTCCAAACTCGTGCTGGCATCACTTATCTCAAGCGTTTACACGAACATCAGGAGCCTGATCATCGGCAAGAGGTTCACTCCGGCTGATCTTGGTCAGTACACCACCGCCAACAAGTTCGCCACCTTGGCCGGAACCTCGCTCTCCGGTGTTCTGTACAACGTCTCGTTCCCGGTTTTGTCCAAGGTTCAGGACGATGATGCGGTACTGCTGGACGCCTACAAAAGATTCCTCTCGGTCTCCGCTTTCGCGATATTCCCGCTGATGATGCTTCTGGCCGGAACCGCCGAGCCCCTGATCAGATTCCTCGTCACCGACAAATGGCTGGAATGTGTGCCTTACCTTCAGATTCTCTGCTTCGGCTGGATGTACGACTGCCTGACAAGGATAAACCTCAACCTGCTCTACGTCAAGGGGAGGTCAGACCTTGTGCTGAAACTGGAAGTGTTCAAAAAGACAATAGCCTTCACAATCCTGTTCATTTCCTGCTTCATGGGAATCATCGGGATCTGCATAGGCGCGGCCGTGTACAACTTCATAGCTTTCTTCTGCAACACCTACTACACAAAGCGCCTGCTTGGCTACGGATTCAAGGAGCAGTTCCTTCAGACACTTCCCTACCTGCTGCTGTCACTGCCGGTGCTTGCCGTCTCGATGCTGACAAGCAGCCTTCACCTCAGTCCGCTGCCGCTCATTCTCATAGCGGTCACGGCAAGCGTGGCGATCTACATATTCCTGTCATGGCTCCTGAGGCTGTCAGCCCTGAATGAGCTTATGTCCATCCTCAAACAACTTCTCAAGAAATGAGCGGAAACCTTCATACTCTCTGGAACGATGCCATAAGCGACCTGCGTAAACACCTGAAAACCATCATCTACGACAGGAGACTCCCTTCCATTGAAGCCGCGGTCTTCAAGAAAGAGAGGATCAAAGTCGTGTTCTTCGTCATCAATCTCGGAATGTGGAAGAACGACAAACTGTTCCGCATGTTTCTGGAAAGCGACAGGTTTGATCCCTACATCGTCTCGTTTCCCCAAAGGCGTGACGACCCGGAGACTTTCAGGAAAACCCAGGAAGAACTGCGCGGACATTTCGGGCACAAAGGCTTTCCGTACATCGACGGCTACGATTTCTCAAGGAATGAATATTTTGACCTCACCGCGTTCGCTCCGGACATCCTCTTCTACGTCCAGCCCTACGGGGTCGGAGGAGAAGAGTTCAGTGTGGACAGATTCATGGGACACCGTCTCTTCGCCTACATTCCTTACGGCGTGCCGTTGAACGATGTCCCGAAACTGTACAACCAACTGTACAAGAACATCTGCTGGAGGATGTTCTATCCTACGGAATACTCAAAATGCCGTGAAAAGGAACGCCTTTACACAAAAAGGGACAACATCACCGTCTGCGGCTTTCCATTCGCGGATTATCTTGCGGATGCATCCTCATGCCGTGATTGGAAGACCCCGGACACCGGATTCAAGAGGATCATCTGGGCTCCGCACCATTCCGTGCTGAAATCCGATGTCCTTGGCTATTCCACATTCCTTGAAATCGCGGACGGGATGCTGGAACTTGCGGAAGAATATTCATCAAAAGTCCAGTTCGTCTTCAAGCCCCACCCCTTGCTCAAGGAGAAACTTTGCCGCACGGAAGTCTGGGGACGCGGGAAGACGGAGGAATATTTCGCCAGATGGGCGGCCATGCCGAACACATCGCTCACCGACGGGGAGTACTACGACCTTTTCATGACATCCGACGCTCTCATCCACGACTGCTGTTCCTTCATGACTGAATATCTCTACACAGGCAAGCCGCTGATGTTCATAACACACGACAAGGAAAGAATAGCCGGAAGCGTGAATGATTTCGGGAAGGAATGCCTTAAACGACACTATTTCGGAAACGGTATCAAAGAGATCAAGGCGTTCATCGACACCGTTGTCATAGGCGGCGACGACAAGATGAAAGGAGACCGGAAGTCTTTCTTTGAGGAATCGCTGAAAACTCCGGGAACGGGGAGTGTCGCCGGGAACATATTCAACGTGTTCGACTCCGCGCTGAAATAGGGCTACACGTGCAGACGCGAGCGGATCAGCCTCGGAGGATTGCCGCCGATGATTGAATATTCCGGGAAATCCTTGCTCAGAACGCATCCGCACCCCACAATGGAACCTTTTCTGATGACCCTTCCGGGAGTGATCAGGACATCCCTTCCTATCCAGACATCATCCTCGATGACCGTCGGAAGTTTAGGGCCAAGGCCCTGATGGCACATCGGAATGTCCGTCCTCCCGAAATTATGGTTCTGGTGCAGGATCCGGCAGTTCGGCCCCATCATGACATAGTTTCCTATTCTGGTGTCACTCGGAACGACACATCCCACGCCAAGCCCCGACTCGTCGCCAAGCTCGACACCAAGTCCGCAGCCAAAATTGGCCTTACGCTCCACATTCACCCCTTTTCCACAATGCAGGAATATGTGTCCGCACAGGAAAGCGCGGAAATTCTTCGACACCTTTCCAAGGAAAAAACTGTTGCTGGCGGGAAGCCAATAGGCCACACCATAATAAAGGGCAAGGCAGCAGATCGTGAATATTCCTGTTTTTCTTCCTTTGAATCTCATTCCAGAACTATTTAGTAACCTTCAAAAAATAACCTGCATCACTTAAGGAATCTTTTCGGTCTAGATCTCTTTTCTCATCAGTCATGTGCCACCGGCACACTCCTTCTTCAAAAAAAGATCCATCCTCGAAAATCTTCTCTTAATCTGAATCTACTTATTATTTTCATGTTCCTTAAGGGGTCTCAGATGATACGATCTTTTTTTCCGGGGTACAGGCGAAGCGTTGTCAGAAGAACCTTCAGTCTCACATCCATGCCTATGTGCCTTGAGAGCAGCACCTTCCGGTTCAAGTCCGGGTAGGTGTCCCTCCAGAGAAGGTAATACTCATCGTTCCACACCAATGGAAGGAGTTTGGAACGGATGTGGTTTCTGAAGAAAACCATTCCGTCCGACAGATCCAGACCGGCCGGTTTTTCCGCAAGAATCTCAAACAACAAGTCGGAATTTGCCTTCAATTGCCGGAAACGCCTCAGGCAGCTCTCCTTGGTGATTTTCTTGGTAGTGGACTGCGGATTCATGCGATAATTATAGTAAGGTCCAGGGATGTGGGAAAAAGACCCGCATGAGAGCAGAAGCTGCACGGTGATCACCATGTCCTCCCCCATAGCCTCGGACGGGAAACGGATCCCAGAGTAGCACCTCCTCCTGAACATCTTGTTCCAGAGAGCCCACGAATCCTTGAGGTACAGACTGTTTCTTATCAGTTCCCGTGCGTCGTGGGCATGACATGTGCACGATGTGCCCACGTCCGACGTGGTGCAGGTCATCCTGTAGTCGCACACCACGACATCCGAGCCAGAAGCCACAGCCGTCTCGTACATGGCCAGGTACATGTCCGTCTCCACCCAATCATCACTGTCACAATGAATTATGTACTCTCCCGTGCAATGTGCCACACCTTCCCTTCGCACCTTGGCCTGCCCGCTGTTCACCGGCATCCTGAGAATCCGCACGACCTTTCCCTCTTCCTCCAGACGTGTCTGATACTCACCCACCAGACCTTTGAGGATCTCCACAGAACGATCAGGTGAACAATCGTCCACAAAGACATACTCCACATCATGAAGCGTCTGCTCGAAAAGGCTTCTCACGCATGTCTCAATGTACTTTTCCACATTATAGACGGGAATCACAACGCTAACTTTAGCCATAATCAATCCTGGTTAACAATCCACCGCGATCCTCTCTATGACAGCCTTCTCCTCCAAGGCGGTTTCCCTCCAGTCAAACCTCGTCAGATCAAAAGACTGACGCGCCCCCTCAAGGCAAGCCACGACTCTTTCAGCCATACGTGCCGCGAAGTCTTTTCCGTCCAGTGCCACCGTGAAATCTCCGTCCATGACTTCCGGCACGCCCCCGACCCTTGACGCGACAATGTCCGCCCCACACCTTGACGCCTCGACAAGGACCAATGGAAGACCCTCATTCCTGCTCGGGAGCACGAGGACATCCGTGCAATTGAATATCTCCGGCATCCTTTCCGGAGGCATGTTCCCCCAAAAACGGCACGACAGAGCGCTGTCAGCATTCAGCTCCGCCTCAACCTTCGGCCTCAACCGGCCGTCACCCACAACCCAGAACTCAATCCTATCATCCAAGCGCGCCTGAACCGCATGGAATATTCCGGGAAGACTTTCGACATTCTTCACGGAAAGCATGTTCCCGGCATAGGTCACCACCTTCTTTCCCTGAACTCCGTTCGCTTTTCTCAACTCCGAGCGCCTGCCTTCCGGATAGCGGACAAAATTTCCGTCACATCCATTGTACAGAACGGTCTTCTCGCCGGTCCCGATCCTGTCCGAAATCTCCATCAGATTCCTGCTGACAAAGCAGTTCATCTTGGCATCACGGATCAGTTCCGCTGTAAGTTCCTTGATCTGAGGATGTTTAAAAGGTGTGGTATGTATGTCGGATCCATGCCACGTGATATAAAACGGAATCCCGTACTTTCTCTGGGCCTCTCTTGCGATGAATCCTCCTACAAATGAATGGGCGGCGACGACATCATAGCCCTTCAGCAAATCAACACGCTTTTTCAGGAAACGTGGGTAACATACCGGTCGCAAACCCAACTTATAGAATAGAAAGTGATCCGGAATGGAATAATTCTTCCAGACGAGATTCAGATTGACACCGTTCAAGGTCACGGAATCCCGTTTCCGCAGTTCTTTTTCAGAAACCACGTCCTCACCCGGAATGTCAAGAGTCCTCATGCCAAGCATGGAGCTGACAAACGCATCCTGAAAGAGCTGGATGCAGAAAACGTCAATCTGCCAACCGGTCAGTTCGGCCAAATGCCTCACTCTGGCACACTTGGCGTTAAACGACCCTTTCCGGTCGAAAATGTTTTCCTCGAATATTACAGCGATTCTCTTCATCCGGGCGGCATGGATTTCTTTCCGGCTACTTCAGCGGATTGAGATCACTCTTGTACCAGTCCATGAATCGGCTGATACCCTCATGAAGTGTAGTGCTTGGCTTGTAGCCAAGTTCGGTCTCAAGCTTTGTGGTGTCCGCGTTGGTCTGATAGACATCACCGGCCTGCATCGGAAGGAAAATCTTCTGCGCCAGCTTGCCGTAGGCCAGCTCGATCTCGCTGATGAAATCCATCAGTCTGACAGGGTGGGAACAGCCGATGTTATACACTTTCGCCGGGACTCCGTGGGCGCATTCCTCAGCCTTCGGGGCATGGTCAATCACACGGATCGTTCCTTCCACGATGTCATCCACATAGGTGAAATCACGGATCATGTCTCCGTTGTTGAACACCTTGATAGGTTCACCTTTGGCTATGGCCGAAGCGAAAAGCATCGGGGACATGTCCGGACGGCCCCACGGGCCATAGACGGTGAAAAAGCGAAGCCCGGTTGAAGCGAATCCGTAAAGTTTTGAATATGAATGGGCCATCAGCTCGTTAGCCTTCTTGGTGGCCCCATAGAGGCTCACAGGGCAGTCAGCCTTGTCATCCTCCGAGAACGGCACCTTCTCGTTGAGCCCGTAGATCGAGCTGGATGAGGCATAGACCAGATGCCCCACACCGAAGTTGCGGCATGCCTCAAGAATATTCAGGAATCCGTGCAGGTTGCTCTCAAGATAGACGTAAGGGTTTGTGATTGAATATCTCACCCCTGCCTGGGCGGCCAGATTCACGACCCTGTCGAATTTTTCATTCTCAAAGAGTGAGTCCAATGCGGCCTTGTCGCAGATTGACATTTTCACGAAACGGCAGTTCGGGGACTTTGCGCTCACGGCCACGGAACCGCCCTCGAAAGGCCCGTCGAAGCCGTTCTCCTTAAGCCTTCCGTACTTAAGACGTACATCATAATAGTCATTGATGTTGTCCAGTCCGACAACTTCATCTCCCCTTTCAGCAAGTCTCGCCATCAGCCTTGAGCCAATGAAACCTGCCGCGCCAGTAACCAGTATTTTCATTTCAAATCAGTTATTATAATTGTCAACGTTATGGTCACTTCGACCGCCATTCCGTAAAGTTTACAAACTTACATAAAATCTGCGATTATTACGCCCGTCACATAAGAAAGAAACAGTTTTTTAGAGGAAATATAGCAAAAACCCCGGAAATTCACCTCGGCCGACACAATCATATTCATTCATAATCATTTGTGGTTGACCCAATCCGGATAGCCGATCTTGGATTCCAAGGACGCGATGTCGGAGGCGCGCCGGCTGATGTACGAGGAAGGTTTCCCGGCGTTCCGTTTGATCGGATTCGGAAGACAGGCTGCGATCAGACAAGCCTGACGGCGGGTCAGCTTCGAGGCCGACGTGCCGAAATGATTCTCGGCTGCGGCTTCCACACCATATATTCCTTTGCCCATCTCTGCGACATTCAGATAGACTTCCATGATTCTTCGCTTGTCCCAAAGGGACTCTATCAAGACAGTGAAATAGGCCTCGAAACCTTTGCGGATCATGGATTTTCGGGGCAGCAGGAAGACATTCTTGGCGGTCTGTTGGGAGATTGTGCTGCCACCCCGGCGACGCTTGCCGCTTTCATATTCCTTTTGCGCCTGACGGATAGCCTTCCAGTCGAAGCCATTATGCTTGTCAAACAGATTGTCCTCACTGGCGATCACGGCGCGTGCCATCTCCGGAGAAATCTTTTCATAGGGGGTCCAAGTCTTTCTGGTGTGGAAACCCTTGTCGCCCCGGTACTCTATCGAACGCTGGATCATCAACGGAGTGACATAGACAGGACACCATTTCAAAATCAAGACCCACAGAAAAGTGAGCGCAAAGAAGGCCAAAGGCAACTTGACGAACATCAGTCGCCACAGCTTTCCAAGAAATGTGCGTTTCACCTTTCTACTCATATTCAATAAGTTTCAATCTGAATTTCAAACTTTTGCTTCCATCCGGGAATATCTTCGCATCCTCCTCGGTGAAGCCAAGTCTCCGATAGACATCCCCGTCCGACCACGAGGCGTCGGCATAGCTCATCACGTCGTCCGGCCTCACGTCCCCGATGAACGCCTTCAGGAGTTTTCCCATGCCGCCATCGACACCTATTCCCTCCAGAGAGGCGTACCGGATCCATTCGCATGAGCGGATGTCGCGGTTGCCTTTGCGCCATATTCTCGGAGCGGAGAACCCGGCGACGGCGACCAGTGTGCCTGAGGGAATATCTTCGCCCCGTCTGACGTACAGGCCGTAGAGGTGACGGCAGCGGGTGTAGCCCAAACGGTGAAAGGATTGAAGGAACGGTTCGGCGACCGCCCTTTCAATCCTTCTCACCTCGCAGTTGCGGGCGTATATTCGTTTCAGGCCGTCCATTGTCTCAAGACTCTTCGACAAGCTCAGGATCCAGTCGATGAGCCTGTGGCTGCTGTGGTTGCTGAACTTGTCGAAGCATCGAAGCGACCTTCTTATTTCAGTCCCTCAAGGCAAGCCTTGACATTGGCCTCGATGGCTTCGGCGGAATATTCAGTCTTCTCGAACTTGTCGCCGGTGATGTGCTCGTAGAGTTCGATGTAACGGTCCGAGATCCCGGCCACAACCTCAGGAGTCATCTCCGGAACCTTCTGTCCTTCCTGTCCCTGGAAACCGTTGGCCATCAGCCACTCACGGACAAACTCCTTGGAAAGCTGCTTCTGATGCTCACCTCTGGCGAGCCTCTCCTCGTAGCCCTCGGCGTAGAAATAACGTGAGGAGTCCGGAGTGTGCACCTCGTCCATCAGATAGATCTGACCGTCCTTCTTGCCGAACTCGTACTTGGTGTCCACCAGAATCAGTCCGTGCTGTGCCGCTATCTCGCATCCACGCTTGTAGATGGCCCTTGTGTAAGCCTCAAGCTTCTCGTAATCCTCTCGTCCGACAAGTCCCTGGGCGATGATCTCCTCCTTGGAGATGTCCTCGTCGTGTCCCTCGGCGGCCTTTGAGGTCGGGGTCACAAGCGGCTCAGGGAACTTCTGGTTCTCGACCATCCCGTCCGGCATCGCCACACCGCAGATCGTCCTCTTTCCAGCCTTGTACTCCCTCCAGGCATGTCCGGCGAGGTAGCCGCGGATGACCATCTCAACCTTGAAAGGCTCACACTTGTGGCCGATGGTGACAGCCGGATCCGGCACGGCCACCTTCCAGTTCGGAAGGATGTCGGCCGTGGCGTCCAGAAATTTGGCCGCTATGCGGTTCAGCACCTGTCCCTTGTAGGGAACCCCTTCCGGCAGGACCACATCAAACGCTGAGATCCTGTCCGTAACAACCATAACGAGATACTTTCCGTCAATGTCATAGACATCACGTACCTTACCGACATACTTTCCAACCTGTCCCGGCAAGTTGAAATCGGTTTTAACAATCGCTTTCATATCAATTGAATTAAGTTCGACTTACTACCACGTGTCCTGAATAAGCGAAGGCACACGCCTCGCCTTTCCAAACCGCAAATTTAACTATTCTTCTTCAGAATCTCATCCACCACGGGGGCTATCTTTTCATATTCATAGCCTCTTGTCAACCCGAATTTGATCAGTTTGAACTTCTCCTGCGGATCTCCCTTCAGCGCACGGTACCTTGCCTCAAGCACCGAGACCATCCTGCTGTCGGCCTCATCGGGATCAACCTCCTTCAAAGCCTCCGAGACCACGGCCTTGGATATTCCTTTGGCTGTGAGCGCGAAAGAGATCTTCACAGGACCCCAACCCGACAGGCGGGCCTTCTCCCTCGCGAACGCGGCGGCATATCTCGAATCATCGACAAAACGATCCTCGACAAGCGACGCGACCAATCTCTCCGCGGCATCCTTATCCCCATCAAAGGCGGTCAAAGCCTTTCTGAATATGTCCGAGCGGCAATATTCCCTCTTGACACATTGGGCCTGAAGCGTGTCCAGCATTTTCGCGAAATCATCCATATTCCTAAAAATCAAATCCAAGGCTCAGGTACAGCCCCACTTTGTGCGTGTAGTTTGACCAGTGCGCATTCAGGCTGATCGGTCCCACGATCGAGTTGTAGGTGTACTGAAGGCCACAGCCCAGATATCCGGCCACATCCTCGTCCAAATTCTTGAAAGCGGAGATCTCGTCGCAGGACAAGGCAAAGTTGGCGATCGCCGACAGGTAGTTGTTCTTGAACAGCTTCCAGCGCCAGTCAGCCCTGGCCACACCGAGAATCTTCTGCATGGCCGCGGCATTGTTGATTCCGATGAACGGGATCTGCTGGTCTAGATACCGGCCGGCCATGCTGCCGCCGATCGTGTTGGTGAAAGGCACCGGAACCTCGTCGCCGAGCAGGTAACGGATGTTCAAAGACGGGATAAACGCGAACCTGTCACCGCCCACAACCTGTTTGGCATCCAATGTCAAAGCATGGAAGTTATTGAATTTCTGCGGCCCGCCACCGAAGACCCAATCGTAGGAGAGGCCGAAAGACTTCCCTTTTGTCGGGATGTAGGCGTTGTCGAACGAGTCCTTGCGGGCATCGATGAAGAATGTCACATAATCATTTGACAGTTGGTTGACATCGTAGTCTCCGAACGACTGCTCGGCCATCAATGAATTGACGTTGTAGTAGTCGTTCCTGAAACCTGTCTTCAGATAGAAAGTGGACCATGTGATGTTGGACAGAAATACCTCCTGCCGCACATCCAGAAAGTTGATCCTGAACCTGTTGTCTCCGATGCTGAACGTGTTCCTGTCAGTGTACCTGACCCCAGCCAGCACATTGAACGACATTCCTTTCGGCGAGATGTAGGAATATGTCACGCTGGCGTTCGGATTGGTTCCCACCTTGCCGGTGAAATCCAGTGACGAGCCCTGGATCTTGTGGACTCCCCAGCCCAGATTGACCAGCACCGACACAATCTCCTCCGTGTCGAAACGTCCGCCAAGACCAAGCTGGCAGACAGGACCCTTCTTGCAGTTGAACCTCAGCCTATAAGGTTCCTCGTCTCCAAGCAGTTCATAGTTCACATAGTCAAACGCGTTAGTGCCGAAGATTGTGGCCACGGCATCCTCGATTTCCTGATTGCCCATCCTGGAGCCAGCCCCGATCTTGATCTTGTTCATCAGGTAAAGACTTTCCCTGTCATTTACTCCGGCGATCTCAACTCCCGACACAAGCACTTTCCTTACCCTGATGTCATCAGCCGGATCGTTGCTTATGACAGTCCTGTCAGACCCGACGACCTTCTTCAGCGAGTCAAGCTTGTCAGCGACGGCCAAGGCGGCCTGGTAGCCCCTGTTGATGATGGTGTCAATGCTGCGTTCGTCGAAGCTGAGCATATTGTACTCGTGCAGGTCAGGCTTGATGTTGACATCCGGGATGTCTATGTTGGACTCGAAAGAGGTGCGCCCCAACATGTCGATGCCGGTGTTGATGATGTCAGCAAGATTATTGATCTCGTTGTAGCCCTTGTAGCCACTGGAAAGATTGACACCGATCACGATGTCAGCCCCGACCTTCTTGGCAAGGTCTGTCGGGTAGTTGTTCCTCATGCCGCCGTCAACCAACACCATGCCGCCGACCCTGACAGGGGCGAAGAGTCCCGGAATCGACATCGTGGAACGGAGAGCCGTGTTGAGTTTGCCCTCGGTCCAGATCTTGGCGGTACCGGACACGAGGTCGGTCGCCACGCAAAGAAACGGAATCGGAAGGTCATAGAAATCAGTCACATCCTGATAACCGACGGAAAGCGAGCTGAATATGTTGTTGACATTCTGGCCATAGACCATTCCGGACGGAAGGCTCCCCAGAAGGTTGTCCTTGACCATGTTCGTGGCGTCGGCTCCCCCCGCGCCGAAGTGGATGTCCTCGACCCTTCTTGCGTACCGACCGTCGGCGTCCTTCATCTGCAAGTACTCATCCTTGTCATAAAAGAACGGGAAGGACAGGACATATTTCTCCTTGTATTTGATTGAGGAATAGGACAGGTAGTCCCTCGGCACACGGTCGCTCAAGGCCTGGTCCCAGTCTATGCTCCGGATCAGGGTGTCAAGCTGCTCGGCATTGTAGCCAAGGGCATAGATTCCGCCCACAAGGCCGCCCATGCTGGTACCCATCACGATGTCAACCGGCATTCCGATTGAATCCAGATACTTTATCACGCCCACATGAGCCGCCCCTTTGGCTCCGCCTCCGCTCAGCACAAGGGCGACGGTCGGACGATGTCTGAAACGCCTTATGGAGTCCAGTTTATGCCGGATCACCTCAACCCTCAGATCAGCGGCCTCCCTCCTGTCATCCAGCACCGAATGCTGAGACCTGGATTCCGCCAAGGCCGTCAAGGAGACCATCACGGCCAGTGATGTGAAAATCAATCTTGTTCTCGTTCCCATAGTCATTGAACGTTATTTGCCATATTCATTTCCTACTGTGTTCCCCGGCCAGCATCCCACATGCGGCAAGAATATCCTCTCCTCTGGAAGCCCTTATCGTGCAGGTGATTCCGTGGTTTGAGAGCCTGTCCCTGAAGCGTTCCATAATGATCTGCGGAGTCGTCTCGAACGGAGCGTCCGGAATCTTGTGGAAGCGGATCAGGTTGACCCTGCACTCCAGTCCGCGAAGCAGCCGGATAAGCGCGTCGGCATGGCGCTTGTCATCGTTCAGGCCGGCGAACATAGTATATTCAAAGCTCACACGGCGCTGGCCTGTGAAGTCATATTCACGGATCATCTCGATCACTTCCTGCACCGGCCACGCTTTCTGCACCGGCATCATCTCCGCCCTTTCGTCCGGGAACGGGTTGTGGAGGCTGACGGCGAGGTGGCAGCGGGTGGATTCGAGGTATTTCCTCAGGTTCGGAAGGACTCCGATGGTCGAAAGGGTGACACGCTTAGGGCTCCAGCCGAATCCCCAGTCGGAGGTCAGCACCTCGATCGCCCTCATCACATTGCCGAAGTTGTCCAGAGGCTCGCCCATTCCCATAAAGACGGCGTTCGTCAGCTCCGCGGCCTCGTCGATGGCGATGAACTGGGAAAGGATGTCCGCCACTGTGAGGTTGCCATGGAATCCCTGCCGTCCTGTCATGCAGAACTTGCAGCCCATCCGGCAGCCGGCCTGCGAGGAGACACAGAGGGTCTTCCTGTCCTCGTCGGGGATCATCACCGCCTCTACGGCGTTGCCCTCACCCACCGGGAAAAGGTATTTCTTCGTGCCGTCCGAAGAGACCTGGCAGGTCGAAGGCAAGGTCACGCCGAGGGAATATTCCTCCTTCAGCCTTTCGCGTCCGGCTTTCGAGATGTTGGTCATCTCATCGATGCTCCGGACCTTCCGGCCGTACATCCACTGAGCGATCTGCTTGCCGGTAAAGGCAGGCAGACCGACTTTCAAAGCTATATCCTTCAATTCGACAGGAGTCTTACCAAGCAGTTGCTCACGCATATTCCAAGAGTTTATTTTCCTACTACAAATTTAATGAAAAATAACGCCGGATTGGACGTAATTTTATATCTTTGTCACAAAGGCGACATCTTTTCGCCCAAAAACAACAAACAACATTATTTTAACATTATGGCAAAAGAGGTAGAGGCTAAGGCCACAGACACCGGCGCCGCCAAACTCAAGGCGCTGCAGGCCACGATCGACAAGATTGAGAAAGACTACGGGAAAGGAACGATCATGAAGCTGGGGGAACAGCCACAATGGGACGTGCAGGTCATTCCGAGCGGTTCCGTCGCGCTTGACCACGCGCTTGGAATCGGAGGTTATCCGCGCGGAAGGATCGTGGAGATCTACGGTCCGGAATCCAGCGGTAAGACCACTCTGGCGATCCACGCGATCGCGGAGGCGCAGAAACAAGGCGGCATCGCGGCGATGATCGACGCGGAGCACGCATTCGACAGAACTTACGCGAAGGCTCTGGGGGTTAACCTTGAGACTTTGCTCATCTCACAGCCAGACAACGGCGAACAGGCGCTTGAGATCGCCGACAACCTGATCCGTTCGGGAGCCATTGACATTGTGGTGGTTGACTCTGTCGCCGCGCTGACTCCGAAAGCCGAGATCGAGGGCGAGATGGGTGACAACAAGGTCGGCCTCCAGGCAAGGCTTATGAGCCAGGCGCTGAGGAAGCTGACGGCGAACATCTCCAAGACGAACACCTGCTGCATATTCATCAACCAGCTGAGGGAGAAGATCGGCGTGATGTTCGGCAACCCGGAGACCACGACCGGTGGAAACGCTTTGAAGTTCTACGCCTCAGTCCGCATAGACGTGCGCAAGACCACCCAGCTCAAGGACGGCGACGAGGCACTCGGCAACCGCACCCGCGTCAAGGTGGTGAAGAACAAGATGGCTCCGCCTTTCAAGAAGGCCGAGTTCGACATCGTGTTCGGTGAGGGCATCTCCCACGCCGGCGAGATCCTTGACCTTGGCGTTGAATATGGCATCGTGGGCAAAAGCGGCTCATGGTTCAGCTACGGCGACCAGAAACTGGCCCAGGGACGCGAGGCCACCAAGCAGCTTCTCAAGGACAACCAGGAACTCTGCGACGAGATCGAGGCAAAGGTACGCGAGGCTTTGAAGAACGTGAAGGACTAAGCCTCACGTTCCCCGGCGATCGCCTTGTTGTAACATTCACGGCACAACGGCTCGTAGGCGTCCTTCTCTCCAAGGACCACGAGCTCGGTGCTGTGGGACAGTCTGTGGGAGTGATTTGCGAGATTGCCGCACCTGACGCAGATGGCATGTACCTTACGGACTTCCTCAGCTACAGCCATAAGGTAAGGCATGGGGCCGAAAGGCTTACCGAGGAAATCGGTGTCAAGGCCGGCTATGATCACGCGAACCCCACGGTCGGCGAGTTTCTGTGCGACATCCACAAGCGACATGTCGTAGAACTGGGCCTCGTCTATTCCCACCACCTGGACTTCCGGACCGATGTTCAACATCTCTTTCGGATCCTTCACGGAATGGCACGGGATCTTGTGAAAATCATGGGAGACCACGTCATCCTCGGAATATCTTGTGTCAATTGTCGGCTTGAAGATCTCGATCCTGAGGTTGGCGAACTTGGCTCTCCGGATCCTGCGGATCAGTTCTTCTGTCTTGCCGGAGAACATCGAGCCGCAAATGACTTCAATACATCCGGTTTTTTTTATGTTTTCTGAAAACATTTCGTTAGATTTGTTGGAATAATCAATAACACTCGCAAACCTTGTGGCGCGGCGTGGTTTCCGCACTTCCGGTTTGTCAGGCAAAGATAGCATTTTTTTATGGGAAACATCGACGAACAAAGGCTTTCCGCACTACTGGAAAGGATAAACAACATAAAGGTGGAGCTCGAGGCTCTTGAGAATGAGGTGCGTAGGCTTGGTGAGGCCACTGAGGCTGCCGAGGTGACCGCCGGGCCGACAGAAACTCCTGTCTCCGAGTCCGTCGAAGCTTTGGACATCAAAGATGAGATTCCAATCGAAATAGACATCCCGGACATAAATATTCCACCTATCGTTGAAGATCCCGCGGCTGAGTACACTGTCGCTTCAGCAGGCTCGGCGACCGAGGATATTCCAGTCTCTGAGCCAACATCTCCGGTCACTGAGCCTGTCGAAGTGCCCATCCCCACCGAAGTGGCCACCACACCGGAAGCACCTGTCATTCAACCGGACGATGACCTCCCGTCCGGTGATGACCTCCCGATGGACGAGCCATCAACGATTCCTGAGCCTGTTCCGGAACCAACGCTCGACATCGAGCCAGAGATCGTGATCGTCCCGGCTCCTGAATCAGAAACGACGCAAAAAACAGAACCTGCCCCCAGACCAAAGGCATCCATCCTCGACAGCCAGAAACCGGAAACAGCGGTCATGGATGTCATGGCCGAGAAGCAGGCATGGAGAACAGACCGCCCAGGCTCCCAAGTGAAGAACGTCATCAGTGCCATCTCCCTCAACGACAGGGTCCTGCTGATCAACGTCCTGTTCAAGGAAGACCCTATTCTCTTCCAGAACACAATCAGCGCGTTCAACGGCATGACCACCCTTGACGAGGCCATCTCCTACATCCGGACAAACTTCCCTGACTGGGACATGAATTCTGAACCTGTTTACAGGCTGATGATGGCCGTCCGCAGAAAACTTCGTTAGAATTTCACGTAAGGGAACGCCGTATCAAATTGGCAGTAAACCCGATAACATCAATAACAGACCATGCCTGGAATCCTCTATATAGTACCTACTCCTGTCGGAAATCTGGATGACATGACCTTCCGGGCCGTACAGGTGCTGAAAGACGCGGATCTGATCCTTGCGGAAGACACGAGGACCAGCAGTGTCCTGCTCCATCGCTATGACATCCACGGCAAACTCCAGTCGCACCACAAGTTCAACGAACACCAGACAGCCGAGATGATCAAGGAACGGATTCTGGGCGGACTGAATGTCGCGCTGATCAGCGACGCCGGTACTCCGGGAATATCCGACCCCGGATTCCTTCTCGCCCGAACATGCGCCGCCGAAGGGATTGAGGTGCAGACACTTCCCGGAGCCACGGCCTGCATCCCGGCGATAGTCTCCTCCGGTCTGCCCTGCGACCGCTTCTGCTTCGAGGGCTTCCTACCGGTGAAAAAAGGTCGCCAGACACTGCTGAAAACCCTCGCGGAGGAACAGCGGACCATGATCTTCTACGAGTCTCCTTACAGACTCGTCAAAACCCTCGACCAGTTCATTGAATATTTCGGACCGGAGCGCGAGTGCTCCGTGGCGCGCGAGATCTCAAAGATCCACGAGGAACACAAACGCGGAACGCTTGTGGAAGTGTCCGCCTGGTACAAGGAACATGAGCCCAAGGGTGAGATAGTAATAGTCGTCGCCGGGGCGCCATCTGAAAAGAAAAGGCGGAAGTCCGAAACGGAAGAATAGACTTTGAATATGTCAGTGTGACTTTCGGTGCATGACCAGTCCCGTATTACCACATGTACTTCATTTCCACTAAACAATGACATAAAAAAACTCATGAAAGACTTCAACTCCTCCAAGGACAGCAAGAGGCCGTCCGCTTCGTTCGTCGTCGGGGCGGTGGCCCTGCTGTTTCTCATTGTCGGTTACCAGGCGGCCCTGTTCATCCACAAGGCCTCGGTCGCACGGATCATCGCCAATCATGACGAGCCGGACACCGTGTTCGTTTACGCTTCCGAAAATGCCAGCCAGGCAGTCGGCGTAACGGCTAACGAAAGGCCAGTCGCTTCGACAAGCTCAGCGACCACCCAGTCCGACAACCATACTCCGGACGCTTCGATGTTTGGTGAGCCCTGTCAAACCACAGGCTCAGCGACTGATCGGGCCGGCAATCGTTCTCCGGTCGCTGGGCCTGCCGAAGCGGCATCACCGTACAGGAAAAAGCCTTCTGGTGTACCAAACACATCCGGAAAGACATTTGGTACAGAAAACAAGGCTTTGGTGTACAAAAAGGGAAGCGGTTCGGTCAGCAACTCATTCCGCAGGAACTCGGAGCACTCTCCTCAGGCCGAGCAGATCAGGAGAAACTACACTCCAAGAAAATATGAAAGTTTCCGCTTCGATCCGAACACGGTGAGCATTGACGACCTGATGCGCCTGGGATTCACCCGGAAGCAGGCACAATCCATTGACAATTACCGGCAAAAGGGAGGCCGGTTCCGCCGCAAAAGTGACTTCGCAAAATCATACGTCGTGGAGGATTCCGTGTTCCGTCGGCTTGAGAGGTACATTGATATTCCCAAAATTGACATCAACTCTGCTGACTCGGTGACATTTATGTCGCTCCCCGGCATCGGTAAGTTCTTCGCCGGGAAGATGGTCTCCTACCGGAAGGAGCTGGGAGGATATTCCTACCCCGAGCAGCTCATGGACATCTGGCACTTCGACCAGGAGAAGTTCGACAACCTCAAGGATCTCATCAAGTTAGACACTGTGGCCACACCACCATATTCATTGTGGGCATTTCCTGAGAAAGACCTCGCCTCGCACCCCTACATCGGGAAACGCGCCGCGCGGAGCATTGTCATATTCAAAGAAAACTCCCCGAAATCCGAATGGACCGTCTCCAACCTCCAAAAAGCCGGCATCCTCGATCCTGACAAAGCCTCCAAACTAGCCCGTTGCCGCATCGCCAAGCCATAGTCCCGCACTCTTGGGCAACGATTTTAGAGTAAAGCGTCGCCCAAGAGGGACATTGGACACTCTCGGGGAACGCTTAGATGGGAAAACGTCGCCGGAGAGGGATACGAAGCACTCTTCGAGAACGTTCCGGGAGCAAAGCGTCGTCGGAAAGGTATCAAGTCCCCACAAAAGTACGTGTTAACTTAACGAACGGCAGGGGAAAAATCAAATGGCAAATTTTGGTAACGTGCAAAATTTGCCATTTGCCTTTTTTCCCCTGCCGCCAAGCATTATTTCTAAAAGATGAGTTCCCGGGCAACGCTCCGGGAGTAAAGCGTTGTCGGAATGGAGAGGACAGTCAACGGCGAGGGTGATGGGAGAGGACGGACCGCTGCCAAGTGGTGGTGTCGATGTGAGTGTAGATCTCAGTGGTGGTGATGTCCTCGTGGCCGAGCATGTCTTGAACCACACGGAGGTCGGCGCCATTCTCGATGAGGTGGGTGGCGAAAGAGTGCCGGAAAGTGTGCGGAGAAATCTCCTTGTGGATGCCGGCGAGCATGGCTTGACGCTTTACGATGGTGAACATCGAGACACGGCTGAGGGACTTGCCGAAGCGGTTCATGAACAAGGTGTCATCGAATTCAGGGGATGCCGGATCCGGCCTGGCAACCAGATAATTCCGGACAGCGGTGGCAGCCATATCCCCCATAGGGACAATGCGCTCCTTGTTACCTTTGCCGATGACCCGCACGAAGGACTCGTCAAGATAGACACAGGATATTCGCAGGCCAACGGCCTCGGAGACACGGAGACCACAGCCATAGAGGACCTCCAGGATCGCACGGTCGCGCTTGCCGGTCCATGACGAAAGGTCCACAGAATCCATGATCGCACCGACCTCCTCTACCGACAGCACTGCGGGAAGATAGCGCCCCATCTTCGGAGAATCTATCGGATCACAGGGGTTCTCCTTGCGCTCCCCTTCCATGACACACCAGTCGAAAAAGGAACGAAGCGAACTCAGGAAACGGGACTGGGAACGCTTCGAAAGGTCTTCACGGGAAGAAAGGTAGTCCAGAATTTCCTGTGTCGCAACATCTGACGGAGCGGTGGTCACGACAGAGAAGAATTCCCTGACATCAGAAGAGTACGATGCCACCGTGTTGGGTGACATCGCACGCTCGATCTTCAGGTAGGAAGCGTAGTCCTGTAATATTCTTTCTGCCAGATTCACTTAAAGAGTACGGTACTTCTTGCCGTAGTCAAGCTGCTGCCGGAGGTAGTTGTCCACGTATTCGATCTTGTAGTCAACGACCTTGCCGCCCTTCTCGACAGGCACGATGTCCGGGTTGACGAATCCGCCGTAAGGCTTGAGATTCAGTGCGGCATACCTCTCCAGAACCTCCTTGTGAAGCTGCGGGTCGATGTTGACCGCGTAGGTCTCCACGAGATTCTTACCGGCGGCGTAGTCGCCCTCGGACTTGATTCTCTGGATCTCGGCGAGAAGCTCGGCGAACAGACCGCGGAGAGCCTCGTAGTCATTCACCACGAAGTAAGTCTTTCCGTCACGCATCTTCTTCTCGATGATTCCGCGTGCGGCGCCCTTCTCGTAGCACCACTCGGCGATCAGCTTGCGGTTCTGCATATGCGCCTCAGTGTTCTGCTTGCCGAGCTCGACACGTGTGAACTGCACGAACAGACCATTCCTGATGTAGTTTGAATATGCCGGCTTGTAGGCCTCGGCGTTAGGCATGATGCCAAGTTCAACGAGCTTGGGGTCAGCCATATAGTAAAGGCCGAACAGATCGGCGCGCGCCTCCTCAAGGGTTGACTGGTACTCGCCCAGAGCCGTTGACGAAACGCCAGGAAGAAGCTGGCCGGAGCCGTGGCCGAGGCACTCATGAAGATCCGTGTGAATCTCGTCTGTGTAGGAACCGTACTGCTTGTAGGCGTCAATCTCAGCCTGATCGTAAGCGAACTCGGTCAGTGTGCTCTTAGGCGACTCCTGGGCGGCATAGTCGTAGGCGTGGGTGATGTTGGCGATGGTCACGGACTTGGAGCCGTAGTCACGTCTGATCCAGTCGGCGTTCGGAAGGTTGATTCCGATCGGAGTTGCAGGATAGGTGGCTCCGGCGAGGGTGATGCCGTCCACAACCTTGGCGGAAACGCCCTTGACGTGAGGCTTGCGGAAACGCGGATCAACCGGAGAATTGTCCTCGAACCACTGCGCGTTGGCGCTCAGGACCTCCGTACGGGCGGAAGCCGCTGAATCCTTCATATTCACATAGCCCTCCCATGTGGCCTTGCGTCCGAGCGGATCGTCATAGTCCTCGATGAAGCCGTTGATGAAGTCGATCGTGCCGACGGTGTCCTGAACCCAGTCAATGTTGAAATCATCCCAAGTCTTCAAATCGCCTGTCTTGTAGTATTCCACAAGCTTTCCTATCGCCTCTTTCTGAAGATCGGTCTCGGCCACAGCGGCGGCCTTCTCCAGCTCGGCGCAGATCTTCTCCAGAGCCGGACCGTAGATTCCGCCGACCTTCCAAGGCTTCTCGACAACCTTGCCGTTCTCCTTGACGACCTTTGTGTTAAGGCCGTAGGAAATCGGGGTCTTGTCGTTCGGATCCATCCGCGAGTTGTAATACTTATCGACCTCCTCACGGGTCACTCCATCGTAGAAGTTCACTGCAGAAAGCTCCACGATGTCGCCTGTCTTGGAAGTGGAACGGCGCTGAGGGTAGATGTCCGGTGAATATATCACCTCAAGCAGCTCAGTGGCCTGTTCCCCGTCACCGACAGCCTCCATAAGGCTCTGGAAATATTCCTTCGGGCACTCCGGGAAGAACTTGTCCTCGGAATAGTGGTGATGGATGCCGTTGGCGAAGAAAAGCCTCTTGGCATAGACGGTGAAGTTCTGGAAATCAGCGCATTCACGGTCACCTTCATATTCATTGAGAATATCCTCGACCACGTGCCGGATCGGGAGGTTCCACTTGCAGTACTGGTCCCAGGTGATGTCGCGGCCCAGCTTGGCGGCCTCAGAAAGATGGTAGGCATATTCCTTCTGCCTGAGACTGAGGTTGTCCCATCCCGGAACCCGGAAACGGATTACCTTGAGGTCGGCGAACTCGTCCAGAAGGTAATGGAAGTCAGTGTCTTGTGTCTTCTTTTCCCCTTGCGAGCAAGAGCAGAGAGCGGCAGCCGCTCCGATTGTGAGAATCATCTTTATTCCTGATTTCATAAAAATAATTGTTTTTGGCTTGTAAATATAACCATTATTCAGGAATTTCCTTATATTTGCGTCTGTGCCGTCAAATCCGGCACTAGTAAGCGTTAAAAACTTTTAAGGATTACTTAAACCAAATAATAAAGACAAACTATGAATATCATAAAGGTCATAACCGGTTCCGTAGCCGCGGTTCTGCTTCTGTCCGCGACGGTTGGATGCTGCAAGGAAAAACCAGAGGAGCCGGTCAACGTGAACCGTAAAGTGCTATTGTTCTACGAATGCGGGGTCAACAACCTTACGTCCTATCTCAAGAACAACATGGACGGCACGGAGAAAGGCCTTCCGGCAGGTTATGTTCCCAGAGAGAGCGGCGATGTCGTGCTGATCTATTCAAGGTACTCGAAGGGAGCCTTCGATTATACCCCTGTGGAGTCACACCTGCGTAGAATCTACAAAAAACCTAACGGAAAGATTGTCTCCGACACATTGAAGACTTTCGGCACGGAGACAATCGCGGCTTCATCCTCAACCATGCGGCAGGTGCTGACCTATGTCAAGGACGAGTTCCCGGCCAAGGGTTATGGACTTGTCTTCTCTTCGCATGGATCCGGTTGGCTTCCTGCCGGCTACTATTACAGCCCGTCCAGATTCGAGGATGACCATAAGGGAGAGGTTGGCACGTCCAGGCAAGGCATCGCCGCTCAAAGCGTTGGGCATCCAAGGCTTCCCGTCCCGGAGGGAGATCTGCCCGACACCGATCCGTTCTACGGTATGACGCGCTCGATCGGACAGGACTACATAAAGGGCAGTTATTACGGCCACGAGATGAGTGTCAGCGAGTTCGCCGACGCGATTCCCTACCATCTCGACTACCTGCTTTTCGACATGTGTTTCTCCGGCGGGGTTGAAGTGGCCTACGGACTCAAGGACAAGGCTGACTATCTTGGCCTTTCTCCTGCGGAGGTACTGGGCGACGGGATGTTCAACTACACAAAGATCACATCGTTCCTCCTGAACAGGGAGACTCCGGATCTCGAAGGACTCTTCAAGGACTCGTTCGAGATGTACGACAAGCAAAGCGGGGCCTATCGCTCCTCGACAGTCAACCTCGTCAGGACAAGCGGGTTGGACAATCTCGCAAGTGTCTGCGCCAGAATGATCAATGAATATTCCGACGCACTCGCCGACGCTCCGGTCGATGACATCCAAGGCTACTACAGGCAGGGCCGTCACTACTTCTACGACCTCGTGGACATCTTCGAGAAATGCGGGGCTTCAAAAGCCGACCTCGAAGACCTTGACAAGGCCGTTGACGGCTGCGTCATCTACAAGAACTCCACCGGACAGTTTTTGGAGGATTACGACATCAAGGCCTACTCCGGCTTCAGCATGTACCTGCCGTGCGCGGGGACGCCATTGCTGGATCTCTACTACAGGAAAGAGGTTTGGAATAACGCCACGAGACTGGTGAAGTAATATTCACGGGTCATTCCTTACGCTTGAAAATTCTGCGGTAAGTTGTTGGCTGATTTACAAAATATTCCTATCTTTGCGGCGCAATTACAAAGCGCGTCGGCGCTTTTGGTGCAATGGGGTTCCGGGTGATCCGGAACTGAGTAACACATTTTAAACAACAAAACAATGAAGCATTTTGAGCTTAACGGCAAAGTCCGTGAAGTCGGCAACAAGGCCGTGGTAAAAGCGTTCCGTAAGCAGGGTCTCGTTCCTTGCAACCTCTACGGACCAGGTTTGGAGAATATTCTCTTCACTGTGACTGAAAGAGATCTTATGGGCATCACCCACACTCCGGCGTCATTCATCATCGACATCAAGCTTGACAACGGCAAGGCCTACACAGCCGTCGTTCACGAGCTCCAGTACCATCCGGTAAAGGACAACTGCCTCCACGCTGATTTCCTCGCTGTTTCCGAGGACAAGCCTATCGTCATCAAGGTTCCTGTTGTAGTGAGCGGTCACCCTGTCGGAGTACAGAGAGGTGGTAAGTTCGTTCTCGTCAGCAGAGAGGTTCGCATCAGCGCCCTGATGAATAACCTTCCTGACACCATCAACCTCGACGTGACCAAACTCGACATCGAGAAGCGCATCGTCGCGGGCGACATCAAGGTTGAGAACGTGACCGTCGTTACTCCTAAGACCGCAATCATCTGCGCCGTGAAGTCAACACGTCAGATCGCCGCGCAGCTCGCTCACGAGGAGAAGATGGAAGGCGCCGAGGAGCATGAGACTGAATCGACTGAGGAGACTGCTGAGCCGGCTGCTGAATAAGCCTGCTCAAACCTCTGAAAAAGGCACTGGCATGAACTACCTTGTCGCAGGATTGGGAAACATCGGCGCGGAGTACGCTTCTACCAGACATAACATGGGGTTTATGGTGTTGGATGCCTGGGCACAGGCATCCAACACTGTTTTCAGGACGGAACGTTACGGTGACGTGGCCGAGATTTCATTCAAAGGACGTAAGTTCTACCTCCTCAAACCTTCCACCTACATGAATCTCAGCGGCAATGCCGTACGATACTGGGTGGACAGGCTGAGACTGCCCCTTGAGAACCTCATTGTGATCTGTGACGACCTCAACCTTCCGTTCGGAACGGTCAGAATGCGCAAAAACGGAAGTGACGGAGGACACAACGGACTGAAAGACATTCAGGCACGGCTTGAAACGACCCAATGGGCGCGGATCAGAATCGGAATCGGGAACAATTTCTCGCGAGGCGGACAGGTTGACTTCGTGATCGGGGAACTGGGTGCCGAGGAGAAGGCGGCTGTTCCGGGAATCTGCGAAAGAGTCATCGAGGGCATCAAGAACTTCTCCACCATCGGCCCTGACAGGGCGATGAATCTGCTCAATGTGAAGCCTGCTAAAGGCGAAACTAAGCCTCAGAAAGGAGAAAAAGCGGGGGAACCGTCATAAAATCAGCCTTTTTGCGGAAAAAAGTTTGTTAATTTCATTTTTTTCCATAAATTGCAGGCATTAAGCGAGTAGATAACATTGTTATAATACAAATTAATAATCCAACTATTCACTAAATTAAGAACAAAAATGGAGAATCTTGTCGCTAAAATCAAGGCAGAGCTCAACGTGTTCGTAGAGAACGCTGACGCTCAGGTAGAAAAGGGTAATAAGGCCGCCGGCGCACGCGCCCGCAAGGCCGCTCTCGAACTCATGAAGGATCTCAAGGAATTCAGAAAGGTTTCTGTTGAGGAGTCCAAGAAGTAAGAGACATACGATACCAAAAAGGGGAGGCAAAGTTTGAAACTTTGCCTCCCCTTTTTGGTAAACAATCCGTTAATAGCTCTGTGCTATAGCGATAAAATCGTCTGCTTTCAGCGCGGCTCCACCGATGAGGCCACCATCAATGTCCTTCTGGGCGAAGAGCTCCTTGGCGTTTGAAGGCTTGCAGCTTCCACCGTAGAGGATTGTGGTGTCCTCGGCCACGGTCTCACCGAACTTCTCGGCAAGCACCTTGCGGATGCAGGCGTGGATTTCCTCAGCCTGCCCGGCGGAAGCGGTCTTTCCGGTACCGATGGCCCAAACCGGCTCGTAAGCCACGATGATCTTGGCCATATCCTCAGCTGTGAAGTTGTAGAGGACGTTCTTGATCTGCTCGGTAACGACATCGAAGTGCTTCCCGGCCTCTCTCTGCTCAAGGTTCTCACCAACGCAAAGGATCACACCAAGACCGGCGGCAAGGGCGAGCTTTGTCTTCTCGACGAGTTTCTCGTCAGTCTCGCCGTAGTACTGCCTTCTCTCTGAGTGTCCGAGGATGGTCCACTGGCAGCCGACGGATGTAAGCATATTCACTGCGACCTCACCTGTGTAGGCGCCTTTCTCGTGATCAGCGCAATTCTGGGCTGAAAGCTCAACCTTTGAGCCCTTGAGAGCCTCTGCCACTGATGCGAGATGAGTGAAAGGAGGAGCTACGATAAGTCCAACATTCTCTGGAGTCTCAACAGACTTGGCGGCCACAGCCTTCGCAAGTTCAACGCCTTCCTGGAGAGTTGTGTTCATCTTCCAGTTTCCGGCAACGATTTTCTTTCTCATATTCGTTTATATTTAAACTGTTAATTTCGTTTCCAGCCTGCAAATTTACGTTATTTTTGCCTAACTTTGCACAAAACAGGCGCGAAAATGAGACAAGTCTCAAAATAACGCCGCAAAATGAATATAAAAACGCAACATACAATGAAGAATTTCGTAGAGGAACTCAAATGGAGAGGCATGATCCAGGACATCATGCCGGGAACTGAGGAAAAACTTATGGAAGGGCCTCAGGCCGCCTACGTCGGCATCGACCCTACGGCTGATTCCCTGCACATCGGCCACCTTGTCAGCATTATGATCCTGAAGCACTTCCAGCAGTGCGGGCACAAGCCTATCGCCCTGATCGGAGGAGCGACCGGAATGATCGGCGACCCGTCGATGAAATCCCAGGAAAGGAACCTTCTGGACGAGGAGACCCTCCAGCACAACATCGCCGGCATCAAGAAGCAGTTGTCAAGGATCCTTGACTTCGACTCCGACGCGCCTAACAAGGCAGAGCTAGTGAACAACTACGACTGGATGAAGAACTACTCTTTCCTGAACTTCATCCGGGACGTGGGCAAGCATATCACTGTCAACTACATGATGGCCAAGGACTCCGTGAAGAAGCGTCTTTCCAGCGAGTCCCGCGAGGGAATGTCCTTCACCGAGTTCAGCTACCAGCTGCTCCAGGGCTACGACTATCTCTGGCTCTACGAGAACAAGGGCTGCCGTCTCCAGCTCGGCGGAAGCGACCAGTGGGGCAACATCACCACCGGCACTGAGCTCATCCGCAGGATGCTCGGCAAGACCGACGCGTTCGCCCTCACCTGCCCACTCATCCGCAAGGCCGACGGAACAAAGTTCGGAAAGACGGAGAAAGGCAACATCTGGCTCGACCCGGAGAAGACATCACCTTACGAGTTCTACCAGTTCTGGCTGAACGTCAGCGACGAGGACGCGGAAAGATACATCAGAATATTCACCCTTCTTGACAAGGAGACGATTGACACCGCCATCGAGGAGCACCGTCAGGATCCTGGCCGCAGGACGCTCCAGCAGCTTCTCGCCAAGGAGCTTACCACAATGATCCACGGGGCTGATGAATATGCCAACGCGGTCTCCGCGTCCAAGATGCTGTTCGGCAACTCGACATCCGACGAGCTGAGGAAACTGGACGAGAAGACGTTCCTCGCCGTGTTCAGCGGCGTGCCGACCTTTGATATTCAGAAATCAGACCTTCCTTGCGACATCATTGACCTCCTCGCCGTGAAGACCCAGGTCTTCTCATCCAAGGGAGAGGCCAGGAAGATGGTCCAGGGCAACGGCGTGAGCATCAACAAGGACAAGATCTCCGACATCGGGTACGAGGTCTCCGGGAAAGACATTGTGGACGGAAAGTACATCCTCGCCCAGAAAGGCAAGAAGAACTACTTCATCATCAACGTTTTGTAATCATGGAGAAACCGGCAAGCACAAGACAGCTCAAAGTCTCCCGTGAGATCCAGAAGGATCTGGCGGAGATCATCCGAGGCAAGGGTATGGCCGTGTTCGGGGGTGCGATGGTGACGGTAAGTGAGGTCATGGTCAGCCCCGACCTCTCGCTTGCAAAAACCTATGTGAGCATATTCCCTTCCGCAAAGGCGGAGGAAGTGATGAAACTTCTGAACGACAATGTCAAGGCTTTGCGTGGAGAGCTCGGCCACCAGGTCGCGAAGCAGCTCCGCATCGTGCCGGAGATTGTTTTCTACCTTGATTCCTCACTGGACTACGCCGAACACATCGACGAACTTCTGAAGAAATAGGAATATCCCCACGAAAAAGCGATGCTTTTTGTCGCCATTCCGGCGCGGCAAGGTTGCAGAATTGCGGGAAATTGAATAACTTTGCGAATGGAATTGAGGTATGGTGTAATGGTAGCACTACAGATTTTGGTTCTGCCAGTTCAGGTTCGAGTCCTGATATCTCAACCGGGACAGAGGGTGACTAAAAATTTTAGTCACCCTTTAATGTAATAACATCGTGATTATCACTGGGAGGCCGGGAGAATTCACGTAACTGGCTACATATTAGTTAATTGCTAAAACGTTCTGGTCATTACGTGAGGGGACGATTTCATAACAAGTTCATTATAAACACATTATAAAAACACGCCGTAATATGAAAGGAAACTACATTTTTTTAGCCGAAGGTTTCGAGGAGATCGAGGCTCTTGCCACTCTGGATGTTCTTCGCAGGGGCGGAATCGACGTAAGAATTGTCTCAATCACAGACAATGAGATTGTGACAGGCGCGCATGGATTAACGGTGATTGTGGACTGGACACGCGACCTGTTCGAAGAAAGAGCAGAGTTCGACGGGACAAGCGAGAAAGATGTGCTTGTGTTCCCAGGAGGGATGCCGGGAACGAAAAACCTTGCCGAGGACGTGAAGCTCATGGAACTGATGAAGAGGCATTACGCCGAGGGTGGCACTCTGGCCGCGATCTGTGCGGCTCCTGGACTGGTAGTCTCGCAGATTCCGTCGCTGAAGGGGAAGAGGTTCACCTGCTACGACGGGTTCGAGGCGGCTCCGATCGCGAAGGGTGGGGAATATGTCAAGACTCCATGCGTGGCTGACGGGAATCTGATCACCGGACGCGGCCCCGGGTGTGCCGTGGATTTCGCTCTCGCGATCGTCGAGCATCTGAAGGGTTCTGCTCTGGCCCAAGAGATCAGGGCCAGCATGATGATTTCCGAATAGTCGCTTCGACAGGATCAGCGGGCCGGAAGTGACAGGCCCAGCGGCCGAGCCACGACGTTCACTGAGCTTGTCGAAGTGACCTTATTGAGGAAGTTGCCTTCGGACAATGACGCGCTCGATGCGGCGCGGAACCGAGGTCATGATCTCATACGGAATCGTGTCCAGAATTCCCGCGAGTTCACTGACAGTAGGATCCTCCCCGAAAATCGTCACAGTGTCCCCCACCTGCGCCGGGACCCCGGTCACGTCAAGCATACACATGTCCATGCAGATGTTCCCGATGGTAGGCACACGATGACCGTTAAGCGAAAAGCTGGCGTGTCCACAACCGAGCCTCCTGTCGATTCCGTCAGCGTACCCGACAGGGATGGTGGCGATCCGGGTTCCCTCCGGAGCAATCAAGCCATGCTGTCCATAGCCGATGGCACCGTCTCCAGACTTCAACTCTTTGACCTGCAAAACTTTCACCTTAAGTGACGCGACCGGCTTCAGCCGGACTTCCGGCAAGGAGCTGATCCCGTATATTCCTACACCCAGCCGCACCATGTCATGCTGGTAGCGCGCGAAACGCTCGATGCCGGCGGAATTGAGAATATGCCACATCGGATGGTACCCAAGAGCATCATCAAGCCTCGCCGCGTTGTTCTCGAACATGGTGATCTGCCCCAACGTGAACTGATCCATCGAAGGATCCTCGGCGACCGCCAGATGTGAATATACCGACTTCACCCTCACCTCGGGACAAGTCTTGAGATATTCATTCAGATCATCAAGCTCGCTTGTCATGAAGCCAAGGCGGTGCATGCCGGTGTCAAGCTTGATGTGGATCGGGAAATCCTCTATGCCACGGCTTTGCAACGTGGATACCAAGGCCTTGAGAGTGTAGAGGTTTGGAATTCCCGGCTCAAGGTGATTGTCGATGATCTCGTCAAAATAGTCCGTGCCGGCGGTCAGCACCAAGATCGGAAGGCTGATACCAGACTGCCGGAGCTCAATCCCTTCAATCGGAAGAGCGACTGCCAGATAGTCAGCCCCGGCATTCTGCATCATCAGAGCGAACTCCACAGCCCCGTGGCCGTAGGCGTTGGCCTTGACCAAAACCAGCAGTTTGGTCGTCCGCTGAAGTTTAGAGCGGAAGTACCGGTAGTTGCCGAGACAGTTTTGGAGATTCAGTTCCAGCCTTGAAAAATCTGTTACGCCGTTTGACATGTCATGAACTCAAATTCTGACAAAATTACTGTTTTTCTGCCAAAATCACTGCCAAAATATTTATATTTCCTCTAAAAACTGTTTCTTTCTTATGGAACGGGCGTAAGAATCGCAGATTTTTATGTAAGTTTGGATTCTGGTCTATTAATTGATGAAAACACCACCGGTGGGCAATCACCGCATGGACAAAGATTTTACCGCACGTAATTGCCGGCTTGCGAAAGATTAACAAATAAAGTAAGAAAACATTATGAGCACCGGATCAATCTGGATAATAATGATTGCAGTGATGATTCTGAGCCAAATCATCCAAAGCATGCTTCAAAGCAGGTTCACGAAATATTCACGGGTTCCGACCACCAACGGCATGACCGGAGCGGAGGTCGCCCGCAAGATGCTTTATGACCACGGGATCACCGATGTCAAAGTCACTTGCATCCCAGGCCGCCTGACCGACCACTACAATCCGCAGACAAAGACTGTGAACCTCAGCGAGGAGGTTTACAATCAAAGCAGCGTGGCCGCGGCGGCAGTGGCGGCGCATGAGTGCGGACATGTGGTCCAGCATGCCAAAGGTTACCTTCCGTTAAGGATGCGCACAGCTCTTGTTCCGGTCGTCAGCTTCTCCAGCAGGATCGTGCAGTGGGTCTTGCTTGCGGGAGTGATTCTGGTCTCCATGTTCCACAGCTATCCTGTGCTGATCTTCGGAGTCATCCTCTTCGCCTTGACAACACTCTTCAGCTTTGTCACCCTTCCGGTCGAGATCAACGCAAGCCACAGGGCCGTCAACTGGCTGGAGAGCGCGGGCATCACGAACTACGAGACCAGACCGATGGCCATCGACGCCCTCAAATGGGCAGCCTACACCTACGTCATCGCCGCAGTGGGTTCCCTCGCCACACTGCTCTACTACCTCTCGTTCCTGAACGACAGGCGCTAAAGAGCGACGACGAGACGATTGACGATTGTTGTTTGTCAATGGTTTACCGCCAGTCTCGTAGCGCGGGTCCGGCACTTCCGGGTTGTTTGCCGAGTATATTCAATAGTTTGTCCGCTGAAAGCCTTGCCGGCCGGACAAAGCGCATGATTTCCGCATTTTGTCCGGCCAGAGCACAATCCACCGGACGGACTGCACTGAGGGAATGTGGACGGTGAGAATATTACAAAAGGCTTTCAGCCAAATGGTGAATCTGCATTGTTGGAAACCAGACCAGGCTGAAAAACACAAAGGCTATGGTACAGGATTTTCATGGGGATGAGCCTCTCATGTATTTAAGACCGGCTTTGATGTGAGGGCGTTCCGTAAATCACACACCGACATCGTGACTGGGCGGCCGTAATAAGAAGGCATTGAGACGTAATCCATAAACGGTTGATAATAATCGAGTTAACTATTCGTCTTTAGTGGATATGCGCCCAAGACGAGACGTTAACTATGTAATAATGAGTACATTATCAACCACTCATTCTGTATCAGCGAGTAACGGATGACATTTTACAAATGAGGAAGATGTCGACTTGCGTTACGTCGTGTACCTGTGCCTGTAGGCCGTAGCGGCCTACACCCTTCGCGCGCCCTATCCGGGTAAATGACCGCCATGGCCATCAGACACAGGTATCCCGGACTGAATAAGCACATGCGGAGGCATCCAACAACGCTATGCAGCGAAGAAAACGACTTTCTGGCTGCAACCCAGAGGTGTTTCAGACGTTAAGTAACCATCAGAAAATAAGCTGCATCATCTTAAGGAATCTTTTTGGTCTATATCCTATAGCATAATCACATAACAGGAACAACCTTCAGGCAGCCGCTGTCACGCAGCCTTATCCTGGAATCCGGAGATGTGTCTGACAGCATCTTGCTCAAGGCGTTGAAATCAATCATCCTTGGAGTGGCGAAAAACAGGTAGGTATATTCATTGTCCTCCTCTTCCGCGAAAGGGTACTGAGTCAGTTTGAGGTACATTCCATCAGGGATGAATATCTCGCCCGCCGCATCCACTGGGGTAATGCAGAAAGAAACCTCCTTGCTATTATGGTCAAGCCTCAATATATTGAAATAGTATAACTCATTGGTACTGTTGGAGACCACAAAACAGAACTCTCCGTCTCCAAGGCTCTCTTTCCCGATCATAAGGCCATCGGACGGATGAATCTCATGCCCTGTGGACAGGCTGTCGACATATTGCCTCAATAGATAGCACACGGTGTCCGTCAGAGTCGGAATCCCGGCCTGAGCAGAGTTTCCATCCCCACCGGCATGGGTTGTCGCCCCAAGGATGGAATATGTCGGCACAGCCCTGCGTTCCATCGCAAGGTCACTGGCCAAAGCGTCGTTGAGCCTTGCGGTGATTCTTCTGGAAGCCGTTTCCGCCTTTTCAATCAGAGTCTTAACATTCAAGACACCATCCTCTTCAACGGTGAATACACGATTAGTCTTCTTGTCAAGAATGGACACCGAGCCACCTTTGGGAATGCGGCACACATCTTTCGGGTTCACGCTCATGCGCTTGGACACATCAGACCAATCTCCGGAGCCATCTTTACGTACGGTGACATCTCCGGAGAACTTGAAGATCGCATAGCGTCCCTTTGGGGCGTTTGGCTGCAAGGCCAAAGTAAAGCACAGGACTGAAATGATAAAACTTGTCAATTTCATACTTTTCTTTTTTTACGATTCTGAATATTCTTCACAAAGTCAACAAGGCCAAGCCAGATGTCCTTGGCCAGCATCCCAAGGCCGATCATCAGTAGCGTAGGGCCGAAATTCAGATAGTTTCCATGACGTGCGAAAGCGTTGCATCCCAGTACCAGAAACAGGTAGATGAGAATAAACTGCGCGGCACGAACCACCAAACCTTCGAAAGGGACATATTCCTTTATCACCAAGACCAGAAGGATGAAGGCGAATGACAGCAATGTTGCCATCACCCAGCTCAGGAAATCGGAGGTTTCATCGACATAGCACGAATCCAGAATTGTCTGGAGAGCCCTCGCATGAATCAGAAGCCCCGGCATCCTTTCATCAATGGGAGTCAGATGGAAATCCGACGGATCGGACACACTTCCGATCAGAACCACCTTGCCCTCAACGCTTTGCCGTGCCTCCTCAAAAGGGATTCCTCCTCTTGTCAAATCCTTTGCAGGAATGAATTCGAACTCCCAGGACGGATAATTGATCACCTCCGATTTGCCTCCTCTGACCTTAAGTCTCGAATATGCCTTCGGATCCGCAACTTTGGCCAACTCCGCACAGAAACTTCTCAAAGTGTCCCTGCCGACAATGTACTCCGACTGGAAATCCCGGACGACACTGAGATGTGAATCGACGGAAAGGTTGACAACTCCCCGATGCCCGATAGATGTGTTATCATAAAAATACGAACCGAAGATGGCGGCCTCGTCTCCGATTCGCCTCAGTCCGACAGGGAAAACGAGGTTGTCACATTGTGTCAACGACTCGATCAGGCCGGCATCACCCTCCGCAGGATAATTGAAGAACACGTCAAGGCCTATGGCGGAAGGATTCAAATAATCCACATAGTCAACGACCTCCATGATGTCCTCCCTGGAGCAGCCATCAATGCTGACTATGACGATGTCATCGCTCAGTGTCCGGCTGGCCCGCCTGTCCGCGACCGTGTTATAGACATCAGTCAAATCAAAGTCTGTGGCTTTTTCCATCGGGGCAAAGGCTGAAATGGAGCCAAGGTCGTACTTTATGAAATATGACAGACCAAACGCCATGGCCGTGATAGCAAGCGCATTCAAAGGCAGACTCAGGCGCTTGAGTCTGCCGGGCATCAATCGGGTGAGCCTTTTCAATGACATGCCTTGAAGATCTTCGCTATGAATTAATCATAGACGGGGACGTTCTTGAATGAAATCCTGTCTCCTGACAACGGAGTCCCATAATGAATATAAGCGTGTAATAAATATGTAATGTTCTTCACGTCTGAAGGAACATTCTTCAACGTAATGGATCCCTTGCACTCCGGTCCCTCCGGAAACCTTGTGATTATCGTTTTATAACTATTACTATCAGTGCTGCTATCTCTAAATGTTATGTACCAATATGTATATTCATTTCCCTTGTCATCATAGATAGTCGTATAGCTGCTACTACCTAATGAAAACTTAGATATATCACCCAATCCTGTATTCGTCAACGAATAATTGAACACAACCGATGTACCAGACCAATTGCAGCTGATAATCTTGGCATCGATCCTGCTGTCACATGAAATCACTGTCGCCGAAGAATAGTCATTCACGGCATTCTGCCTTGCGGTAACCTTGACCCTAAATTCCTTTCTTCCAGCCATTATGACAAGATAGCATGTGGTCTCGTCTGTTTTCATGGCGTTCCTGTCAACAGTCAGTTTCAGATACTCAACCTGACTCGTCTTTTCATAATCCGGAATGGTTCCGTCATTCTTTTCCAACGACACCCAAGCCGGATTTCCTTCCAATTCAGCGTGATAAGCCAAGGCACCGTTATGCGCCTTCAATGTCACGGCCAATGTGTTTTTGCCACGCCCGAAATCCAGACCTTCCAAAGGACTGACCTCGGCACTGGCGTTGTAGATCGCCCTTAACGGGAAATCACACACATACTCACGCCCCGACTTTATTGTCAACTGACGATAAATCCCATCGTACCCGTCCGCCGTGGCGGTGACCTTGTACGTCCCGGATTTGAGATCATCAAACTCGAAATAGCCGTTGGAACCTGTCTTGCTGGTGACATCACCCGGGGAAAGCGTCACCTTGGCTCCATTTATCTCAGCATTAGTCTCTATGTTGAACACAAAACCACAGATAACCCCGGAATCTTCTGCCACGGTTCCATTTTCGTCGGTTGCGGTCGGTTCCAGACATCCAGCCAAAGAGACAACGCCTAAAAGGCATAAGAATACTTTTTTCATCATAGTCTATACTATTATTTGATTTTAACCACTTTTGCGGGAACGGTCTTATACTCAGGCATCGCATCCCCTGCCAAAGCCCCGATGTAGGTCGGATCGCAGACAGTGTACTTCACGCCGTCTATTGCGATATGATCCCCAGGCACATCCTGTTCAAAGCGCACGGCCGTCGCAAGATGAAGCGGATAATGCAACAGCACCACATCCAGTCCCAACAGTTCACGGACCAGAATGGAATACAGAATCGCCCTGTCCTCACAGTCGCTGTAAGGGTAGAAGAAAGTCTCGTCACCAAAAAAAGCCCGTTCCCTGCCGAACTGAGCGGCATCAGTCTTATACTCGAAAGCCGTCTGCACAAAGTTCAGCAGCATGTTGGCGGCTGTAAGCTCATCCTTGCCCGCTATTTTATCTCGTAACGCAGGGTACAGCTGCCCTTTCACCTCCTCGCTCAACGAAGCCTCTGAATAGACACCCCACTCGCTGCTGAGCGGGTAATCATTGTAGAAATTGATTAAGTTCTCATTGACCGAGACTGGAAATGACAATGCTGGATATCTCTTCGAGGCATAGACCCTTGGCTTGCCCGGTCTTTCCGTCAGATTCATAGCCCCCGTGATCCTCAATGAGAACATCCGCTCTTTAGGAGTGGAGAAATCCGTCAGAAGGATTGGCTTGCCGGCGGCAGCCTTGTCCATCACGTAATACTTGCAGCCTTGAATGTTAAGATAGGTGTAATCATACATGACATTCTTGAAAGGCAGAAGCAGCACAAGGGAATCGTCCACACTGGCGAGACGTACCATGTACCCGCATTGGGTCAGGATGTAAACCTGCAGCAGTTTCGCCTCGTTGCGCATGTTTTCAGGGAAAAACGCCTTTGTCATCTCATCAAGGAAGCGTATGTAGCCCCAGTCGCACAGATTCATCCTGTCACGCCATTGCAGGGATTCGTACACAACAGGCAGATATTTGCCGGATGAGAGCGTTCGCCATGCGGCTGCGACACTTTTTCCGTCAATTCCACGGAGTCTGAAAACATTGCCCTCGCTCAATGGGACACCGCACTCTCTTCCATAGAAGTCGAAGGAGAAAGATGGTACTCTCTCCTCCTCAGGGACTTCCATAGGAGCGAACGGTTCAGGTCTGAGTTGTTCCTCCAAATCATCAATGATCCCTTCAAAAGGAATCAAGTCATCCGAGACACCGGAATCCGGATCCTTCACATCCGGCTCCGGAGGCTCAGGCAAAGTCGGAGCGGGAATCGCAGGATTCGCAACATGCCTCTCCCATGGCTTGGCGATGTGGTCAGCCAACGCGGCGTTCACCTTGTCCCGGTACTCTTTGAACCGATCCTGTTTCCGTTCCTTGTAGTCATTAAATTCGTTCATCTTCCGTTTGCGGTATGCGTCAAACGACTGGGCTGGAAGCTCAACAGACAGAAGCAACATGAAAAAGATAGCGAGGGAATGTTTATTCATGATAGTTATCTGAATATCGGAACATTTTTGAAAGATATCCTGTCTCCTGACAACGGAGTCCCATAATGAATATAAGCGTGTAATAAATATGTAATGTTCTTCACGTCTGAAGGAACATTCTTCAACGTAATGGATCCCTTGCACTCCGGTCCCTCCGGAAACCTTGTGATTATCGTTTTATAACTATTACTATCAGTGCTGCTATCTCTAAATGTTATGTACCAATATGTATATTCATTTCCCTTGTCATCATAGATAGTCGTATAGCTGCTACTACCTAATGAAAAATCCGATATATCGCCCAACCCCGTGTTCGTCAACGAGTAATTAAACACCACCGACGTCCCCGACCATTTGCAACTGAGAATCTTCACATCAATCCTGCTGTCGCAAGAAATCACCGTCGCCGAAGAATAATCCTCCGCCTGCTCGCGGCCGGCTTTCAGCACCACACGCAGGACATCATTCCCCGCCCTGACAATCAAAGCGCTTTCCGCCTCCGATGACGACATCTTCGTCCGGTCCACAGACAAGGTCAAAGGCTCTGTCTTGCCGGAAGTTTCGTAATCCTCCAGCGAACCGGAAGTCTTGTCCAACGAAACCCAAACCGGACTGCCTTCGAGCTCGGCCGTGTAGGCGAACGAGCCATAATGGGCCTTAAGGGTCACAGTCGCGGAAGTCTTGTCCATGCCGAAATCAATCTGTCCGGATGGAGACACCTCCACATAGGCTTTCGGCTTCTCGCTGTAATCGCACGTCGTGATCACAGGGATCACTTTCGACCCGGCCTCGACATAGATTGTCGCCGAAGTCTTCTGCGTTATGCCGCTCCGGTCGATCGTCACAGTCACCTCCGCCGACTCTCCCTTGCCCAGAGAGCCGCTTAAAGGGTGCACGGAACTGATCCATTTTATCGAGGAGTAATCCTGAATCTTCCATTGCAGAGTCCCGTTGTAGGTCTCGTTGCGGAGGGTGATCTTACGGATTGTGGCGTCGGTGCCGAAGGAGAGGTTCTCCGGCGTGATCGAGAACGAGAAATTGGTCCCAGCCTTGGCGCTGATGTCCACCGGGAATGACTCTCCGTCAGTAACCACACGTATAGTGGCCGACTCATCCTTCTTGACCAGAGCCCTGTTCAGCGTGACCACAACAGCGCTGGATTTCCCGACGGCGGTCTCCCCTTTCAAAGGAGAGACTGTCATCCAATCCGGTGCGTCCATTATCTGCCACTTGACCGTTCCGGAATTACCTGTGTTCTGGATGGAGAATGAAAGCGAGGATTGCTCCGAGCCGAAGTCCAGGGAAGTGGACGACAGCTTCAGCCGGGCTTCCTTGACCTCCTTCTTGAGCGAGATGTCACACTGTGAGGACATTCCCGGAACTACCGTGACCTGACGGCTGTCAGTCACATAACCTGCCGAGGAGACCTGAACCTTGACCTGCCCTGGATCCAGGTTCTTGAATTCAAAGTGTCCGTCAACACCTGTCACAGTCGAGAGGTTCCCGGGAGAAAGCACGACTTCGGCGTTCCTCAAGGCACTTCCTGTCTCCGAGTCCGAAACAATGCCATAGACACCTCCGAAAGTGGGAACCTCATCCTCGGAACAACCGACTGTCAATAGACAACAAAACAAGCAGGTGAATATCGTGAATATATTCAAAGATTTCATTTTCAATTGGTTTTAGAAATTAATCGAAGCCGCCACAACGGGTGTCCCGTAAGGAGACACTCCTGGCATTACGGAATATTTTCCATTGCCGACAACAAGGCGTCTCGCACCGGAAGCAGCCACGGCATCAATAAGGTTATAGGCGTACAAGGCGACAGCAGCGCCGACACACACATTCCGCGCCGTGGCATAATGATCCCGCTTGGTCGAATAGCTCTTTATCAAAGAGGCATCATGGGTGCCGGAAATCTTCCTCGAATAGTCACTTCTTTGATTGTCAAAGAATATGATCCCTCCGGCCAACGCGGCACATCCCCCAAGGATAAGTCCGCCTTTCAAGCCGGCCCCTTTGTGAAACTGTCCCCAACCAGGGATGATCGCAGACCGCCAAAGGCCACTTACTCCGTAACGATCAGTGACACGGATGGACGAGAAATCTGCATGCTGCCCGTTCCTCTCCACCGCATAGACGGCATAGTAGTCCAGAACCGGAACACCGCCCCGGACCGTGGATTTCCAATATTCATCTATTCTGCGGGAGTGGATAGGCTTCGAAGCGCCGTCAGCGCGGATTTCAAGAGAATAATTGTCCACACCCGAAGAGGTCACGGATGAGTTTCCTGAATATCTCTGACTGGAGTTGTCTTCGAATATCTCCGTGACCGAAACCTTGTTGGTCCTCTCGACATTCGCCGACAGTTCCTTGAGGATGGACGAACGTGCCCCGTCAAGCGTGCCTGCAGCATCAGAATGAACCACGACAAGATAGTAGGCCAGACAATCCGCCTGAGATGCGCCGCCGATCCAGCGAGGCTTCAAGCCAGCTCTGCCTTGGGCATGCGCACATGGCATGGCACAAAGCAGAGCCAGTAAAAGAACTGACAGATTCCTGCACATTGCCTATTGGTTCTTCAATTTTCCGTAAACCTTGTCCCTGAACTCATTATGACGCTTTTCAAGCGTGGCCCTGTCGTCAGCGGATATTTTCTCTTTTACTTTATCCTCAATGTCCTTGACAAGGGCATCCTTGTCCGTGCCATATTCCATGCACACAAACACTGTGAACTGGTTGTTCTTGCCGATGTACCTGGAAGTCTTGATGACATGGGCGTCACGGACGACCTGCTGGGAGATGGAAGCAGCCAGATCCTTCGACTCGGCGGACTGGTCAGTCACGGAACGTCCACTCTTGTCATCCGCAGCATACTGGCTCAAGGATATTCCCAAATCTTCGGTGGCCGAGATCACCGCCTGCTCGATCTTACGGGCGAACATGGCATTCGCCTGCAACTCGGCTATGTTTCTGGCTGTCATTTCCTTGAAATGCTGTCCCTGTCCGTATGCCCTGACGGACGGATTCTGCTCATAAAGCTCGATGCAAGGCTCGGAAGCCACCGATTTTCCATAAGGGTTGACTTCTCCTGAAACAGTCTTCTGTGATGTTCCACAGGATGTCATAAGGCTCAAAACGGCTACAGACAATGCCACTACAATCAAATGGTTCTTTTTCATAATAGAATAGTGTTTTGATTATTATTCATAATCAAGGTTAAACGGCCATCCGGCTCCAAGGCGATGGTGTAAACAACTATAAAGAAAGTGTGGAGTCCTTTTCGTTCATCTCAAAAGAGGTTCTGACAAAACCCGGATACAGACAAACCGAAACAATCCCCCACACCTGTATCGTTGAGTGATGAACACACGCAAACAGATACAGACGAAAGGTGCTGCCGTTCATATCCTTGTATCCAATGAAACTGTCAGATTTCTTTTGAAGGATAGTGCGAAAACACTTTCATCAATATGTATGTTCCAGACACAATGTGCCTAAAACGATGCTAAGGTAAGAATATTTTCGGAAATAACAGCACCTTGAAGGATTGTTTCTTAAAAAAATATGGGGTCGTTCGGTCTAGCATACTTACCGGCGCTTCGGCAGGCTCGGCGGCCGGGAGGCTGTCAGTTGAGATTCTTGCCGTGGCAGTTGCGGTAGGAGAGGCGGCTGCCGCATGGGCATGGGTCATCAGGAGGGGTCGGAGGGACGAAAAGGCCGAGGAGCGGGTTCTTCTTGACCATCGTCCGGATCGGATCGTCCTCTGTCTGGAGAACTACTTTGAGACAGTTCTTCTCATTGGAGGAATAGCCTTTCAGCAGCCACTTCGGAAGGGTGTTGGCATAGGCGGCGACAATCTCCATGCATTCGTTGTAGTCTTCAAACGACTCGATGTCTTCCTGCCTGCGGGACACGCTTGCGAATATGGCTTCGGTGGTGTCATCCTTTCCGATCATCTGGGCGTTCATCCAGATGTCATGCTCCTCACGGACAAGTTCCTCACCGGCATAGCCCAGATTGCCAAGCATCTCTACAAGCCTCCGGCCTTCCTTGGAGTCCAAGCCAAAGACAAAGTACGGGGAACCGGCTCCAGCCTTCAGAGCCTCCTCCGGAGAGAACCTGCGCAGGGATTCTATCCCGGCATATTCATTTCTCCGGTCAAGGATTTCGTCCGGATCAAAGATGTTCGGGGCGCACATGAACCGCTCGCCGCCGGAATCGACCCGGCAGAGTTTAACAACAGGGCTTTCGTACACCATGTTAGTGAAGGACTCAAGACTGTGTCTGCCGGAGAATTCCCAGTAGTCCAGCATCTTGTCGAAAAACTCATCGACGGTCATGATGCCGTAGAGGCAGAGATAGCCCAACGCGGCCTGCTCCATCTCGAAAAGTCCGCTTTCCTCACCCTCTCTCAACACGTTGTCGATGTGAGGGGCGACCACATCATAGAATTCCTTGGGAATCCAGACCTCCCTGAAATTCTCGTCAGAGGTGTCTGAGCCAAGAAGCTTTATGGTTTCAAGGACGGATGGAAAGTCCGGATAATCCAGATAGAGGGGAACCCCGGGGCCGGCCTCGATCAGGCGCTTGAGAAGCCTCAAATCCCTTTCAAGCATTCTTCCAAGCCACTCTGCCGGCCTTTCGATTATGTACGCGCCAAGCCTGTCCACAAACTCCGGCTTGCGGACTTTCGTCGGGACATCAGCCCCGAAAAACTGGCGGATGTCCTCCAACTCGACTCTTGGAAAGCTCTCAAGAGTCTTGAATATGACGCTACGCTTCTGTTTCATGACATGAAAGAAGGTACTTGAAACTCTGTTCAACGGGAAGTGGAGCATAGGAGAATCGAACTCCTGACCTTTTGAATGCCATTCAAACGCTCTACCAACTGAGCTAATACCCCATTGGGATTGCAAAGATACGGAAAAAGTTTTAAGATGCAAATTTATTTTGCGTAATAGCAAAATAAATCCGGTCACTTCGATGCTTCGACAGGCTCAGCAACCGAAAAAGCTCAGCGACACCTTTGCGGATGGTCGCTGAGCTTGTCGATGCGAAATGTCCTGATAACTATTTCTCGTCCTGAAACTTGAGGATCGGCTGACGCGCCGCCGTGGTCTCGTCCGGCCGGGTGATCGGAGCATTGTGAGGAGCGCTCTTAAGCATCGCCGGATCCTCGGCTGCCTCAATGGCGATCTTCTTCATCACCTCGATGAAAGCGTCCAAGGTCTCGATCGACTCTGTCTCCGTAGGCTCGATCATGATGGCCTGATGGAAGAGCAGAGGGAAGTAGATCGTCGGAGCGTGGAAACCGAAGTCGAGAAGCCTCTTGGCCACATCCAACGTCGTAGCCCCTTCTCTCTCTACGGTTCCGTCGGCGGCCTTCCTCGACCCGTCGTTCACAAGACCGTCATAGACGAACTCGTGCTTGCAGACTGTCGGAATCGGAAGCTTGTAGTACTCCTTGAGGCTCTCCTTGATGTAGTTCGCCCCGAGAGTGGCGTACTTTCCGACGAGTTTAACGTTCTCACGGCCGAGGGTGAGGATGTAGGCGTAGGCCCTCAGGATCACGCCGAAGTTGCCCAGAAATCCTGACACCTCACCGGCGGTCTTTCCGCAGTCCAGAGAATTCTTGTCCGCGTCGCTCTTGCCCACACCGGCACGTCCACGAACCTTGAACTGGCCATATTCATCCTTGACAACCTTAGGAACAGGCAGGTAAGGAACCAGTTTCTCGCAGACGCCGACCGGACCTGATCCAGGGCCGCCGCCACCGTGAGGTGTCGAGAACGACTTGTGCAGATTCAAGTGCAGAATGTCGAATCCCATGTCACCAGGACGGGCGACACCGATGAGCGGGTTCATGTTAGCTCCGTCGTAGTATAGAAGGCCCCCGCATCCGTGGATGAGGGCGGCGATCTCCTCTATGTCCTTCTCGAAGAGTCCGAGGGTGTTAGGGTTCGTCATCATGATGCCGGCGATGTCATCGCCCAAAAGCGGTTTGAGGTCGTTCACGTCCACGAGACCGTCAGCCTTGGACTTAACGACAACCACTTCCAGACCGCAGACAGCGGCGCTGGCAGGGTTTGTACCGTGAGCGCTGTCCGGCACGATCACCTTGATTCTCTTCTGATCCCCGTTAAGGATGTGGTACTGACGCATGATCATCAGACCGGTCAGCTCACCGTGGGCGCCGGCGCAAGGATTGAACGTGAAATGGGACATTCCCGTGATCGCGGCCAAAGCCTTGTCCATATTATAGTAAACCTCCAGGGCACCCTGAACCGTGGACGCAGGCTGCAACGGATGCAGCCCGAGGAAGCCCTTCATCCCGGCGATCTCCTCGTTGATCTTCGGGTTGTACTTCATCGTGCAGCTTCCCAGAGGATAGAATCCGGTGTCCACACCGAAATTCATCTGGGAGAGGTTCGTGTAGTGACGCACGACATCAACCTCGCTCACCTGAGGAAGTCCAACTGCCTCAGACCTTCTGAGTCCAGCCGGAATCTCGTCAGTGGTGGAAGTCCACTCGTTCTTGCCGAGGGAATAGCCGACTCTCCCCTCTTTGGAGAGTTCGAAAATAAGCTTATCGTAATATTTCATACTCCTTAGGCCTCCTTCACCAACGCGACGAGAGCGTCAATCTCAGCTTTCGTCCTTCTTTCAGTAGCACAGAAACTTACATAGCCTTCCTCTGTCTCAAGTCCGGCGAAGAATCCACCGTCGTGCAGCTTGATGTGAAGCCTCTCGACAGGCATCAGCGGTTTGAGCACGAACTCCTTGAGGAACGGCTTGTCAAACACCTCGGCGAACTTGCCGGTCTTAAGAAGCTCATCGTGGAGATAATGCGCCGCGGCGTAGGAGCGGTCGTTGACCTCCTTGAGTCCCTTCGGGCCCATAAGCGACATATAGACAGTCACATAAAGGGCCATAAGGCTTTCGTTGGAACAGATGTTGGACGTGGCTTTCTCACGGCGGATGTGCTGCTCGCGGGCCTGAAGGGTCAGACAGAAGCAGCGGCGGCCCTGAGTGTCACGGGTCTCACCGACAATCCTTCCGGGGAGCTTGCGGACATATTCCTTCCTGCAGGCCATGAAGCCCACGTAAGGGCCGCCGAAACTCATCGGGACACCGAGGCTCTGGCCGTCTCCCACAGCGATGTCAGCTCCCCATTCAGCTGGAGTCCTGAGCACCGCGAGAGCGGAAGGGTCGCAATATTCAATGAATATTCCGCCTTCCTCGTGGATGGCGTCCGCAAAGCCGGTCAGATCCTCGACGATGCCGTAGCGGTTGATCGAAGGGACGATGACTCCGGCGACATCGTTCTTGGCAAGCTCGGCCTTCATGCAGTCCGGGCAGGTCTGTCCGTCCTTGCAAGGAACCAGGGCCAGTTCGATGCCGTGATAGCCGGCGTAGGTCTGGATCGTCTTGATGACGTTAGGAAGCAGGGAGGATGAAACCAGCACCCTTGACTTGCGCTTCGTGCAGGTCGGAGCCATCTTCACGGCCTCGGCGGCTGCTGTCGGGCCGTCGTACATCGAAGCGTTGCTGATGTCAAGCCCTGTCAGCGCGCAGATCATGCTCTGGTACTCGAAAATGTACCTGAGGGTTCCCTGCGAAATCTCGGCCTGATAAGGAGTGTACGCCGTCAGGAACTCCGAACGGGATGTGATGTAAGGAACGACGGACGGTGTGTAGTGGTCGTAGGCACCCTGACCGACGAACACCTTCAGTTTCTCGTCCTTCTTGTCCAGAGACTCGAAGAAGTCCCTGACCTCCTGCTCGGACATTGCCTCCGGCAGGTCATATTCACCCTTGAAGATGACATCCTTCGGGACATCGGAATAGAGGTCGTCCAAAGACTTCACCCCTACGCGGCCGAGCATCGCGCGGACATCATCTTCAGTGTGAGGAAAATAAGGGAAAGATGACATATTACTCGCCGATCTTTGCCTTGTAAGCGGCCGCGTCCAAAAGGGTGTCAACCTGTGCAGGGTCGCTCATCTCGACCTTGATGATCCATGCCTCGTAAGCATCCTCGTTGATCTTCTCTGGAGCGTCCTCGAGCTCAGGGTTGACCTCAACGACTTTGCCGGAGACAGGGCAGAGAAGCTCGCTGGAAGCCTTCACGCTCTCAAGAGCGCCGAATTCCTCACCGGCCTCAACCTCGTCGTCAACCTCAGGGAGGTCGGCGTAAGTGATGTCGCCAAGCTCCTTCTGCGCGAAATCTGAAATACCGATGACGGCGATGTCGCCTTCAACCTTTACCCACTCGTGGTCCTCGCTGTAACGGAGGCCTTCTACTACTTTGCTCATAGTGAATCTATTAATTTATGAATATATTATCTAAAACGCTTGCTGAACCTCTACTTCTTATAATTAGTCTGATAGAATCTCTTCTTCACAACCTTTCCCGGGAACACCTTCTTGCGGATGCGCACGGAAAGCGGAGCGCCAAGAGCGCCACATTCCCTCTTCACGAGGGCGAAGCAGATGCTCTTGCCCAGCGAGATGCTGTGGTAGCCCGTGGTGACCACACCGACCTCTGTGCCGTCCTCAAGCTCGACCGGATAGCCGGCGCGAGGAATGGCCTTGTCCGCAAGCTCGATGCCCACGAGCTTCATCTTGGTGCCGTTGGCCTTCTGGTCAGCGATGGCCTCCTTGCCGATGAACTCGTCCTTGTCCAGTTTGCAGAACATGCTGAAACCGGCGGCGACAGGAGAGATCTCCGGGGTAAGCTCGTCACCGTACAAAGGCAGTCCGGCCTCGAAACGCAGGGTGTCGCGGCAACCGAGTCCGCAAGGAACCACACCGGCCTTCAGGAAAGCGTCCCAGTACTTCACGATGAGGCCCGGAGCCGCGTAGATCTCGAATCCGTCCTCGCCAGTGTAACCGGTACGGCTGATGATGACCCTCGTTCCGGCATCCTCGAAATCCTTGAACGTGTAGAATGTCAGATTGGCGGCGTCGGCTGCGTAACCGAGAACCTTCACGAGTGTCTCCTCGGCCTTAGGACCCTGGAGCGCGATCTGTCCCCAGTTGTCGGAATCGTTGACCAATTTCACATCGTAACCCTCGGCGTGATCCTTTATCCAGAGGAAATCCTTCTCGATGTTGGCGGCGTTCACCACGAGAAGATAATGGTCTGCGGTGAACTCCTTGTAAACCAGAAGGTCATCCACGGTGCCTCCGTCAGGGTAAAGCATCATTCCGTACAGCACCTGACCAGGAACCATAGGGCGGATGTCATTGGTGAATATGTGGTTGACGAACTTTTCCGCGTCCGGACCGCTGACGAAGATCTCACCCATGTGAGACACGTCGAACATACCCACATTGCCACGGACCGCCAGATGCTCCTCAGTGATCGAAGAGTACTGAATCGGCATGTCGAATCCAGCGAAAGGACTCATCTTGGCTCCGAGAGCCACGTGACTGTCGTGCAGACAGGTAACTTTGAGTTGCTCCTCCATAATCAATTATCAGTGTTTAGTATATTATATTCAAGAAATATTAAAGCGCGAGCCTGAGCCCGAACGTGCCTTTGATGTTCTTGGCCGGCATGAAGGATCTGTTGGAGATGCGGCAGGCATCCCACCGGCTGGCGCAGCTGCCGCCACGGAGAATCCTCGTACCGCCCTCAGTGGCGCCGACAGGATTGACCTGGGAGTCCTTTGAATATTCCGCAGCGCGGTCATAGCACCACTCCCAGACGTTACCGCTCATGTCGTATATTCCCAACTCGTTGGCCTTGCGGGTCTTGACATCCTGCGGTTTAGACTTAGCATTGTCAAGAAACCACATAGCGTCATAGGCGTTGGAGCCGCTGAAGCCGTAGTGACGGGACTTCTGACCACCTCTGGCGGCATATTCCCACTCAGCCTCGGTCGGAAGACGGAACTTGCGGCCGGTCAGGGCGTTCAGTCTGCTGATGAAGGTCTGGCAGTTGTACCAGGAGACGTTCCCGACAGGCTTCTTCGGATCATCAATGTCATTAAGGTAAGGGACAGATCCCATCACCGCGTTCCAGAGGGCGACGGTCACCTCGGTCTCCCCTATCGCGAAATCGTCAACGGTCACAGTGTGGGTCGGTTGCTCATTTTCAGGAACAGAGAATGCCGCTAACGGCGCGTCGTAGTCATTGAACCCCATTGAGAAAGAGCCCCCTTTGACATTGACCATCTTGAATGTCACTTCGCCGACAGTGAAGACTTCCGGCTTGGCGTCCGAAGCGTCGATTTTCTCACGGTCAATCGTAGTTCCTTCTATCGGATCCAAAATGGAGCCTGTCAAAACCTCTTCAGTCGGCTGGGCAAGCCTGAAACCGACCTTTGCCCTGCGCGTGTGGCTTTCCACCTCCATCCTTTCCAGAACGGTACGGACGACCTTGCCATCCTTCTCGGCCGGACCTTCCGGATTGACGGCCAGTTCCATCGGCTTGAAATATTCATTACCCGCAGCCCCCTCCGGCACAGCGGCATAGCTGTCAAGGCACCACTCGGCGACAGAGGTGAAATCCTTTCCATTCCGCAGCCTCTGGGCGTATTCCCACTGAGCTTCGGTCGGAAGGATGAATATCTTGCCGGTGACCTTGTTCAGTTTGCCGATGAACTTCACGACATCTACCCAGGAAACCATATCCACCGGAGCGTCAGGGCTCTGCACAGAACTCGGGTTGCCGCCCATCACAGCCGTCCACAGAGCCTGAGAGACAGGCTTGGCACTGATGACGAAACCGTCAAGGGCGACCTCATGCGGGATTCCGTTCGTGATCTTCCTGCGGTTGTCCGCTGAAAGTCCCATCGTGTAGTGCCCCGCAGGAATCTTGACCATGTCAAACGTGACATCCCCGACGGAATATTCCATCCGGTAGTCCACTTTTCCTGGTTTCTGTACCGTTGTCTTGCATGCCGAGACCGACAAAGCGGCGGCCAAAACGACGATGAAATTTAAAAATTTATTCATTTTCAGTAATATTCTTAAAAATCACAATTCCAAATGTAATCAAAAACTTTCAATTTGAAAACACCGTCAACGAATGTCGCGGATTTTCCTGTGCAGGTTTTCAGGTAAAAGCTCAGTCAGATGGCTTCTGGCACTTTTCGGAACAAAAATCTTTTTCAAGGACGCTCCGTAAAAAGCGTCTTCACCGATGAACTCAAGACCGGCCGGAAGGACGATCTCCTCCAACGACCCGCATGCCAGAAAAGCGCCCGCGCCGATGGCCTTCAAGCCCTTGTTGAGCTTCACCTTGCCCAGCGAGAAGCACTCCTCGAAAGCCCCGTCTCCGATGGCGGCCAATCCGGCCGGACAACTTACGGAACGAAGTTCCCAGCAACCGAAAAAAGCTCCGTTGCCTATGAATATCAAATCTTTAGGCAGACGGATACTTCTCAGCCAACCGCATTCACGGAAAGCCTCGCGGCCGATGTGCGTGACTGTTGGAGGAAGGAATATCTTGTCCAGGAACGAAGCTCTTTCCTCTTCGGGAATATCCTCGCCGATCTTCCTGTCCTCGGCCATATAGGGCTGAAAGGCGAAAACCCCGTCGCAGATGACTTTCGTGCCGTCCTTGACGTGCACCTCGCCCGGATAGTTCTCCGCATCCAGCAGCTTTGTGCCGTCGGCGGAGTAATTACAACAATTGTCATTGTCCCAAACATCACATGCGCGGTCCTTTTCAGCGGCCGACGTGTCAAGTCTGAGAGCCTGTAGCCAGTCTTGCATATTCAAAAATGATTTTTCCTTCTATCAGAAAGATTTCAGGAAGTCGAGATCTTTTTTGAGCATTATCTTCGGCTCCATCAAGGCGACTTTCTGGAACAGTTTGAACTGATTGGCCTTGGAAAGATAGACCTTGTCCTCGTGCTTTCCCTTGCGCCACCATTTGTAGAAACCGATCGGGTCGTTCTCGAAAGGAATCCTCGCCAGAATCTCTGACGTGTAGCCCGGGAAGTCGATGGTCAGACCAAGCCCCATGAACTGCTTGTAGTACTGCTGGTCAGCCCTGCGGAGCTTGCTCATCAAAGGGTTATAGACCTCGAACTGATCCACCTGCATCGTCTTCTCGCGGACAATCATCCTGTGGATTCTGACCGGATCGAAGTTCAGCCATGCACCGACCCTCAACGTCTTTGGCCCCTCGTCTGTGTCAAGGGTCAATTCATCCATCGAATAATACACCTTCTCGGAATCGAGAGGATAGACTGAGCCGGTCTCCGCCATAACTTACGATTTTAAAACTGAAAAGCAAAGATAGGCAAAAAAACCTAAAAATGGAATTTCTTGTGCTTGAGCCAAAGGCCATAGACCTCGCTGACATTGCCGGCGGTCACGAAGGACTTGATGTCCTCGCGCTTGAGATATTCCATGAGGTTGGAGAATTCCTCCTGGGTAAGAAGGGACTGAACCTCATAGCCTTTTTCGCCGGTGTAGCCGCCGATGACCTCATAGAGGCTGCAGCCGCGGCCAAGCTGGTCGATGATGAAGCGGCGGATCTTCTCGTAGTCATGCGAGACGATGCAGACCCTCTTGCGCTTGTTCAGGCTGGCCGTGAAATAGTCCACGACAAGGCCGTTGATCCATGTGCCGATGAGGCCGATGATCACCATCCTGAACGGATTGATGGCGAAAGCTGTGCAGCAGATGATAGCGCCCGCCACGGACACGGACGCCCCGATGTCGAAGTGAAGGTACTTGTTGACAATCTTTGCGAGTATGTCAAGGCCGCCGGTTGATGCGTTGATGTTGAACAGAATGGCCTGCGACACGCTGAGCAGGAGCACAAAACAGCAAAGGTCGAACCAGATGTCGCCCATCACGGATGTCGTACCTGGTTCCATCAGGCTCTGGTAAGGCATCACCCAAGCCCAGAAATCCATGAGCGGACCGAGGATCATTGCCGTATAGACGGTCTTGGCGCCGAATTCCTCCCCGATCAGAAGCCAGGCGAGGACCAGCAGGATGGCGTTGATGATGACCACGAACAGGGAGACTTTGATCTGGATTCCGAAGAAAGCCTCACATATTCCCGAAAGAACGATCGAGAGACCGGAGATGGTGCCGATGATGAGTTTGCTCGGCACAAGGAAATAATAGACGGCCGCTGCGGCGACAAGCATGCCCAACGTCATGATCACGACTTCTTTCCAGAATTTGCCGGTCGCGACCAGTCCGGCTACTTTTTGAATCTTATCGTTCATTTTAGTGTTATACCAAAAAAACAAAAACCGGGCGCAAAGTTAGGATTATTTTCCCAATGCTTTCCTACATTTCCAAGTTTTCTCACATTTTCAAGACGTTTTCCGAAGTGACTGCCGATTCCGAAGTGACACTGAAAAAGAAAAATGCTATCTTTGCGACCGATTTTTTGAAGAAGGAATATGGTTAAGGCACAGGAAAGCAAGGCTAAAGGTTTCTTTTTCGGGATCTTGGCCGCGGTCAGTTATGGTGTGAATCCTTTGGGGGCGAAGTACCTTTACGAGGAGGGGTTCAACGTGGAGTCGGTGCTGTTCTACAGGTACGGGTTGGCGGCGCTTATCATCGGGGTGATCATGGTTGGGAAGATCATCACCGGAAGGAAGGTCGCTTCGACACTTCGGCAAGCTCAGTGCACCGCAAGCTCAGCGACCGGAACACCATCGGCCACAGAGCCACAATCTTCGGTCACCGAGCCTGTCGAAGCGACCGGATATGAATCCTTCAAGGTCAGCCGTGGCGAACTCTCGACGCTGATCGCACTCGGACTGCTGTTCGTGGTCTCATCATTGACATTATACTGCAGCTTCCTCTACATGGACAGCGGAGTAGCCTGCTCACTGCTATTCGTTTACCCGGTAATGACCGCCGTCCTGATGGCCATGCTCTACGGCGAAAAAATCACGAAAACCACCGCGGCCGCCATCGCCCTGTCACTGGTCGGAGTGCTGCTTCTTTATAAAGGTGACGGAGAGACCGTGCTCAGCACAGTCGGAGTGCTCCTCGTGATGGTCTCCGCCCTCAGCTACGCCCTCTACATCATTGTGGCCAACCGTGCCTCCGCACCGGAATCCGGGCTGGAGACCAGCCACAACAGGTTCTCCAAATACCTGCCACACAGGGCGACCATCCACAGGCTCGACATGTCCGCCATGAAGCTGAGTTTCTACGTGCTGATCGTCTGCGCCGTGTCGATGGTCCTCTTCTCGCTAACTTCTCCGGAACGCCACCTCATGCCTCTTGCCACAGGACGTGAGTGGGGATATTCATTGATGCTCGCCATCGTCCCGACAGTCTTCTCGCTCGTCTCGATGGGCATCGCCGTGCGCATCATCGGCTCCACCCCGACCGCCATCATGGGAGCACTTGAGCCGCTGACGGCCGTTGTGATCGGCCTCACAGTCTTCCACGAAGCCCTGACTGTCAACCTCGTCGCCGGCATCCTGCTGATCCTCACGGCTGTGATCACAATCATCCTCAGCAAGGGGAAAGCAACCGCATAGGCGGCGAAATTTGTCATCATGCAGAAAATAAGGGAAATACTCAGGATCGGTCTGCCGATCATGCTCGGACAGGCCTGCGTCATAATTCTGGCGTTCGCCGACAACATCATGATCGGGTGGCACAGCGTGGATGAGCTCGCCGCGTCATCATTCGTCAACAATGTCATGAACCTGTTCATCCTTACCGAGTTGGGATTCGCCGCCGGAATGACTCCGATGATCGGTGCGGACAACGGAACAGGAAACATCAAAGGAATCGGGATAACAGTGAAGAACGGTCTCGTGACCAACGGAATCATTGGAGGAATCAGCCTCATACTCCTCACAATCATCTATTTGTGCCTCGACCATTTCGGCCAGGCTCCGGAACTGACGCCTTACATCAAGCCGTATTTCATCATAGTCGGCATCTCCACTGTCTTCGCCCTCGGATTCAATGTCCTCAAACAGTTCACAGACGGAATCTGCCGCCCGATGATCTCTATGACGCTGCTGATGATCGGCAACATACTCAACATCTTTGGAAACTGGGTGCTGATCTACGGCAGACTCGGATTCCCGGAGATGGGTCTCACGGGGGCCGGCATCAGCACACTCGTCTCCAGAGTGCTGATTCTCATAGTGTTCGCCGTGTACATATTCAAGTCAAAAAAGATGAATGAATATGCCCGCGCGATCAAGGATGCTCTCCTTTCCCGCGACAAGATGAAGGGGGTCTTCAAGATGGGCTACCCGGTCGGCATCCAGATGGCCCTGGAATCCTCCACGTTCACGTTCGCGGCTGTGATGGCAGGTTGGCTGGGAGTCATCCAGCTGGCCGCCCATCAGGTGGTCATCACCATCTCGCAGCTTTTCTTCCTGATGATGCAGGGACTCTCGTTCGCCGTCTCGATCCTCGTCAGCAACGCCTTCGGCAGAAAGGACTTGAAGTCTGTCCGTGAATATGCCCGCAAAGGATACTTCATGACCCTCGGCATCTCCGCCACGCTGTCGGTGCTGCTTTACTGCTTCCGCTACCAGGCCGCAGGAATATTCAGTGATTCCCCTGAGGTTACAGCCCTTGCAGTGTCGCTTTTCTTCCTGCTCTTCGCCTACCAGTTCGGCGACGGCCTCCAGCTTTGTTTCGCCAATGTGCTGCGAGGCATCCAGGACGTCAAGCCGATCATGTACGCGGCTTTTGTCAGCTACTACCTCATCGCCATCCCTTCCGCCTACCTTCTTGGCTTCAAGGCAGGTCTCGGCATCCACGGAATATGGATGGGCTTCCCTATCGGCCTCACCCTCGCCGGAATCTTCTTCTACGCCCGCTACCGCTCCGACCTGCGGCGATTCGGCAGGATGATGTGACATTTGTGATGATTCATCGTCACGTGTGGTGATTTGAGGGATTAATTTGTTATTTTTGCACGTGAATAACAAACCACACGATATCATGTTCACACTGCCTACCGATCATTCAGAGATGTTCAAGAATCCCAATCCCGAGCAACAGAGGCTGATGGAGCTGATTGACAGCAGGATAGAAGACGGAATGGACAGATCGGACATCGAGGAGTCCTTGATCGGGGATTTGATGGACGAAACACTTTTCCATTTCTGCATGTCCTACGCACTCTGGAAGTTGGGGCAGAAAAGACAATCCGAATCGGAATACGATGAAGATCTGGAGAAAATGCTTGCCCTTGACTCCGTCCCGGAAGACAAAACCGAAAACGAGACGGAATCAGAGTCGGAGCCGGAATCATCGGAGCCGGAAGATCTCTCGGCCAGAGAGGTTCTGGGCAGAATGAATGAGATGCCGGGCTGGAACAACCTCAAGAGAAGGATGGAGGGTATCATCAGCCTCCATGGTGTCGCGGAAATCCGGGACGCCTTAGGGCTGAAGAAGAATCTGCCCACGATGCACACAATACTCATCGGGAATCCCGGCACCGGGAAATCCTGTTGTGTCAAGTATCTGGCGGAAATCTATCACGCCCTCGGCATGCTGCCCGAGAACAGCATCAGGCTGACCAATCTTGCCAAAGTGTCCAACAGCACCATCACCAGTGAGATACACTACGCCATCGGAGGTGTCCTCGTCTTTGAAAACGCACATGAGCTCTATCACAGCGAGAACAAGCCCATCGACAACGAGCAACAGATCGTACGTAGTCTCATCGACGAGCTGAACGACCCGGCGAAACAATCCAACTGGATGCTCGTGCTGACCGGAGAGCCACAGGGGATGGAGTCCCTGCTCGCCGCTTATCCTGAACTCAGGGAGCATTTCCAGGAACCGGTTTACATGGAGGACTTCAAGCCGGAGGAACTGTACCGGATCGTGGACAGATGCTGCGAGGAAAGGGATGTGCATCTTGCCCCGCAGGCAAAGAAGAAACTTGAGATGTTCCTCCTTCACAAGTACAACCAGCGAGGACCGAACTTTGAGAACGCCAGGTTTGTGCAGCGTCTTTTTGACGAGAAGATCATCCCGGCCATGTACAAGAGGATAGCGGACAGCGAGGATCCCGAGATCGCTGATGACTTGGGGCTTGTCGTGGCGGAAAGCATCCCTTCGATCAATGGCAGCTCTGGTGACGGAATGGCGGAACTTGATGACCTCATAGGCCTTGCGAGGATAAAGACAAGGGTCAAGGACTACCTCAACGCCGTGAGGCTGGCATCAAGGCGGATGGAACTCGGTCTCCCGACCAGCATGCCGCGTCTGCACATGGCCTTTCTCGGGAATCCCGGAACAGGAAAGACCACAGTCGCGGAGATCATAGGCAAGGTGTTCGCCGAATGGGGGATCCTGTCCGTCGGGCGGGTCATCCGCACGGAGAAAAGCCAGATGGTCGGACAGTATATAGGGGAAACGGAGTACAAGATGAACAATCTTCTGGCCAGGGCACGAGGCAATATCCTTTTCATCGATGAGGCCTACCAACTGGCCGAAGGCGGCGAAAGGGATTTCGGGCGGATAGTGATGAACTCGCTGCTTACGGAACTCGGCAAAAACAACCTTGACATGGTCGTGATCCTTGCCGGCTACACGGCTCCGATGAAAAAGCTGTTGGAAAGCAATGAAGGAATAGAAAGCCGTTTCCCGAATGTCTTCAATTTCGAGGACTACACGACCGACGAGCTCCTTGAGATAGGCAAGTTGATGATCCATAGGCAAGGATTCAACCTGACCGAAGGGGCGGAACTGAATATGCAGGCCATCATCCGGGCCGAATCCGAGAAGCCGTCCCCTCGCTTCGGCAACGGACGTTTCGTGTCCAATCTCCTGCAGAACGAGATACTCGCGACTCTTGGGGCAAGGACAGCAAAGATGGACAATCCCACCGCCGAAGATCTCAGCACGATCCTACCCGAGGATGTTGTGGTCAACAAGGCCCAGAAAGATGTCATCTTTGACGATGTGGCGATCGACGAGGCGCTGAAGAGACTTGACAGCCTCGCGGGTTTGCCAAACGTCAAGCATGCGATCCATAATTTTGTCCAATCCGCCCGCTACCTCCACTCTATCGGCGAGCCTTACGTCGGCAAAGGGCTTCTGTCCTGGAGATTCATCGGCAAGAGCGGAACCGGCAAGAGCACGGTGGCGGAGATTATGGCGGAGATCCTTAAGGGGATGCGCCTCATCGCGAACAGCCACATAACCGAGATAAAGGGTGAACGAATATTCAATGTCTCAGAGTCAGACTGTGACGCCGTGCTTCAGGAGGCGGTGAAGAAGTCTTGCAACGGATTGATATTCATTGACGTGGATGATTCCAAATTTGACGGCACAAGAAGCTACTACGGTCGCAGCGTCGAGCAGATCCGATTGAAAGTCAAGGAATTGACCATCGAGAGCGGAGGCGAATGCGCCTTGATCCTCGCCGAGCTGGACGCTCCTAACAAAAACGTGGCCGAGCAGCTCTCTGACGGCGGAGTCTATGAGTTCGACCACACTCTGGTCTTCAAAGACTTCACCCCTGACGAGCTCTTCCAGATTCTCTGCGGATGTCTCGAAAAGTTCCTGGTCAGCTTCAGTCCGGCCGCCGAAAGGCACATCAAAGGCTTCCTGAAATCCCTGAACTCATCGATCGGAGCGTCGGCCAGAACCATGAAACTCATGTCACGCACAATCTACCAGCAGGTAATCCTCCGCGAATCCGGCCTCGCCCGGCCACCGAAGTCCCATCAGGTACAGCTGGCCGACATCGAGACCTTCAAATGGGACTCCAAGAAAGGGAAGATCGGTTTCTGAATACGAATGGCCATGTCTAACATAAGAGTAAACACAACCGAGCTTCTGCAGCTCCTTGACCTGATACCTGCCAGCCACAACATCATGCTGGTCGGACGGCACGGGATCGGGAAGTCAGAGATTCTCACTGAATATTTCAACTCTCGCGGCATGCCCGTTGTCCCTCTGTTCCTCGGCCAGATGGCTGATCCCGGAGACCTCATAGGCATCCCGGCGAGAAACGAGAAGACCGGCAAGACCGACTTCATGCCCCCTTACTGGTTCCCGTTGGACGGCAAGCCGATCGTCCTGTTTCTGGACGAGCTGAACAGGGCACGTCCGGAGATTCTCCAGACCATCATGGACCTGGCCCTCAACAGGACACTGGCCGGACGCCGGCTGCCGGAAGGGAGCCGGATCATCAGCGCGGTCAACGAGGGCGACCGGTACCAGCTCACGGACCTGGACCCGGCTCTGGTCAGCCGTTTCGACATTGTGAATTTCCAGCCTACAGTCCAGGAATGGCTTCTGTGGGCGGGACGCAACGGAGTGGACAGACGGGTCATGGATTTCATCGAGGATAACCCTGTCTGGCTGGACAGGAACCCGGACATGAAAGAGAACGAGGACACCGGGCTGGACAAGACCCCGGACCGCAGGGCATGGAAACGAGTGTCAGACATCATCTCGGGAGTCGAGACGATGACTCCTGTCCATCAAAAAGCCATCGCGGCGATTGTCGGGGCAAAGGCCACCGTCGCGTTCCGAAGCAGCGTGACAATGAACAGGCTGGCCAGCGGAAAGGATGTGTTGTACAGTTTCCATTCCGTCAGGGACAGAATCGACGGCTACTCGCTGCACGAGTTGTCAACAGTGAACGACAGCATATTCAGATGCCTTGAGGTCGAGAAAGTCACGGAGACCGACATGAAGAATGTCAAACAAAACCTCGTGGACTATTTTGAATGCCTTACTGGCTCCCACAAGGAAGCCGCCGCGCATTTCGCCAACCTTTATGTCCGCCGGACCTACCCCAAGGCCGTGGCTTTCATGGCCAAGGAATGCCGGACTCTGACAATCACACTGGTCCGTTTCGTCAAAGGCCTCAAGTAGATGGAAGACCGCATTGAGAGGATCATCAAACGCTGGTTCGTCACCGAGCCCGCTCTATTCGCCGTGATCTGCTCGCATGAGATCGCCGGGAACGTCAAGATGCGCTGTCCCGTGCGCAGCGGAGGCGGAAGGATCGAATGTAATCCGGATTTTGTCCGTGAGATGTCCGACGACGCCCTGGAGGAGGCATTGAGGACGGAAGTGCTACGCATCATGCTGAAGCACCCCTACGAGCGGCGTCCGGACGGTTGCCGAGGGGAGGCGATGGTCTTCGGAAGCAACCTTGTGATCAGCGACAACTACACGTTCTCCCGTTTCAACCTGCAGACAGCAGATGGTTCAGGATTCGAGGCCGGACTCTCCTATGAGGCATATTCCCGAAAAGTCGAGAAAGCCATGGAAGAAGGCGTCATTCCGTCAGGCGATCCTTCGCTGCGGGATGTGTCGGAACTTTGGGACGACGACCCTCTCCAGATAGCGCTCGTCAACGGAGTCCTTGAAGGAATAAAGGACTGGGGATCGTTGACCGGCGACCTGCTGGAAAGTGTGAAGGCCTCATCCCAGGCATCGATCAACTGGAAAAACGTGCTTGCGGGGTTCAGATCCTCGGTGCTTTCAATGGACAGAAGGCTGACAAGGATGCGCCCGTCACGCAGGACAGGATTCGAGAACATGGGGTCCGTCCGTCGGTTCACAAGCCGTATTCTTGTCGCGCTGGATGTCAGCGGTTCGGTGTCCAGCGAGGCGCTGGGCTATTTTTTGGGCGTTGCCAACAGCGCGTTCAAGTACGGAATCACGGAGATTGACGTCATCCAGTTCGAGATGTATGTCACGGTCAAAGACAGGCTCAGACATGCCCTCAAGGAAACTTTTGCGTTCGGCCGTGGAGGAACGGATTTCCAGGTGCCGGTGGACTATGCGGCGAAAGGAGGCTACGACGGTCTGGTCATTGTCACGGACGGAGAGGCTCCCCCACCCGTCATTCCCGACAATTTCAAGGCGGAGATCCTGTGGGTCTGCGAAAGTGCGGAGGCGTACAGGAGAAATTCCGGCTGGATGTCCCGCTCCGGCAGGGTCTGCACGATGAGACTACGATGAGACTATGATGAGAGAGCGTCCAGCACGTCGAACAGGCTCAATGTGCTGAATCCCTGCCCTTTGTCATATTCATTATGGATCCGTCCGATGAATGCCGAGCAGGCCCTTTCAAGATCAAAGTTCCGCACCTTGAAGCCACGCCTTGAACGGCATGTCGGGCACCATGTGTGCAGGACACACTCGTCAAGGGCTGCGTAATCATATTCATAATCAATGAGAATCGGCCTTTCCTTGCAATGGCAGCCACCAATGGACCCGGATCTGAAAAGATCGGGCGCTTCCTCTATCGCCTTGATTATCACGCCCAAAGGGACTTCCTTGTAGATTTGGCGGTTGAATATTCCCGTGCGGGCGTAGAAAAACCTCGGATTTCCGTAGATCCGCTCCCTTTCAGCCCAGAACGTCGGGAAGTGGAGCCTGTAAACCTCCTTGAGGTTTTCCGCCGACTCCAGCACATCGGTGGCGGCCTTCTGGATCAGGCTCCTCACGATCTCGGCATTGCCTGCGTCAATCTCCCCATCGTCATCCAAATAAATCCGCGAAAGCACCAGAATGGTGTGTGAATATTGATCCGCACGGACTGTCACGTCCCCGCTTTCAAGAGCCTTTCTGGAATTGCGGCACTTGAATATGAATGCGTTGCCGTCGCTCTGCCTCCTCAGTTCCTCCGCCGAAGGATCAATCAGCGGAATGACCCTGCTGTTGGTCAGAGCGGCGGTCATGAAAAGATAGTCCGTGTAGTCATCGCTGTGCGCGATGTCCAGTATCACCTTGTCGATCATCAGACCGAAGAGACGCTAACAGATCGAGTTAAGGCTCGGGACATATTCCCGCTGGATTGTTTCGGCGAACATCGTCGAGATTTCCTTCTCGCCGAATCCAAGATTGGCTCCGAACGAATAGATGAACTCCAGTTCCTTTTCTGCGATGTCCTTGTCAGACAGCACCAAAGACATCACATAGCGCAGCATGGGACCTCTCATGCCCGGATCAATATCCAGAATGGCCGTGATCGCCTTGGAGAACACTTCGCTGACATTCGCCTTCGCGATCTCATCCAGATAGACACGCGGGAAGATCGTCATCGGGGCCAATGTGCTGATGATGTGGTTGACCTCCTCGCTTGTGACCTCGTTGTCCACTCCAGCCACTATCAGTCCGACCGAGGCTATGAAATCGGCCATGTACTCGTCGATCGGTGAGTTCCCGACCTTCATCAGGATCGAGATCAGCGGCTCCATGCCTGCTGAAAGCTCCTCCTCGGACTCCGCCCCGGCGAACAGATTCAGAGCCTGCACCCTGATCGGATTGACAGGATGTGACGCTCGGTTGAGTCCCTTGTCCTTAAGGAAATAGTCCAGATGTCTGCTGTTGTCCTCCAGCAAGGCATCCATGCTGACATTCATCTTGGCCAGATCCAGCCCGGACGCCATCTTGAAGAAAGCCGTCACGCATGCGTCCACCTTCCCGACAGCCATGTAGCCATAGCGGTCAGCCACAAGCTCGGCCAGCTGGTCATGAAGCCTGATCTTGTAATGAAGGGTCATAGGCGGCGTTGTGTTGTCCGGCGGGAACACGAACATTATCAGTCTTTTGAGCGCGCTGTCCCGGTTGATGAGGTGTCCCAGCTCATGTCCGATGACAAACCGAAGCTCATCCTCGGTCATAAGGCTGACCAGCGAGGAGTTCAGGTTCACGATGTGCGGCATCCCTTCCTCAGCGGCCGCCACAGAAAACGCGTTGACCGTCGAGTCACCCGACACATAGAAGTCAACAGCCTCCTCGAAGCCCAGTCTCTCCTTAACCTCATGGCACAGCGCATAAAGATCCCCCAGCAACGGCTTCGTGATCTTGATGCTGTGTCCCTCCATGTTGCTCCTCCAGTACTCATCCCCGCTGTTCAGCTTGGCCTTCTTGAGCACCGCCTCAACCACTCCCCCCTGCAGCGCGTCATAGATCTGTCCCCCAAGAATCTGCTCCAGTTCTATCGTCGGATTTAGATTTTTCATGTCGAATTCGTTTTTAGTGTTAATTATTGAGTCCACTTGAAAAAGTACCATTCGCCACTTTTTACCCCCGTTGGAAGTACCTGTGTGGCACATATTTTTTCAAAAAAAAGACTTTTTCAAGTGGACTCATTATTTAAGTGTTAATGTTATTTACTCCCCCAATGTCAACCTCACACAAACTTCATAGTATAAACTCCATTATCGTCACTAAAGTCATCAGCGAGAACCCCTCCACCTCAAACAACGAAACATCCACTTTCAGACCTCTAAAAACAAATATACGAATAATCCTAAAAAACGCAAAATGCCATACGTCATGCAGATCAATGGCAAAGTCGAAATATTAGCGTAAAGCGATACGCCATAAGATCTACTTCACGGGAATGCCATTCATCTGGTAAAGGGTCGCGAAGAACGGCTTAGAAGAGGGTCGGGTGGCTGTCATCGAGCTGGGCGAGGATCCTGGCCATGGCGGCTTCGCGGAAGAGGGTGGAACGCTCCTTGATGCCGAAACGGACGCAATATTCCTGGACTGCTGCCAATTCCTTGTCGTTCAAGTAGATGACCTGTCTATGCGTGCGACGGAGCGATGCTCTGCGCTTCTTAAGATAATCCGGATCAGGTGCCGAAGCGTTCTGTTTTTTTCTTGCCAAAATCTGAATGTTTAGGCAGTCTTGGGACTGCGGCCACAAAAATAAGCATTTTTAATGAAAAGAACGATTTAGAAGCCTGTACTTTCAGCAAAAAATGATACCTTTGCAACTGGTTGTAAACATCAAAACGGACATTATGAGCAACAGAGTACTGATTTTCTCAGCCCCGTCAGGGTCTGGCAAGAGCACTATAGTGAACCATATTCTCGGAATATACAAGGATCAGATGGAGTTCTCAATCTCCGCGACCTCAAGGGCTCCGCGCGGCACCGAGCAGGACGGCAAGGAATATTACTTCGTCACACCGGAGCGCTTCCGCGAGCTGATTGCCAAGGACTCTTTCGTTGAATATGAGGAAGTTTATGAGGATCACTTCTACGGGACTCTCAAGTCAGAGGTGGAACGGATCTGGGCGGCCGGACACGTCATCATCTTCGATGTCGATGTCAAAGGAGGTGTGAACCTCAAGAAATATTTCGGGGACAAGGCTCTGTCCATATTCGTCCAGGCGCCGTCCGTTGAGGCTTTAAGGGAAAGGCTCGTCAAAAGAGGGACCGACTCTCCTGAGGCCATCAAGGAGCGTGTCGCCAAGGCCGCCGAGGAGATGACCTATGCTCCGAAATTCGACTATGTGCTTGTCAACGACGACCTCAAGACGGCTTTCGCCGAGGCCGAGAAGGTTGTCGAGGACTTTCTTGACGACGGGAAACTGAACTACTCTACTTTCATCTAAGGAATCAGTGAAGATAGCCGTTTATTCGGGGTCGTTCAATCCCCTGCACATCGGCCATCAGGCCATAATGGAGTACCTGACAAGGGAGAAGGAATATGACTGGGTTTACCTCGTTGTGTCTCCTAAGAACCCCCTGAAGGATTCCATAAGCGCTGATTCCGGTGAAAGCCGTTATGAGGCTGCCGTGGCCGCCGTCAAACGTCACCCGGAACTGCACGTATGGGTGGACGACATCGAACTCAAGATGGATCCGCCGCACTACACAATCAGAACTTTGGACGCGTTGAAGCAGCGCGAGCCTGACAACGATTTCACTCTTGTCATAGGCGCGGACAACCTCCAGAGCATCCGCCGCTGGAGGGATTTCCCGAGAATACTTTCCGAATATGGAGTGACGGTCTACCCGCGCAAGGGGTACGATGTGGATGGCATCAGGCATCGGCTGATCGAGGAGTGCAAGGATTTTCCCGCACCTTATGTACTTGATTCCGAAGAAATTGCCCCGGACGGAATGCGAAGCCTTGAAGAGACCCTTCTCCGCTCCTACAACATCGAGGTCATCGACGCCCCGATAGTGGACATTTCCTCCACCGAGATCCGTGACGGGTTGCTGGCCGGCAAAGACATGTCGGAATTCCTTATGTGACCTCGCCATACGTTATTTGGCCAAACAATTTCTCCCACCCGAATTTTTCTCGTTACAAAAATTGCGGATGGGAGAAATTATTTTGCATATTCTGAAGTTGTCTGAAAATTTCCTGCCATATCTACATGGTCAGGTACATTCGAATATAGTGAAAAGAAAAAATATTTCTGTTTTTTATGACGGAATTTAGGTTTCTTATCATTATTTACGTTTAGTAACCTTCAAAAAAAATAACCTGCATCATCTTAAGGAATCTTAATCTGAAGCAACTTATTATTTTCATGTTACAAAATCGCACATGCCGTTTCCGCGGAACTCACTCCTTCAGATAACGGTAACATTACTTGTTCTGGAATGATATTCCGTAATACA
>OHVB01000024.1_pt1 | contig 67210 bp, 50 predicted proteins | sample 1579331 | NCBI WGS metagenome assembly OHVB01 (sample SAMEA3882503, study PRJEB24775) | human gut metagenome | biome: human-associated habitat; feature: intestine environment; material: feces | place: Netherlands | collected 2009/2010
AAATCCCTCCCCTCGGGGGAGGGACTTGCTTTCACTGCAAGCAGTGAAGAAGATAGATGTTTCGCAGATGCGAAACTTGAGTTCATTAATCTCTCTGTCTCAAGCCTTTTTCAGCCTGCAGACTCCCGCATCTCCGACCTTGACTTCGCAAAGTTACATAAAAATCTGCGATTTATACGCCCGTCCCATAAGAAAGAAACCGCTTCCTAATAAGAGTCAAATAATAAGTTGGTAAAGAATTGGCTGTGTTTTCGAGGATAGATGTCATTTGGAAGAAGGCGTGTGCCGGCGGGCACATGACTGATGAGAAAAGACATCTAGAACGAAAAGATTCCTTAATCTGAGGCAACTTATTTTTTTCATGTTACTTAAAGGAGATATTTGAAGAAATTTCATTAGATTTGTATGGGTAAATAAATGTGAGGAGTGAATACTTTTGAGTCATTATTCGTGAACTATCAACCGAGGCTTGTCACCTATGCCGATAGCATTGTCAAGGATCATTCCATAGCGCTGGACATGGTGCAGGACACATTCTTCACATTCTGGAAGAAGTATTCCGGACAGGATGAGAAATCCTCCGCCCGTCTGTTGTTCGCGATGACAAGGAACCGCTGCATAAACTACCTCAAAAGAGAGCGACTGCTGAACTACGTGGATCTATCATTTCTGGACAGCATCCAGAAAACGGAGAAACTCTTCGGTCTTGACTTCTATTACGATGCCCCCGATTCCCCTCTAATACGGAAGGAAGTTGAGAATCAGGTCGAAAAGGTCTTGTCCCTTTTGCCTGACAGGTGCCGTGAAGTGTTCGTGATGAGCCGCTTCAAGGGAATGAAAAACCGAGAGATCGCCGAAATGTTAGGAATATCCCAGACCGCTGTCGAGAAGCACATCAGAAGAGCCTTGGCATCCTTCACAGAAGAAGCGAAAGAACAAAACTCGCCTGCGTTCAGCTGGTTTGTCCTTTCGCTCCTTATCGGATGTTCATGACAGGATATTCCTAATACTTCCGAAGAATGTCCGCGACCCGCTTTCGGTAGTTTGGATCAGCAGTCTTGCGGAAGTGGCCTTTGCGGTGAGTCCACCAGTCTTTCTCGAATCCGCTGACTTTCTCCGAGAATCCTTCCTGGTCAAAGTCCTTTCCTTTCCTGACGGAGTCCTCACAGTAATCAAAGAACATATTCCATCTGGCCAAGTAGAAAGATGACATGAGTCCCGACCACTCACGGCTTGCATAGTCTCCAAGACTGCTGCCACGGTCGCCCCAAGTGGTGACAAGGCAGCGCGCGTTGCTTTCAAAATAGTTATTCTCCCTCTTGTCGGCGCCCCAACTTCTCGCGTCCGAGATCCATCCGCCCAACAGGAAAGAAGGCTCGCAGGCAAGCAGAGCATCCATGTCCTTGAAGATCCCGTTGATTCTCCCGCGGAGAGCTTTCATCCGCACAGGATCTTCGTCATCAAAGGCTTTGGAGTATTCCAGGACCTCGTCCTGAAAGACATTGGCAAGATACTGTCTTGTCATGTTCACAAGATCAAAACGCTTGGCGGAACTGTCGAAAAGGAGTTCCAGCGCTTTTTTAAGATCCGCGTTCGGGAAGCCGCACCTTTCTTCCGATGTATGGCGGCACCGGCCAAGATCAGGACGGAGGGTCATCGGGGAACGGTGACCCTTGCCATTATAGATCTTCCGCGCGAGCATATTCCACGCCTCCGCAGCTGCCACGCTTCCGTCCGCCCTGCGTTCCGCGAGAGCCGAGGCATATTTTTCCGGAGTCAGTTCCCTGCCATAGCTCCATGCTTTCTCAAAGACATAGTCAAACATGTATGGATTGCAGTCGAATCCCTCAAGGGTGCCACCCAGTCCACATATTCCCGGGCCTGCCTCAGTCAGGACATTCTCTATCTTCTCATGCGTGTCGGCGAAGTTGCCTTTGAGCATAGAGTTTCCTCCAAAATTCCCGAGGTAGCACCAGATGAAAGGAACGCCGTAAAAGCTGTCTGTCATCTTCCAAACCTCCTGATAGTCACAGTAGTAGTCCAGCAACATCGATCGTTCGGCAGGATACGATGTGATGTAGGACTTTATCCTCTCTCCCGTCCAGTCTTTCCTTTGGTAGTAGAAAAGCCAAGTCATCTGGAGCCACACGGCATCCTTGTCAGCACTCACCAATGACTCGCAGACCTGCCGGCCGACCCTGGCAAGGTAATCCGGTTCCCAGGACGGCGGAGTCACCTCGTTGAACAGATCGATTCCATAGATGTGGTCAGTGCCATACATCTCTTCCTGAATCTCCAGAAACCTTTTCTGGATTCTTGAATATAATGGATCCATAGGATCAAGGAACCAACAGGTGTATGGTTCCTTGAATCCCGCCCATTCTCCCAGAGAACGGATGTCAGCCTCAGGGAAAACGCGCTTGACGGCTTGCGGCACATGTCCCGCGAAGGCCGGCAAGACTGTTCTCATGCCAAGCTCCCGTTCCCGGCGTACAATCTTCCTCTGCAGTTCCTCCTGTCCATCAAGCCAAGACACCGGAAGCGGCCCCTGCCATCTGTCAATGTTCTGCATCCGATGCCACGGAAGATGTGCAGGGCCTGTGAAATAGCCTCTGATCTCATCATCGGTCAGACCAAGTTCCGACCAGACCTTGTACCAGACGCTTTCCTGTCCCGTGATCGCAAGCGGGAGGTTTATCCCGTTCAATGCCATCCAATCAATGAAGCGTTCCCATTCCTTCCAGCCCCACCACGGAAGAGTGTAACCGAAAGTACAATAATTAAGGAAGAAACGGTTGGCCACCCTCGCCTCTGACGTGAACGGTTCTCCGACCACCGGCAATGATGACGGCAAACGGACAGGATCGTGACTGTACCATGAGACATCAACCTTGCAGCGATACCTTAGGTACCAGTTCAGTCCCATAGCCATCGCCGGTGCGCCAGTTCCGCTGACAAGAATTCCGCCGCCGGAATCCTCCACGGTGAAAAATTCAGCATCAGCCTTGTTGCGGCTTACATCCTGAAACCTGATCCGGTCACATTGTTCTCCCAAGATTCTCCGGGCCAATGCAGTCGCGGCCTCAGTCGAAACGGAGGCAAAAACGGAGTCGGTACAGGCAGCCATCAGAACCATGGCCAGCATGAGACGAAGTTTCATCAGACCTTGAGGAAGCATTTCTTGCGATAAAGGAAATAAAGGAATAACCAACAGACTGTGAAATAGCCGATGTTCATCACGAGTCCCGAACAACTTTCAGGGACAATGCCGGACAATCCTTTGAAAAAGAAGCCGGTCACAGGCCAGAAACCTATGATTTTCTGCGCCATGTAGATTGTGATGGAGTTCATGCCGACAACCTGGAAGAACACCGTGCCTTTCCTCCAGCCCTTGACATCGATCAGATAATAAAAGACAGCGAACAGCCCTATCGACCACGCCCCGCACGCAAGGACGAAAGTGCTGGTCCACAATTTTTTGATGACGGGGAACCAGTGAGCCCAGACGACAGCCACGATCGCCATGACAATGGCCGCCGCAAGCATGTTCAAAGTCTTTCTTTCTCCGGTGGCGGGCGATTCCTTGACGTAGCGCCCCGTGAACATTCCAAGCATAGCCGTGACGACAGCGGGAATCGTGCTGAGAATTCCTTCCGGGTCATATACTCCCGGCTTGTAGATGTTGTCCGGAAGCAGGAGTCTGTCGATGTAGAAGGCTATGTTCCCCTCTTTTGACAAGGAATCCGCACCTGCCGGAGCATCCGGGGCTACGACAAGTTTGAGAAGAAGAAAATACCCTATAAGGATACCGGCAGCGATACCCCACTGTGTCTTCTTTCCGGTGTGGCAGTACAGGATGGCCGCCAGCATCCAAGCCAGACCGATTCTACCAAGCACACTTGGAATGCGGAGAGACTCGAAGTGAAACTGGAAGAAACCCTCATAGACCAGTCCGAGGAAGAAAAGCGTCAGTCCACGCCGGATGACATCCAATGTTATCGACTTATCCGACAGTCCCTTCGAGCGTTTTTTCTCAAGGGAGAACGGGAATGTCATGCCGGAAATGAACAGGAACAGCGCGAAGATCGTGTCGTGGTGATGCAACCCGATCCAGTTCACATGGCTCATCTGCTGAGCCAGCCAGCAATCCTTGCCTCCCGGAAATATTCCGCAGGCCTCCGCGATGACAGCGCTCAGCCCCATGATGAACATCATGTCAAAGCCCCTGAGCGCATCCAACGACAGGAGTCGTCCGTTTGAGTTCGCCATATACCCTAATTATTCAGTATCGTCAGTTTCCAGTTTCCTGTCGGCCCCCAAAGGTAACCGGTGTATAATATTCCTTTACGGATCTTGATGCCTTCCGCCTCGAAATAGCCGCTCTTGGAACCCAACTTAACTATTCCGGCCTTGTCATCAATGAACGCAAGGCTCTGCTGAGAAAGCTCGACCATCCCGTTGAAAGTTATCACTGAGACCTTTGCAGTCCTCTTGCTTCCGTCCCCGGTGAACCAGTAAAGACGTTTCTTGTAGATGCAGAAACCCTGCATCGGAGCTCCGTCGTTCAGTTCGACACTATTGATGAAAAATGAATATTTCGGCTTGAGGGCGCTCAGGTCATGAACAGCCACGTCGGGGCTGATGGTCTCGATTTCAGCGACAGGACCGCTGTCTCCGCCTCTTACAACAGTTCCGATGTTCACGGTTGTGACAGGAACCTTCTTAGCCTCCTTCAAGGACCAGACCACGACTTTTGTGTCTTTTCCCGAGACCTCGCCACTTGAGTAGAGGATGCAGAGATTGTCGTTCTCCGTGTCGGTGCAGACCAGAAGATTCTGATAAGGCCCGACATAATAGTTGTCCTCGCAATCCTCCGGCATAAGTGTCACGCCAGGCTGGTACCTGACCCGTGAGATGATCTTTTCCGCGTAGTAGTCCCCCTCACCGCCTAACCTGCTGGAATAGTTCGATGTCCAGACGTAGGCATCTTCGCCGTCCTCCTCGACCGACATGTTCGTCCCATGGGCGGCGTACCAGATCTTCATCTCCTTCCGGTACTGTCCCGAAGGGGTCATCCGTTGGAAGTACAGTGCCGAATGACGGGTGCCGCATGCCAGGATGTCACCGTTCTTGAGAATGTCGAAGCATTGCATGCCGACATCACCGCCCGCGATAGACAACGCATTGGCATACACGATGTCATCCGATAATGTTTTTCCGTAACGGTCGGACGGGATGTCCGGCTTGTCGGTCTTGACGATAGTGTTTTCACCTCCGTTGCCATAGGATGAGGCATGGCTGCAGGCACACTGCGAAAACAGCATGCCCGCGACCAATGAAAAAATGAGATTAATTCTGTTCATTTATCCAATTGAGTTCCTTGCGAATAAACAAATCATTTCGTCCACTCCTCCGGCAAGGTGTCTGTCCACTTTTCCGGAAGGATGATGGTGACCTTGGAAGCCTTGGATGCGTTCACGGTCGCCTCGTCAACGGTGCTGGCATCCGTATTTCCTGTGTTCAACTGTACACTGGTGAACACGTTTGACACATAACCTTCCCCTCTCACCATGGCGAAGACATCACCTGTGTTGGCGGATTCCTTGATCTGGATGGTCGGGTAGAATCCGCAGACGAGGCCGGCGGCATAAGGCTTGTCGGCTTTTACGCTGGCGTGCGAGCCGACATAGACATTGGCGGAGTTCGTACATTTTGTGATCACGATGTTGTCCGCGCCACGGCCGATCAGACCCGCTCCGCCTTGGGTGGTATAGCCCATCACCTTGCCTTTGTTGTGGCAATCGGTCATCTCCAGAGAGTTGTACACTGTTCCCATCAATCCACCGAATGATGCTGAATATGCAACCTCGCTGCGGCAGTCAACCGTGCCTTCGTTGCGGCATCCAGTGAGTTTCATGGAGCCTTCGCCCCCATCGCGGATAAGTCCGATGAATCCACCAACCGCATCACCTATCGCCTTGACCGTGCCCTTGTTGTAGCAGTTCTTGGCGACAAGCATCTTCCCTTTAGCGACCCTCACAGCACCTGCGAGACCTCCGACGTTACCGTTACCTTTTTTGTCCGCTCCGTTTGTGAATATTATGTCGCCAGCGTTGTAACAGTCCTCATAGTAGCCACACGCATAACCCGCGATACCTCCGAGACCGGCGAAATTGGTCTTGCCGCCACCGAAGTCTGCTTTGATGTTTCCGGTGTTGTATGTCCTGTACATCTTGACTCCCGCACCGTCCGACTTTCCGAGAATGCCTCCGAACCAAGCGTTCCCGAGGCCGATCTTGTTGGTGCTGATCGTGACATCGGACTCGTTCGAGCAATCGTAGATCTCAAGTCCGTCATTGTCCCACACGTCCGCGATGAGACCTCCGAAGAACATCACCGCGACGAGGGAGAAGTTTCCACGCACATGGCAGTTCCTGTAGGTTCCTCCGGCTGTCTCATCCCCGACCAGTCCACCGATCATCGTTCCCTGACGGGTGTTCCCGATCTGTGTCTGAGTGTATTTCACGGTAGAGATGACGTTCTCGAACGTGGCGCCGTTGCTGTAGGCGGCGATGCCGCCGGCTCTGTCGTTACCATCCGTGATGTTGAATGTTCCGGCGATCTTGAGGTTCTTGACGGTACCGTCGCCTTTGACGGTCTGGAATATTCCCGCATCACCGGAATTGGATTCGATCCTGTAGGTGATTGTGTGATTCGCCCCGTTGAACACTCCGGAGAACCCAGCATTGACATAGAGGGATTTAGGTGTTCCGGTGAGGTCTATGTCAGAGTTGACGATGACCTCGCCTCCATCCTTCCAAAGCGAGCAGTCACCGCCTTTCATGTAAGCCTCGGCGAAAGCAAGGAAATCATCGGCATCATTGATTCCGAGCATGGACACCGGCAGTTCCAACTCTCCGGTCTCTCCGGTGTCCGAAGTCAGATCGAAACGCACTGTTCCGGATCCGGTGAAGCCTTCAGCGGTGGCAGACGGCGCGGTCACAGTCAACGTGGCCTCGTTGTCGCCCTTCTGCAGATCGACATTCCATCCGGCAGGAACATTGGTGATCGTCACCTTGTCGATGTTGGCATATTCAACGGACTTCATCGTGCTTGTGGAACCGTGCGCGACTCTTTCCAGTCTATCCGCCTCGAATTTGAGAACAGGAGCCGACGCAAGAACCTGCACGCTGAACGAAACCTGGCTTCCCAATGTCCCTCTCTTGCTGACAGGGGTGACCGTGATTGTGCCTTCATGCTCGGCGGTCTCGTCCTTCAGGGCCGGAGCGGTGATGTCAACCTTGCAGCCTTCCCTGTCAAAGACGACCGTCCAACCTTTAGGAGCTGTGCTTTCAATGCTCCAGACATTTGAGAGCGAGGCCGGAATATTCATTGTCTGGGCATATTTCATGTTCAGCCCTTCCGCCACTCCATCAAGAGTGAACTCTACCGAGGCATCAGTCACCGAGACATTGATTGAGCGGGTCAATGTCCTTCTGTCGTAAGAGGTTACATCTATCTTGACCACACCGTTCTCCGCAGCCGAAATGTTGTCTCCGGCAGGAGACGAGATGTGTATCTTCTTCTCTGTCGCCGCAAAATAGGCGTCCCATCCGGCAGGAGTCGTGAACTCCACCTTCGAGACTCCTTCCGAGCTGACAGGGAATGCTCTGGCCTCATCGTAGAAAAAAGTCTGGGTTCCGCCAAGCTCCGTGCCGGCGTCACCGTTGATGTCGAAAGTGAAAGCCTCCTCGGCCTCCTTGTCGCATCCGACCGCCATGGCCAAGGCCAGAGAGACAGTCGTTAATATTTTCATATAATTCATTTTCATTGTTATTAATATCCTGGGTTCTGTACTAGATTCTTATTCTTGTTAAGCTCGCTCTGAGGAATGGCAAGCCAGTAGTTCTTTTTGTCGAACTGTCTCTTGGCCTGCTGCTCGGCCTCCACAACCCTGTAGAAATCATCCTGAGTCTTTCCGCTGACATTCCAGGCCTTAGGCTGTCTGTTCAGCAGATCCTCGGCCTCTTTCCATCTGCGGATGTCATGATAGCGCCGTCCCTCGAACATGAACTCTATCGAGCGTTCCTGATGGAGAACCTTGCGCAGATCGTCTCCGGTAGGGATTCCGCCGACAATCGCCCATGAATCCTCGAACTTAGGAAGTCCGCACCGTGTCCTTACCTTGTTCAGATAGAGAAGACTTGTGGAGCTGAGGCTTCCGTTATATTCAAAGTCGGCCTCCGCATAGCTCAGGTAGAGTTCCGCCAGACGGAGGTACGGGTATGAGTAGGGAATGGCGTTCTTGGTCTTCTTCTCGTAGTCGTAGTAACTGCTTTTACGCACCCACTTCTGGCAGAAATAGCCGGTGCAGCTCTGGTACTCGGTGGTCGGTGAAATCCATCCGTGAAGTTCGCCGCCTCTCGCGTGGAGGGTGATCTCCTTGCTCTCGATCTGGAACTGTCCTCTGTCGTAGCCGACCGATGCGTAGAAACGAGGATCCCTGTCTCTGTGAAGGAGTACCGTGCTGTCGCCTGGAGCCACACTGTACAGATCCCTGTCCTTGGTGAGCGGATCCACATCCATCGGCAGACCGTTCTTGGAGTAGTACATCTCCACAGCCTCCATGGTCGGCACGAGTGTAGCCTGCCAGCTCATCTGGTCATTCTGCACGGCGCGTGGAGTGGAGCAAAGCTGGAGGTTCCAGATTTCTGTCTTGTCGCCTTTGGCCATAAGATATTCCTGGCCGTTCCAGTCTTCCTCCGTGAATGCATTGTAGTAATTATCCTTCCCTTGCGTCTGGATGTCTGATCCCGGCTTCTGGTTTGTGGTGTAAAGGGAGTAGTTCTTTTCCGCTTCGATGATGGCTTCCTGACTGGCATCCATGGCACGTTTCCATTTTTCCCTGTCGCTGACAGTGCTGACAAGCTGTGTCCCGTCCGGATTCTTGAAGTCAACCATGTCCGGATTGCCGTTCACAAGCGGAGACGCGGCCCAAAGGAACAGTCTGGCCTTGTAGGCAAGTGCCGTGGCTTTGGACGGAGTCCCCCATTCCTGTTCGATCACAGACTCCGGAAGCAGTCCGGCCGCCTTGTCGTAGCACTCAGCTATGAAGTCAACGCACTCATCAACAGGTCTTCTGCTCGGGAACATCTCGTTCTTATCATCGGTGTCGAAAGGAATGAACCTCTTGATCAGCACCGTCGGCCCGTAGTAGTCGAGCAACGTTTGGTGGTAGTAGCCGATCATGAACCATGCCTCGCCCTCGTACCTTGAGGCGGCCGATGCGTCCAACCCTTTGACGTTATGAATATTGTCGATGAAGTAATACGCGTACCGGATGCCTCTGAAAAGATCATAGTTGGTTCCGTTCGTCCTTGCTACCGGAGCCCAGTAGCCAAAATATGTCTGGCTTGGATTCTCCTCATTGTAATGAAGACTTTTACCGGGGAACCAGTAGGAGGTGCTTCGCGGGCCTGACATGAAGTCGTCTCCGGCGAACTGGTCCGGTGATTTCGTATAAGAGAAGAGTACCGGCATGTACTGCATCATGTTGAAGCGGAATTTCTTCGCTTCGGCCGGTGTCTTCCAGATGTCGTTCTCGGTGGCCTTGCTCTTCGGGACAACATCCAGATAGTCGCAGGAGGTGTAGCCCAGCGTGAGCGCGGCGAATAATATCAATTGTATTTTTCTCATGACGTCAAATGTTAGTAGTTGAACTGGATGCCGATGTTGAATGTCCTCTGGAGAGGATAGGTGAGACCGTTGCCGGAGCCTTTCTCAGGGTCCCAGTACTTGAACTTGGAGAAAGTGAGAAGGTTGGTGCCGGAAAGGTAAACCCTCATCATCTTCCAGGTGTAGCCAATCTCGGCTGTCTTAAGCCTGAGGAACGCCGCATTGCGAAGGTACAGGGTGCTGTTCACAGTGTTGTTCACATTCCATCTGTCGGACAGCCTTGGATAGGAAGCGTTTGGATTCGGGTCGCTTTCGGACCAGTGATCCTCCGCATGGTACATCATGAGACCGTTGCCCGGGTCCGTGGCCGTTGAGAACGGATGGTTGTCGTACATGAGCAGAGACCTTCTTCCAAGCCCCTGGAAGAATGCGGACACATCGAAAGACTTGTACTGGAGCGAGAATCCGAAACCGTACGAGAGTTCAGGGGTGGTTGTCTTGTCTATCCACATCTGGTCATCGTCATCGATCTTGCCGTCATTGTTCAGGTCTTTGTACTTCGCGTCACCGGCCATCAGAGGATAGAGGGTGGCGAGAGAGGACTGGTCAGGAGAGTTCCGGATGTCCTCGTCGTCCTCGAAATACCTGTCGAAGACATACATCTTCATGCTGTTGATGGAATGACCTTTCTTGTACTGATAATCATATTCATAAGAAGGCTCGTCCATGAATTCTATCTCATTGTGCGCATAGGTCAGCGATCCTCTCAGGGAAAGGATCAGCCCATTGGAGAAAGCCTTGTTATAGTCCAGCGAGGCATCGATTCCGCTGTTGTCAACCTTGCCGATGTTACCCCAAGGCGTGATGCCGGAAAGGCCGAATGAAGACGGCAGAGACTGCCTTTGCATGAATATTCCGCTACGTTTCTCATAGAAGTAGTCCACTATGAGGTTGAGCTGCCTGAAGAGTCCAAGCTCCACTCCGATGTCCAGTTTCCTGGATGTCTCCCATGTGGCTGTGGCGTTGCCGTAGGTAGAGATCTTCGGGCCACTCTGCCCGTTCAGGCTTGGTCCAAGGGCTATTCCATAACTTGAGTTCATGTTGACTGTTGAAAGGTAAGGGAATCTGTCCGCAGTGCTGGAAGAGATCACATCGTTGCCGACAAGTCCGTAGGAAGCCCTGAATTTAAGCAGGTTGACTTTGTCTTTCAGGGTTCTCCAATATGGCTCGTTGGAGATCACCCAACCCGCCGCGATGGACGGGAAGAAGCCGAAGCGGTTCCCTTTCGCGAAGTTTTCCGATCCGTTGTAGCCGAAATTGCCTTCGATCATGTAACGCTTGTCATAATCGTAGGTGATTCTGCCTGCAAGACCTTGCTCACGGTATGGCAGGGAAGCATATTCATTGGCGGCCGCGATGTTCATGACCCTTTCTTTCTGGTGATAGAGGAAAGTCGCGCCGACGGTGTGCCTGAGGAATGTCCTGTTGTAGTCGATCTTGGCCTGGAATGACAGCTCGCGGAGTCCGTCATTCGCTCTTTTGGTGTCAAGGTAGGTGTTGCCCTGCTCCGTCTGGATCATGTCCAGAACATAGTTGCCGTTCTCGTCCACGCTAAAGTCGTGCACCCTGTAAAGGAATGGCTTCATGGAATGGCTCACGGCTGAATACACCCTGTTGTAGAATGTCGCCAACCCATAGGCACGGAGTCCCTTGGTGATGAAGCTGAGATCCTGATCCACCGAAAGAGCGGAGGTAAAATGTCCCCGGTATTGGTCTGAATAGCCCTTGCAGAGTTCGGCATAAGGGTTTGTGCTATAGCCGGTCGTCCAGCGAGGGGCTGTGCCGAAACGGACAAAAGTGTCATCCTCCTCGGAAGGCAGTACCGGAGCAAACTCGCATGGCATCGCTTTCAGGCTGTAGTTGAACAGCGTCTCCGTGCCTGTCACAGGAGTGTGCTGGAAATGAAGCTGGGTGTTCATTCTCAAGGACACTTTCGTGGTCGATGTCAGGAAGGCGTTGATGTTGGCCTGGAAAATGTATTTCTGGGAATTGATGTTCGTGTTGAAATCGGAGAAATCCGGCTTCTGGAGGATTCCGTTCTCATTGTGGGCAGCCACATTCATGAAGTAATCCACCTTCTTGCCTCCACCTGTCATATTGATGTTGAAGTTCTGGTTGAAAGTCCTGTCCTTGAACAGAAGATTGTACCAGTCCACGTCCGGATAGGCGTACGGATTCACATGGTTCATGGTGTTCGTGATTTTCTCCTCGGAGTAGTAGGCATCCTTTCCTCTGGTCTGAAGAGCCTCGTTGAATGTGTTCATGAAGGTGACGGCATCGGCAGCTTTCGGAATTTTGGTGGCCTCTGAGGTACCGGTCTCGACCCTTACATTGATGGACATCCTCTCGGCGTTGCGTCCGCTCTTTGTCGTGATGATCATGACTCCGTTGGCTCCCCTTGAGCCGTAGAGAGAAGTCGCTGTGGCATCTTTAAGAATCGAGAAAGACTCGATGGTCTCAGGCGCTATGTTATTGAGCATCTGGGCTGTGACCTCTACACCGTCAACGATGTACAACGGGGATTGCCCGCTTCCGAATGTGGATATGCCACGGATCCAGAACGTAGCTCCGTCCGCCACACCCGGCTCTCCGGTGGACTGTACGGAGATCACTCCGGCAATCCTTCCCGCGAAAGAGGTGGAAAGGTTCGATGTGGACGCACGCAGCTCACTTGGCTTCACAGCCTGAACGGCACCCACAAGACTCTCTCTCTTCTGCGTACCGAATCCTACAACCACCACATCGTCAAGAGTGTTGGCGACTTCGGACAGTGTTATGATCCGGATTTTGGACAACTCCTCCACAGTCAGTTCCTTCCTGTCATAGCCGATGCACTCGAAGGTCACCGTCACGGCTCCGTCCGGAAGCCGGAGGTCGAAGTTTCCGTCCACATCCGTCACCGTTCCGGTTGTCGTCCCGGCCACATAGACACCCACACCGACTATCGGCTGGTTGTCAGAGGATGAGATGACCGTCCCTTTGACGGATCTCACGTTTTCTTTACGGACAACGGAATTCTGGACCTTTGAGATTGTGACGTACTTCCCGTTGATGGAATAATGCATCGTCGGCCCAAGAATCTTGTCCAACACAGAAGTGATCGAAGCGTCCTTGAAGGATGCCGTCACCGGAATGGTCGTGTTGATCTCGTTGCTGTCGAAGATGAAATGATAACCCGTGCGGGCTTCCACCTCATCCAGGACGGCTCCTAATGTTGTAGAGGAAAAGTTCCCCGTGACCTTCTGCGCGCTCATCGCCGTTGGCAGCAAGAGACATAGCGCCAGAATGACGATAATAGGTTTGTGTCTCATGAATGTTACTGGTTATTGTTTTTGATTTATGTAATAGACTTTATTGCCCTTGCGGATGCTTATAGGAAGGATGTCGGACAGGACTTTAAGGATCGTGTCCACAGAGTCATCCTTGCTGAAAGACACGCGGATGGTCCTGTCACCCAAGGACTTGTCCTCAAGGATCAAGTGGGTGTCATACTCCCTTTCGAGCCGTTTCAGAAGTGATGAGAAAGGAATATTGCTGTACTTGATTATCCCGGAGGTCCATCCGCAGTAGTCTCTGACATCCACTGCTTCCTTTGTGAGTCCCTTGTCCCCGATCGTGACCAATTCTCCCGGTGACACGAGAGTCTCTTCCTCTCCGGTCTTGAACAGAATTGAACCTTCCACCAACGCCGTGAACGCCTCACCATCCTGCTCGTAGGCGGAAATGTCGAACTTTGTTCCCAGGACCGTGACAGTGCATTTGCTCGTATTCACGTTAAAAGGCCTCTCCTTGTCATGAGCGACCTCGAAATAACCCTCTCCAGAAAGGAAGATGTCCCTGGTTCTTTCGTTGAACTCCGATGTGTAGCTCAGCCTTGACCCTGCGTTGAGCATCACCTTGGTTCCATCCGGCAAAGCTATGTCAGTCCTTCCACCCGCCGGGACATTCACGACATATTCTTGAACCGCCGCGGCAGGGATCGCCGGATCGGATTCCCCTGTGTGGATTCTGAACATCACCACGGCAATGACGACCGCCGCGGCAGAGACCGCGGACACAAAACGCCATGCCCGGCGTCTCTTATAGGACTTGATTGTGGCCTTGACATCCGCCAAGGACGCCAGCACCTCCTCTGAAGGCTTGTGAATCTGCTCCCAGAACTTTTCGTATTCACGAAACTCTTTCAATTCCTCGGGAGAGGCGGTTATCCTGTCATAAATCTCATTTATCTCTTCCTTGGTCGCCTTGCCCTCAAGGAAGCGGTCATATAACTTTCTGATTCTTGTTTCCATTCTGTGAAATCGGACTTGTTACATATTATATAACACAGAATGCAGGATTTACCTAACCTTCCCGGATGATTATTTATCCGCGTGGAGGCTAATTTCTTATGAATGAATATATAAACGTACCTTACTCCCCCTGAGAACCGGCAGGAGTACATTCTTTTATGAAAATGGAAATCAGTCGGTTAACCTCCACGGCTGCCTTATCATTATCATTTCTTCTCCAACGCACTGAGGAAGAACTCTTTCTGCGGAGAGTCCGAAGCCGAGATCCGGCCTTTCAGACGCCAGACACGGTTGTAGATGACACTTTTTTCCTTGCCCATCAAGGCCGAGATTGTCGTGCTGGAGAACCCGGCGGCGGTGAAGCAGAAAAGCAGGAAATCATCTTCCTTCCACGACGGGAACTCAGCGCGAAGACGCGACATCACGCTGTCCATCGTCTGATCCAGCATGGCCTCCAGTCCCCTCTGCGTCTTTCTGTCACCGCGAAGGCCTTCGACGATGGATTTCACCTCCTTGAGGATCTTCGGCTGCAAGTTGTCCGTACCTTCATAGACATAGTACTGCTCGCAAAGACGTTCAAGGACGTTGAAGCGGTCGATGTCTTTCAGTCCGGCCTTGACGACCGGCCTTGAGAGACGGGCCTGAAGGTCTTCAGCGATATTCATAAACTTCTCCGTCTCAAGTCGTTCCGCCTCAAGTTTCCGTCGGGCTTCCGCTTTGCGTACAAAATAGATAGCGGACACGGCGGCGAGTGCCAGCAACGCGCCAAGGGCCAACACCCAAAGTTTCAGACGCGCGGCCAGAAGTCTCTCCCTGTCCGCCTCGGCCTGTCCTTGAATATAATCCCGCTGGCTTGCGGCAACAGCCTCGGAAAGAGCGGCCGACTGGGTTCTGTTGGCATATTCCATAACCTTTTCAAGGGATGCGAGAGCCTTCTTTGAATCTCCGCCACGGGAGGCAATCTGGTACTCACGGAAATTCACATCAGCGATTTCCGCATCGGTCTCAGCTGTGGCACGGGCTTCCAAGAGCCACCGTTGGGATTCGGAAGACTTTCCCGCGACAGAATAGGCATAGGCCAGGATTCCTTTGTCGGAGGACGAGAGAGGAAATCCCAATTCATCAGCGGCACGGCTCAGCAAATCAATCGCCAATGCAGGGTCAAGCGTGTCCTTGCTGACAGCCAAAGCGGCATAAGACTCAAGGCAGCGCGCCTCCAGAAGAGTGTCCTGCATCTCGTGGGCATCGAAAAGGACGCTTTTGAATATGTCCTCAGCGGCTCCGTACCGCCCCAGTCCGGATTCCGCCTGTCCTATCTCCAGCAACGCCTGTTGGGACTCGCGTTGGAAACCGGCCACCTTGAAAGCCTCAGCCGAGCGCGCGAGGTACATCATCTCGTCCGTGGAGTTGCCGGAAGCGTTGCATGTATGCGCCATGTCGTAGCAGATTCTGGCCACACGCAGAGTGTCCGCCGCCTTGACTGAATATTCAAGCCCTCTGGTGTAGGAGACTATCGCGGCGGGGAAATCTCCGTCGTTGAACTGGTTGCGGCCAAGGCAGTAAAGCGCCCTCCCCTTCTGGCCATCATCGCCTCGCCTGTCGAACCAGTCCGCCATCTTCCTCACATCCTTTGTCTCCAAGGTGTTGACGTAGCCAAGCCCCTGCTCGACCTCATCCAAAGCCTTGTCCATCTGGCTGAACAGTCCGGTGTCGCATGAAGACAGTGCCACAATGCAGGCGGCAGTGATAATCAGGTAACTTGCTGGTTTCATCGGAAATGGTATTTGAATATCGGGATCAGGCGCATCTGGGTCAATCATTCCATCCCTGCGCCAGGATCGGATGCTCCAGACCATCCGGAGAAACCAGAACGGAGCCGACCTCCGGCTGGGCCAGATGGCCTATTATGTCGAAAGTCTGGAAGTCGCGGCGGAACTTCTCGGCGGACAGAATCGGAATCGTGAACAATAGCCTGAAGTCATCACCTCCGTTCATGGCGGCGGAGACAGGATCGATGTCCAGTTCCTTGCCGGAAGAGAAGCTGTTGCCCTCGAAAGGAATCTTGTCGGCGTAGATCTTCACGCCCAAGCCTGACTCACGGGCCAGTCTCTTTACCGCGTCCGAAAGGCCGTGGGAGACCAGATAACCGTGTGACGGGTAAATCTGAGCGTCCTCCAGCCTGGTGACGGTCGAGGCGCTGAGTTCCGGCTTGAGATAGCTCCCGATCAGCATCTTGTATTTCTCAAGCTGAGGCTGGACGGTATCATCCTTGGTCTTGTCGAACCCACGTTTCTCCCGTTCCAGAATCTGCTGGCCGAGGAAAGCCGCGCCAAGGCTTCCTGACACGCAGACGAGATCCATGCTTCTGGCCTTTACCGTGCGTCCCTTCGTCAACTTGAATTCCTCCCCGATTGCCGAGACACTGATTGTCAACCCGTTCGGTGACGGAACCAAATCCAGGTCAACCGCCGAGAATCCGTGTTCCTTGGCGGCTGTCACGACTCCGAGCCAAAGATCCTTGATGTGGCTGAAATCCAGTTTGGCGGAGACGCCTAACCTTACGGACAACAGCCGTGGGTGCGACATGGATGCATATATTTCCCCGGCCACGGCCACAACAGACTTGTAGCCAAGATGTTTAAGAGGGAAATATGTCAGGTCGAAATCCATCCCTTCCACAAAAAGCATTGAGGCGGAAGATAAAAAACTCCCGGCCGCCGGCTCAAAACCAATTTTTCCCTGTCGAGAGAAACCACTACCCTCGAAAAGCAGGTCGATAGCCTGCGTTTTGCCATATTCATTAAATGTCTTTTCCGCCATGATCGGTAATATTTCAAATGATGGTTAATAACACGGTGAACCAATTATTTTCTTCACCGATTTATCTTTAGGCAAAATTAGCACAATTTGTTAAATTTGTAGTCCACATATTTTCTTATGAATATAATAATTAGAGATAATGTTATGAAAAAAGTGATTCTTGCCCTCATGGCAGCCCTGATGGTTCTGCCGTTCAGCGTGGCAGCAAAAAAAAGAAAACCTGCCGACATCAATGTGATTTCCTACAACATCCGTGTCGGGACAGCCAAGGATGGCACCAATTCATGGGAATACCGTTACCCGGTTTCCGCGATGATGATCATGGACCAGAAACCGGACATATTCGGACTCCAGGAAGCCCTGGATTTCCAATTCAAGTACCTTGAGGAATATTGCCCCGACTACAAAGGCATCGGCGTGGGCCGCGAGGACGGAAAGCACAAAGGCGAGCACATGGCCATATTCTACAACAAGAAGACTGTCAAGCTGATCAAATGGGGAACGTTCTGGCTTTCGGAGACTCCGGAAAAGCCTTCCATGGGTTGGGACGCCGCATGCTTCCGCTCAGCCACATGGGCTTTGATGAAGGACAAGGACAGCGGAAAGAAGTTCTACTACGTCAACACTCATCTTGACCACATCGGTTGGGAGGCGCGCAGAAACGGACTCAAGCTCATTGTGGACAGGATCGCAAGCATCAATCCGGAGAACTACCCGATGATCCTCACAGGAGACTTCAACATGAAGATTGACCGTCCGGAATTCGATGACCTCAAGAAGGTCATGCAAAACGCGCGCGAGGTGGCCGTCAAGACAGACCATCACAACACCTACAACGGGTGGGGCAAGGCTCCGGCGGACGAGATCATCGACTACATCTGGTTCAAGGGATTCAGCAGCTGCACTGAATATCAAACCATCACAAAGCCGTATATGGAAAGGACCTTCGTTTCTGACCACTATCCTATCAAGGCCACACTAATTTTTTAATGCCAATCGTTCCGCAAGAACATGAATATATTCAAAATGAAGAAGTTGATCACTATCACCGTGGCCGCCGCGCTGGCGGTTCCGGTTTTTGCCCAGGGAGCCTTGAAGCAGGATTCTCCTGAGCGTCACGGGATGAATCCGGAGAAACTCGCCCAAGTTGACAGAGTCATCAACGAAGCGATAACGGCCAAAGAGATTCCCGGAGCCGTGCTCTCTGTCGTCAGGGGGAACGACATCGTTTATCTGAAGGCCTACGGCAACAAGTCCGTGGTGCCGACGGTGGAGCCGATGACGACCGAAACGCTCTTCGACCTCGCCTCCGTCAGCAAATGTGTGGGCACGACGCTCGCCTTCATGCAGTTGATCGAGAACGGGTACGTACGCCTCACCGACAATGTGGACAGGTACATTCCCGACTTCAAGCCTTGGACCGACCCGGAAAGCGGCGAGACTGTGGACATCACGGTAAGGGACCTTCTGTCACACTCCTCCGGACTGACGCCTTACATCAACGCCGACACATTCGTCAAGGAATATGGCGGAAACAATCCAGAGAAGATGGAGTGGTACATCGCCACCAAGGTCAAGAGAAACTTCAGTCCCGGCACCGATTTCATGTACAGCTGCCTGAACTTCGTCACACTGCAACGGATCCTGGAAAGAGTCACCGGAGAAAAGCTTTATGAATATGCCCAAAAACATGTCTTCGATGTCCTCGGACTGACGCACACCTGCTATTTCCCGTTGATCTACACTCCGGCGGTCAGCAATTCGGCCGAACTGGCCGGGCTCTGCGCTCCGACAGAGGTACAGGCTGACGGTAAGCCGTTGGTGGCACAGGTTCACGACCCGATGGCCCGCAGGATAATGGGTGGTAATTCAGGCAACGCCGGAGTGTTCTCCAACGCCGAGGATCTCTCCGTCATCTGCTCCGCCATCATGAACGGTGGTGTCCTCGTGGACAAAAAGGGCAGGATCCTGGAATCCACAAGAATACTCAGCCCTCTGACAGTCAGGCTGATGGCCACAATCCCTCCACAGAACGATCCTTCAGTGGGCCGGGCCTTAGGCTGGGACAAGAAGAGCTCGCACAGCGGTCCGCGCGGCGACCTTTTCAACCCTGAAACCACTATCATGCACACAGGCTACACCGGCACATCCATCGTGATCGACACCGAGACCAAGACAGCCATAATCCTGCTGACCCACCGCGTACATCCCGAAGACAAAGGCGGCGTGGGCCGTCTCCGCGCCCTCGTGGCCAACATCGTCGCCGGATCGATCAGGTAGATTGAAAGACTTTCAAACAAATCAAAACCATTTCTTAGATTATGCCTTTGTTAGCAAATTGCTACTAAGGCATATTTTTTTAGTAAGCGTTAAAAAATAAGTTGAACTAAATTTTGTGTCAGATTTATGAGGATAGATTTCTTTTTGAAGAAGGAGTGTGCCGGTGGCACATGACTGACGAGAAAAGAAATCTAGACCATAAAGATATACAAAATGTTCAAGTTATTTTTTAATGATTACTTAGGAACATGAAAAAAATAAGTTGCTTCAGATTAAGAGAAGATTTTCGAGGATAGATCTTTTTTTGAAGAAGGAGTGTGCCGGTGGCACATGACTGATGAGAAAAGAGATCTAGACCGAAAAGATTCCTTAAGATGATGCAGGTTATTTTTTGAATGTTACTTAATGTCACACGCGGCATTAAAATAGGAATGATTGTTTAGAATCTGTTTTGAGTTGTTTGAAATGTTCTTTGATGTGAAAAATCTTCAAAAACAGCTTCTTAGTCCTGTCTCAAAGTCTCAATCCTCTCCGGAGACAGCCCTGTGGCAATCCCGATCTGTTCAACCGGAATGCCTAACGACAGCATAGACTTAGCGACTTTCTCTATACCCTTCTCTACGCCTTCCGCCGTGCCTTGCTCGACACCGGCCTTAAAGCCTTTGCGGTAGCCCTGCTGCTCGGCACCTTTGATGTACGGGTGCATCTCTTTCTCTGTCATCATATCGCTGAAATAGTTGTCAATCTCCTGGTCGTCAAGGCCGCTGACACGCATCGCCCGCTCTAACCTCTCAAACTCAGCGTCTTTCTCCGACCTCGACTTCGCAAATATAGCGAAATTTCTGAATATCCGGCACCATGCTGCCACAGGACTGTCATATTCATCAGTGTAGCGCATTATCCTCGGCAATTCCAACAGATAGAACGACATCCGGTCTCCGAACGGCTCGGCCGTCTCGATCTCACGCAGTCTGTAATGGTACAGGATCTTTCCCTCCGGCGAGTTCGGATGCTCGTCCTCATAGTTCATTATGCAGATGACCTTGACGGGCGCAAGGACATATTCCTCATCCCCGCGCTTCACCTGTCTGGTCACCAGCCTTGAGCCGTAGAAGAGCAGACGGTCGCGCTGGTCGAAACGCGAAGCCTTCTGCATCTCGACCAGAATCGTCCCGCCCGGTGTCCGGCAAAGAAGGTCGAAGAGTATCCTCTTGTCCTGAGAAGACATCTCCGTCAGTTCCGTGTTCCGGAACTCAACCGACATGATGTCCTCCTCAAGGATGTCATTGAGGAGCCGGACAAGCAATTCCGGGTGGTTCTGGAACAGATACTTGAACGCCCAGTCACAGGTCAGGTCAAGATACTCCGGCGTGGCGAGCCGCTGTGCGTAGGCATCCTTCTCCTCGTCGGTCATCCCGATGAACCGCCCGTCGTTCTCAATCAGCCTACGGCAGTGGCGGTAGCGTTTAAGATACTGCTCCTCCTCCGATGCGGCGACCGGGCAGTCAGTGGCTTCCTCCGCGGCTTTACAACCTGTGGTCTCCTTGTTAATAACCTCCACCTGTTCAATGGCATGTTGGCCATTGAAGTCTCGTCCAACAATCTCGTGGTCCATTGCCTCACGTTCAATGATGCCCTGTTCAAAGGCCCCCTGATCAATGGACCGCTGTTCAATGGTCACTTGGTTAATGGTCTCTTGGTTAATGGTAGTATGGTCATCGGCCTTCCGCCTGACGGCCTCGTTTCTCTCTGAAGTCTCCATAGTTGAAGTGAATCATGTCTGTTTGTCAAAATGTCCCGCGATTCCTCCCGGAACATGACCGCAAGTTAGGCAATCTCAACGAAAGGTAACAGAAAGAAACATATAGAATTCATAAAAAACAGAAATTTCTTGGTTTTTACCCCAGAAGAAACCACTCCTTGAGGCGCACAGTCTCCGCTCAAAGCTCTCGGCAAGGCGCTCAACCCGACAACTCACCTCGGCAATCTGAACAAGTTAACCTATCGCATTGTAACATCTAAATGTTGTATAAAACTAAAAAAATAATTGTATCTTTGTCGTATCACATACAGCACGATACGATTATGCCTGTTCAGAAGTACGAGGTGAGCTTGTCTGCAGAGGAGCGCAAACAACTGACCAAGATTGTGAAGTCCGGCAATATGCCGGCGAGAACCATCCTGCGAGCCAACATCCTTCTTGCGGTGGACAGGAATGGGAAACAGCTTATGACTGTGCAAGAGGCTGCCATAGCCTTCAACACGTCTGCCACTACAGTCCAGAACGTCAGGGCTCGTTATGGGGAGAAGGGATTCGACGCAACAATCCAGCGAAAGAAACGGGAGACACCGCCAGTAGAGGCCAAGGTTACCGGAGACGTCGAGGCTCATATCATAACTCTCGCCTGCGGAGATCCTCCCAAGGGATATACCAAGTGGACGCTTCGTCTTCTTGCCGACAGGTCGGTCAAACTGGGGTACGTAGAATCTATATCTCATACGCAGGTCGGCCGCATTCTAAAAAAAACGAGCACAGGCCTCATCTGAAGAAGTGCTGGTGCATACCAGCCAGCCATAACTCGGCTTTCGTCGCAGCGATGGAGGACATCCTCGAGGTGTACAGCCGTCCATATGATGCCAAACACCCTGTCGTATGTATGGACGAGAAACCTGTTCAGCTTCTGGCAGAAGCAAGAGATGGCTTTACTTCCATCAGTACAGGTGTACGATACGAGGACAACGAATATGTGAGGAATCCGCAGCACCTGCAGTATCTTCCTTGCTAATATAGCAATATTTTCGTAGATGACAACACCTGTGAGGGTGGCACCTGGGCAAAGTGGATACGTGAAATGCGTGGAGGATTAGGTAATGATATTCAATGCATTAAAGAAATGCCTTTGGGTTGATTCGACTAAAGGCGAGGCGGCTTTTAACTGATATTCAAGAAGTTAGACATCCCCATTGATAATGAGGGCGTGGCAGATAAATAACTGGTAATCAAGGACAAAAGCACTTGCCTACTGGTTAAAGCAACACCAGGAACAACATCATAAGCCTAAATATCAATCAGTTAAATGCCACGAGCCCGCCCCACCACCACATACCACCACCTTAACGTTCGCCACCACACACCGCTTTTCTTCACACGCCCTTACCTTGCCAGGCTTCCGCACAACAGCGATAAGAATCCCCAACACTAACGGGAGAATCCCCCTGTTTTCTACCGCGCACAAATTTTATCATAAAATGATAAAATGTCATATTGGTATCATAAGATATTGTGAATATGATAAATCCATTCATCACTACCGGTTATGACGGTGCCAAATACTTTTGCGACAGGGTCAAAGAAACAGGGGTCTATCAAGTCTTCGACCTGTTTCTGGATATCTGAATCCGAGAGCGTTATTTAAGGTAATCTCTCTTACAGGCAGACCTCGAAGTTACGGCATGGCCGGAGCGAGGATCTCGGCGATGGCGGAGGTTTCGATGAGGAAACCGTCGTGGCCGTAGGGGGTCTCGATCTGTTGGTAGCGGGAGCCAGGGATGAGTTCCGAAAGGGGACGCATATCCTCGGGCGGGAAAAGCTCATCGGAAGACATACAGATGAAGGTGCAGTCCGTCTTGATTTGGGACAGAGCGGCGGCGACACCTCCCCGGCCACGTCCCACGTTGTTGCTGTCAACCTCGTCACAGACATATAGATAGGAATATGCATCCCAATCCTTGACGAACTTGGAGGTCTGGTGACGGTAATATGAGCCGACCTTGCCGGCGAAGATGGTGTCGTCACTGTCCTCGTTCTGCTTGAAGAGGCCCTCCTCACAGCGATATGTCAGCAGGGCGATCGCGCGGGCAGCCTTGAGACCCTCCATACCGCCATTCAGGTCACGGTGCTCCTTGAAGGTCGGGTCAGCGAGAAGGGCGAGGCGGCTGGCGGCGTTGAATCCGGCGAGCCAAGGGGTCACGCGGGCACCGGTGGCGATGAAGAATATCTTTCCGAATATGCCGGGACGCATCACGGCCCATTCAAAGGACATGAATCCGCCCATCGAAGTACCGACCAGCATATCTATTTTCTCTATTCCAAGATGCTGACGAAGAAGATCAAAGGCTCGTACAGTGTCGCGCACGGTCACGCGGGGGAACTCGAAATAGTAGGGCTTGCCGGTTTTCGGATTGGTTGACGCCGGGCTTGACGAACCGCAGGCCGAACCAAGGACGTTGGCGCAGATGACGAAATATTTCCCGGTGTCGATCAGTCTGCCGGGACCTACCAGAGCCGGCCACCAACTACCCTCCGGATCAGAATCCGCGGTGAGGGCGTGGCATAGCCAGATCACTTTCTTGTCCGGTGAATATCCAAACGGCGATGTGTGGTAGGTAACCTCCAGATTGTCAATGCTTCCGCCGGACTCAAACTCGAACTTTCCTTCAATCTTATAGATGTGCTTGATCATTGTCTTTCAATGGTGTGAATGAATATCCTTTACGACGCAACTCCCTGATCAGCCCTGGCAGTTTGTCGTAGAACTTGTCAGTCCTGGCCGGATCCGTTCCGAAATGGATCAGCATGATGTGGCCGTTCAGACCATTGGGATCCGTCCTTTCATATTCCCAAATCCTGCCGAGAATCTCCTTGCTGCTGAAATAACGCTTCATTTCGGGGGTGGTGTAGTCGCCGTTGGTGAGGGTTCCGGGGGTGTAGTTGATGACCTGCAATCCAAGCTGTCTGGCCCATGAGGAGATTGTCGCATTGTAGTGCTCGTAAGGCGGTATGAAGTACGGCGCATCGGTGATGCCGAACTCCCGCAACACCTTGTAGCTCTTGAATATATCCTCGTTGAACTCTTGCCTTGTCACCAGAAGAGAGTCCCGGTTGCCCCAAGGGGCGTAGAGCAGGTGGCCATAGGAGTGGCTTCCGACATAGTGTCCTTCGGCGACAAGTCGGCGAACCACATCCGGGTACATCTCGAAGAACTCTCCAGTGAAGAAGAATCCGCCTTTGATGTTGTACTTTCTCAATGTCGAGATGATTCTTTCCGCTCCGTCGGCCTTGTCGGCGGCGGTGAACACAAAGTCTATGTGCTTGACTGACGGGTCGGTTCTGATTATTCCGCCGTCTTGGTAGATGTTATTGTCGGTTTGAGTCGTAAGGTGGGCGGCGGTAGCACTCCCTTCACGCTGGTAGTAAGACAGCGGGAAAGTCAGCGAAGCCGTGCCGTCCATTGTCGGCTCATTTGTGGAATAGTCGTGCGTGCTGTCGTGGTAAACAAGATCACCAGGTTGGAACTCCTCGTAGTTGACTCCACCATCGGTGCGGATTCCAAGAAGGCTGCCGAAGATCGTCGCATAGACAGGGCCGTCAACCAGACCGCCGGTGGTGTTTCCCATCTTGTAATTGATGATGAACGAATGAGGCTGCGTCGGGAATATTCCACCTTTCGGAAGCTCCACAATCATGCTCACGCCCCATGGATTGCAACCCAGAAGCCAGTCACGCAGAGCACCTTCCATCTCCTGATAGGTCGTGTCACCGGTCAGTTCACGGTAAAGGATGCACTGGGTCAGCATCGCCGAGGTCAGATTGTTCGAGCACCATATTCCCGGAATGCCGAACATGAAAGGATGATCCTTGCCGCGCTCATAGACACGCTGGATGCCCGAACGGATGTTCCTTATGAACTCCGCCGAGACCTTGCCGCCGAAGTTCCTCGCGATGCGGTAATGCCCCATATTCATAAAAGGATACCACTGGTAGTGGCGGGCGCTGTCGGCTCCCATCCAAGGGGTCACCGGCTCGCGGCGGGCATATTCAATGGCCTCCGTCCGGTACTTCTTGTCGCCGGTGCGGCGATACATCTCGTAGGCGGCCAACTCCATGTCGTCCACCCAGTTATCCTCCTCGTAGATGTAAGGGGAAACCACCGAGGCGGTCTGGCAGACACCTGGCTTGGCTACTCCGGCATCGTAGGCGGCCTGCGCCTTGGCACCTATCTTCTCCGCAAACTCAGGATAGAAAGGCTTCAGGATCTCTGAGCCAAAGGCGAAGTCCGAAGCGAACTTTCCTGCGGTGCTGGCCACTCCGGTCGTCTTGTTCTTGTCCCCACGCTTGCCTCTCTGCTGAGGCTCACCGGAGCAGAACCACACCGGCCTGTACTCGCCTTTTCCCCAACCATAATCGGCCTGATCATCACTCGGGACACGCATTCCGACATGGTCACGGTCATCCGCAATCTGGTTGTACATCTCCCCCGGCTCTGGGTTCATCTTGTCCAGCCACTTGAGGCCCCAATAAATCTCATCCACGATGTCCGGGATTCCATTCCGGCCCCGAGTCCCGTCAGCCAGATGGTTGTCCGAGAACGCCTCCGGATTGCTCTGATAGGCGAACATCATCTGGTAAATCGCGTTGGCTGAGGTGGTTGTGTACTGGAGGCAGTCCGAAGCGTCGTGCCAACCTCCGGTCACGTCAAGGAAAGTGCTGTCTTTCTTAGGATCCGGATGCCCGACGATGATTCCGTCCTTGCGATGACAACTGTCTTTGAAGAAAGGGTTCCAACCGCAACGCTGCTGACGCATATAGTTCAGCACAAAATCGGCCGCTCCGTCATAAACCTTAGGATTTATCGGGAATATCTCCGAGCGGGTCTCGCCTCCTGATGACAATACCTTAATATAATAGGCACCGTCGGTCTTCAAGGCACTGAAATCCAGGCGGCAGGTCATCCTCATCTGCCCAAGCGCGCCCGTCGGCCTCACGGCGTCAGACCTCCAGACGGCCTCACCGGCAAAGGCATCAACCAACTCGAAACCATTGACCTGGACAGCCTCATTACTCATAAAGACCGCCACCTTGGTGGCCTCCGGCAGATAGCCTATCTGGTTGATTCTGACCCAAGATCCGGCGAAAGCCTGAACGGCGGCCAAAGCCAAGACCGCAATGGAAACCAATCTTTTCATTATCCTGTGGTTTATGAGATTCTTTTCAAAAAATTAATGAATATATTCTTAAAGACGCAAATTTAGGAAAAATAGCCGTCCAAAATGTAGAAAATGCTTACTTTTCACTTCACCCACTCCAACCAATTCTCTGGTGTTATGATAGTTTTCTCCTTCACATCATAAGTAGTGAGAAATGTGTTAGGGAACTGATTATTGGCACGTTTGGGATTCCACTTCATCTCAAAGATGGAGAACTGCCCATCGCACTCCTCTATGTAATCTATCTCTTGCCGCTGGTTGGTACGCCAGAAATAACCATTCACGTACCGACAGCCATACTGATTTGCCTTGATACGCTCGCTGATGAAGAAATTCTCCCACAAAGCACCCACATCTTGGCGAAGCGCAAGAGGCGCGAAGTTCTGCAAAATGGCATTGCGGATGCCATTATCGTAAAAATAGAATTTCTTGGCTCGCTTCAACTCCGTGCGAAGATTACGACTGAATCCATTGAGTTTAAAGACAATATAGCATTTTTCCAACAAGTCAATGTACTTCTCTACAGTCTTGTTGTCCGTACCCACCGTTTGAGCCAACTCATTATACGACACCTCGCTCGTAACTTGTAAAGCCAAAGCCGTAAGGAGCTTGCCCAATAGCGCAGGGCGACGCACACTCTCCAGGTTCAGCAAATCCTTATACAAATAACTGCTGGAGAGATTATACAGCAAATCCTTTGCATCCTCTTGATGATTGAATATGTCAGGATATGAACCGAAAATGAGACGACTCTCCAAGGTTTGCTTCACAGAAAGCAAGCCTTGCGCATTCAGGAGTTCCCCTGTTGACAGGGGGAAGAGATGATATTCAAATTTTCTTCCTGTCAAAGGTTCGTTGAGTTTGTTTTGGAGCTCAAAAGAGGAAGAGCCTGTCACCAACAACTGCACTTCAGGGAAATTATCCGTAATCCGCTTCAATGTCATACCGATATTCTCCACCCTTTGCGCCTCGTCAATGACAAGTATCTTATTCTGCCCTATCAGCAATTTCAGCTCTTGCGTGTTCATCGCCGTCAGCATCTCCTGCACCTCTGGCTCATCACAATTCAGACGCAAAACAGGCTCCTTGCGTCCCTCCAACACCATATTGAAGAGCGTACTCTTACCAACTTGCCTTGCCCCTATCACAACGATTGCCTTACCAGCAAACATCCGGGACTCTATCACGTCTTGTAATTGTCGTCGTATCATATCGTTGTTCACATTGGATCTGCTGCAAAGATAGCAAAACAATGTCCCTAATCCCAAAATTTATAGTGATTTTTGGGATTATAATCCTAAATTTAATACTAATTTTTGGGATTAGAGACAGGGATTGATATTTCAATCTTCTTATACGCCAGAGTTAGTTATTCCTTTTTTTCCTGTTCAACAACACAGTTCCTACGATGAACAAGACTGAAAGTCCGCCGAAAAATACCACGGCAATCACTGCATAAGTCTTTCTGCTAAAGTCAGTGAAGAAAGTTAACCAAGCCAAAAGAATAATCAGAGGCAGGAAGATAGAAAGGAATAGAAGATTATTAGGCTTGCGTTCATTACCTGCTTTCCTGCCAATTGACGTGTAAAAGTCAATCAAGGAAATATTCAGGCAAGATATAACGCCTAAACAAAACAGGAAAGATTTTGACGAATCAGTCAGATCCCCTCCAATGCACAATAGAGAAAGACAGACAATGGTTACAATTGTCCAAATTGTTTTGTATGCGATATTCATCATTACTAACAACCCATTACCTCGGACATCAAAGCGCTACCAACAATTGAAACGACAGTGATAGCAACTGCACCCGCCCCAGCTGTACAAACTCCTAATCCAACAGCAATGGCTCCGCCCCAACTAGCCCAAATGGAGACCAATGTTCCAGACAACATATTACACATAATTCGTCTTGACCCATCACTCATTGCCCTTGTCATCATAGGATTCGCATTTTGAAGTGCGTCAACGATTCCAGACGTAATTGCAACAAACGCATACATAGCCTGCGCTTCTTCTTCCGATAACTCAGAGCGCTTCACAAGATCAAAGGCGCTAGCAAATGTAAAATCTTTTTTTTCACTCATTTGCAGTATTTCGCCCAAAAGACGCATCTGATTCTCTGTCAGTGACGATTGTATAGAGTTCTCGTAACCCGATCTTGTCAGGAATTTCGAGGAAATCTCATTTTCAAAATGTGGTGCATTTGACGCTATTACATCATTCGCGATTACTTCATCAAATGAATTATCATTAAAAGAATATGCATAAGCAAAAAGGTCGTTCGTGCAATCCTTAACATAGCCCGAAAGAGTTTCCGTTAGCTGAATGAAGCCGTCACGTTCAGCTTTTGGTGATTCAAAAGTATCTGAGCACGACACAAATAGAAGACATACAAATAAAAAAAGGTTATTTTTCATAATTATCTGAAAATAAAGGGGATGGTTTGCTATTAATATTTCACTTTTCCTTATAGAAGCACATTCAAGTACAATTGGTTTCTGATTCCTTGAATTCCTTGAACGAGAACGCTATTAATTGCAACTTAAATACGTGAAGTGAAGTTGCTTTTACAGTTTCCCAATTACCAATACAGTAAGCAAAAAAGAGAGAATTAACGTCTTAATATTTCATAAGAAATATTAAGACAACACGACAATCGCCGAAAGAGCAATCTTAATCATCATATACCTCATCAAGAGATATGCTCGGTTGAGGGTCGAAAATAGAATACCCATAAATACTACAAAACAGGCCTGAAGCCAAATCATTATATTGCTAATATACAAATAATATTTGCCATGCCAACTATTTTTTACGTTTCCAAGTTAATTATCCCACTATATCAATCGCTGCTTTACCGGACTCCTTGGAATCAAAACATCAAAAACAAGAATAATTGCAGCCCTATACGCAGAAAATGCTTACTTTTGTCCTAAAGGCCAATGAATATGCCGCCTCGCGCCAAAAAGAGGACGGCCACGACTGAATCACTGAATATGGAAGAATACAGAATAGGCAACGGTTACGATGTGCACGCCCTCAAGGAAGGGCTGCCGATGTGGCTTTGTGGAATCAAAATCGAAAGCGAAACCGGCTTTGTGGCGCATTCGGACGGCGATGTGGCGATACACGCCCTCTGTGATGCGCTTTTGGGAGCGGCCGCTCTCGGGGACATAGGACTACATTTCCCGGACAACGACGACAGATGGAAAGGCGTTGACAGCAAACTGCTTCTGAAAGAAGTGATGTCGATGGTAAAGGCCAAAGGCTATGAGCTCGGCAACGCGGACATCACGATAGCTCTACAGGCTCCGAAACTGCGCCCGCACATAGACGCGATGCGTTCCAAGCTCGCGGAAGTGATTGGAACAGACATCGACAACATCTCGGTAAAGGCCACGACCACAGAACGTCTCGGCTTCGTCGGCAGAAAGGAGGGCTGCGAGGTCTGGGCAACAGTTCTCATATTCAAAATTTGAATAATCCAATCATGATGACTGATTTCAATGAATAATGAAATAAAGTTATCGTGATTTGCCTTCAAAAGCTTACTTTTGCATATAATACCCTATTGATAGCACAATATGAGCCCTTTATCAGTAATAATCACAGTTCTGGCGTACTTTGCCGTGATGTTCACGGTGTCTTGGATCTCGTCGCGTAACGCGGACAACGCGGGATTCTTCAACGGGGGACGCAAGGCTCCGTGGTGGATCGTGGCGATCGCGATGCTCGGTGCGCCGATGTCCGGAGTCACATACGTCTCTGTGCCGGGAATGGTCGGCGTGGGAGGCACGGCGATGGGTTATCTACAGATGGTGCTCGGATTCTTTGTCGGCTACATCATCATCGCCTTCGTCCTCACACCTATATTCTTCAAGATGAATATGGTGTCGATCTACCAATATCTTGACGACCGGTTCGGAGTCTCCTCGCACAAGACGGGGGCATGGTTCTTCTTCATTTCCAAGATTTTGGGAGCCGCGGTCAGACTATTCCTCGTCTGCGTGACGCTCCAGTTGATGATTTTCGAGCCGCTTGGGCTGCCATTCATCCTGAACGTGATCGTCTCCGTGGCCATCGTGCTGCTTTACACATTCCGAGGCGGGGTTAAATCCGTGATTTGGACGGACACTTTGAAGACAGTCTGCATGATTGTCTCCATCGTGCTGGCGATTGTGTTCATTGCCAAGGATCTGGGTCTTAATTTCTCCGGCGTGGTGCGGACGGTGCGTGAGAGTTCATATTCAAAGATGTTCTTCTTCGATGATGTGAACCACCCTGAATATTTCTGGAAGCAGTTCCTGGCGGGCGTGTTCACCGTGATCGCGATGACTGGTCTGGACCAGGATATGATGCAGCGCACGCTGAGCAGCCGCAACGCCAAGGATTCGCAGAAGAACCTCATTACCAGCGGTTTGTTGCAGATTCCAGTGATATTCCTGTTCCTCTGCCTGGGGGTGCTTTTGTACATATTCGCAGGGCAGAAGGGCATCTCCGAGGTTGGCGACACGCTGTTCCCGGCCGTTGCGACAGGTGGCTATCTGCCTGCGATTGTGGGCGTGCTGTTCGTGATCGGGCTTGTGTCGTGCGCGTTCGCGGCGGGAGGCTCGGCCCTGACCGCGCTGACAACGTCGTTCACGGTGGACATCATAGGCACCAAGGGGAAGAGCGAGGAGCAGGTGACCTCTGTCAGGAAGAAGGTGCATCTGCTGATGGCGTTCATGATGGGAGTGGTGATCTTTGTCTTCTATCTTCTGAACACGAAATCGGCTATTGACGCGGTTTACAAGCTTGCGAGCTACACTTACGGGCCGATCCTGGGAATGTTCGCGTTCGGGATATTCTCGAAAAAGAAGGTCAACGACAAGTGGGTGCCGCTGGTGGCCGTCATCGCGCCGGTGCTTTGCTTCATTCTGCAGAGCAACTCCGAAAGGTGGTTCGGTGGGTACAAATTCAGCTACGAGCTGCTTCTTTTCAACGCTTTGTTCACGATTTTGGGACTTTGTCTGCTAATTCGAAGAAAAAAGTCGAATTAATTTTGTCAATTCAGGATAAAGTTCTATTTTTGCAGTCCAGTTGCGAAGAAACGCAGCGCATCATTGAGATATGGTGTAATGGTAGCACTACAGATTCTGGCTCTGTCAGTGAGGGTTCGAATCCTTCTATCTCAACTTTAAGTCCGGCTCTGGCCGGTTTTTTATGGCTCTTGCCAGGAATGGCGGGGTAGCTCAGCTGGTTAGAGCGTCGGATTCATAATCCGGAGGTCGTGGGATCATGCCCCACTCCCGCTACAAACAAAGAAACTAATTAAGACGATAATGGCGAACGCATTTCACTATTCCATCGGAAGGAAGTTCATTCAGGCAGTCAGCGGAGCATTTCTTATAATCTTCCTGCTGCTTCACGTGACGATTAACCTGTTCTCCGTCATTGACTCTTTCACAGGCAACTACAACGGGCTTGACGGCCTTTTCCAGAAAGGCTGCGATTTCATGGCTCTGCCTATCGTGACCATCATGGTTCCGGTTCTTGCCGCTGGTTTCATCATCCACATCATCTACGGATGCTGGCTTACTTGGAAGAACATCAAGGCTCGTGGCGGCTACAAGCGCTATGAGGCTTCAAGCGTCGCTGCCGCCGACTCCTGGTCAGCAAAGAATATGTTCGTGCTTGGCATCATCATTCTCGGCATCCTTGCATTCCATCTTACCCACTTCTGGGCCAAAATGCAGCTTGCGATGTTCACCGGCGCCGAGGAGGGCAACCCTTACGAACTTCTCAATCTCACTTTCGGACGATGGTGGGTGCTGGCATTGTACCTTGTCTGGTTCGTGGCTGTATGGTTCCACCTTTGCCACGGTTTCTGGAGCATGTTCCAGACAGTTGGCTGGAACAACCAGACCTGGTTCAAGAGACTGAAAGTGATCGGCATCGTGGTCGCCACGCTGATCTTCCTTGGCTTTGCGGCTGTTGGCATCAACGCATTCCTTCAGGCAAACGCTTTGATTTAGTCAAGGATTAAAAATGAAAATTCAAGGGCGACCGTGTTCGGTCGCCCTTATTTGTCATACGCCACCAGGTCGTTGAACCAAGAATCCGGCCTCTGAGCCCCACTTCCGGTCACTGAGCCTGTCGAAGTGACCATATAAAAACAGGACAACAAATAAGCCACTTCGACGCTTCGACATGCCCAGCGACCAAAGCGTCAAAAACAGACAAATTGATTTATAAATAATATTTAGTAACATGAAAAAAATAAGTTGCCTCAGATTAAGAGAAGATTTTCGAGGATAGATCTATTTTCGAAGAAGGAGTGTGCCGGTGGCACATGACTGATGAGAAAAGAGATATAGACCGAAAAGATTCCTTAAGATGATGCAGGTTATTTTTTGAAGGTTACTTAGTAATCATTAAAAAACGAACTGAAATGAGACAGAAAAAGTTCCTGCTCCCAGAGAGCGAAATCCCGACAGCATGGTTCAACATGCAGGCAGTCATGCCCAACAAGCCTATGCCAATCCTCAATCCGGTCACACACGAGGCCTTGAAGCCCGAGGATCTCTACCCGATCTTCTGCAAGGCCTGCGCCGACCAGGAACTCAACACAACTGACGAGTGGATCCCGATCCCCGAGCCGGTACGCGAGCAGTACGCCGGCTACAGATGCACTCCGCTTGTGAGAGCCTACGATCTTGAGGCCGCCCTCGGCACTCCTGCCCACATCTATTTCAAGAATGAGAGTGTCTCTCCTGCCGGATCCCACAAGCTGAACTCTGCCCTGGCACAGGCCTACTATGCCAAGGAGCAGGGCATCACCAACATCACCACCGAAACCGGAGCCGGACAATGGGGCGGAGCGCTATCCTACGCCGCAAAGAAGTTCGGTCTGGACTGCGCCGTCTATATGGTCAAGGTCAGCTTCCAACAGAAGCCTTACAGGAGGTCGATCATGCAGACTTTCGGTGCGGCGATCACCCCGTCCCCGTCAATGTCCACAAGGGCCGGAAAGGACATCATCACGGCAAATCCTAACGATCAGGGATCCCTTGGATGTGCGATTTCCGAGGCCATAGAGCTTGCGGTAAGTACCCCTAACTGCAAGTACACCCTCGGATCCGTCCTGAACCATGTCTGCCTGCACCAGACCGTCATAGGACTGGAAGCCGAAAAGCAGATGGAGATGGCCGGGGAATATCCTGACATCGTGGTGGCCTGCTTCGGTGGCGGCTCGAACTTCAGCGGCATCGCCTACCCTTTCATGAGGCATAATATTCAGGAAGGCAAAAAGACCCGCTTCATCGCGGCCGAGCCATATTCCTGCCCGAAACTAACGAGAGGAAAGTTTGAATATGACTTCGGTGACGAGGCCGGTATGACTCCGCTCCTCCCGATGTACACCCTCGGTCACGATTTCAAGCCGGCGACCATCCACGCAGGCGGACTTCGCTACCATGGAGCCGGCGTGATATTGTCACAGCTGATGAAGGATGGGTATATGGAAGCAGTTGACATCGAGCAGCTTGACGCATTCAAGGCCGGAGTTCTCTTCGCTCAGACCGAGGGCATCATCCCTGCTCCGGAATCCTGCCACGCCATCGCCGCGACAATAGGCGAGGCACTCAAGTGCAAGGAATCCGGCGAGGAGAAAGTCATTCTCTTCAACCTTTCCGGCCACGGTTTCGTGGATATGAGTGCCTACGATCAATACCTCTCCGGCGAGATGCAGAACTTCCACGTCTCCGACGCCGAGCTTGCAAAGTACATCAAGTCGGCAGACACACTGAACAAGTAATCGATTAGATATAAGGTGGAATATAGTCCAGAGGGCCTCTAACCTGAACTTTGCACGTTACCAAAATTCAGAACAGAGGCCCTCTGGACTTATTAGGGTAACCTAATATTTCAATGACATCATACTGCATAGTGCATAGTCATCGTACATAGTACATATTTCAATGGCACCATACTGCGGTTGCTGAGCTTGTCGAAGCAGCGAAGCAGCTGAACCCACGGATGTACTGTGTACTGTGATGTGCCGTGGCAGATAACTATTTGATTTTCATGCAAAAGGATAAAGTTCTGGTGTAGAAAGCAGTACCAGAACATTATTCTTTATAGTCATTTTCAATCGTTTACGTGCCACGTCAGAAAATTGAAATCGACAAATCCGACAACCGCTCTTTCTGAAAAAACTCATTCAGAATTAAGTAACATGAAAAAAAATAAGTTGCCTCAGATTAAGAGAATATTTTCGAGGATAGATCTATTTTCGAAGAAGGAGTGTGCCGGTGGCACATGACTGATGAGAAAAGAGATATAGACCGAAAAGATTCCTTAAGATGATGCAGGTTATTTTTTGAAGGTTACTAAGTCCTATTGGATTCTTATAAATTTATAACTAAATTGCGCATAGCTAAACCATTTATAAAAAAAACATACTAAGTAATTAAATAATGCTTTACATAAACACACATATAACTAATTAACCTCATTTTAATAAATTACGACTATGAACCACATTATCAAACTTTTCATGTCACTGACGTGCGTCTGCGCGGTTTCCTGCGCTAAGGACAGTTTTGAATTAGCCCAAAGCGGGAAGGAGGATGGGAGCTCCGTCCTGGGCGCAGAAAATCAAGTGGCTACAAAAAGTGCGATAACGGATGTTACCTCCACGGTCAAAAGTCGAAAGGTCTTGGCAAGTGACGTGCCTACCATTCTTAAAAACCTGTTTGGCATAAATGAGGTACGGAGCAGCAAGCGCTATTCGCTCAACACCATCCAGAAAAACGGAAATCCGATGCTTCATATTGTCAACTATGACGAGGGAGGCTGGGCGATCATCGCCGGAAACGAAAGGGAGAAGAATCAGATTCTTGCCATGAGCGATGTCGGACATTTCGATCCTGACAACATCACAAATTCCAATGTGGCGTTCTGGTTCGCGATGCAGCTCGAAGAAATGAAGAATGTCGAATTTGAGGATGACGTAGTGGCTAATATGAATGACAACGGTGATGTGTCAGTAAATTCAATTCCGCCATTCGATGATGAATATGTTTGGGTAAGGCTTCCGTTGGAACCGATAGTGACGACAACCCTTCACTCTGAAGTAGGGCATCTTTTGACAACAAAATGGGGGCAGGAATATCCATGGAATTACAAGTGCCCAGCATTCGGCAGCCAAAAGGCCCCAACAGGCTGTGTGGCCGTAGCTGTGGCGCAATTACTGTACTACTACCATTTCCACCTGGGCGTTCCAAGCGGTCTCTACCATAGCATCGTTCCGACATTCATCCTAAATGGCAATTATTACACATCAAGTGTGACAAGATCCGATTACCATGCCAACTCAAGCAGATGGGAAGAAATGGCTAAGACATACCGCTCGCAATGTGCTTCTACCGATTATGTCGGAGATCTAATGATTGATATTGGAGAAAGAGTGGGCATAAAATATGGCGAGGATGGCAGTGGGGCCGCATTTGACGATTACAAAAATGTATTCTCATTGTATGGACTTTCAAGTAATGCCATTGATTATAATTCAGACAAACTCATATCCTCTCTGAATGACAATAAACCAGTATTAATCTCCTCAAGAAGAGAAAAATTGAAAGCGGTACAATCAGAAAGAAAAAAAGATACAGAAGGGCATTCGTGGGTGATTGATGGCTACAAACGTTACTGCACAATAACAGACAGGCCATACAAATGGGTCATCATGCCCCCTGATTCGTTATCATTTTACAACAACATAAACTATGACTATGTGCTCACTGTTGAAGAGAAGGAATGGCGCTTTCCAGATGTGTACGAAAATCAGATTGATCATTCGTATTCGTACAGATACGATTATTATCTAAAAATGAATTGGGGATACAATGGTTTATATGATAACAATGACTATGATATAGGATCATATTCTTGGATAACTGATGGAAATCCATTCTGTGAGAAAACAAAGATGATTTATGATTTCAAACCAAGTAACTAATAAACCGCATGATGAAAAATAAACTATATCTTATACTATTGATAATACTGGGGATACTGCCCTCCTGCATTGAGTACGTCAACATGGACAGCAGGGAGGAGATGCCGGTGGTGGTGAACTGTGTGCTGACGAGGGACACGGTGCAGACGCTGAGGCTTTATCGGATGAGAGTGCTGTCTGAGACCGGGAATGTTCCGGTCGAAGGTGCGACTGTTTTTTTGCAGGGGAAGGACAATAACGGAAAATTCCAGACCGTGGCAGAGTTCCATCGGACGGAAGGGATCAACTGGGAAGTTAAGTTCCAGCCGGAGTACGACACCGACTATGGCCTGCTTATCAAAGTTCCAGGGAAAGAGGACATCACTGCCACGACACGATTCCCGGAGGATCTGCGACTTATTCAATGCTGCTGCGGAGCAATTACAGCAGGAGAAGCGATTAGGGATGACAATGGCAATCAGTATATTTATTACGCTTATAGAATGTACACTGCGGAAATTAGAAAAGGAAAGTATTACGATGAATATTTCGACAGATATTACATGATCAAAAACGAGGATGGAACACCTTTCAAGGCATATCTTGATGTATCGGAGAACCCATGCAAGATTTGGGTCTTCTCCCACACTGACACGACTTATGTCAGTCCTGGCAATGAATCCATAACAACTATTAACGAAGGATTTTTTCAATTCTCTGGATCAAGGCAACCTCTTTCAAAGTATGTCGCAACCAATCATTCAGGAGCAGACAGGTTCAACATCGCTCCCGGGAGAATTGCTGATCTGCATTATTGGAATCGTCCAAACATACCATCTGAAATCATAAGAACAAATTATAGCCAATGGTGTCTTTACTTATGTCCAGAGATTCCTATATTCAAAGGATTTGTAAGAATCGATCATCCTGCTAATTATCGCAACGGGTTAAATATTAATGATTTAAAAAACAGTTATCTGTATTCTGACAGAAGCTTCTTCATCGCAGGAGACTACTCCGACAACTACAACTCATATCCGAGAGAGGAAAACAAATACCTCTTGCATAGCAATCAATCATTCCTTAACGAGGTCCACTTCGTTTCTGAAGAGTATGATGCTTACCTGCGGGCTCTGTATGCCAAATTCCAGAATAAAAATGATTTTGTGCTTTTATCTTACGACTACGACAATGTCTATTCCAACATCAAAGGAGGCACAGGTATCTTCGGAGCCGACAACATCACATGGGATATGGTAGAGACTGTACATAGACTTGCTTCTCGTACGGTTAACTGGGAGAGACTTTGCCCGGATGCCCCACGAAAAACAGACTAATCCTCCGCAAGATTATGAGCATCAAACAATATAAATCATTCACAACCATAGTGATCTGTCTTGTCACATGCATTCAGGGCCACGCCCAGCATGAAAAGATCGATACACTCGACGCCGCCAGCATCTCGGCTGACAAAAAAGTTGTCAGGACCGGAGAACGCATCATCAGGCCCGCCGAGTTCCTTGGCATCACAAGCGCGGTCGGTGCCGGAGACGTGATCAAATTCATCCAGACTCTGCCGGGAATCTCCACAGGAGCGGAAGGCTCGTCAGCGATCTATGTACGAGGCGGCAACATCGGCAGCAACCTCATCACATTGGACGGAGTGCCGGTCTATGGAAGCAGCCACCTGCTGGGATTCACATCGGCATATTCACCGGACATCGTGTCAGAGACTTTGTTCCAAGTCGGAGGATTCACTTCCGAAGAGGGCAACTTAACAGCATCGCACATCAGCGTCACGAGCAAGGACGGGGACTTCAACAAGTTCTCCGGCAAGGTGTCCGTCAGCAATTTTCTTCAGGGAGGAAGTATCTCCACCCCATTGATAAAGGACAAACTGTCATTCATCGGCTCACTCAGGATCAGTCCGATCGGGGCTGAACTCTCAGCCGTGAAAAGGATGACAGAAGCCCTCGACAGTGTCAGCGGGATCAAGGCAACATCCTACGATGCCTACGGCAAACTGAAATGGAAGGTCAACCGCAGGCAAAGTCTCTCGCTCAGCGTCTTCAACAGTCTGGACTCCTACGGCTATAGGTACGGTGCCGACTCCGACGAAAGGATGAGATGGGGCAACATGATCTCCACCCTCGGCCACGAGTTCTCCCCGGATGGCAATCTCTTCCTACGCAGCAGCCTCTCCTACAACAGTTTCACAAACTATCAGGCGATGCGCAAGACCTTGGGAGGAGAGGACAACAGCCTCGGAATGCGCAGCTCGCTGGACGAACTGACCCTCCAGTCAACGGCATGCAAAACCTCAGGAAGCGGAACATCGCTTCAAGGCGGGGTAAAGGCCAGACTGGCTCGCTTCAATCCCGGGTCATCCAGTGCCTACACGGATGCACTCATGAAGCCTGTCTGTCCCGCAAGCGAGTCAGACATTGTCAGAACACTTTTGGTTACCGTTCATGGCCAAGTCGAGAAAGGGAAGGAGAGCCTGTATCTGATCAGGGCTGCGGGGAGGCTCAACATGTTCCGCTCCTGGAGACTCCAGGACCACAGCAGTGACAAGACCTATCTCACACCGGAAGCAAGCCTGCTCGGTCGGGTTAACCTTTCCAAATGGATGGGAGTCGAAGCGACAGCGGACTGGACGGCGCAGCATTACCACACGCTTGAGGGAATCCCCATCGGTTGGTCTCTGGACATGACCGTACCGTCGGACATCAAACTTGCCCCGGAAAGGGCTCTGCAAGGCTATGCGGGAATATTCATGACTAAAGGGAACCACCGTCTCACACTCGGCGGCTACTACAAGACGATGTCTGGTCTCATCTACTTCGCCGACGCCACCCAGATCTTCAGCTCAGCGGCTGCCGGATGGAGACACGGCATCAAAACCGGCAAAGGCCTTTCAAGAGGCATCGAGACGCTTTATGAATATGATTCCGAACGCCTCCGCGGACGTCTCGCCTACACACTCTCCAAGACGGACAGAACCTTTGAGGAGGTCAACAATGGTGTCACGTTCCCTGCGAAGTTCGACAGAAGGCACATTCTAAACATCACCGCCGAATATGTCATTTCTAAACAGGAGCGCCGTGAGTTCGGCGTGAACACCTTCTTCACCTACCAGTCCGGACATTGGGCTACGGTACCTGAAGGACAATATTCAGGAAGCCTGATCCACGGAAGCCACGAAATCACGATAGACTATTTCACCACGATCCACAACCGCCAGATGCCGGCCTTCATCCGCTGGGACATCGGGGCGTTCCTCCGTTACGGAATCGGCACAAGACATCCGGGAACCCTCAATGTCGGCATCTACAATGTCCTCAACCGCCACAACGCCTACAGCATCACTTACGACACCAATGAGCGTACCTGGAAACAGATGAGCCTCTTCCCGATCATGCCAAGTCTCAGCTGGACGATGTCATTCTGACAACAATGGGAGGACTGTGGAACCGTGGCACCTAACAATCTGATTATCACGTAACAAAGCAATGTCCTTATGCAGACAATAGCACTAGGACATTGCTTTTTATATTCATTTTCAAGCACTTAAGTGCCACGGCAACACAACCGCATTTAGATCGGCAGCGTCTTCTGACGAAGCCAAGAAGCGACCTCTGGAGTGAGACGCGGGGAAAGGGTGCGGAAAACGCGCCCGTTGTAGGCGTTGAGCCAGTCAATCTCGGAGCGGTCGAGAAGATCCTTGACAAGGATTGAGGTGTCGAAGTGGCAGAGAGTCAACGGCTCAAATCGCAGCCAGTGACCGAAATCATTCACTCCGGCATCAACGCAAAGGATCAGGTTCTCGTGACGGACGCCGAACTTGCCTTCCCGGTATATTCCCGGCTCATCGCTCGTGATCATGCCAGGGAGCAAGGCCTGACGGTTAAAGTTCTGACGGATGTCCTGCGGACCTTCGTGGACATTGAGATAGAATCCGACACCGTGGCCGGTTCCATGGCCGAAATCGCGCATCGCGTTCCAAAGCGGCTCACGGGCCAGGACATCCAGCTGGCAACCGGCAGTTCCTTTAGGGAAAACGGCCTTAGACAATGCAATATGGCCTTTCAAGACCAGAGTATAGTCCTCCTTCTCCAGCTGGGAGCAAGGCCCAAGCGGAACAGTCCTGGTGATGTCTGTGGTACCGAACAGAAACTGTCCACCGGAATCGCACAGGTAAAGCCCTTCGGCGTAGAGTTCAGCGGAGCCTTCCTCGGGAGTGATGTAATGAGGTAAGGCGGCATTCGGACCGTAGGCGGAAATCGTCTCGAAACTCTCGCCACGGAACCCTTCGATCTCCGAGCGGAACTGGTGCAGTTTCAGCGAGGCTTCATATTCATTGACAGCATCGCCTGCCTCGATGGAGGTTTGCAGCCAGTGAAGGAAACGCTCCACTGCGATGCCATCCTCAAGGTGGGCCTCCTTCATTCCGGCAACCTCAACATCGTTCTTGACCGATTTGCGAAGTCCGACCGGGGACGTGCCGAAGACGATGGACTGGTCTTTAAGAATACTGCACAGATTGTAGTTCAAAGTCGCAGGATCAACGAACATAGTCCTGATGTAACTGCCGTCCACAAGGTTTGAGAGTGCAGCTTCCACATCTGAATATTCCTGGATGTTCACTCCGTCCGCAAGCAATTCATGGAAACTGTCCTCGGTCTCGCCATCCTCATCCGGAATTGGTCCTTTGCGCGCGAACCAAAGTACATTATCCTGAGTGACAAGCAAGTACGACATCACGACAGGGTTGTAAGCCACATCCTGACCACGGACATTCAGCATCCACGCTATCTCGTCCAAAGTCGTAAGAAGGATAGCATCGTAACCTTTATCAGCCAACCATTTGCGCATCCAACGCACTTTCTGTTCCCTTGACCAACCAACCTGTTCCGGGCCGAGGGTGATGATCGGAGTCTGAGGTATTTCCGGACGGTCAGTCCACAGGACTTCCAGCATATCCGGGGCGTTGACAAAACGGATCTTCTCTCCAACAGTTTTCTGAATATCCTCAACGGAAGATACTGTCATGCAAAGCCCGTCAACCGCGACGCAGATCTCGTCAAACTCCGCGAAATGATCCGCAAGCCATTCCGGAATAAGCACCTGACCAAGGACACGGGTCTTATGCAATTCCACTCCGGCCTCCGGAAGCTGCCGTGAAGCCTGAATGAAGTAACGTGTGTCCGTCCAAAGGCCGGCGTGATCCTCCGTGATGACAAGGTCTCCTTCCCCTGTGTAGCCGGTAAGCCACGCCACCTGATGCCAGCGCGCGGCGGAATATTCACTGTTATGAGGGTCATTCCCCGTCACGATGACGACATCCCACCCCTTCGAGCGCATCATCGCCCGAACGGCCTCGATTCTATCTTTGAATATGCTCATTCGCGGAATAGGTTAATTAATGAATATGATTGAGCGTCATTTGAACAGCCTGCGCTTGAGCAGCCTAACGGCCACAAGCAGCAACTTCTCCACCGGCAGGAATGCTGAAATATTCCTCAATCCGGAGAAAAACATGTTGGAAGGCGTGAATGCCTCCTTGACATCAAGAAGCGACTCACGCACAGCAAGTTCCCTGCGCCGAAGGCGCTCCCGGACATCTTTCTGGGCGGACTCCAGCCCGTCCATCGTCTTGATTTCAGAGTATCTCATGGCCTATCTGTCCTCGTCAAAGAAAAGTTTGATGAACATCGGAACGAAAGTGTTGCGGAAAAGCCTCCTTCTCAGCAGGATGACAATCCCCAGAATCACGGCGAACACCACGGCCACGATCCCCGCGCCGGCTGCATAACTGCCTATCAGCTCCCCTATCCACATAACACCCCCGATGGCGAGAGCAGTCAGAATCACTGACACGATGAACAGGACAAGCAACATGTAAAGCAACTTGCCGAGCGTCAATGACAATCCCTTAGCGGTTCTTAATTTGAGGTCATCAATCCTGGTCTCGACATAATCAGCAGTGTTCCTGCCAAGATCCTCAATCGGTTTTGTGAACTCACTCATCGTCAAGCGTTTTCCGACGGCCTTTCGGCATATTCAATGTCCTTCTGAATCGCGCTCTCGAGTTTCTCCAAGCGCTCGAGAATCTTCATCCTGACATCTTCCTTCAGATCCTCGGCCTGATCCTGAAGTTCCGCCCTCAGGTCGTTGAGTTCCATTCTGGCGAGTCTTGCCCGTGCCTTGGCGGAATCCGCGGCGTCACCGACAGTCTCCTTCAGTTTCCTGCGTGTCTCCTCGCCCTTCTCAGGAGCGAACAACAGCCCAAGGGTAAGCCCGGCGGCTGCCCCCGCGACAAACGCTAATAATGAATCACCTTTCATAACATTCGATTTTCACAAACTTACATAAAAATCTGCGATTTTTACGCCCGTCCCATAAGAAAGGAACAGTTTTTTAGAGGAAATATAAACCATACTGATCAGAAATCCAATTCATCAGCGCCGATTTCTGTCTGCCAACACAAACGGAACTCCTCGTGCAAGTGACAATAAGGCCATAACGCAACCCGTGAGTGTCCCGCAATCCTTCCGGGCGACAGAAAAGGGTTCCACAATCCTCCCGTGCGCAAAAGTGACCCTCTCACGTACGAAGGCCTTATTTTGATCCTCCTCGTGAGCAGGAGGGCTTAGTCTGCGCACGGGAGGGACTGCCGAGGCTGTCTCGTGAGCAGGAGGGCTGGGGCTGCGCACGGGAGGGACTGCCGAGGCTGCCTCGTGAGCAAGAGGGCTTAGTCTGCGTACGGAACCATAGACATTATTTTCTGACAGGGGCGCACTGGACCCCGAGGAGTTTCAGGGCGGAGACGAGTTCGGTGGTGACGGCAACCTTGTACTTGGTGGAGTGGAACTCGATCTTGTACTTGGTCTGTGGATCGTAGAGGTACATCTTGAGAGGGACGGTGCCCCGGTTGGACTGGATCAGGGACACGAGATCCTTGCGGAACTTCTCGGTCAGCATCGGGGTGGTGATGCTGATGGAGAAAGCGTTCAGCAATGTCTCGTTGACGTTGCCAAGAAGCATTATCTTCTTTACCCTGAAAGCATAAGGCGAAGTCTTGCCTTGCGCGCGCTCTTCAGGTTTGATGAAATATTTCTCCTCGATGTCACCCTCGATGTAAAGGTTCTCGTGCGGCTTCATATAGCTCATAAAAGCCTCGTGGTCACGTCCGAACAGCGCCAGCTCGTAGGCTCCGCTGTAATCCTCCAGCTTCGTCTTTGAATATGGCTTGCCGGTCTTCGTGGTCAGGGTGCTGTACTCGGTCACCAGGCCGGCTATCGCTACCTTCATCTTCTTCTTGGAAGCCTCACACTCCGCGACTTTCTTATTCAAATCCGCCAGTTCGCAGTTGGTAAAACTCTCTATCTCAAACGCATACTTATCCAAAGGATGTGAGGAGATATACATCCCGACATATTCCTTTTCCTTCTGGAGCCACTCGAACTCGTCGTCCGTCCCGACCATTTCAGGAATATCCGGACGCACAGGCTTCATTTCTTCAACCTCGCCGAAAAGCGACGCCGCCGAATTGACCGCATCCTGGCTGTAAAGGTTGGCGTATTTTGCAAGCTCGTCAATGAACAGGTTCCCGCTGCGGCACGGCAGGAAAAACTGTTTGCGCTGGATGCCGAACGAATCGAAGCCTCCTGAATATACAAGGCACTCTATCGCCTTTCTGCCCAGCGAGTTACCAAGCCTTTCGACGAAATCGAACACATCGGCGTAGGTACCGTTGGCTGCCCTGTCGGCGATGATCGCGTCCGCCACATTGGAACCAAAACTCTTGATTCCCTTGAGGCCGAAACGGATGTTACCCTCCTTGTTCACGGTGAAGTGTGAATATGACTCATTGACATCCGGGTTCAACACCTTGATCTTGTGAGCCTTGCAGTCGGACAGAATCTTCTTTATCTCCGGCATGTTGGAGAGGTTGCAGGAGAGGTTGGCGGCGAAAAACTCGGCGGGATAGTGGCATTTCAGCCAGCCGGTCTGGTAGGAGACCCATGCATAGCAGGTGGCGTGGGACTTGTTGAAGGCATACTGCGCGAATTTCTCCCAGTCCTTCCAGATCTTGTCCAGCATCTTCTCCGGATGACCGTTGGCCTTGCCGCCCTCCATGAACTTGTCCTTGAGCTCGTTCAGAATCGTTATCTGCTTCTTGCCCATCGCCTTGCGGAGCTTGTCCGCCTGACCCTTCGTGAAGCCGGCCAGTTTCTGGGAAAGAAGCATCACCTGCTCCTGATAGACGGTCACACCGTAGGTGTCCTTGAGGAACTCCTCCATCTCCGGGAGGTCATATTCAATAGGCTTGAGTCCGAGTTTTCTGTCCACGAAGTCCGGGATGTAGTCCATCGGACCCGGGCGGTAAAGGGCGTTCATCGCGATAAGGTCCTCGAAACGCTCCGGACGCAGCCTCTGAAGCCAGGTCTTCATGCCCTCGGACTCGAACTGGAAGACGCTGTCCGTGTCACCGTGGCCGTAGAGTTCGTAAGTCGGCTTGTCGTCAATCGGGATCGCCTCGATGTCGATGTCCGTACCAAAGCGCAACTTAATGTTGTCCAGACATTTGTGGATTATGGACAGGGTGTTGAGTCCCAGGAAGTCCATCTTCAGCATGCCGACTTCCTCGATGTAGTGGCCGTCGTACTGCGAGGTCCAGACATACTGCCCGGATTCCTTATCCATCGAAAGACAGATAGGAATATAGTCGGTCAGGTTGCCTCGTCCGATGATCGTGGCGCAGGCGTGCATTCCGACCTGACGGATGCATCCCTCCAGCTGACGGGCATATTTCAGAACCTCCCTCACCTGCTCTGTTCCGTTTTCCAACTCTTCCTTGAACTCAGGCACAAGACGATAGCAGTTCTTCAGGGTTATCTTGACATCCGTGTCCTCCATGCCCCTCTGATAGGTCTTCTTGACCGTTTTCTTCTGACCCGGATTGTCAGGATCATCAACCTCGACATCCTTTTCCACCACCTTGAATCCTGGCTTCAGATCATCCAGATCCGGATTGAAGAGATATTCCTTCTCCACCTTTTCACTGAGGCGGTCAGGCACCATTCCGGACAGGCGGTTGGACTCATCGATCGACAGGTCATGGATTCGCGCCACGTCCTTGATGGCTCCCTTGGCGAGCATCGTGCCGAAGGTGATCACCCGGGAGACGTGATCCTTGCCGTAGGAGTCCTCGACATATTTATGCGCCAGGGACAGATCCTCGAAATCGACATCTATATCCGGCATCGAGATTCGGTCCGGATTCAAGAAACGCTCGAACAGGAGCTGGTACTTGATCGGATCCAGGTTGGTGATTCCCAAGCAATAGGCCACCACGGATCCGGCCGCGGAACCACGGCCTGGCCCCACCATGCTGCCCTTCGCCCTCGAAGCCGCGATGTAGTCCTGCACAATCAGGAAGTAGTCCGGGAAGCCCATACGGCAGATGGTCTTGAGCTCGAAGTCTATCCTCTCGGACTGCTCGGCGGTCAAAGTCTCCCCATAACGTCTTTTGGCTCCCTCGTAGGTGATGTGGCAGAGATAGGCCACCGACTTGCAGAACTCGTCGCCACGGTAATTGCCCTTCTTGTCGCACTTTCCGACCTCGATGACATCCTTGTACATGTTCAGATAGTTGTCCAGGTCGTCAAGGAAAGCCTGGTCGATCTGGTACTTGGGAAGCACATGGTCGCGGTCGATCTGATATTCCTCAACTTTGGAAGCTATCTCCAGAGTGTTTTCCAGCACTTCCGGATGGTCTGGGAACAATGCCGCCATCTCCTCCTCGCTCTTCAGGTACTCCTGCTGGGTGTAGTGAAGGCGCGGCTCCTCGTTGATCTTCTTGCCGGTGTTCAGACAGATAAGATGGTCGTGCGCCGGGCCGTCCTCCTTGTTCACAAAGTGGACATCATTCGTGGCCACAACCTTGACTCCCGTCTCGGAGGCGAGCCTGAATATTCCTTCATTGCTGATCTTCTGCTCCTCGTAGACATCCCGCGAGAGTCCAGGAACCTCGGTCTTGTGGAGCATCACCTCAAGGTAGTAGTCGTCTCCGAAGACCCTCTTGTGCCACTCTATCGCCTTTCTTGCCTCGTCCATCTTTCCGGCGACGATGTTCTTGGGGATCTCGCCGGCAAGGCAGGCGGAGCAGCAGATCAGATTCTCGTGGTACTTCTCGATGATCTCGTGCGAGACCCTCGGCTTGCCGTAGTAGAGACCTTCGATGTGACCCTGCGACACGATCTTCATCAGGTTCTTGTAGCCGTCGAAGTTCTTGGCCAGCAGGATGAGGTGGTAATATGACCTATGCTCGCTGTCCTTGATCTTAGGGTCGTAGTGGCGTGTCACGTAGACCTCGCAGCCGATGATCGGCTTGACCTTGAAATGCCCGGTAGCCTTGTCCACATGCTTGCCTGCGAACTTGAAGAACTCCTTGACACCGTACATGTTGCCGTGATCCGTGATGGCCAGGGCCGGCATCCCCATCTCCTCGGCCCTGTCGAACAAGGTCGAGATGGAGGAGAATCCGTCAAGAATCGAATATTGCGTGTGGACGTGAAGGTGTACAAAAGCCATGGTGACAAGTCATTTTTTCAAGCGCCAAGCCAAACCCGCCCATCGCCGGACAAACGTCTCCCGACAAAAGGCGAATCGCAGCGATACAAAGATACCGAAAAACCCTATCCCCGCAAAGCCGCTCTCCCCGAAAAGTTATCAACACCTCGGAAAAAGTCCCGATTTTAACCATCCAAAACTCGGAATAATTCCCGGAAATAAGAGTAAATAGTCGGAAAAAGTCCCGATTTTAACCATCCAAAACTCGGAATAATTCCCGATACTATTTGTTATTCAATTGATTTATTGTAAATTCGCAAAAAATATAAAAAAGAAGCCATGCTATATAGAAAATTCGCAGCCCATCTGGAAGACTTTCTCCGGAACGAACCTCGTAAGATAATGCTCGTCAATGGCGCCAGGCAGACTGGCAAATCGTACCTGATAAGGCACGTCGGCAACAAACTTTTCAAGAATTATGTGGAGATAAACCTGAAAGCGGACAAGGAAGGCTCCGGAATATTCGCGTCTGTCCGCAGTGTAGAGGAGTTTTTCCTGCAATTGGGTGCGATCGCCGGGAACAGATTAGGCAATCGGGACGACACGATTGTCTTTCTTGACGAGATTCAAAGCTATCCGCATCTGATGACGATGCTCAAATTCCTGAACGAGGACGGCAGGTACAGGTACATCGCCAGCGGCTCGGAATTAGGTGTGGCATTGGCGCAGACTCCTTCCGTCCCTATCGGCAGCATAGCCATCGAGCAGATGTATCCGCTTGATTTCGAGGAGTTTCTTCTAGCGATGGGATGCAGTCAGGACACTATTGACGGGATGCGGGAATATTTCCACGACAGAAAGCCGTTGAACGATTCCCTGCACAACTATATGCTCCGGCAGTTCAAGATCTATCTTTTGGTGGGAGGAATGCCCGACGCCATAAACAAGTTCATCAAGAGCCGTAACATCGCCCAAGTCCGTAAGATCCAACGGGACATACACTCCTTGTACAAGTTGGATGCGTCGCAATACGACGAGGAGAGGAAACTTGTCATCCGCAAGATTTATGACATGATTCCGTCCAACATGGAAAACAAGAAGAAGCGTGTCATCGTGAAGAACATCGAGCAGACCGCCGGTCACAAGCAGTTCAGCGACTACTCCGATGAGTTTGACTATCTGGTCAACTCCGGTGTAGCCCTCTCTGTCCAAGCCATCAGCAATCCGAAGTTCCCGCTGAAGGAGTCCGAGAGCAAGAATCTTATCAAACTATACCTCAGCGATGTAGGCATTCTTACTGACCTTCTTTACAGGACAAACATCAATGCGGTGCTTGGAGACGAACGCAGCGTCAATCTCGGCTCAGTCTATGAATCCGTAGTGGCACAGGAGCTCCACGCCCACGGATTCACCCTGCACTACTACGACAACAAGCAGCGTGGAGAGGTTGATTTTCTGATTGATGACTACGACAATCTCACAGTCCTGCCCATCGAGGTCAAATCAGGCAAGGATTACAAGGTTCACAGCGCCCTGGACGCCTTCCTTGACACCCCCGACTACCACATCAAGAACGCCATAGTCCTAAGCAACGAACAAAACGTCCACAAGGAGCATGGCATCACCTACCTCCCCATCTATTACGTGATGTTCCTAAAGCAAGACAACACCCCGGAAGAAGATCTCGTCATCCTGAATCCGACTTTGCAAGCCTAGTGGCGACCGTGGCACTTAGTAATCCTTAAAAAATAACTTGGTAATCTTTGATTGTCTTTTCGGTCTATATGTCTTTTCTCATCAGTCATGTGCCACCGGCACACTCCTTCTTCCAAAAGACATCTATCCTCGAAAATACCGCCAAATCTTTACCAACTTATTTTTTAACGCTTACTTAACTAACTGACAGTGAAACGAAAGGGCATCCTCGTGGTTCAAGTATTCAGACCACGACAGTGTTCTGTCCGCTGATTATCAGGACATTATCCGCCACTGATTTCTAATACGCCCGGCCGTACATCTTCGGGGAGTTGAAGGCGGGGGTGTGGCCGAAGAGGCGGAAGAGTTCGGGGATGGTGACGATCTCGTAGCCTCGGGCCTTGAGGGTGGGGATCAGGGTCTTCATGGCCTCGACGGTGCGCTCGTTAGTGTCGTGGAAGAGGAGGATGCGGCCATCCTCGACGCGGGCGAGGGTCTTGGTCACACGATCCTCTACCGGCATGTCGGCCCTCCAATCCTGACAGCTGAGGCCGGAGATGAATATCTTTCCGTCCACAAGGCCGGCGACGTGGGCGTTGTGCGCCGTGAAGGGAGGACGGAGGTACACAGGCTTCGCACCGGCGTAAAGCTCAATCAGGGAATCCGTCTTGGCAACTTCCTCAAGAATCTGGGCATCAGGAATCTGCGTGAGATTCGGATGTGAGTAGGTGTGGTTCTCCACATCACATCCCATCTGAACCATCCGCCGGATGATAGGGGCGGTCTCCTCGGTGATGTTCTGGCCGATCAGAAAGAACGAGGCCTTCACTCCGTTCTCCTCCAGCACGTCCAGCATCAACGGGGTGTACTTCAGGCTCGGCCCGTCGTCAAAGGACAAGGCGACATACTTCGGCTTGACATCTGCCGATAGGTCTTCTTGTGCAAGAGCCGTCAAATGGCACATGATCGCTGCCATCATCACCAATATTACCTTCATATTCAAATAGTTAATAATCCATATTCCCGCAATGGAGCGTCAGAAAAGTTGAAAGATTATGATTCGGAGCGTAGCGACAGAAGGGGTTCGGGGAATCCCTTCCCCGTGCCCCCAGGGGCTGTCACGAAGTGACTGGGGGTAATTAGAGTATGGTGAATTTCACCATACTCTTAAAACCCTCTTCCGAACATCAGCCAGTACTTCGCCTCAAGTTCCTTCCAGCGGGCGGCGCATTTGTCGTGGATCTCAGCGGTGTAGGCGTTCAGCAGCCTCGCCCTCTTGCGAGGGGTGGCCTTTGAATATTCAGCCTCAAGCTCAGGCAGGCCTTCGAAGGTCATCGCCTCCATCTCCAACACATTGTCCGTGAACTCATTCTTGGTCTTCTGCCACGAAAGGGTGGCCAGCTTGTTGGCACGGCGGAACTCCCACAGAACGCTGTTCGGGTAGTATTCCTTCTGGCCGCACTTTTCAAAGGCAGCAGGGAGTTTCGTGCTTCCGCAGAAGATCGGAATGCGAGGGCTCTGCGCCGGGTTGTCCACAGCGTACCAGCAGACTCCCCCGATGCCGTCCGGCAACCAGGAGCGACTCTGGATGACCGTCGAATATGAACACCAGGCTACCGCAAGCGTCCTTCTGAAATCGATCACGCCCGGAGCGATGCTGTTCAGCGTGTTGCGCATCGGAGTGGTCAGCCAAGGATTGGCCAGAGGACTCATCTCCTTGTGCGCCGGAACACCATTCTTCTCAGGCACATCAATCGTCCAGTTCTTGCACATATCCCATTCCGTACCCTCGTAAGTATCTCTCAGCAACGCCATTACCTTCCTGACATCGACCAAGGAGTCCGGCTTTACGGAAAACGGAAAATCATCCATTCCATACTTCAGACCGAGCGACGGTGCCAGCAGATCGAACACCCTGAACTCCCTCTCACGGTAGTTCCTGCCCTGTGCGTATGAGCAGACGATCACCTTCCAAAAAACGAAATCGCCCTTACCATCCCAAAGGCCGTTGTCGATAGCCACCTGCTCAAGGTTATCGGAAGCCATAAAGTTCTCTGTATCAGAACGGTCAATCTTTCCTATTCTTGGGATATTGGCGGAAATCCCGACGTGCTCGTCCGGAATCCTCTGGGCCGCCCAGGCCGCGCCGATCCTATGCTTGCCGACTCCCACGATCTCAAATTGCCAGACCTCCTTCGGGTCGGAGACCGTAAGGCACTCGCCACCATCGCCGTAGCCATATTCCTCAGCCAGAGAACCCATCACCTTGACGGCCTCCCTTGCCGTGGCGGCACGCTCCATCGCCAGACGGCAAAGCTCCTCGATGACCAGCGGCGCGTCGTGGTTGATCAGGGTGTCCGGCCCCGTGAACGTCGTCTCGCCGATGCCCACCTGCTTCTCGTTCAGCGAAGGGTAGCCGGTGTTGACGAATGAATATGTGTGCGCGACCTGCGGGATCTCTCCCACGATCTTGATCCCGGCGGTGTCGGTCACGAACTTCGTCTTACGCCAGTTCTTGCGGATCGGAGTCACGGAACCGGGCTTGTGATCCTTGGCCGGAACGATGTTCACCCAAGTGTGGGAGGTGCCGTCGCAAGTGTGCGAGGTCATCACCGACCCGTCCGTGCTGGCCAGCCTCCCGACCACAATGCTGGTGCACTCCAGCCCCGAATTCTCATCATCCTGAGCCCAAGCTCCGATTCCCGCGGCCACAAAAGCCGCCAGCGTCACAAGAATTTTCCTCATCTCTATCTTATTGTTTGTTTATTCTCAAAGACTTGCGAACATCCGCTTACCTGACAGGACCGGCGATGCTGACACAAGCGTAAAACAAAGTTTATTATCCAGGCTAAGAAGCTGTTTTGAATTGTTTGTTTGAAGGTTTGAGAGTGAAAAACTTCAGTTTCGACCGCTTCTTCCAAGGAAGATAGCGGTGCTATCTGACTGAAGAAGCGGGAAGAAAATGAAGATTTTTCACCTCAAAGAACATTTCAAACAATTCAAAACAGCTTCTAAGTAATCTTTACCAACTTATTTTTTTAACGCTTACTAAGATACAACTAAAACCGAGATTTTTCAAAAAAAGACTTTTTCAAGTGGACTCAATTGTTCATCTTTTTGTTCGATTGCAGGTTCTCCACATACAGAGGCAAATGATGGAGATTTGTAGCATCCGCATCGGTTCTAACTTGAACCAGAGGATAAAAAGAGGGCAAAGAAGAAAGCAGAGGGTTCTGCTCCCGTCTTCACCCTCTTGGTTATAGGCTATGATTTACTTGCCAATCCATTCTATTGCCATAGGGTTTCCTACAGTGGTTATCATAGGAGTTGGATTGACTACTGAAGTCTGAGGGTTGAGATAATATATGCCCTTGGTGTTCGCTGAAGCATTGCAGATGGCCAAGCCGTCTTTATACTTAGAGACCAATATACCATAGCCGTTGGACAATTCCAGCCCTTTTATTTTCGTCATCTTCCGATTGTATAGGTCAAAGACTACGGCTCTGCTCGATATAGAGGAATGTCCTGTTTCTCCGGGTCTGTAATAACCTGGAATATCAACATATCCGTAGGCTTTACCATTGGCCACATAACAAATGGAAGCAGCCCAACCTGCTGTTTTCTCTTCTCCTTCGATAGTTGCACCGGTTATCGTCCAATGGTACGTGGGATCAAAATCCGTATCACCCTTTTTGATCCGCAGTATGCCAGCCTTATGTCCTGCTACCATTCCGAAATTGCCGAGACAAGAGATGTATATATCCCCTTTTTCATCCATGAACAAAGACTTCGGGTCAATGGGACGTGTAGCTTGAGAGAAACCGCTGGCTTTCTCCGAAATCATCTTGACCAGCTTGTCCCTCCTTGTGTCAATAACGGCAACATCTGCTTGTTTGTAATTTTCCGGGCTTGTCCAACCACCCACCATCTGACTTAGACCTGCAAACACGTAGCCGTCACGTTCTATCATGATTCCTATGTCGGGATTATTGTCTTGTATGCCTAAAGATGTCAGGTCTATCTCTCCCGTCTTCTGCATGGTTTCAGGATTAAAAATGTAAATCTTTCCTAATCCTGCAAGCGACAGATACGCCTTTGTAGGAGACAGCTTGACGAGACTATTGGCACTGTTATTGGCAGGCAATGGCATACTGCCCATTTTCTGCAAACCACCGTTTACGCGGCGATACCTGACCAGTTCATTCTTGTCCATTGTCATGTGATAGCTCGGGAATACATAGACCTCATTACCTATTACCACAGGGTAAGAACTTCCAAAGGGAACATTTATGCCATTCTTATTGTCTACAGTCATCGTCGCGCCCAACTTGGGCTCGTCAATGAGTTGCATATAGACTGTTCCATCCATGCCCGTAGCATTGGGCAAGGCTGTCAGTAGCAGTACATTTCCCGAACCTCCTGCTATGGGAGTGTCCGGACCGTTCTTGTCACATGAGTTGAGACACAGTGCAGCAAACATGGCTGCTGCGATAATCATTTTCTTTTTCATTGCTTTTTTGTTTAATTGATTATTCGATGAATTATTACTTGAATACATATCTGAATCTGACGGTGAAACTACGTCCCGGCAAGGGGCGATTGAATTCGCTGATCATTTGTGTATCGGTCAGGTTGTTTATTTTCCCCATGATGAAGTAGCGTCCATTGCCGAAACTCTGCTCAAAGCCCATACTGCATGAGATGGTTCGCGGTATGCGATGCTGTTGGAATTGGCTTTGCTCGAAATCATAAAGATATTCCTCCACGAATGAAGCATCGCCAAATATGCGCGTGTTCATACCTTTGCCCCCGAATAGGTTCTCCTTGTGAAATTCCACTCCTGCATTTGCCATCAGATAAGGTATATTGGGCATGCGACTGCCCTTTGTCGGATTGGCAACAGTGGTGTTCTGCTCATACTTACGCGTGTCTCGCAGGTCTTGGTAGGTTGCATTTACGTAGCCATAGAGCCAGCGTGTAACATCTGCTTTCACCTCTGCTTCCACACCAAAAGTCCTCATTTCTCCAAAATTTTGATACTGCGATTGCAGGAAGCCTCCTGTAAAACGAATCATATTCAGTAGATACATGTAGAACCCGTTTACTTCTATCTGCAAGTTGCTGGGAGACTTTCCTGTCAGGTCGAACAGCATTCCCACGTTTACGCTTGTGTTACGCTCCGGAATCAAATTGCCTGCAGGGGCAATGACATAACCATCTCCCAGCAGTTCTTCTTCCGACGGAAGCCTTACATCATACCCGAGAGAGGCTTTTGCCATCAGGTTGGGAGTAATACGGTAACGAAGCGCATTGCTGATACCGAAATCATTCTTGTGGGTATCTATATCTTCCGCTGAATTTGTCAGAATACTAGCCATCCGCGTTTTCATTGAATAGTAGTAATACTTGATATTGACAGAATTGAGGAATTTATCGTCGGAAGAGCGATAGTCGTAGTTCACCCCAGCCACCCAACTGAGCATATTGCTTGGGAATTCCGTACGGTAGCCTATTACCTTGTCTTTCATTGCATCTTTGGGGTTGGCATGGGCATATTTCGACAAAGAATTGAAGTTGACCGAATGATTATCATTGACAAGATAGTTGAGATTCAATTTATGCTGCAATAGATGCTTGTTATTCACCAACAATGATGCCCATTTCCCGATTTCTCCACCGAATTTCGAAACCGCCGGATAATGCGTACCGTCCCAATGTGTGCGATGAGAAGCGGTATCAGCAAAATGATAGTTGGTATAAACATACCCCAGTTGCCAATCCAAGTCCAGTCCTTCCAAGAGAAAGTTCTCCTTCTCCATCTTGTTGGCGATAATAAAAGCTTCGGAATGGCTGTGGGCATACTGAATGTTAGACTCTATTCCCTGTACATCCTTGTAGGTACGTATGAAGACTGGTTCAAATTCCACCAAGTCAAACCACCATTTCCGTGCCTTAAAACTGCCGCCGACAACTGCCTTCTTGAACTTGTCGTGATCTCGGGTTATCGTAAGTCCCTCTTGAAAGGGGGATTTCATCTTGTAGTTATTATCGGAATAGTTATAAAAACCTCCCAACCCGAACTCTATACCTTTTGGCGCAATGTTCATTTTGCTCACCACGGATGCTTTGTGAGTGTTGAAACTACCGTAAGAATAGTTCACGTCCAAATACTTGGGCGGATACTCCTTGATGACAATATTTACCGCTCCACCCACGGCGGAACCCCCGAATTTGGCGGGAACAATTCCTTTGTATATCTCAATGCGATCGATCATTTCCACCGGAATATCATTGATGTCGATAAAATCAGAATTGTCATTCATCGGCTGTCCGTCAATGAAAAGCCCAATGCGTTTCCCTTCCAACCCTCGTACGGAAATACGAGAAGTACTGCCCACTCCTCCCATTGTCCGCACGGTGATTCCGGCTGTTTTTGCTAAAACATCCTGCACATTATTGACAGTCCCTTGTATCTGACTCATGCTGATTACAGATATAGGCATTGCCTGCTCACGTATTTTACGGGCTTCGCTTTTGCCCATCACCACTACCTCATCCAACGATTTGGAATCGGCTTTCAGACGGATGATGATTTTACTGCCTCTCTCGTTACCCACTGTGACCTTACGGGTTTGGGTGCGATACCCCATAAAACTCACGGTAAGCGTATAGGTGCCTGTGGGAATATCAGAAAAAGAGAAATCCCCATGCTCATTTGTCGCGATGCCCTTTTTCAGCTCCTCGATAAAGATAGTTGTTCCGGGCAGTGGCTCTTCGCCTGAGTCGTCGATAACCACGCCCGTAATCCGTCCGCCCCCTGTTTGGGCGGAGACACTGATGCTCATGAGCATCAGTGATAAAAAAAGATAGATTACCTTCTGTTTCATTGTTTTATTACTTTGGACTAAAAATTATATTTTGCCTTTGCCCATATTTCTGAATTGTTTTTGTACCTACCGAATATCCCCTCATTGCCTCCAAACCAATCATAACCTACCGATAGTTGGATGTGGTCATTCAGCGCATAGGAGGAGGTAAAGCGGCTGAACCATCCCTCGTGGTTGAGGTCGAAATAGGTGAAGTTGGATAATTGTAATGTACTGTCCAACAGTTTTTTAGACACATTGAGCGTGAGGAGTGACTGATGACGAGGTTGTGCTATTTGATTTTCATATCGCAGAATACTTTCCGAAGAAAACTGCGCCATCACCATCCATTCATGAGGCGCATACCAATCCACGCCCACGAGATAATTCACCGTGTTGAAGCCCTTCTGCTCCATAGCTCCCGCCTCGGGTTTGTAGCTGAAATGCTTGTCCACATTGAATGCTGCTTCGCCACGCAGGACAAACTGCCCCAACGGCTTGGATATATCTCCTCCGAAGAATCCCATGCGGTAATATTGCGGAGATACGGTCATGTGGTTGCCTGAAGACCGATAAGAAATCATGGGCATCTTGTTCCACGTATGCAATGCGGCAAGAGAAAAATCCACTCCCGGCAAGGTGAAGCAGAGTCTTCCTCCATATTCTATATTGGAAAAGTGGAGTTTTGGACTACTTCCGTCCTCATTCCAGACAAGATGCAGAGCGGTGTTTTTAGGCAGCACACTCCATGGATTTTCGGCATCGGTCGGCAACTTATATCCCTCGAAGGTCGGCACGGCAAGCAACTCCAATTTCATCTTCTCATTAAAGACAAAAAAGCGCAGAGCATTGACCGGCATACGAATGTCATCGTAATCTTGTGCCAAGAATTCCGTCATATCCATCGGAGAAACCAAGTCGATGATACGCACTCCGTCTGCCACACCCCAAATGACCAATTGCCGACCGAGGCGAAAGCCCCAGTGCTCCTCCCTGTGGTCAATATATGCCTCTCGCAACTCAAAACCCGTGCGTCCTTTCAGCAAGGCATTGTGGGTGGCATTGAACGAGACAAAGAGCGTCGAACTGCCAAAACTTTTCCCTATTTCCCCCCTTACCCGAGTGCGTGAGGACATAAAGTCGTTCGGCTTCTCGGAACGGACGGCATGATAGGTATCAACAAAGCCTTTGAGTTGCCACGATGAATCCCCTTTTTCCTGTCCCCATGCGGCGTGTAGGGACAAGAGTGAGAGAAACAGCAGCAAAAACTTTATAGAACGATTACTTGTGTTTGTCATCAGAACCTACCTTTCTCCAAAGTGGTAACATTGAATTTTGTCTCCTCCATGGGAAGGTCATACTTGGGATTCTTAATTTCAAGAATCGTTTGATGCTCTGTCTGCACATTGGTCATGTGTAGTTTCTGTGCAACCCAGAATCCTGCTACTTTGGCAATGTCCGATAATTCAAGACGGCGGTGCAGCTTCCCCATTTTGTCATAATACTCCACCTTGACGGCTATAAGACAGTCTTGGCGTATGAAGGCTATTTTCTTGGAATAAATCTCGCGTTTGTCTTTGGGCGTAGATTCCAATTTCCAACACTTATGCCCATCTATTTCTTCTTCACCCAGAAGTTTGTGCGTATCCTCATCCACGTTGCGACTGCCCATGTCGTCATAGGTAAAGTCACTGCCCATAAAGTAATCCTGCTTGGCAGACGAGCCACTGATACGGCGGGTCTTCTTCATGGCGGGCAGGTAGAGCCATTTATCATCGTCCTTGTCGGGATCGTCGTAATCCCACGTGAGAAAGCCCGTACCTTTTACGTCACCGGGGTATTGGAAGAACATAATGCTCTTGCGGTCTTTCTTTCCTTCGCCCACGTCGATGGAATAAGAAATCAGTTTGCGCTCGCGCACTGCTCCACGCTTATTAATCAGTTTCATCACCAACTCCGATTGACGGGTATCGCCATAGGGACGGTCTTTTACTTTTTGGGCAATCTCTCTGCCCGTCTGAGCCATTGCCGTGGCGGCAAAAGCCAATACCACCAAACTTGTTAAAATAATTCTTTTCATCATGATTGATGTTTTGTTGTTGATTTTATCCCATTGACTTTTCAAGCATCTTCCGATAGGTCGCTGATTGTGCCTGCAACTCTGCGTCAGTGCCCATAGCCTCAATCTTGCCTTGATTAAGCAGCACGATTTTATCGGCTCCGCGAACGGTACGCATCCGATGAGCGATAACAATGACCGTCTTGTTTTTAATCAGCTCCGACAAAGCCTCCTGTATCAGGCTTTCGTTTTCTACATCGAGCGAGGCGGTGGCTTCGTCCATCAGGATGACGGGAGCATCTTTCAGTATGGCTCTTGCAATGGAAATGCGCTGGCGCTCGCCACCGGAAAGCCGTTCGCCGTTCTCGCCTATGACGGTGTCCAGACCTTCGGACATACGGTTGATAAACTCATCGCAGCGGGCTATTTTGGCAACGCGGGCAATCTCTTCGTCCGTAGCTCCTTTCTTACCTATACGGATATTATCTTTTATGCTGGCGTTGAACAGCACCACATCCTGAAAGACAATGGCGTAGTTCTTCAGCAGCGTTTCGGGGTCTATCCGGCTGATGTCCTCGCCCCCTAATAGTATCTTACCTTTCTGAATATCCCAAAAACGGGCAGCCAGCTTGGCGAGTGTGGTCTTGCCGCTTCCCGAAGGCCCGATGAGGGCGGTAACCTCGCCCTGTCTGGCAGTGAAACTTACGCTGTTGATGACGGTATAGTCCTCATAACCGAACTCGACATCTTTGAAATCTATACTGTAATCTTTGGGGTTCATTTCCAGTTTGCCTTCCTGAACGGGCATTGTTTTTATCTCTTTGATACGCGCCACTACACCGTCGAGAGCCACGATCATCGCCATAAAGGTGAGAATGCCCTCGATAGGCAGGTAGATGCTTGCCGTGAGAATGAGATAAGCGATATAGACAAGGATGTTGATCTGTCCGGCAATCAGCATGTTGGCACCGACAATCGCCACAGTGACGATGCCGAGCTTCATCAGCATACCCGCCAGTGAGGTGGCAATGCCGGCGGAGAACTCCGCTTTTATCTTTGTACGGGTATTGCTGTCCAATTTATGATAGAATTCGTTCAATGACCGTTCTTCCAAATTATAGGATTTGATTTCCTGTATCTGGTCTATCTTCTCCTGTAAATCGTCGAACACCTCGCGATTGGTTTTCACGTGTGCGTCCACAGCCTTCCGTTGTTTCTTTTTGGAGAGTGAAAAGGCCAGCAACGCGACGGGAATAACCCATAATGCCGCCAATCCGAGCTGCCAATTGTAGGCGAGTATCATAATGGAAATGATAATCGTGGAAATGGAAGTGGCATAGATATGTGGCACGGAGTGCGAAAATATCTGTTCATAAAGTTGCAAGTCGCTCATCATGGTTGCCGAAAGGTCGGACACATCACGTTTGCCGAAATAAGAGAGTGGCAGTTTTTTCAGGCGGTTGGCTATGTCGATACGTGAGTTGGCACTCTCGTTATAAACATTGTCGTAAAGGCGCACATAGTCCCACCTTGCCACGATAAACATCACCAACAACATCACTACGATGATGACAATATAATTCACAAGGGTCAGTTCTGCCGGTGTGGGAATACCCTCCAAACCGCCCAGATACTGGAAGAGAAACATAAATCCGACAATGGGCGGAAACATCTTGGTCAGATTAAGGATGGTATGAGAGAAAATAGACTTTTTCAGGTTCTTAGCTCCTTGATCCGACATGGCATATTTTTGCTTTAAGAAATTATTCATTTTTACCTCCTATTTTCCAGTTGGCGGCTTTTTGATATTCGTCCCACAGTTTTTTGTAGGCGCCGCCTTGGGTTAACAATTCGTTATGTGTACCGCTTTCCACTATTTTGCCGTTTTCCATCACAAGGATCCTATCGGCATTTACCACGGAAGAGGGCCTATGGGCAATCATTAATGTGGTTTTGTCCTTCGACAGTTCCTTGAACGAAGCCTGAATGATATGCTCATTTTCAGGGTCGGCGAAGGCGGTTGCCTCATCGAGGATGACCAAGTCTGCATTTTTCAGAAAAGCTCTCGCAATGGAAAATCGTTGGGCTTCACCGCCTGAGAAATAGGTTCCCTTGGTACCAAAAACCGTATCCAAGCCCTTTTCTAAACTGTCGACGATCTCTTTGGCTCCGGCTCTGACAAGAGCTTGCTCTATCTCCTCATTGCCGGCGTTGGGATTACCCAACAACAAATTCTCGCGCAGGCTCATCTTAAAGAGATTGGACATTTGGAACACAAAAGCGATCTTTCGCATCAGCGCAGTTTTCTCATATTCCTTGATGTTAGTGCCTCCGACTAAAATTTCGCCTTCATCGACATCATAGAAACGGGCTGCCAAACGTGCCACGGTGGTTTTTCCGCCCCCCGAAGCACCGACCAAGGCAACAGTTTCTCCTTTGTTCACTTTGAAAGACACATTGTCCAGCACTTTTTCTTTCCCGTATGAAAACGAGACGTTCCTGAACTCCAGCCCATCTTCAATTGCAGTTTTTCTGCCATAAGCGAAGTCGTCGTAATCCAAAGCGGCGTCAATTTTATCCAATGCCAACTCGGCCAAGTAGATGAAGTTTTGAATAGATGCACTACGCATCATAAAAACACCGAATACCGGACCTATCAACAGATAGATAACAGAATTGCCCAGCACCTGCCGCATGTCGCCGCCTGTGGTGAACAGCATGATGGCAACGGGTACCAAGAAGAATGCTGTGGAACTTGAAATTGCCTCGTACAGTGACATTTTGTTTTTGAATCCCATGCTCCACCGTACCACGAAATCTTTCATCTTTACGATAAGCGAATAGAAACGTTCGAAACTCTCCACGCTTTGGGCAAAGGTCTTCACAACCGGTATGCCGCGCACGTACTCCACCGATTCGGCGGAAAGGTTAGCAAGTCCTTCGTAGTATTCTTCCCGCATCTTCATACCCTTTTTGGTGCTCATGGTTGCCATCAACAATATGCTTATGACCATCGGGATAAGGCTTACCAATCCTAATCGCCAGTCGAAAAGGAAGAAAAATACCAACAACACGATGGGCGAAACAATAGTCATGGCAAAGTCCGGCAGCTGATGCGCCAGCATGGTGTGGGTCTCGCCCGCTCCATCGACAATGGTTTTACGTAGGTTACCGCTTTCGCGGTTGGCAAAAAAACCCAACGGTTTCGTCATCATCTTCTTCACACTGAGCTTGATGATGTTCGACTCTACCTCGAAAGCGAAAAGATGAGATACCATTAACGCAAAGAAATAGAGCAACATTCCCGCTGCGGCAAAACTCGCCGCTAGAATTGCATAATACCGTATGGAAACTCCATCGACACTATTGCTCAAAATAATCCCGCTGACAATCTTATGGATATATACCATAGGCATCAGTACCATAATACCCGAGAGGGCTGAAAAAAGCATCGCCAGCGGAAGCATATAGCCCTTCTTGCCTGCGTATGGCAGCAACCGCTTCAAAACGGGTGTTTTCTTCTGTTTTTTTGTAGTATTCATTTGTATTCAATTATGTTTGTTCATTCAACCCGAGTTTCGTTTGTATCTGTCTCCTTACCGAACAGGCGGAACTTTTGGATCAATATGGGAGTGACACAGAGGTCGGCAAGTAGTGCCAATACAATACCTGCCACGGAGAGTACCCCCATGTGTATAAAGGAAAGCCCCTCGGAAGTGGTATAAACGGCGAAGTTGGTACAGATTACTATACTTGTCAGTACTATCGGTGTTCCAATAGTGAGGAACGAGCGGAGAATCGCATACCGATAATTACCCCGACGGTCGAATTCCAAATGCACGTGGTTAATGAAGTGAATGGTGTCATCCACCGCCAACCCGAGAATCATAGGCATAATGGTGGCGGTCATCATATCCAACGGATATCCCAACCATCCCATCAGACCTCCAACCACCAACGCAGGAGTAACATTGGGTATCAAACCGATAAGCCCGATGCGCACACTACCAAAGGCAAGCATCATCAAGATACAGATGATAAGGAGGGAGATAGCGAATGAAACCATCTGTCCACGGGCTATATACTGCATCATAACCGTAAATTGAGGGATGCTGCCCACAGTAGCAACTGTAGCTTGAGGGAAGAGCTTATTGGCGTAAGCAACTATATCGTGTAGCTCCCGTTCTGTTTCCCCTGAATCGTATGAATTCATTTCGACCATCAGGCGAAGACGTCGATAATCATAATCGATCCAATACTCTGCCTCACTACCTCCTGCATTTTCATAAAGGAGTAGCAACTGTGCCACCTCTTCAGGATTGTGAGGGATAGTATAATAAGAGGCATCCCCATCGTGCAGGGTTTGGTTCAGGTCTTTTAGGATATTCAATACCGTGGTTGTGCGCTTGGTTAATTTATACCTGTCTGCGTGTTGTGCTAAGGAATCTAATCGCACAAGGATTTCGGGCGATTTTGCCAATCCATTATCAGGCAGTTCTATCATCACATCATAGGTATAGACAGACCCAAGTTCGCTTTCACCCACTTCCAAAAGGTTATTGACGTAAGCTATCTTTCGCCCCATGGTTCGCTCCACGTCAAAGGCGGTCTCTATTTTTGTGAATTGATAGATAAGAGCGACTGTGATCACTCCGGTAAGCCATAGTATCAAAGTACCATGTTTAAGTACACCGATACCTACCTTCTCTAATTTTCTGTCCAACCATCGTCCTCCTGTTTCCTGCACTTTGGGATGCGGTTTTCCGTCCTTACCAAAACTAAGGAGCACAGGCATCAGTGTAATGGCTATAAAGAACGCCAGCATCACGCATGAAGAAGTAGCTATGCCGATAAAACGCATAGGCTGCATCGGTATGGCGAGGAAGGAAAGCAAGGCGGCAAAGGTGGTGAGTGCGCTGAACAGCACCGGCCATCCCATTTCCCTGACAGTTTCTTCTACTGCTTGTGTCCTCTTTCCATGCATGAGGAATTGGCGTTTGAAATAAGAATACACGTGGATGTTGTATGCAATGGAAACGGCAAATGTCAATAGCATGGGAATCATCAACATGCCACTATCTATCGTCATACCCACGTAACCTAACATACCGTACACGATGATGATGGAGCCAACAGCTGTGACAAGCGGCACGACCACTCCTCTAAAGGAGCGCGTTACCAATAGCAGGATAAGTATGGAGATTAGGGTGGCGATACCCAGTACACGGGGCATTTCCTTACTTATCCATTTCATTTTCATAGCGGTAACATAGGGCAGTCCCGTTCCCTTGGGATGGAGCTTCTGGTATTTGTCCTTGGTGATGATATGCTCCAGCTCGTTACCCGTCAGCACCTCAGGAGCAACGGCATTCTTCCCCTTGTTCCACACCGAGTCTTCTGGGAAAGTACGCAGCTTGAGTATAATCCATGAGAGCGTTCCGTCTTTGGAAACGAGCCGTTCTGCAACGTGAGGTTTCAGGTAAGCCTTGTGGCGTATCTCTTCTAGTTGCGCCGGATCTGACGGTATTGTTTCGGGGACAATCTGTTCGATAGTCATACCCTCCTCACGGCCCACCATAAATTCGATGTCGGTGAGCGACGTTATTTTGTCGGCATACGAAAGGCTGTCCATCATCTCGTTGGTGAGTTCACGGATAAGTTGCAAATTCTCTTTCGTAAACAAATTGTCGCATCGGGTCAGCACCGCCGCGAAATTGTCATTGCCGAATATATCCTTGAACTCTTCTGTCTTAACAAGCATCGGATCGTCTTCGAGAAAGTAGTCTTCCCACGAAGCACTCACCTTGAAGTATCTTAACCCTGTAAATCCTATGGCAAAGACGAGGATAGATAAGCTTAGTACCAGCCATCGTCTTTGTATCATCCATTTGCCCCGACGAGCGAACCAATCATTGATTCTTTCTATTTTCATATCATTTGCTGTTTGTAAGTTGTTTCATTCATTGAGGGCGGACAAAAGCGATCCGGCTTCTGATAATCGCTTCGAGATTGTTTACTCAAAAACGAACAAAAGCCTGTTCTGTTCAAAAACAAAGCGAGCCGCCCCAAATGGGCGACTCGCTCTATGGAATATATATGTTATTGAAACATCCCGTTTCATACATTTGATTGTTAAGGTAGGTGCCATAATTCTGTCTGAGTACATTCAGTACCGTTATTTTCGTCTTTCGTTGTAATCATCTCTTTATCCGAAATATCTTTGCGATAGGTGTTTCTCCGATTTTGCGTAATCCAAGATTCCTCACAAAGGAAAAGTCCACCTACTCTCTGTACAAGAGTTAATTCTTCATTATTAATAATATTAGTGACACTCATATACTGTTTGTTTTTATTCTACTGGAATAGGAGGAAGTCTTATTTCCAACCATTTTCTTTTCTCTGTTACATTCCACATTCATAAGCTTTTTCCATCCTCCCGTGCTAAAGTGGATATACTCACCAATAAAACATTCTATTTCCTCTTGGGAGAGTTCTTCATGCAGTACCACTTCTTTCATCATATTCATCCACCAAGAACAAGTGAAATGCATAAAGAATGGAGAAATCTGGGTGTGTAAATCCGGATAGAGTTCTTTCATTCTCTCCAGATATTCCATGCCGATTGCAGAGCTTTTTCCAATCCACCGCTCCCAATAGTCTTTGAATCGGGAATCTTGTGTGTCGAGAAACAGCAACTTAAGTTCTTTGCGATAACGGCTTATAATGCCCATCACCTCCTGCATGGATTTACGATGATACTCCTCTGAGGTGAAAATTTCAAGGGAAAGTCTTTCGTCTCGGTTATGATTATCCAGCATGCCGTTCATCGCCTCTAAAAGCGGATGTAGGACAACAGCCAGCAAATCTTCTTTACAGGGATAATAATTGTATATATTACTCAGACCAACACCCGATAGTTTGGAAATTTCACGCATAGACACAGCCTTGTATCCTTTTTGGAGAAAGGCTTCCCGGGCTGTTTTTAGCAATAACTTGCGTGTATAATCCTTTGGCGTTTGCATAGAGCGACATACATTGTCTCAATTTGGTTGCAAAGTTCTTATTATTTCCCTGTATAGACAATACCTAAAAAAGGTGATTTTTTTCCGAATACGTCGCCATCCTCTCCGGGAATACCGATTTATTGGAGAAGGCAAAGTGGGAAAAGAAGATTGCCGGTTTGGACAGCGAACGGCAGGCGTTCATTCGCAGCAAGTCTTCCTCCAAAGACCTTTTCGACCTTTCGCAGAACAAGTTCTTCGTGACGGGAGAAAGCGGAATGAAGTACAGCTACAACAACGGCAGGATTGCGGCAGACCCGCAACTCGCCTGCATGAACTTCCTGAACGCCTTGGAGAAGATACACGGCTTGATTGAGAAGTTTAAGGCTGACACGGAAAAGATAGCCAAGGATATTCCGGTTTTGCAGGAGGTCGTGAACGGATCTTGGAAGAAGGAAGAGCAGCTCAAAGACCTCAAAACGGAACTCGCAGCCCTTGACCGCAAGATACAACTAAAACCGACATTTTTCTAAAAAAACGCTAAATTTTAGTCGCATTGGCTACTCTTTTAAATGGCATCCAAATTGTCCCTGAATGCGTTCTTTCGTTTTCGATGTTGCGGATTCAGAATATTTTCGGTAACTTGCCATTGCTGGTCTACAAGGCTGGCCAGGCATTGTCCTACGACTTTAATTAATTAAAAATTATAAGGTTACGAATACTACACCATGGAGCCATCCATATACAGTTATTCTCTTTGCATCGCGCTACCGCTGATGTTGTTCTTCGGCTTTTATTTTTTGCTGGCCCCAACCCCGGAAAAGGCCATTTTTGATAATTATCTACGCTCCAGGCGGATAATGGGTTTGGCGTTGCTGCTGCTTGCGGCAAACTATTCGGTGCATTTCTTCTTCGGGGTAAGGTTCAGGAGTGTACATGCTGCCATATTAATGAATCTGTCCACCTATTTTCTGTGCTATTACCTATTCAGCTCTGCATTGATAACACTGCTTAACCGTTTCTATATCACACGAAAAAGGATCTGGACGCACATTATCCTATGGATCATATTCTCCGGTCTTTCCGGGATTGTATTGTTTTTGTTCCCGGACGGAATAGCGCAGAAAGGCATTTTGCTGGCTTTGGCGGCATGGCTGGTGGTTTACGGACTGGTGCTGTCTCGCAGACTCATTGTCTCATACCGCAGAGCTATCCGGATTTTCGATGACACGCATGCCGATGATATGGGTGCGTATATAAAATGGTTGTCCGTCTTTACCTATTGGGCACCCTTGTTCGGCATCGGATGCGGATTGCTTACTTTCTTGCCTGATGAATATGTTTATATATGGATTCTGTCATCGATTCCGTTTTACGTCTATCTCTACTGTTGCTACCAGAACTATCTGCTGTTTTACGAGCAAGTGGAAAACGCGATGGTAGCGGAGATGACTTCGGAAGATGACGGTCAATGTGATCATAAGCCGGAACAGGCACAGAGGCAAGACACTCCTTTTTACCATGCAGAGATAGCCGGAAAAATCAAAGGGTGGATTGACGCCGACGGTTTTGTTCAATCCGGCCTGACCATAAAGGAGCTTTCGGACATGCTTCATACCAACCGAACCTATCTGTCCGAGTACATCAATACGACGTATGGCACATCGTTCCGCGATTGGATCACCGGCCTTCGCATCAATTATGCGAAACGTCTGCTTACCCAAAATCCCAAACTGACGGTTGCCGACATTTCCGAAAGATCGGGGTTTCTGTCTCCAAGCCATTTCATTAGGTTGTTCAAGGAAAAAACAGGGCAAACTCCTGTCAGATGGAGGAAAACAGAGGCGGAATAATGCGCTGCATTATGGCTGATGGAAATAGCCTGAACGACAAAAAATAGCCTGAACGAAAAGACTAAAATAATCTAAACCGCAAGGATGTGCGATTCTGACAATTGAGACATTCTTTCTACGCAAGAATCAGGCGGAGACAGAATCTTTTTGCTTATATTGTTTGCATAAATTCCGGGTCGAGAATAAACAAAGCATAGAATATGAGCAAAAGAATTCTGTCCGTCATCTTGTTTTCATGGCTGTCAATGGCTGCTTCCACAGCTTTCGCGCAACAGAAGACAGATACTGCCGACACCTTCCGCTTCGTTCCGCAAGAGGATACGTTCTATTTGGCAAGGGAGGACAATCCGCAGGAATCAGTCCAATCCTTATCACCGACAATTTCTCAACTGTCCCTGCGCGCCAATCTGCTGCGCTGGGCAACCCTGACACCAGATTTAGGACTTGAATGGCGCATCTGCCCGTCATGGGGCATTGCCGTAAACGGCTCGTGGACTTCGTGGTCGTGGAATGACAAGGACAGAAGATACGCCCTCTGGGAAGTGGTACCGGAGATCCGTTATTATTTAGGCAGGGAAAAGCGCGGTTACCTCGGCGCGATGTTCAAGGCCGGACAGTTCAACTACAAGCTCTCCACGACAGGCAAACAGGGAGACCTTACGGGTGGAGGCATCACCGGAGGCTATCAACTGAAATTGAACAAATCCCTTTCGATGGACTTCTCCTTAGGGTTGGGCTATATCCATGCCGACTATGACAAGTATGTGGTCATCAACGGCGTGAGGGTAAGGCGCGGCAGCGAAACAAAGAATTGGTGGGGCCCCGTCTCGGCGGGTGTCACCCTGGTGTGGAACATCTTTTAGCGGAAAGGAGGAACAATGAATACAACGACAATCATACGACAGATAAAGGAATATATGGGAGCATACGGAAAGGCTTATACCTTATTATATCTAGGTGCGGTGGCCATACTGACCTCGTGCGTGATGGACGACCTCTATGACACGCCGCATCCCGACTACGGGAAGATTGCGGTGACAGCCGACTGGTCGGCCTGCGGTG
>OHVB01000032.1_pt1 | contig 59584 bp, 88 predicted proteins | sample 1579331 | NCBI WGS metagenome assembly OHVB01 (sample SAMEA3882503, study PRJEB24775) | human gut metagenome | biome: human-associated habitat; feature: intestine environment; material: feces | place: Netherlands | collected 2009/2010
TAACATCAAATCATTTAATTTACCATTTGTATCAACTTCGCAATTAAAACCATTTTTATTATCCACTTCATCCATCATTATATGTAAATGCTGGTTTTCTTTTACTTCTGGTTCTTTTTTAGCCTCTTCTTTCTTTTTGTTAGCATTGAACATTTCCTCAACTTGCTTATCAACTTGTTCTAGTATTTCCTTTTTAATTTCTTCTTTACTTTTGTTTTTACCACTTACGGTAATATGACTTATTCCAAACATTTTATCTTTCCTCCTTATTTCTTAAATATTCGGCTTTTTCATCCTCATTCAACCAATGACTTACTTTTTCCACTCCATTAGTGTAAATACCTTTAATGTTACCCTTATCACTCTTGTAAGTATATAGTAATCTAAAGTTATCCTTAACTAAATCCCATTCCTTACCTTGTAATCTTTCGTAGCGCTTTGGTTTTTGTTCTCTTGCCTCTGAATTCTTATTCATCTATCTTCTCCTCCTCCTCTATATTATTATACGAAATATTTTTCGGTTTACGTCCTTTTGGTAACGGTTTATCTTCATTTAATTCATCTAAATAAGATTCCTCAAATTGTCTATAATTATATTTAGTTTGTAATTCCTTATCTTTCTTACGTAATTCTACTACCAGGAATTCTCTATAATCTTTTTGCTTTAATTTTTCCCTTCCGGTACCATATATGTTCCACAACTCCCACATCTGTTTGATTTGTCTACGTTCTATTCTTAATTCTTGTAATAGATTTATTAAGTTTATAGCACCATTTCTACTAATACAATGGTCTTCTAAATAATGTTCTATATCCCTAATCTTTTGCTGAACCTCTTCCAACTTGGAACAATAATCATATATATCTGATTCAGCATCAGTAACTGAAGCTATGGAACTAATTAACCTATCCAATAATTCATCCTTCTTCTTTGCCATCTTTAATTGTTCCACCTTTCTTCTTAAGAGCTTTAACCTCATCATATAATTTATTTCTCTCCTCTTGAAGGAAACTAACTTTGTTATTTAATCTTTCTACAGTTAGTTTTAATCTTTTGTTTTCTAATGGGTCATCCATATTTTTAATTACTTTGGCATATACATCACTCGCCATCACTTGTTTTAATACTTCTAACTCACTAGCAACTGTATTATATTTCTTCCTCCAATAGAAGGCACTCCAAATACTATTGGATTCCTCTATCAAAGGTCTTTCTTTCTTTTTATTTTTCATTACCTTCCCTCACAACATATAAATCATAACCAACTTGTTTATATGAATAACCATATTTTTCAATTAGTAAATCCATATAATGATAGTTTGAATCCTGTTGTCTGGCACAATAATCTCTTTGAGTCCAGTTATTTTCTAAGCAGGTTACGTATGTTTGTACCATTTCCTTTTCATATTCTTTATTTTGTTTTTGAATACTTATAATTCTAAGACTAATTATACTAACCAAAACTATAACCCCTATAATAACTAATAAAACCTTAACCCACTTTTTTAATCTTCTTCTTTTCATAATATAAAACCTTTCCTTTTCTTAAATTACCATTCCCATACATTTACTTGTATGTCATTATCTTCAGTTATTTTAAATTCATAACCAAGTTCCAAATTATTCTTTTCCATATAATCTACTATCACTTCTGAATAGAAATTATCCAAAGCATCTTGTACTTCATTTCTTTTACTTAAATCGGTACCACCTTTAACTAAATATCTTAGCACCTCTGTTCTTATTTGGTCTTTTAATTGATTGAAATCTTTTTCCATAATGTAACTCCTTTCTTTATTACTCTTTAATTATAGCATACTTTATGAGAGAAATCAATCATAAAATGGTAATTTCCTAAAGAATTGGTAAGTTTTTACTATTTTACTAAGTATTCATCTAACTTTTCTTTAAATTCCTCAAGTAATCCTGGTGATTCTACTATATATGTTGCCCTCATATCAACCATATGTAATAGTAATGATTCTGGATACTTATTGAATAATGCTGAAGAACTAAAGTAACTATTATCCACAAATCCACCCATATGATTTCTAATCATTGCAACTTCCACATCATTTAGTTTTATAAACTCTTGTGCTATTATAATACTTTTCTCACCGTGTCCTATTGGATACATATCATCAACTGTATAATATGGTTCTTGTACCCAAGCCCCATTCTTCTTAACATTTCTCACATCCATTTTATAATAGTTTACTTTGCATATATCATGTAGTAATGCTGTAATGATTAAGGTATCTTGTGGTATACTGAATAATCTAATTAAATCTTGCTGTCTAATTAGTTCATAGTAAACATTTAAACTATGTTCCATCAATCCACCTTCTTTGGCATTATGGTATCTTGTACTTGCTGGTGCTACTTTAAAATCTGAATTATTCAACCATTCCACTAATTGTTTCATACCAGGTCTTTTAGTACTTAATAATAATTCTGAGTATTCTTTCCACATATCCTCAATTGTATTAGTCTTCATAATGAACTTGCTCCCTCCTTTCATTTGTAATAAACTCACTATCTGCTAACATCATATGAATAGGGGTACAAGTATCTTTTTCTAAAATATACTCACCTTTAATAACTCCATCAATAAATGCTTTAATACTACTTTTATTATCTACTCCGTATTTTAGAAATCTACTTGACCCATTATATACTTCGTTAGCATACGTTTTAATAAATAAGAATTGTGGGTTAGTTCTAGATTGTCTATTTACTGCCACCACAAATCCTTTATAAATAACTTCAACAGTAAATGGTGTTCTCCATCTACCGCCTTCTCTTGTTTTTATTTGGTCACCTAATTTATATTGTCTTAACTTTACCATATTATCTTGAACTCCTTTTCCAACTTTTTAACTGTTTGTTTTTGTGCTTTTAATAATTTTCTTGCTAATAATTTAGTTTTAATATAAACCATAAGATTCTCATTTTCCCAAACCTCTTTCAAAGTTTGTTGAACATTAAACTCTGTTATTTTTATATTTATCAATTGCTTATAAATATCAACTAACTTTTCATAGTTTGGTAATCCATATTCTGTAACGAATTTACTATCAGCCCAGAAAAATACTAATCCATAATACCATTCCTCACAGTTTTTTAAGATTTCATACATCTTATCTCTATCCTCAGGTAAACTAATTATATGTAAATTACCACTTAGTACTGAATATTTATTATCCCAAGCATAATATTCTTGAGTTCCTTGCTTCCTAATAATTGTAAAATCACTGTAATCATCCATTATTTCATAAAATTCTATCTTATCAAAATCCTTATCGAACTTTGCTACTATTCTTTTTGCCATTCTTGTCTACCTCCTCGTATAGTTTTAGTTTAACTTCACTAACCATAACATCTGATTTCTTTGCGGCAAATATATTACTTATTTCAGCACTAATCTTACCCAATTCTAAAGGATTAAGCAGTATTTGATGCAATGTATCATTGTCTCTATCTATATATAAAACTATTATTTCTGGTTTATCGTCCATAACCTAGATCCTCCTTATAATCTTTGGAATGTTTTTGTCTATTTTCCCATTCCTTTCCACGTAAAAGTGGGTTTTGTTTCTGTAATTTAGTACTTAATCTAATAACTGATGCCATTGTAGGAACTTTTGGTAAATCCTTATCCTCTGCATCCTCTGTAAAGAAAGTATACATTGAAGTCCATCTAATATAATCTCTACCCCTTATTTCTGAAATACAAGCTAAATATAGTTTACCTGTATCATCTCTTAACATCGGATAGTGATATAATAACCTAAATACTAAATCCTCATATCTTCCAACATCACTTTTAGCTGCCAATTTTAACATCTCCTTCCGTTTTATCTACTTTAACGAATGTAACATTCATAGTACCTCCGGTTCCACCATTTCTATCTACTATATTGAATCCATACATTCTATTCAGTTCTTGGACTGATGTTAATATTATACGATGGATTGACTCAGTTAAGACCCCTTCATTTTCAATTCTTTTCTTGGCTAGTTCAATGTTTTCAGTTAATAACTTAACACCTTTATCAAAGTTATACATATCCCCTAGAACTTCATTATTTCTAATTTCAGTGTATAACTCTTTTAACCTTGCCACCACTCTAGGATTGTTCATTAGTTTCTTAAGTAATTGGTTTTGGTTTCCAGTACTATAACCTTTTCTAGATGGATATACCTGTAACATAGCATCTAATGGTTCTAATCCTTGTGTAGCAATTAACTTACAAAAGTTTTCTTGTATATCAGTTAATTTTCTATCTATTGTTTTCTTTACCTTTTCCTCTTCCACTAAAATAACCTCCTATCCTTTCGCCTTCCTCTTTGTTCTTTTAAATATTTTTTGTAACAACTAGGACCGTAACCTAATAATTGGGATTCATTATTCTTTAATCTCCTCCCACATCTCTTACACCTATCTTCTTTTTTGAATTGATAGCTTCTTACTATTTCCATTATAGTATCACCCCTATCAACCAATCCCACGCCAAATCAGCTCTCATTCTACCACTCCTTACATCTAGGTCTAATTGGTATAATAAGTACCTTATATCAAGTAAATCTGTTTTGGTATAACTAATATTGAAATCTCTTATTTCCTTTATTCTGCCCCAGTATTCACCGGCATTATAAGCTCTAGTTCCACCATCCCATTTACCATAGATTTTTAAGTATAATGCTAATACAATTGTGTTATATAACTCCGGTAAATAACCTAGTATATTTTCATCTTTTAATAATTTCATATACTTTGCTAATAATCCACCATCTCTTCTTAGAAAAGCATTAGCAAATTCTTTTGCTGTTGGTATTACCTTCCTGTCATTAAATAGACAAGCATAAGTCATTGCATCTATTGCATCATCATTGTACTCCATTTGGTTTACTTCACAATCATATTTTTCTTGATTCTTAAACCATTTGTACTTATTCATCTCCTCTATGATATTATTATACGAATTATAACAATTGAAAGCGATTTTTTGTACTAACATTCTATCTCTAATTGGATACTCCCTAGTTACATATTTCATAGCAATATCATCTGATACTCTATTAAATACTGTTATATAATCATCCAGTACATTTCTAAATGGTCCTTTCTCTGGTATCTCTTCGAATACTAAAATTACCACATGACCTTTACAAAGTCTTACAAGTCTTTCATATACTTTTTCCTTTTGTTTAAGAAAATCTACATCGTTATATACGATATATGCCGGTTTCTTACCGAATAGAGCCCTTTTCTCAAGTTCCCTATATAAATTACTAACTGTATCCAAACTCTTTAAATTGCCGTATATTTCACCGATTTTCAAATAGTATAAACGTCTTATGTAATTCTCTTCACCAGTAAATATATATAAATTCTGTGTTAGATTACCTTCTTTCAATTCTTTCTTTAAATCTATCAGTGATTTCATTATACCATCTCCATTAACATATTATGTACTAAGTTTCTATAATTACTTATAGCAATCCTATTTAACATTGATTTAGTATACTCCACTGCCAGTACCACCTTATAATAATCCTTGTTTATTCTATGACTACTTCTACTTAGTATATCTAGATAAAGTAGTAACCTATCCTTATCATCTTTCCAAAACTTTGCTGATATTCTGGAAATATCTTCTAATTTTAATCCTCGATTCAAGGACTCTACTGTCTCATCTGCTAAATCCAATACCTCTGTTAAATAATCACTACTCTTTAACTTAAATAATAAAGTTGGTGTTAAATCCAAATAAGACTTGTTCAACCTGTCTATTAGTACGTCTTCTACATCTAAATTATTACCATACTCTTTTATATCCTCAAATAAATATGCCGCCATATCAATGACATATGCCCTACTTACTAAGGTATCTAGAAAATTATATGCTGAAGTAGTAACCACTATTCTAATTCCCTTTGGTGTTTCCTCTGCTATTTTTAATAATGCCGCCTTAGCCGCTGGGGAAGATTTATCAAAATCTTTAAAATGGTATACACAGTTATTATTCATATTACTGCTATTAACTAAATCCCTTATTGTATCAACTTTATTATCTAATAATAAGTAATTCATTTTATAATGGTCGGCAATATACTTTGTTAAATAAGTTTTACCATAGTTCTTCGGACCTTTAATAAGAATGAAAGTGGCATTGTCTAATTTACCACTATCTATTAACTCTTTATTTTTCTTTTGACCAACTAAATACATCTTTCAATCACCCACGCCTCAAGTAATGATTTAACATTCATCTTTGGTGCTGTTATAACCGAATATAATTTAGTAATATAGGTTCTAATGTAATCAGAATCATTCTTATTATACTTATTCAATAAATCTGCTGGTAAATTAGCAATTTCTTTGCTACCTAATACTAAATACTTCTGTAGGTTTAGTAAAAACTCAAAGTAACTATTTACTAATAAACCCATATCAATACCACTCATAAAGAATTGGTTCAAGCAATCTAATGCCGCATTTGTATCTTTATCTAATAAACATAAAGTAAATTCACTTAAATCATATGGGGTAACCCCTGCTGATAATACATCTACTACATTCTTTAAACTTAAATCTTTGCTATAAGATAAACATTTATCCAATGTAGTAATAGCATCCCTCATTCCACCTTGTGCTTGTTTTGCTATATAATCTAAAGCTTCCTCCTCAAATCTAATAACATTGTCCTCATAGTACTTCCTATCAGCTTCCACGTCATTTAATTGCCAATCCCCTTTATTATAATAATTTTCATTGTTTTCCTGTTCAATGATATATTTTAATCTCTTTATGATTCCATCTTTACTAATTCTTTGGAAATTATATCTTTGAACCCTACTTAATATAGTGCCGGGAATCTTCTGTGGGTCTGTTGTACAGAACATAAACACTGTAAACTTTGGCGGTTCCTCTAATAATTTTAAGAATGCTTGCCAAGCTGCATTTGATAAACTATGGCACTCATCAATTATGTATATCTTATATTTACTATCCATTGATTTGAATTTAGAATCTGTAATAATTCTTCTTACATCCTCAACTGAATTATTACTTGCTGCATCTAATTCTATTGGACTTCCCTTATGCTCATTTATCATATCGGCAATTATTCTGGCACAAGTAGTTTTACCTGTTCCAGCACCCCCACAAAATAGATAAGCATTTCTTAAATCATCGTTAGCTATCTGATTTTCTATAATTACTTTAATAGCACCTTGTTCACTTACATCTTCGAAAGTTTTAGGTCTATATTTATTTGCTAATGGTTGTGCCATTATTGTACCTCCTCTACACTATTTTAGATTTCTCTATCTCTTCTTCTTTCTTAATGGTACTTTTTTGTTTATATGAAACCTCATTTTTCATTCTGCTGTTTCTATAATCTAATTGACCATGAGTGTATTCATATATTCCTCTAATCATTTGTTGAACTTTCTTTCTATGTAAATTATAATCTAACCCAAAGTAAGCCATCCATTCTTTATAAAGTTTTGAATGTTCATCCTTATCATTTGTGTTAAAATCATTTTTGAACTCCATTAGTTTGTCCTCATTGATTAGGTAAATATCAAATCCAATCGGTGCTGTATTATCCAATGTTGTTTTAAATCCATAAACAGTACCTCTAAGTAATAACTTCTGTGTTTCTGGTAACTTGTCAAAGTCCTTAACTATTCCTCTTTTAAGAAATTCCTTTACTTCCTTCTTCTTTTTCTTTCCAAACATTATATCATTTCACCTCCTCCTGGTCTTTGTATAACATAACTTTTATGTTCATCTTTGTACTTATTTAATTCTTTTAGAATCTTCTTAAGGATTAGCCCTAATTCCATTCCTTTCTGTTCTACTAGAATCTTATTCCAACCATCTTTACTTTTCTTATATACCTTTATGGTATAAGATGGTTTATAGCTAGTTAATGGATATTTTACTAAAGTAATTGCTAAGTAAAATTCATCAGCAATTCTATAAATATCCCTCCATAACTTTTCAGTACCACTTAGTTTTTCAACTAATAAATCATCCAACCATATCCCATCATTATTCTTTTCCATAAATCTCCTCCATGTAATCCATCAACATATCCATCAGATGGTTATCAATTATGTAATAATCTTTTCCATCCCCGAAATCGAATGCTAATGCTGAATGCTGTTTACCCATAGCAAATCTTTCCTCATTCAATTTCTCTAACCAGTCTTTTTTAATTGAAACTGATTTAACTTCTTTTGTTGCTGTTTTACATTCAACTAATAAATAATCTGTTCTTACATCACCCTTATAGAATCCTGTTGCTCCACTATTGGCATTAACCTTGCCACCAAGATTTTTAGCCACTCGCTTCTCCTGTTTCTTAGAATAATGCCTTGTGTCCATTTAACTTCCTCCCTTCAATTTAATTATACGAAACTTTTGAAGTGATTAAGTCATATAACTTGGAATCTTCTTTTAATCTTTTGTATAAATTGGTTCTGCCTTGAACTTTAATTTCCTTTCCATCCTCATCACATAGAACTTCCCCTGTTTCAGCATCTACTAATGTAAAGTAACTACCATTTTGAACTATGTAACCGGTTTGTAATAATACATCAACCATATCATTTATGTAATCTATACCTTCTAAATAGTTTAAAGTATAATACCCTAATCTTCTATCACTACGGCATACCTTTGATTTCTCAATTCTTACATTAACCTCATTACCTGCCGGATTCTCACAACCTCTATTTAGATGCTTATAATTTACATCTAAGAAATCCCCTTGTTGGAACATTAACCTTACACTACAATTATGCTTAAATCCTCTACCACCAGGTGTTATGAATGTATTATATGGATTGTTTAAATCTTCCCTAACTTGGTTTATCATTATGCACATACAATTATATTTGCCTAGTAATGGTACCACTATATTACAAAACTTAGTAAGTGACATTGCTATACCACCATAGGTTTTCTTCTCTATATCTTCCTCGAATGCTTGTTTACTAACTAATTGTGCCACTGAATCTAATACTATAAGTCCAACCTCACCTGTCTCAATGACTGCTCTCATTATTTCAAATATTTGTTCTGCATATTGTTCTTGAGGTTTGATTAGTAATAAATCTTCCACTTTAACACCTAGTTTTGTAGCCCATTCAACATCGAATGTATTTTCAGCATCTACAAAGCACACTTTTCTTCCTTGACCTTCTTGCTCAAACTTTATTTGACAATTCTTAACTACATCCAATGCTGTGGTAGTTTTACCACTCTTTTCAGCACCAGCAAATTCAATCATTCTTCCCATTGGTAATCCACCATACATCATATAGTTTAATCTAGGACTACTAAATGGAACTAATTCATATTTCATCAATGCCGCATCATTACCACTGAAAGCAATTTCCTCTTTGTAATCTTTATTGATTTGTTTTATTAAAGCATCCAACTTTCCCATTACATTACCTCCTCTAGTGTAGTAGTACAACTAAATCTAATAATTTCAAACATCTCCGGTTCATCAAAATGTTTTAATTGTTCTTTTACCTCTTTGTATGTATGATACCAGTTTGCCTTCATTATATCTAACGTAAGTTCCCCATCATTACAATCAAATTCGTGGGTTTCTTTATCTCGTATTACATAGTAATTCACATTCTTACCTACCACACCATAAATTGGTTTATTATTATTTGATGGAATTATATTCATTTTCTCACCCCTCTAGATAATTCTAAATCATTCATTCTGGCATCAAATACCCTCTTTAAACTATTTATCATTTCTTGTCCCATTTCAACTTTACTTTTAATCATCTTATAAGACCTTTGATAAATAACTTGGTTCAATGCCTCATTTAAACTTTGAATTTCCGCTTCAGTATTTTTATCTGCCACAGTTCCTGCTGCTTTCTTTCTCGCCTCATTGTATTTTTCCATTTTAGCCATCTTAGCAACATCTTCTTTTAATCCTACAAATTCCTGACCTTCATTTACAAAATACAATGCTGTTGGTAATTGAGTTAGTAAATCTTCTATTTCTTCATTAGTAATCTTATCATTACTAGTAAATATTTGCCTACATATTACCATAATATCATCCAATGGTTTAGTATATTGTCTAGTAATATCATAAACAATATCTTCAATTATCTTGCTATTCTCCTTGATTTGCTGATTCAGTATTTCTTCTTTCTTCATCGGCTCTTTCCTTTCTAGTTTGGTCTATTAAATAGCACATTACACAACCATTATGTTCCTTCAGTTTTGGGTCATTATGGTTAAATAATGTAAATCTATGACAAACTGAACATCTATGTTTTGGTTTCTTACCAAACATTTCTTTTAGTACTTTCTTATCATTTTCATCTCTAATCTTTTTATATTGATTTCCCATTTTTATCCTCCTTTCCTATACCATACCACATCTTGAACCAATCATCGGCGGTCATTGTTATTAACCACTTAGTATTGTTCTTTCTATGTGCTACTATTGGGATTTCTGAATGACCTTCAGAATCCCTAATAGCTTGGTCTACTGCCTTATGAATATTTAATGCTTCCACTCTTTTAACTTCTATATGTATTCCTGGTATACCAATTACATCTGCTTTACTATCTAATTCTTTACCATTATACTGTGCCGTTCTTCTAACATCGAATCCCATTGCCTTACAATAGTTAGCAAATTCTCTTTCACCTGCAGCACCCTTTTTCTTACTATTTATCATAGTTATTCCTCCTCTTTGGTTACCTCTATATCAATTGCCTCAGTAGTAGTTTGTTTTATTACTTCTAATATTTGACTTCTAGATAAACTACATTCCTCTTTTTCTAAGAAATAATTATCCAAGTTTTTCTCTAATAAATCCACAAAATCACTTATACTCATAGATATTTTGAACACTCCTTTTTATATTTACAGTATTGACAAATCTTAGCACTAGGACCACTTACTCTGTCCTTACCTCCAATAAAGTTAGGATCTATATCTTTGTTTGTTAGTTTTGGAGGTACTTTATTTTCTGCTAAATACTCCTCACATTTTTTAATCTTATCAATTACCTTCTCTTTTTGCTCACTGTAATCTGAATGGTAATGAAATGCTTTCTTCTCACATATATCTCTATTCTCATATACAAACAATGTATCATCTATTCCAAAACTTAATGAATAGCAAGCCGCTTGGGTTCTATGTGTTAATTCTTCACTTTCCCTATTTCTAAACTTCATTGATACCTCTGTTTTATACTCAAATATGTAATACTTATTAGTTGGTATAAATCTAATAATACCATCTGTTAAAAAGCTAATATTATATCTTTTATTGAAACACTTAGTTTCCATTCCCTTTTTCTCTTTTACTTCTATATCTGTCAAGTTATGTTCTTTGACGTATGTCTCAACATCTATATACTCAAATTCCATTCCTAAATCTTTCATCTGTGATAAAACTCTTTGTATTCTATCATGTCTGTCAGTACCACTTTCGCATATACCTATTCCTGCTGCTGTTTTCTTTTCATCCTCTGGTGGTATTCCTTGCCTTGTAAAATACATTTGTCTCATACAAATTAGACTGGATGGTTTATAATAAATAGATGGTTTGAATTCCGGTTCTAATTTTACTATTGCCTCTTCAATCCTTTTAAGAAATAAGGAGGCAACGTTGTTTTGTGCCTCCTGTTCTTTTATAAGGTTGGAGACTGAAAATAATCCCCTAGCCATTATTGATTCTCATCCATTATTCCTAAGAATTGAACTATATCACCATCTACTATCTTAACTGTTGGCATAGAACTATCAAATTGGAATTCAATTGTTTCATCTGGTAAAACTGCCAATAATTGTCTTAAATGTTCTATATTTAATACTGACGGGAATTCAACTAAACCATTAACCTCTGCCTTTTCATATTTAATAATTTCATCACAAGTTTTCTTTTGGTTTGTAACTTTGATATATTCTGGTAAGAATAGTAAATCTATACTACTTGAATCATATTCTGAAACAAATATTCCTAGTCTATCTAATAAACTTATTAAATCATTTTTCTTAACTGTAACTTTATTAGCATAAACTGAATTGATTAAACCTTGAACACCTTGTAATGTTTTTCCATAGTTTCCTAAGTCATCTAATTGCATAGTACTACTTAAAACAAAGTTTTCTCCGACTATAACAAGGTTTTCATTACTTCTAGCATAATTGGCTTTGATAAATCCTAAATCCATTATAATTCTACCTAAATCAACCCCAATAAATAGTTCTTCATTAACCATTGATGGAATATTGCTAACCGCACTAACTTTAACTTGGTCTGTAGCAATTATCATATCCTTTAGATAGTAATTTCTTAATTCTTTTCCATCTTCACCAACAGCTATTGCTGATTTACAAATATTTAATCTTTCTACAATACCTTTAAAATCAAACTCTTTAGTTGCTGAGTTTGCTAACTCCTGATTGATAGCAGGTAATTTAACTATCTCTCCACTCTCATCTACCCTGATTTCTAAATTGTATACACCATTACCAGTAATAGTTAAAGCATTATTACTAATAAGTAATTCAATATCTTCAGTAGTAATCTTATTAACCAATGCTGTAATAATATTAGCATCTACTGTTACTCTTGCTGGTTCTAATCCTTCAATTTTTTCTTTAATTACCATTGTGGTAATTCCATCCGTAGTTTTTAGGAATAATCCTTCTGCATTAGTTTCCATTTCAACTAGTCCAGTTAAAGGTAACATTTTATTAAATGAGCAAACCTTTACTGCCTTGTTAAGCATATCTCTTAATACTTCAGTTTTTAATTTTATCATAATTTCCTCCTTCTTATTTTAACCCTAATAATATATAAGCTCTTTCTTCCAAAGTTCTATCTGTTTCAAATCTACCTGTAGTAGTAGAAGTTCTAGTAACTGAATTAACTTTTTTAATTCCTCTTGTTGTCATACAAGCGTGTTTACCTTCTATAACAACCATTACATCTTCACTACCAGTTGCTATGCTGATACATTCTGCTATATCCATTCCAATCTTCTCCTGTAATTGTAATCTCTTAGCACACATATCTGCTATTCTAGCAATTTTACTTAAACCTAAAACTTTTCCATCCTTTGGTAAATATGCTACGCTTACTTTCATATCATACATCAATGCTATATGATGCTCGCAAAAGCTAAATACATCGATATCGGACATTGTAACTAAATCGTTTGACCCAATTTCGAATTCTTTCTTAAACATTTCACCAATTTCTTTGTTGGTATATTTCATACCTTCAAGCACTTCATTCATCATCTTGGCAAATCTTTTTGGTGTTTCAACCAAACCTGGTCTAGTAATATCATCCCCAACTGCTTCAATGATTAACTTTGCTGCTTGTTCTAACTTAGCATTATCCATATTGTTTCCTCCTATACTCCTTGTTTATTTCCCCATACTAATGTATGTACTTGTGGCATTACATATACCCTATCCATATTACTGCTGATTACCTTATCAATTAACTTTTTGTAATCTGCTAATACTCTACCGGATATATCGCCACTCTCTGTTGTATTTGTATTACCTACACTTAAATACAACTTTATATCTAAACTGAATATTGAACCTTTTACTAATTCAAACCATCTCTCTGCAAACTTAAAGTCCTCATCAGTGAAAACTGGAATTTTAATTGCTACCTTCGGTCTTTTATGACCAGGTAACATAACTATTCTTTTTAATAAGTCCTGTACACTCTCCATAACATCTGGCTGTCCACTAGATGGTGCTTTTGGACTAATTACTATAGTATCTATTTCTAATAACCAATCTGGTAATTTACTTCCTTGTGTTTCCACATCGAAAGTAATATTGTATTTTCTTAATTCTTTTATAACTGGTCCGAAATCATATAAACAAGGATTTCCACCAGTTAGAATTATATGACTTGTATGGGTTTCTAGGCATCGTTTGAATAACTCTGCCGCAAGTTGTGATGGATTTTGAAATCTTGTTGTCTTTATATCAACTTTCCAAGCAAACTTGCTATCACACCAACTACATTTAAAATCGCAACCTGCCACTCTTACGAATATTGATTTTAAACCAGTATTTGGACCTTCACCTTGAATGGTTGGTCCAAATATTTCTGCTACTGGTATCATTAGAAATCCTCCTCAACATATGTTGCTATATTACCTTCTGATTCTTGAACTTCTACCTTATAGCAGGTTGGTATCTGTTCACAAATCCACTTAGCAATATTTTCTGCTGTAGGATTGATTCCTCTTAGTTCTGGCACTTCATTAAGGTATTGATGGTCTAGTTTATCATGGATTTCTTTTTTAATTAAAGTAAAATCCTCAACCATTCCATTTCTATTTAATTCTTTTGCCTTACAATGAACTGTTACAATCCAATTATGTCCGTGTAGGTTTAGGCACTTACTTTCATAATCTAAATTAAGTCTGTGTGCCCCAGCAATTTCCATTCTTTTACTTACATAATACATATTTTATACCTCCTAATATATTGTTTTATCTTCCTTGTTTTTAAATTCAAGGAATGATTCCATTGTTACTATTCTATTACAAGGATACAATACTAATACTTCATCATCTTTTTCACTATTGTTTAATTTATCTAAAAACTTATAAATGAAATCATCTCTGAATCCTATATCTGCTGCATCCTCTTTTGTATTTCCATAGTATACTTGTTTAATATTGGACCATATAATTGCACTTAAGCACATTGGACAAGGATAACAACTAGTTACCATTATACAACCACTTAAATCATATGTATTCAAATTCTTACAAGCATCCCTAATTGCCATTACTTCGGCATGTGCTGTTGGATCATTATTTCCAATAACTCTATTATTACCAACACCTATAATCTTACCATCTTTTATAACCACTGCCCCGAATGGACCTCCGTTATTTGTCATAAGATTTTGTTTTGCTAACTCATTAGCAAATACCATTGCCTCCGTTACTTCCATTATTTCACTCCCATTCTATTTTCGTATGCTGATGTTTTCTTAACAACTAATCTAGTAATTGGTAATATAATTACTTCATATCCAGTTTTAATTAAAACTTGCATTACTGTCATAACTGCTAATGTTTTTAAAGGCATTTGACCAATAAATGCTATTGGTAAGAATACTAAACTATCCACTAATTCTCCACAAACACTGGATAGTATTGCTCTCCATCCAAATCCTTTTATACTGTTAGGATATTTTTCTTTCATTTTTCTAAATACCCTATCATTAACGAAATCCCCTAGAACGAATGCTAATAATGATGCCACCAATACTCTTGGTGTATTTCCTAGCACTGTTTGAAATGCTTCTTGGTTTAACCAATAATCAGGTGCTGGTGTTGCTATAACCGCACTGAATATTAAAACCATAAATAGATTTGCTGCAAATCCTAGATAGCAAGTTATTCTACTCCATCTATATCCATATACTTCGGAAAATAAATCCGAAAGTATATAGGTAATAGGGAATACGAATACTGCTCCTGTCATTACAATTCCAAAAGGTAATAATACCTGCTTGGCTGTAATAATGTTACTAATTAACAAACTTACTACAAATAGTAAAGTTAGATATAATTGTAACTCACTAATATTTCTTTTAAACTTTTTCTTCATATTTCCTCCTAGTATTTTTTAAGTTGGTTGGATTTTCATACAACTTATAAATTATTTAATTTTCATATTCAACTGGGTCTTTTACTCCGTTGGCTTCGAATGCTGCTTTTCTATCAATGCAAGTACCACAAGTACCACATTGTTTTTCTCCACCTTCATAGCAAGACCAAGTTAATTCGTATGGAACATTTAAACCTAAACCAATTTTAACCACTCCGGCTTTATTTAGATTGATTAAAGGTCTGTTTACTGTAATGTTACCATAAGTACCAATGTTAATTGCTTCATCCATTGCTGCTGCAAATTCTGGACTACAATCGGCATAAGCTCTTCCGGCAGCATCATCAGCGTGGGCACCATAGAATATTTCTACCTTTTCACCAGGGAATATACTATCTGCAACTGCTGCTGCTATTGATAGAAATAATCCATTTCTAAAAGGTACATATGTTGCTACCCTACCTTCACCATGTTCTTTAATCTGTTCTGCATAAGAAGCATGTTCTATTTCTTCTCCGCCTTTCATTAAAGTACAAACATCTTTGGCAAATTCCATAACGCTTGAAATATCTCTTTCAATATGTCTTACCCCATAGTAATCTGCTATCTTTTGTGCGCACTTTAATTCCTTATCATGCTTTTGCCCATAGTATAATGATGCTGTAACTACATTATCTTTACCATATTTATCTACGGCAATTGCTACGCAAGTAGTACTATCAACACCACCACTATTTAAAACTAATGCTTTCATCTCTATTCCTCCTTCCCATTATTATTATACGAAACTTTTTTAGAATAAACGTCTTTGCTTAGCACTAAATGGTAAATCAACATCAACCTTTAAATGTTCCGCCATCTCTTTTATAGCTTGTCTAGCACATTGTGGGTATCTTCTTGAGTTAACCCCCGGACATCCATTATCAATAATATCTCTATAAACTTCTTGAGATGGTAATAGAACACCTCCGGCTCCATTCATTTCTCTTATTGCTTCAGCATTTCTAGAACTAGGTAGGAAACTATAAATTATAATTTCATAATTACTACCGAATTTATCTAAAAACCTTTGAAGTTTATCCTTCATCTTATCTTTATATAATTGGTCTGTTCCGGCATTTGCCCTGTGGGCATCATATTGCATAAATGGGAAACAGCACATATATTCAATTGGAATTATACCACCATTTGAACATATAACCAAATCTGCCACATCACCAAAGTGTTCATGGAATGATTTCCACTTCTGACTTAGTATATATGGTCTACTACTACTGCATAGGGAAAAGATTACTTTATTATGTTTTGGTTTAAAATCTGCTAGTATTCTTTCAAAAGCATCATCAATTACTTTACTATTTAATACTGCCTCCTCACCAACTAGATTTTCTACTTTACAATCTTCGCGGCTTTCCCTTTCCTCTTTACTAAATAAATAATCAGCAGGTTTAACATCAAACTTATACATTAGAATAACCTCCTTGTTTGTCTTCTAGTTTTATTCTCCACTTTCTTTAAATAAAACTCTCTTTCAATATACTTAATATTTGCTAGTAATCTATGCTTAGCGTGTTCCATTAGTAATTCTGCCGGCATACCGATTTCTTCTAAATATTTATCAATAGCCTCTTTTACATCATATCTTTGAAGTAGGTAATGGTTCTTATCTTTCTTTTCACCGAATCCATATAAACCACCAGGTGTCCACACCCCACCTTTGGTTGCTGACATTATGTAATTACTACTATCACCACTTGTTGCTGGATAATCTAAAAAGTATTGTTTACTAGTACAACCAAATAAATGAACTTTAACCTCTGGGTATATTTCCCTAATAGCACTAAATACTCTACTTATTACTGAATGTTTATCATCGGCATTCTTTTTAACCATACCTCCGATCGCTATCATTTTCATTATATCTTTATGTTCCTTGCCCCAAGTTAATGCCTCTTTCAATACCTCTATTGGTTCCCCTACGTGAAATGTAAAAACCACTTTTTCTGGATATTTTACTTTGGAAACCATATATTTATAGTTTTCTAATGTACTTTTCGCTGCTTCTTCGGCTTCTTTTACAGTTCCACCAACTTTTGGTATTGTATCCAATTGTCCAAAGTAATCCACATATTCACCATATTCACTTATGTAATTACAATATTCATCAACATCAATTGTTGCACCTTTAGTCCAAGCAGTGAAGGCACCACTATCCATAAATAGTTTACCATTTTCTAATCCTTTTTCTGCTCTTTCCTTTCTAGGCTTTAAGAAATTATCATATGCTGTTTTCTTATCACTATAATAAGAAAGCATCATTGCAATCTTATGTTCCATACAATAATTAACTATATTCTTATATGGCGGTTTAACTACATAGTATTCCATTATTCTACCTCCTTCAAATCTATGCTTGGTCCATACCAAACCTCTGATACCTCTGCATCACATTTCATCTTTACACAACATTTGTTATTTGCTGCTATCATTATCTCACTAAGTAATTCTGTAACCCTTTTTACATTCTCTTTAGGGCATTCCCCTATATTTTCATCATGTACTGACATTAACAATCTAAAACCTAATCTATTAAGTTCCTCATTTCTATATAATGCCACCATAGCTCTTTTAGTCATATCTGCTGCTGAACCTTGAACTATACTATTAACTACCTGTCTCTCTGACTCAGCAATCCAATAACCATTATCTTCTATCAATATACCTTGCCTTGCTGCATCGGCAATTATTTGTTTTCTCTTAGTAAAATTAGCCTTGTCTAATAAATTATTGTAATAATCTTTTATATCTTGGCTAACCTCAGTACTACCATCATCATCTGAATCTAACATTGGATCAAAGTTTATTGGTCTATTTACTCCATACTTATATTCGTATTTATCTTTAGTAATATACTCTAAGTATCTTCTTCTGCCCCATAAAGTAGTAGTATAACCAATCTTCTTAACCTTTTCCTTAGTTTCTTCAATATATTGCTTCATCTTTGGAAAGGCATCAAATAACGCCTTTGATAATTCTCTTGCTTCTTCCACTGGTATTCCTAATTGCTCACCAACACTGGCATCACCTCTACCATACATTAACCCTAAAACAACTGCTTTAATCCTACTTCTTCTCTCCTTACCTTCATGGTTAGTAGTTCCATCTGGATTAAATTCTTTACATTGCTCATAAGGCACATGAAATGCTAAACTTGCCATAGTACTATATAAATCTTTACCTGTGGCATAAGCATTTATCATATTCTCATCTTGGCATAAATGAGCCAATACTCTTGGTTCCTGTTGTGAATAATCGGCACCTACTAAATAATAACCATCTGTTGCTTTAAACATACATCTTATACCACCATCTCTCGGTATATTTTGTAAGTTTGGTTCACTAGAACTAAATCTTCCAGTATCTGCACCATTTTGATTAAAACTAGCATGTAATCTACCATCTGTAGGTTCTATTCTTGCTGGTATAGCATCAATATATGTACTTAGCAATTTATTTACTGTTCTGTACTCTAATATTGCATTGGTTAATGGTATATTGATATGCTTTAATGCTTTTTCATCTACCCCTCTCGGTTTTTCCTTATCTGGATTAACACAACCAATTATATCATAAAGTAATATTGCTAATTGTTCTGAACTATTGAAGTTTATTGGTTCTTGTAATTTAGTATTATAATGTATCATTCTATATTTAATAATCTTATCCTCGAACTTATGAATTTCTTCATTTACTTGTTTAGTAATATCCGCTAATTTATCATCATATTCGGTTTTTAATCTTTTTGCTAAATCCATATCTATAGCAACACCAGTTCTTTGCATATCTGCTGTTACTTGAACTAAAGGAACCTCAACATCTTTAAATAACTTATACAATTCCTCATTTCCCTTTTGTTCAAAGAATTCCCTTTGGTGTTCAAATAACTTATATGTCATAAATGCATCTCTTGCTGCATATATATAACCACATTGTATAGGAACATAATCAAATCTCAATCCTTCAAATAAATCATGGAAATGACTTAAAGTATTTATCTTATCTTTATTTTCTAAATGACTACAATACTTGTTGTATTGGTCTTTCAAACTTCTTTGGTTTTTATCATTAGTAATTAAGTAACTTGCCACTAAGGTATCCCAATATGGACAATTCATCTTAAATCCTAAGAATGTTTCTAATACATTCAAATCAAACTTACCATTGTGGTAAATAAATTGAGTGTTAGAATCTATGCACCTTTTCATTTCTTCTTTTACTAGGTCTATGTTTGCCTGACCATCAATTCTAGTTTGATATATACTTGATATATGGTTTAGAGGGATATAGGAAGCTTTTAATCCCTCTGCGTATAAACTTATACCAACTATTTTATCTTGGAAAAAGTTTAAACCTGTGGTTTCTGTATCTATTGCCACTAGTTTTGCATTTCTTAATTTTAAGAAATAATCTTTAACTTCTTCATCCTTTGTTAGAATTATGTAATCATCTTTATACTCACCTAGGTTTTCTTCTACTCTTTCTCGGATAGTATTTATTCTTGTTAAAAGGTTATTAGATTTACCAGTTTTTGGTCTGGTTTTCTTATTTGCCTTTTCCTTTAAAATTCTATCCATCTCCTTAGAGCTTCTAGAATAAGTATCAAATAAAGCCATTAGTATCCGCCTTGATTGCCACTAATAGTTCTTCTGTTTCTTGTTGCAGGTGCTTGTACTGGTGCTTGTACTGGACCACCTTGATTTACATAATTTTCAACTCTTGCTGGTTGTCCCATATTATCATATGGATTATTCATATTACCTCTTGGTCTAATTGCTTGGTTATTATCACCATCATTACCACTAGCAGGTAATTGACCAGTTTGAATAAAGTTTTGTAATTCTTGGAATGTATATTCCTTTACAATACCTTCTGCTCTAACATCAATATCTTGTGGGAATTGATCTAATAACATTCCATCTACTGGTCTAGGTATTAGATTATATTTAGTATTCAAATCCCCCTTTGCACCTTTTCTTACTATTTTAATAGGTACACCTGTAATTGGTGTTCCATCTGCTTCATAATCTGCTAGAATTGGAACTAATGTATTAAGAACAAAGTTTTCACCTCTTTGCCATAATTGCATTTCTCCAGTTTCTTCATTTCTTACTTGTAAATAGTAAGTTTTTTGCATTTTAATTCCTGCCGCACATAACGGACATACACTATCTGGATTACTATTATCAGTTTTCAAACAATCAACTGTAACATATCTATCTGTTTGAATATTCTTAATTGTATGAACTGAATCACATCCACATAATTCATCAACAGTGTTATATGCAAATCTAACTACTGCTGAATCCCCATCATTTTGTAATGATAGGAAACTACTTCTTCCACCACTTGATGGAAATGATGCTGCTTGTTCTGCGTTTAATCTTGCCATTGCGTTTTCCTCCTTCTTTTTTTTGCTTCCCATTATTATTATACGACATTTTTTCATAAAAAAGGAACTATTTTATTAAATAGTTCCGAAATCATAGTTTTTCATAACCTTTTTTCGTATACCTTTTAGCATTTTCTTATATTCTGTTTTCTCCATTTTTAACTTTTCCATTATCTCTGTTTGCTTATAACCAATATTTAATAGGTCCACAAATATAATCTCCTGTTCCCCAAGTTTACACTCCTCATAGAAATCCTCTATGAAAAATATATCATCCACTGTACTTGGGTTTAATGCTATATATTGTTCACCACCATCTGATTCGTATGTTGCATCTAAACTAAGTGCTTGATTATTTAATACTTCATTTCCTCTTGTTCTTGGTCTTTTATAGGCATCATGGTATCTATTAACTAATATTCTACCATAGTATGTAAGAACGTTGGTTCCTTCCTTTAAGCATCGGCAACAATCATATAAGCATACCATTGCCAACTCCTCCATATTTTCTTTACTAATTGTATTTATATACTTCTGACCAATTTTAAATGCGAATGGTTTTACCTCATTCCATAACTCCTCAAAATATTTATCTTCCCCCGTAATTTTATAGCTCATTGCTATTTGACTTAATTCCAAACCCCTGCTTATTTTACTATTCATCATAATTTAAAACCTTCCTTTATAAAATTAAAATAAGTTTAGAATAAAATTACTTTTTCATCGGTGCTTAATTAAAAACTAATTGCTATCCTCCTTTCCTTAGGACCAACTATAGTTCTTCTATCCTGAAATAATTTTATGATATATTTTTGAAAAATACAATCCTTTTTTAGTAATTCTCTCATAAAATTGTCAACCGATTTTAACATTCCCTTATTTTATACGGAATTGCCAAGAAATCTTTTTTCTCTAAATCATTGACATCCTTTCCATCAGGTAACTGATGTGTATAAACTAACTTACCTTTGTCTATAACTTGCTCTAATTTCATAGCCCCGTGCCTACCTGCCATATCACCATCTAAGCATAAATGAATGGTTCTAAAAGGTAACTTATTTATCAGTTCATACTGATAATTACTTCCTGTTCCCATCATTGCTATAGCATTATACCCCCATTTCGCTAGGGTTAACGCGTTAAAAAAGCTTTCCACTATATATATGTCAGGTTTACTATAATCTAACTCATATACCCCGTATAATGGTTTATTTTTACCTTGTGGTAATATAAAGAACTTTCCTTTTACACTTCTTTTGGCTAGAAATAGGCAATTACCTTGTATATCTCTAACTGGAAAGGTAATCATATCATTATATTTATCATAACCAATATCATACCTCTCAATTATCTCATCTGTCAATCCCCTTTGGTACATATATGGATGGTAAAATCTATATTGTTGTAACTGGGCTTCTTTTATTATGTTATAAGTACAACCACTTTGCCTACCACCTCTAGTCAATTGAACATTTATTTGCCTAGTATAACTAACATCAAAATGTTCCAATAACCATTGTCTTCCAGTACTACCACCATCTTCTACCCCTAATAAGTAACTAATAAATCTATCAAAGTGCATATTTTTACCACAGGTAAAACAATGGACTGTTCCTGCTGGTGTATCCGGTGTTTCTACTGAACTTACACCACAACTTGGTTTCCTTTCATTTCCATCTTTATGAAAAGGACAGGTCACCATTATATTGTTACCTGTCTCATTTATATCTTTTAGTATTACCTTACCATCACGTTCCATACGGTATCTTTTTACTTCTTCTAATATAGTTATTACCTCGGCATCTATTACCTTCTTATCAATTCTTATCATAATACCTCCTAGAATGGACTTTCATCATTTACTGGTCTTCTACCAATACTCTTATCCTCTTCACCAGTATCTTGTCCGTGACTTCCGTATCTACTAAAATTGAATTGTCCTTTATCAATATCCCACATATATACAAATTCATCACCAACAGGTCCATATCTATTCTTTATCACAGCCATTTTTAATTCATTACCTGTTCTAGTCATACTAATTACTTTAGTACTATTTTGTGCTATAGCATCTGATTCTGCCATATGTTCCAGCTCAGGGGTATTATTCTTTGATGCCATTCTATTTGCCTGTGATAATGCTATAATTGGGATCTTATATCTCATACTCAAATTAAATAAATCAGCACTTATATTTCCAAGTCTAATTCTCAATTGTTCATTTTTACCACTTCTGAAATCTTCCATCAAACTAAATTGGTCTATTCCAACTATATCCAAGTTATATTTCTTAATCATATAATCAATATCATTTACATTTGCTAAATGACCTAAATCTCTCGGGGTTATTACTACAAAGCAGTTATCATTGTTCTTTAATGCCTTTATGTACTCTTCATATTCCTCTTTTTCATCTTTATTGGCTCTCATTAGGTTTAAATTACTAAAATGTTTATGTAAAGCATCAAATCTATAACCTATTTGTTCGGCACTCATCTCACCACTATATAATCCAACTCTTTTACCTTGTTTCCAAGCATTAGTTAAAAACTCTAATAGTAACCAAGATTTACCTTGATTAGTTCTAGCCATAACTGTTACCAATTCTTCACCACAACACCAACCATCTAACTTTTCGTCCATTTCCTTTAATCCAATATGTATAACATCGTTTGTAGGACTTTCTAACTTTTTATTATAAGCATCCAATCTTTGGTCGGCATTCTTAATAATATCGTTAGAACTCATTGGTTTAACATTTTCTAATTCAAATATTTTATTCTTAAGTAATTGGTACCCCTCTAAGGCATTGTTTTCAATTATTTTAGTACTACTGTTAAATAGTATTGCTAATTGGTTAAACATATAACCTTCTCTTAATCCGGTTATAAGGTATTTCCAATCTTCTTTAGTACTGGTAAATTCAAAATCATTAAACTTTCCTAAGAATGTTTCCTTAGTTGGAACTGTTCTATACTCGTTATAATGACCAAATATAAATCTTGCTTCTTCTGAATATGTTATAAAGTATGTAGAATTTATATTCTCATCCAATAATATATCCAAATTCTTCTCTTCTAATATTTTACTAATTACTTGTGCTTCAATCATTGTACTTTACCTCCCTTACCAATTAGAGGTATTATTTGACTATTACTTTGAATATAGTAGGCAATATCCTCCCCTGTCATATTTACTAATTCTGAGTTAATATTTCTAATAATAAATATGTTACACAACCCATTGTTTATTCTTCTCTTAATATGCTGCTTCATAACATTTCTTTCCCACTCACTCAATCTATTTTCATCAATATTATCAAATATAACTAAATCTGCTTGGTCTATATCTTTAGCAAATTCTTTAGCATCTTTCTCTTTACTATCGAATTCTGCCTTTAATTGTGCGAAGTACTCTGGTACATCTACATATAAGCCTCTGGTTCTTCCACCAGGTTCAGTCCATATACAATGTAAGTAATTTTGTAATATCTTTATACCCCAACTAGTTTTTCCATTTCCTCGTATTCTACTATGTATAGTATAATTCATTCCTCTTTCAACTGTTTCTACTATATTTGTCTTTATTATATTTAATACTTCGTAAGAAGAAACATCTATTTTATCTGGATACAAAACTATTGGTTGGAGAAATGCTCTTGGTATATTAGCATTATGAAACAATGTATCAATTTCATTTAATTTACTACATAGTTTATAACAATCTCCATTAGAGGTCTTGTTTTTACAAATATTTCTATAAGGACATTCATTACCATTTTTGAAACAATACATTCTATTGACCTCCTTCATAATAATTATACGAAATATTTTCCGCTAAGGTTTCTCTAACCCTAGAAATTATTCCTCTTGCCACCCTATTTGTTACATTATACTTCTTAGTTAATGTCTTAAGTGGATAACCATTGACCTCCGAATCTATAAATAATTGTAATTCATCTTTACTTATTATTTTCTTCTCTACTATGTTATCTAACTCTATTCCTAAATCTATTTCTTCCCAATTAACATCATCCTCTATAACATCTTCCAAGAATATTGCCTTATCACCAGCACCATCATGAACTATTGTGTTTAAACTAATAGTTGGTGGTGCATATACCTTACCACCTTTTTCCCCTGTTAGTTTTGGTTTTAAAACATAGTCTCTTTTTATATAATCTTTTAATTTTAGTGTTATACACTTAACTGCGTAAGTACTAAACTTATAACCTTTGCTCTCATCATACTTCTCTGCACATCTTATTAACTCCAATACCCCCTGTTGGAAATAATCTTCGTTCCAAGGAACTTTTAGCAATGATAGTGCGTGCGACACCAATTTAAGATTTTCTTCAACCCTTTTATTTCTTTGTTCGATATCCATTAGTAACCTTTTGTATAATCTCGGTTTAATTCAAAGGTTGGTTCCATCAACCCCTTATCATAGATATCATCGAAATCTGTATATGGCACCCCATCTTTTCCATCTATTGCTTTTTTAACTATTTCCAATGCCCTGTTTTCCATAAACTTTTTACCACTCGCACCACTAAGTTCCACACTGGCATATTCTTGTAACTTCTTTATCATATCTTCCCATTTCTCCGGACTCGGTAATCTTCTTATTCCTAAATGTGCTTTTAAGTAAGTTTTTAATGCCGCATTCAATGTTGGATATATTGCCGCTGGTATTCTTTTTGTAATTTCATCATACAATGGTCCAAGACCACCTTTTCCCTTCTTAGGTTTTTCTTCACCCTCGGCGGCGGGCGTTTTTAGAACTGATGCGGAAGTATCCGCCTTCCCACTAAAAATCTTACTATCTTCAATTCCATTCTTATCTTCTATATTATTATTTTTAATATTATCATCCGTATTATTGACAACCGTTTCCGTGTTGTCTTCTATATAATTCTTATTATCTTTAGATAATATAGAATTATTAGAAGTAGGATTATCTATTAAAGGATTATCTATTTGCTTCTGGTTTTCCGGTATACCCCTATTCTGGTTTTCCGGTATACCCGTATTCCAATCCGCCTTGTTAATAACTACAAATAATTTCCTAAAAGATATCTGTTTTGTTGTAATAATTTTACCATCTTTGTCTTCTTTTTTCTTATAAACTATTTCTCTTTTTAGATACCCATATTCAACCAATTTTGATATTCCTTCACTTACTTGTGTTTGGCTTCTATTAAATAATTTTTGAAAGTAAGCATTGCCAGCCCAGCAATATCCTCTTTGTTTACATAGACCTGTTATACTGGCAAATAGTAATTTTTGAAAATCACTTAATCTTTTATCCACTAATATATCATAAGTAAGCATTAGAAATTGAGAACTTTCATATTCTTGATTTAGTTCTTCTGGCTCGATTATGTATCCATTTTTATCTACATTATTCATCGTTTCTCCTCCTCCTAATTTAATTATACGATACAATCACGAAAAATAGTCCATCAAAGGACTATTTTACTGTAATTACTTGAGATTCAGTAACAGTGTTAAAAGGAATTACATAATCTAAAGGAATAACTTTATTTTGAACAGCTTCATTTAAGTTTGCTTGATTTAGAACTAATTTATTTTCTAAAATATTTGCTTTAATAGTATCATCAAAGTTTTGGTCATTCTTGAATGTTTCAATGAATGCTTCCTCATTAAATACTTCTTTAGTTCTAACTTGAATTTTCATAGTATGGTTTTCCGATTTAATTTCTGATCTACCATCTGCTAAAATTCTTTTCTTTAAAGCATCTTCTTGTTCTTTTAAAGCCTTTTGATTATCCCTAACTTCTTTTAATCTGTCAACAACCTCTTCCATAGTAAGGTTATCGAACATATATTTCTCCTCCTTCATAAATAATTATACGTCATAAATGTCTTAATTGGTCAATATTTAGAGAAAAAAAATAAGAAACCGATTTATTTACGTTTTTAAGGTAGTTTCTTATAATCCGTATAAATTATCCAGTTTCTTATTTAAACCGTACCTCTGCTGACTTCTGCTGCTAATCTCGAGGGTATTTTTCTCTTATCTTCTTCCCCCAACAATGTTTGTAATTATATTCTGCCATTTCTCCACGTTTTTTATTTCTAAACATTTCAGCAATTTTATCTGCATCCTGTTTGTTATAAACATATTTACTAGATTGGTAAGGAATTGGTTGTGGTATTTCTATACCTGTCTCTGCACAATATTTAACATAACTAACAATAGATCCTCTTTTGACACCACATTGTTCTGCAATGTAATTAACATCGTATTTCATCTATTTCTACCTCCCTAATTATATTATATGTTTTTACCATAAAGTTCTAGTATCTTCATCCTCATATTCACCACTAACAAATACACAATCTATAAATGGACTAACATTTTCTATCTTTTCCATATCAATAAGTGCTTTACTCATATGACCTTTACTAAGAACTCTTCTCCATACTCTTTCATCGTATGTATCTTTTGCTATTAGTCTAATACAAGTAACTGTCTTTTTAGTTCCAATTCTATGGGCTCTATCTTCGGCTTGTTCCATTGTTGCTGTATCCCACGGTAAATCTAGGAATACTACTATACTAGCAGTATTTAAAGTTATACCTGTACCAGCGGCTTGAATAACACCGAATAATACTTTAAAATTATTACCTTCTTGGAATCCATTTACTTGGTCCTGTAATTCTACTTGGTTCATTTGACCCCATATATGGTATGGATTATATTCTTTAAATTCCTCCATTGCCATTTCTGCTAATTTTCTAAACATAGTAAATACTATAACTTTTTCCCCATTGTCCTGTGCTTCTTCTAAGATATCTTTTAATCTTTCAAACTTAGAACTAGCAATTACCTTATCACTAACTAATCCGGTATGTGTACTTACTTGTCTTAATCTAGTTAGTTTTGCTAACACTGATGCTGGGGATTTAATTAAATTAGCATCTGTTCTTATTTCCTGTCTTATATCTTGCTCTATGGCATTATATAGTTTTCTTTCCTCACTACTTAGTTCTATATACTCTATCTTCTCTAGTTTTGGTGGTAAATCCAATAAATCTTTAGTTCTTCTTAACATATTCATATCCATAAGTACTTGTAATTGGTCTAAATGCTGATAACCTACTATATTATTAAAGTAATCTCTACTACTATAGTATCTATCAAATTCCCATTGACTTTTATTTACTGCACCAATGAATTTCAATGGTGTGTATAAATCTAATGGTTTGCTAACTAATAAAGTACCACTTAATCCAACCCTATTGGCACCTTTTAATTGTAATAATCCTCTACCTTGTGCCGATGTGCTATTTTTACATTTATGAATTTCATCTACCACTATCATTCCGATATCACCATTCATAAGATATAGATTCAACCTATCAACAAATTCCGATTTATATCGGTTAATTCTACTATCTTTCTTAACCCTTAAACTCTCAATATTAGTTATCCAAAAGAATTCTTCTGGTCCGTATTTTAAATGATCTATTCTATCCTGCATTGATGGTTCCTTACCTTTTTTCTTAACACCTAATACACAGGCACTTTCATTACTATGAACTTTTATTTCATTTAACCAGTTATATTTTAAGTTATTAACACAACATATAATTAGGCAATGTTTTATACCTTGATGTCTCTTTTTCCATACTGCAAGATCTATCATTTGTTTAGTTTTACCTAATCCTTGCTGATCCCCTAATAACCAACTCGGATGTTCTATACCATAGATTACCCCTTCTAATTGATGTTTGAATGGTTTGGTTTTAAATTCATTTTCATCTATCTGAATTTTATTTTCATCATCATCGATTATTTGGTTTAATTCTTTAACTTCCCCAATCTTATTTAGTAATGGAACCATTTGAACTGGTATTTCCCATTCTTTTTGTTGTGGTATCCAATATCTAAGTGGTAATGCTTTTATTCCATCAACATAGGCTTGTGACCATTTGAATGATACATATGCTGAAAATTCCTCTTTAACCAAATTCTTTGGTCTATCATATCTGACATATAACATTCGAATCATCCTCCTACTTTATATTATACGAAACAAAATCGCCTTTTTCTATTAACCTGTTAAGGATTTTATTATATCCTTCGGTATCTTTATTAAATTGTATTAACTGCCCCTCATATGGTGACCTGCCATAATAAAATATAGTACTGAAGTCAGGTGATATATACCCACCTTCAAGGAGGGAATTTACCCACCCCTCCTCATCAAGTGTATTTGTATATTCCATAGCCATTTTATTTCTATTAAAGTAACTAAAATCTTTACTATCAACTATTGTCTTTAGTATTATCATCTATATACCTTCTTTCCCAGAAATAATACTTCTATCAAAATGCTCATTCAACATAACCATTGACATAAATGATGCACTTACAAAATCATCAGTTACTTTATTATAAAACTTACAAGCATATCTTTCCCCACTTGGACTAAGTAATACAAATCTATCAGTACTATCATCTTTCTGATATATACTTGTCCAACCATCTATTACTGATTTATCAATTACTTCTTCTACCGGTTCTATAATTGCTTTAGTTTCCTGTGTTGGTGTTGTGTCAAATAATTTCCTTTGAATAAATCTTGGTTCAATTTTTTCCTTCTTCATTTTGGTCCTCCTTATAATAGTTTACCCCATCTTCGTAATATGGAAATACGTAATCATCCTTACCAGGTTTCCATCCACTTTCTTTTTGCCATAACTCATATATACATTGGCGACAGTATTGTAAACCGTCTCTCCAATGTATCATTCCGAAATATTCTTTATGTCCACAACCTCTGTAACCTTTAACTACATCTTTCATCATATCTTTTTGATTCTTTTTAACTACTTCCATCATTTTGCTAATACCTCCAATCTTTTTGGTATTACAACCTCACTATTACATTGATCACAACAGGTACCTTTATCTTTTACTGGATGTGGATTATTTCCAAATCCTATAAATTCCTTACCACATATACAACAAGTTTTTCTTACTACCTCCGTACCAACTACTTTATAATCTGTATACTGAATTGCCTTTACTTCTTCTACATTACCATCTAATAATCTAGCCATATAGAATTGATCTTCGTAAAAGTAAACCTTTATCATCTCGAATCCTCTTTCTGATTCATAATCTATTCTGTTTACTATCTTTGCATACCTTTGTAGATTTTTGTAAATAACTTCCTTATCCATTATTCTTCACCTTCCTTTATCCAATAATTTCCAACTGATTTAGAACCACAATTCCAAGTATCTCTTAAAGTACCTTTATCTAAAAAGGTAAGATGGTGTGCTACACTAACAACCATTTTCTTATTCGGATATTCTTTTGCTAAATCTTCAACTGTGTATCTATTTTTCTTTCCGAAGGCATCATACCACACTGGCATCTTTTGTTTTACCCATCCATTATCTTTTAGGAATGCCTCGTAGGTTGCTTTATCATTTGGCATCCTACATTTCTTTGCACCTATATCACATAGTGCTAAGTAGGTACTTTCCCAACTTCTATTGTTGGCACCTGCTAATGCCCTTACCACACAATCCCCAGTTTTCCAACCCTTAGGGTTTAGATTCTCTTTAACAAATTCCATCTTCTTCACCTCTTAGCTTTCCTTTTAGTTTTTCCATTTCACTTTCGCAGTCGGCGGATTTGGTAAGTTTACCTTCCGCCTTGTATTTTTCTGCTAACCATTTTAGATCTTGGATATCCTCCCTTAATATTCTTTTTTCATCTTTACTTAATTTTTTCTTTTCCATATTGTAAAACCTTCCTTTCATTTATTTATCTTGTTTTAGTATTTGCATTAGTTCATATACTTCAACTTGTAATTGGCAAATCTCATTTCTTATAGAAATTCTTTTACTTGCTGTTTTAATTAAATATTCTTCTATTTCGAATTCATCCATTGTTAGACTTTTTAATGCTTTCTTACTTTCATCTAACTTCATATTTAGAAGTTTTATCTTTTCCTCCTTTGCCATAATTCTTCTTTCAATTTCTTCTTTCATTTTAACTATCTCCTTCCTTACATTTATTATTATAGCATCTTTTTATGAGAAAAACAAGTCATAAATGGTAATTTCCGAAAAAACTTTCGGATATTATCTGAGATTTTATATATTATACGATAAAAAAAAAGCACCTTTGGTAAGGCACTTTTATAATTTCTCTTCTTATTTTACTCTTATTTTAGTTCCAGCATATATCAAATTAGCATTCTTAATGTTATTCCATTTTACTAATTGACCTATAGTAGTACCAAACTTTAACGCTATACCATATAAAGTATCCCCACGTTGGATTGTATAGTATTGTGCTTGTGATTGAGGTTTTCCAACCCCTCTATCTACTAAAGCTTGTACTGCGGCATATCTAGATCCTAATTTATTTTTTCTTTCTTCCCCATTTCCAAATTCCCCTAGCCATACTCTTCTGGCAAGTTCTTCATCACTTACTCCTTCATATGGAATACTTGGTTTTGGTGCTGGTGTAGGTTCTGGATTAGATTGTTTTGGATAACCATTTAATCCTGCATTTTTGATTATTGTTGGATAATCCTTCACTGCATAGTTTTGATCTGTAGTAACTCCGGCTACTTTATTACCTCTAATGTAATTAGTTTCACCACCAAATTGCCATAGACCATAGTTAAGACCACTTGGTGCCCCTTTAGACCAGCAAGCAATCCACCAATCATATTTTTTATTTAATTCAGCACCACTAATTATGTTTCTATACCAATTAAGGTTACAGTAAACACCAAAGTAATATCCTGCTGATTCTATTATTTCACCGAATGCTCTAACCATAGCATTTCTAGTTTCTTTAGTAGTATTTCTAGAAATACTTCCATCCTCAATATCTAGATATACTGGATAATCAAATTGTTTACCAGCAATTGCTTTTAGGAATGCCCTTGCTTCCTTCTTAGCACCTTCAACTGTTGTGGCATACATATACCAATAAGCACCTACACCCCAACCTAATCTCTTAGCATTGGCATAGTGTGTTTCAAATTGATTATCTTTGGTTTGTGCAAAACCTGCTCTTAATATGGCAAACTTTACACCTTCGGAATTGGCTTTATCATAAGGATAACCTCTTTGCCAAGTACTGATATCAATACCAAATACTTTCATATTTATTCCTCCTCTTCTAATTCAACTAATTCTTCATCCTCAGATGGTATACCGAAATCTTCTTCTCTTTCTTCCGGACCTATTTCATCTTCGGCTTGTTCTTTTAGTTCAACTTCTTCAATGTTTTCTAAGTTATTTTCCATTGTTAGTTCCTCCTTTTAATTTTGTAAACAAATCATTAACAAAGTTAGCACCACGGCTTACTATAATACCGGTTAGAATACTTCCAATAACTGGTATTGAAATAGATAAACCTACAACTGGGAATATATCAACCTTTGTTAGAACACATATTAGAATAGAAACTAATAATGAACCTAACATTGAGATTGAGAATTTCTTGTTCGGAAATACCATCTTAATATTTTCCCATATTGCCTCTACTAGAATTGCTACAATTACTAATGCTGCATATTCCATACTTTCACCTCCTCTTACTTTTTAATCATCTGTTCTAGATTATCTTCAATGAAGAATTTCAATCTTAAGATTTCATTCTTCTCTTTATTATTATATGTTTTATGAGAATTATTAACATATTGGATTGCTAGAAAGCCAATAGGTTCCCCTTGCTTATTTTCTAAAATTATATCGTAAAATCCATTAACCCCTTGTTCTCTTTTAATATTGTAGGCTCCTGGCATAGATTCTTCAATACTTTTTAGGCAAGGAACATCTAATTCACCTTCATCTAATAATTTCTTTGTAAATCTTGGTATGGCACTTAATGGTACTGCCTGTAAATACATTTGGTATCCTTTTACTCCTGTCCTAACTACCTCATAGGTACAAGTAGTTTTTAATGCACTTCTTCCATTAGCATAGTGGTCACCGTTATGGAAATCATATATCTGAACTCTATCAGCATCTAATATTTCTTTAACTTCTTCCATACGCTGAATGATTATTGTATCAATACCACATTGTTTTTTGAGCTTTTTAGGAATAGTATCTTCTATTTGTTTTTTGGTTTTCATTGCTGTCACTACTAAAGTCCCAGCTGCAGAAATAACTGCTGTTATTCCTACTAATATGGCGGTTAACCATTCCATATAATACCTCCTTATTCTTATTCTATTGTATTACTTTTAATTTTTCTTTTTTTATTTCTTTAAAGCCCCCACCATTAACACTAATGTAGGCTTTATATTTAATAAATGAACCACCATTCTGTGATATATAAATGAATTTATCACTTACTATTGTTATAGTTCCACTGGTAACATAGTTACTATAATATTTATTATTTTGACCTATTGTATATGCCCTAACTTTAAATGATATAGTATCATTTGGTTGTATAGTATCTTCTGTAGTTTCTTTTTCCGCTGAGGTTCCGGTTACATCATATTCACTTCCAAAGTTTTCTCCGTTTTTTAACCATTGAATACTATAACCACTAATACCATTGGTACCTGTACTAGTAGGTGCTTTCCAACTAGCTTTATATATTCCTGTCGGAATTGGTTCTGACATATCATAACTAATAGTTTGATTCTGTGGTACTGTTGGTGCCACGAATGATGTTGTAGTAACTGAACTTGTTTTATAATTGCTGTAGTAATTATTTCCTTGACCTGTAGTATATGATCTTACTCTAAATGCTAACCTACTTCCATTAACAAATCCATTTGCCCCTAAGTTTAAACTTAAACTTGTGCTTGTGGTAGTTTTTTCTGTAGACCAAGTACTTCCACCATCTTTACTCCATTGGTAAGCATATCCTTTAACACCATTACTACCACCACTTGCTGCCGACCAACTAATAGATGCTGTTTTATCCGGTGCTATTGAATTAGGTATTGTAACTGTAGATGGTGTAGATGGTGCTACGAATGATGTTGTGGTATTTCCACTATAAGTCCAACCACTGTAATATCTACTTCCATTTACGGTACTATATGACCTTACTGTTGCTATTAATACACTTCCATTAACAAATCCGGCACTATTTAGATTTAGATTGTAACTAGTTCCACTAACATCTACATATGTCCAATTACTTCCACCATCTTTAGTATATGATAATTGGTATCCACTAACTCCGTTAGTACCACCACTTGCACTACCCCAACTAATATTAGCAGTTTGATCTGGTGCTATTGAACTTGGGATACTGACATATCCGGGAGCCCCTGGTGCCGATGGTGTACTTACAGCTAAAGAGCCATTATATGTTCCCCAGTTGGTAAAATTACTTAGATTTGGATTCCAACCAGTATTGAATCCTGTATCTGCAAATTGAACTCGGACTGAAATAGAACCACTATTAACTGGTATCCATATTTCATCTGTAGTTGCTGAATATGGATCAGTTCCAAGATTTCCGGAAGTTTGACCTTTTAATGTTTGATTTGACCATATTTCTTCACCGTTAACCCATAATTTACAAGCCCATCTATTATTTCTCCAACCGTTTCTACCAAGCCAAGCAGAAACTGTAACTTTATAAACCATATAATTACCGGAACGCCAATAATCATATGTCACATTACCATATACGGCGGGATTGCCACTATCTAAGGTTTGTGTAGATATAGCTGTTGCCATTTAAAATCAACTCCTTCCTAACTTGCTGTATTTATCCAAATTATTGTTTTACCTGTTTGTGCTGTTGGTTGTGTACCACCAACTTTAATTATTACATTACCATCTGAAATAACCCCGAATGCTTCTACTGCATTCTTAACTCTCTGTGGTGTCATATACTTATTTGCTGCTGTTCCTGCTTTTGCTTCCGCCTCAGTTGCTATTCCATAATTTTCAACACTTCCTAATTCAACTTGTGATTTAGTTACACCGTGTGGATTTTTCTTATCATTTTTATGTGTCGTTAAAGCATCATTTACCGATTTAACATCTGTGTTTATTTTATTAGTTAATGTAGTATTTAATGTCTCTATTGCTTTATCCATATCATCTTGTGTGGCATATACTAATGATTTATCAATTTCAATAGTAACGTTATCAACATTTCCTACTACTACGTTTAGGTCTATTAACTGTTCTGTAACAGCTCCACCGGCAGGTATATAACTTGCCTGACTACCAGCATTATCATAACTAAATAAATATTCAATGTTATCCCCATCTAAATCTTTGGCAAATAAACCAACTTCTTTCCAATAGAATGCTTCCTTAACATTTGTTCCATATAAATTGGCACCTATTAACATAGTTTTAAAATCTATAATAGAATTACGTGCTATTGGTAATGTTTGTTTAGTACTAACTAAATCGGTCATTGTACTAATATCTGCTGGGGCATCACCATTACCCATTTTAATATGAGTAAATTGAATGTTATGACCATTTAATAAGTTGGTTAGTAATTCCATACCCTTATTTGTTAAAACTAATCCATTAAACATATCTTACACCTCCTTTTAACTTGTATAAGAACTTCCTATGGTATACTTAGTACCATACATCATAGCAATACCAACTTTAATATTACCACCGGCAATACTAGGTCCTCCAATTTCTAAAACCATATTTGAAGGTATTGCATTCCTTAATTGCTTTTCTACTTCCAACATTAGTTTTGTATCTAACCCTGAAAGAACAATAGTAATAGTATAATCTCTATTGTTAATATTTAATGTCCAACCACTTGCTGAACCAACTATTTCAGTTAATTTTTGTTTTAACCATCTAACTGTATATGGTAATTTACTAGTTAAGATATTAGAAACTCTAAATCTTCTAACTTCTAATGAATCATTATCACTAGGAATAATTCCTAAAGTTTTTTCCCATTGGTTAATACCATATTCTGTGGCAGTCTGAACAATAACTTCTTTTTCAATATTTTTAATTAGTTCATCTATATTATTTAATTCTATATCTAAATCTGAATTTATTTGCTGAAATTCAACTATTGGTTGTAGTACTTTTGGTAAGTAATTATTTATCTTAGACATTTACTACAACACCACCATTTCTTACTGGTATTTGGTTTGCTTCAAGTGATATATTACTAGTATTATTATTTAACTTAACATTAGTAACATCTAATACACCACTAACACCAAGTAATCTAGTTTCAATCTGACTAATTCTAACAATAAGATTATCTTCTTTATCCCAAGTTCTAGATAAAGCAGTAAAGTAATTATCAACAACTTGGTTTACACTTTCTTGAATATCACTTGGTGATAATCCTGTTTGTAATGTAAATGTTGCTGATATTGTAATATTTAATGCCTCTGCACCAACAACTGTAACTATATGACCGATTGGTGCTATACCCATTCCGGTTTGATCTTGTGTTGGATCTACTGCTTGTTGTACTGAACTAACTAATGATTCAGTTGGAACACCACCTTGTGAATTAGTAATAATAAGTTTTACGGTTCCTCCACCATTCCATATAGGAATAACTTTACAACCTCCAACTCCTTCCAATGCTTTTACTTTATTTTGATAGTCGGAAACATTACCACCAAATTGAGGTGCTGTAACTACTTCCATATATCTTTCCCTTAAAGCATCATCTGTTTCAACATCATCACCTAGATCTATAATATCAGTTAATTCTGCTTTTGTTAGACCAGTAATATAACTAATTGGTGTAAGTGAACCATAATATGAATTACCAACACTTCCGGCTTGTTCACATCTAAGTTTAGAATTATTAGAATTAGGAATATTTTCTGTAACTATATAACTATTAGTTCCGTCTGAAAATCTGCTACCAACTGGTACAACCATATTAAATTCACCTTTACGTAAGGCTTTTGTTGCTTCTTTTCTACTAATACCATTCTGTTTAACTAAAGCATCTAATGAATCCCCAACTGCTGTATCTATAAATACTAATTCATATGTACTTGCTAATTGGATATACATTTGTGCTAATTCAACACAGCAAGGTGCTAAAGCATCATATATAATTGAACCTTGTCTTTTATCAAAACTATTTGGAATTCTATCTAAACATCTTTGTAAAATCTCTTCATAAGTAGGTATCTCATTCATTAAATATTCACCTCCCATTCCATTTGTATGTCACCAATGATTGTTTGAACTAAGAATTGAACTAGTACTGAATCATCTTTAAAATTGAAAGAAAAACTGGTAACCTCACTGATTCTATCATCTTCTAATAATGCTTCTCTAATCATTCTTCTTAATTCACTAGTAACATAATTCCTATTCTTACCAATTAAATCATCTAATTCTGCACCGTAATACCAATTATAAATCACTGATTCATAACGTTCGGTTTGTAATATTAGATATATGGCTTGAACGATGGCATCCTTATTGTCTATGTAACCGGAAATACGATTTGTATTTCTATTTATATTATATGTATAACTAGGCATCGTTTCATCTACCTGATTTATAGCATTTAATTCTGGTAACATATTCATCTACCTCCTTTGTTAATATTTTATGTTAAGCAGTTCTATACCACATATATACTTCAAAATATGGCGGCATATATGTATGTGAGTGTCCTTGTCCACCGCCAGTTGTACTAACATTATAATCATTATAATCTGTATCTCCTAGATTCCATCCTAAAGTACTACGTGCCTGACGATTATAACCATAATGACCATAATAACTATGGGTATGTGGTGGTATTTCGTCAATCGTCAGCACGTGATCGTCGGTAGTTTTACTACCACCTGTTGTCATTGGTGTATTTACTGTAGCCCATAAAAATCTACCTTCTATTTTAGTCCAAGTTCCACCAAACAGTGTTGCTGGGCTTGTGGAATTAGTGCTCATATAAACACTACCTATCGGGTATAGAATATCTGCTAATATTTTTCCTTTATGTACTATTCCTCTAGTATCTAAATATAAATCATTTCTTAATTTAACTGCTTTACTCATAATATTACGAGTATTCTTATTAAGCTATTCTTATCCAAACATAACAAGTAATATATGGTTGTAAGTTATTATGTGATTCAGAACCACCAACATAAGTCATTCTAAAATCAGCGTCTGCGTATGCTATTACGGAGTTAGTTACCCCCATATAAGATTCCGATTCATAATAACCACTTCTTCCGAATTGTCCATTCAACGACCTATTTCCTGTAATATCTTCGTATTGATGGTTATGACTTGGCATTTCGTTTACTGTTAGTTTATGTGTCTTTTCCCCACCAGTTTTCTTTACTGTATTGAAATCTGTGTCTGAAGTATTAACGCATACTAAACATCTTCCTGGACCAAACAGTTCCCATTTTCCACTAAGAAAGTTTGATGGATTTGTTGCTATAGTAGTAAGAAATAAATCTCCTACCCTATAATATGGTACCGTTACAACCTTATTATTATTGTTATCTTTTAAATAAACTGCCTTCATTCTATTCTAATAGATTATTTTATTCTTTTCCATACCCATACCCCTATGTGCGGAATATCATGTGTATGATTTGGATATGTATGATTATGACCTTGATTACCACCAGTCATTTGCATTCCAACACTATTACCCCAACCACGTTCATCAGCATAATATGTAGTACTATAATTTACTACAACTTTCTCACCTTGTGGAGTATAGTCCATGTCGGAATTGTAATTATAACCATTGGAATTCTTATTTAATGCTAAAATCCAATGTCCGTGCTTTGGTATTTGGTTAACATTTAATGCAGTGCTACCGGTATTTCCGCCACCATCATTAAATGTTTTGGTGCTTCCATCGGTCATCAAATTATTGTCCACTGAGGTATTACACCCCCATAAGAACCCACCACTTATCTTTTCCCAAGTACCACCGAAGTATTTACTTGGGTTATCATTAGATACGGTTAAGAATATTGAACCAATAGGCATCCACGGTGCTGCAAAGATTTTATTTCCATTTTTATCTTTTAACTGAACCGCCTTAGCCATTGGTATCACCTAATCTATTTATACCTCCTTCCGGAGATATTAGAGAAGGAATTGAGCTTAATAAATAACTCTTTCCCCCCCATGTACTAATTTAATGTTCATCTGAACATTCCTCCTTTCATATATATACTAAAATTCTTCAATAACATCAAATTGAAGAAAATTGGTATCAACATAATCTTTTGTTGCTAATGATTTTGTTCCATCAGCAATAGCATCATCTACATATTTTTTAGTCGCTGGTTGGTAATCTTTAGTTGGTATATATGCTTTGGTATACGAATCATATGTACTAATATAATCAGCAGAAAATCCCGCGTTATCCTTATCCCCTCCGTACAATTTATATCTTTGACAAACAGCGGTTATCTTATAATTTTTATCACAATAAATCATTATACCATTCTTTCGAAAGGCAGCACTACTGTACCCACTACCTTTACTAATTTTTTGATTAACTATTATTGAGCCAACAAATTGAAACGCATGTGGTATAGACCCATATGGTCCTACTTTTTTAAAAGTGAATAGGGATTCGGTTTTACCATAATTCATGCTGACATCGAAGGTAGAATCGCTATCCTCTAAGTACTGAATTCCATCTGCCCTTAAAATATAGTTATTTATACTATCATTATCTTGGAGATATTCATTAATCATTTGCTGTAGTAGACTTACTTGCCAGCTTGGTAATTCTGATATTGAATAATCAGATTCCATATTATCTGTAAATGTTATTGGAATAATTGGTTTATATAATAAATCCTTATAATTACCTGTTTTAGCAATCTTGTTTAAAGATATTTCACCATTTATTTCTTCTTTTGAAGGGTTTAGAGATTCATCTGATGTTGTAACTAAAGACGGTTTATTATAAACCTGTTTACTATAATCAACATTTATGGTGCTAGAACTAACTGATTTACCTAATATGTAAAATCTTTGTCCATTGTTGTACCTAACCATTTGCACTTTTTCTCCCACAACAAGTGGTAGGGCAGAGTTAGGAGAATAGTCATTTAATCCTAGACTCATAGGTTCAATGAAACTCTGCCCTATTAAGATTCTACTATTTATTCTTATTTGTAATGGTTTAACAGACTCAACTGTTCCCACTATGATGTTTGTAAAACTAATTGAATTTAATTTTCTATTGATTGCTTCATTTACTATACCAATCATATTCATTCAAACATCACCTCCAAATCCATAGTATGATTTCCATTCTCATAGTTATCATCTATCTTGGTTATTAAAGCCGCTTGTGTAAATACTACCCCCGGTATATCTGTTATTTGTAAATATATTCCACTACCCGGTTCTAAATCTATTACACCTTCGCATTTTAATGATAGGGTTCTATTAACTCTATTATATAACTTTAAATATTGCTGTGCCTTTTCTCTTGCTTGTGCATCAGTAATATTTTCATCCACTGATTGATAGAATTGTAGTTTACCCCAACGTTTAATATTATTACTATCATATATAACGTAAGTTTCTCTCTTACCACTATCTTTATTATCTTTATATAGTTTTACACTGTTATATACGTTAGAATCAATTGATTCTTTATAACTATAATCTTTTAATAAACTTACATCACCAACAACTAAATTGGTAACTAATTTACTTACATCTCTACAACAAAGATATCCAAACTCATCCCTTATAATGAATTGTCTTCTTGTACCTTGTAATGTAAAATCTATTGCCCTCTGAATTATATCTCCAAGAGCTTTATTATCCTCTACTCTTTCTGGTAATATGTATCCTACACCTTCTATTGTTCCTAATCTTAAACCAAAGTCATTTCCGATTAGTTTAATAATTCTTTCCATAGTGGTTCCAGTTAACACATATGTTTCATTATTCTTTAAATAACGTAATTGGTCATATGCTGTAACATTAACTTCATTACCCTTTGGTTCTGTACTAAATACATATCCAAAGAATTTTCCTTTTTTCTTACCTTGTTCCGTTACTGTTAAACTAACTGTACTACCCATTGGAATTCTTATTTTCTGTTTATTAGTATCAATAGAAAAAGAACACTTACCAGCAGAGCTATCTATGGGTTTACTTGTACTTATTGATTTACTTATATTTGATAAATCGTATATAGTTCCATCTTCAGAACTTTGTACTATTAACTCAAGACTGTCATACTTCATAAGTGTTCCTCCTAACTAGGTATCGATAGAATCTGACCTGGTCTAATTAGATTTGGATTGCCTCCTATGATACTCTTATTATTATTATATGTGTAGATTTCTCTCCATCTACTACCATCACCTAGCAACTTCTGTGCTATTTTCCATAGAGAATCCCCACTTACAACTGTATAAGTTTTAGGTGTAGGTTTCTCAACTGACCTATTACTATTTGTATTAGTAACTGATGCAGATGCTACTTTTTGAATTGTACTATCAACTGTAGTATAACCATTACGACTGGCTTTTAATACTCTAATATTATGTTCTTTATATTCTTTTAATTCTAAAGAATAATCTACATCATCTGTACCATATTGGTAGGTATACTCAAAGTTTTCTATACTAACCAACATATTTATATCTATATCTGTTATAATCAATCTAAATGGTTCTCTTGCTGTTTTAATATCTTCAAAGAACTTAATATAGAAATCAGGTCCTTCGAAATCACCACCTGTATTGATATATAATTCATTGTTATAACGTTTAGGGAAAAAGGAACTAACAGTTAGTCCCTTTAATTCTGGAAACCCTAAATCATTTATTTGACCTTGTCCAACAGTATCAGAAGTACTATTACTAACGGCTCCACTAATAGTTATATCTTCTGGATTTACTGGTAATTGAACCAATCTATCTTTATACTTAGCAAATAAGCTTATCATATTAGCCCTCCTCTACTACATATAACTCTGCCAACTCTTCATTCATCATCTTAGTTATAGCATCTTTAACTTGGTTAACATCTGCTGTTTCCTTAATGTCTCCGAATTCAATGTTAACATTTGGTGTTATATGTTTATAATTTAGCATGTATTCTCTTGTTGCTATATCTTTAAGCATTTTCAAATCTTCATCTGAAATATCTACTTCTTTATCACTATTTTTCTTAACATCAACTGGTACATTTCCGTTTGGATCTATCATTGAAGCCATATCAAATCCGTTTCCATAATCTTGACCTTGTCCTAAACTTCCTAAAGTATCCCCTAGTAATTTACTTGGATCAAAACTTCCAATGGCATTATCAATCTTCTCTGCAATTCCATCTCCCCACGCTGCACCTTGTTTGAAGGCATCACTAGCCCAACCATCTTGGAATGTATCGAATGTATTCATACCTTTATTGAATTCATCCATTAAACTCTTATATTCTTCTTTACTATCTTCGGCTTCTTTTGCTTTATTAGCATAATCTTTAGCCTTGGAAGTAATTCCGCTATAATCTATATCCACGAATGGTAACTTATTTAATGCTTTACATATACCCTCAACCACAGTTAATGCTGTACTTAACATTCCATAGAACCAAGATTTAATATTAAGAATGGTATTCTTAAATGCTGTTCCAATATTGCTAGCACAAGCTTTCAATACGTTCCATATTCCAAGACCAATATTTGCTACTACCAATCCTAAGTTTTTAAAGAATTGAATTACTACATTAACACCACCGGCTATCATTCCTAATCCACTGTTGGCTACCTTTGTAGTTTTACCTATCCATTGTAATACTAGATAGATTACTGCAATCAATGCTATTATCAATACTATTATCCAAACTATTGGACAAGCATACATGGCACTATTTAAAGCCCATTGTGCTATATTCCAAATAGCCATTACCCCAGCAACTACTGCAATCATTACTGCTAATGTTGTTAGAATACTATTTGTTTGTTGGAATACGTAATAGCCAAGTGCCAATGCCCCAATAACCAATATCATTTGTGAATGTGCTAATAACCAAGCACCGGCTTGTTTCAATAATGCTACTGTTAGTAATGCTACATCTTTAACCATTGTAACACCCATATAAACACCTATACCAAATAGCAATGCCTTAATCAATGGTAAATGGTTTTGGCACCAATCATAGATACTAGTACCTACTCCTAATAACCAAGCAATTCCATCTCCTATCAATCCAATTCCGTTTATGATTACATTAACCATAGATTGGAACTGCGGACTATTTAATAGATTACTAATCTTATCTGCCACTGGTTGTAATGTTTTTTGTGCATTATTTTGAATACTGGTCATTGCATCTGCGAATGTTTTTGGCATTTGTTCATATTTTTGATTGATTTCATCTGCTGAACTAAATAAAGCATTCTTAATTATATCTGAAGTAATAACACCTTCACTAGATAGTTCTTTCAACTCACCTTTTGATTTACCCATATACTTAGCAATAGCATCTGCTAACATTGGTGCGTTTTCCATAATACTACGGAATTCATCACCTTGTAGTTTTCCTGCTGCCATCGCTTGCGTTAACTGATATGTTGCTGTACTAATCTCTTGATTAGATGCCCCGGATACTTTAAATGATTTATTCATCATTTCACTAAATGCTATCATTTCATCATTTGATTTAAAAGCATCACCTGCTAATAATCCTAACTTAGCAACTGATTTAGTCATATCATCATAAGAACCTCTTGACCTTTGTGATGCCGCAAATATCTTATCCTGTAATTCTTCAGTGGTTTGTAAACCATCATTCATAAGATTTAATCTTGCTTTATTAAGTGCTAAATTATCTGAATAATCTAATCCTGCCTTTACCGCAGCTCCTACTTTTTGTGCTAATTCCAATCCTTGATTGAATACTGTTATTCTAGCACCCCATTTACCAAGACCACTTTCAACCCCACTACTGTTGGATTTTATCTTATTGGTATTCTTAGCAACGGTATCAACTGCTTTTGCTTGATTTAAAATCTTATTAGTTAATTGATCTGAAGTTTTAATTAACCTCTTCTTGGCATCTTCAATCTTTTCAACTTTCTTACGATTTCTATCAATTGCTTTTTCATTAGCATTCTCAGCACTTAGTTGTTTCTTAATAGCATCTCTAACTTTATTTTGTTTAGCCTGCATTTGTTCAATTTTAGCATTGACTGTGTCTTGCATTGTGGTTAAGGAACGGTATTGATTAACTGCATTGTACAAGTTTGAATTTAAACCACCAGTTCCAAACTTTGGAGTTTTGGCATTTAATGTATCCGCTTGTTTAATAACTTGGTCTAAACTTTTAGATACACTATTCAATGTACTTGTAGCATTATCTTGCATCTTGAAGGTACTACTAATTGTTGCCATATCATTACCTCCTTATCTTGTACGCACTATTTTTTCTTTCTACTTGCCTTCTTCACCGCATTGGATTCCTTCTTCTTTTCTTTTTGATATTCATCTATAAAGGCAATAATTAAGGCCTTCTCTTTTACCGGTAAATTGGCAAATTCGGAAGGCCTCATATGTATCTTATGGAAAGCGAAGTATGCGTACATCGTTTCGCCATCACCTTCCTCAATTAGTTTTTTGCTGCTTCTATTTCTTCATTGATATCTGTATCAAATCCAGAAACCTTAGTAACTTGGTTTCCTAATTCAACTATTTCCCCTGCTAGCAATGTTTTACTAACTGCTTGCTCTGGTGTTTGTACTCCTAATTGTTTTAAGAAATCTGCATCTTTGAAATCTGGATCAATACAATGATTTATAATACATAGTAAATTGAATTTACCACTATCAAAGATTGTTTCTTTCTTTCTTCCATTAACATTTATAGTAGTACATTGTTTTTGATATTTACCAAATTCATCTCCTGTCATTGGTCTAATCTTAAACTTTAGTAAGTTTCCTTCTTTATCCTTAAATCTTGGACTAATTGGAACCTCCACTTCTTTTCCTACTATATCTGAATTTTCAACTAAGAACTCTTTTAATGCTGACATATAATATTCTCCCTCCTTATTTGCCATTTATTTCGGCATATTTAGTAAGAAAGGTCTTAACCGATAATTTATATTGATTAGGACCTAAACTTACCAATCTACCTCGGTTCTGCTACTTGTTTTGACTAATCTGAATAAACTGGATTACCAAAACTATCTAATATATCGAAATCACTGAATGTGAAATCCATATCTTCATCTAATGCATCTGATTCAACATCGAACTTAACTAGATTTACACTATCAATAACGCAATCGTATAATACAACTGTTTGTTTACCAATAGAAGTACCTTTATCTTCGTTAGTTACTACTAACTTAAATGCTGGTAATACTCCTTCTTTGGCATATTTTAATAGCATATTTCTAAACATTGTAGTTACGTAATAGATTGTCATAGAACCACTACCAGACCATCCAGTAGCTTTATTTTGAACTCCACGTTTACCCATTACTTTAACTTCTGATTTATTAAGTTCGGCTGTTGCTTCAATAGATTTAGCATAGAAGAACTCTTCAACCTTGCCATCTATTTCAATATAGGCAACGGCTTCGCTTCCTGCTGGAATATCACTAGCTCTTAATGTTTTCATCTACAACATCTCCTTTCTTAATTATTTAACGTTTACTACCATATATAACTTATCAACACTGTAAGTTGGTTGGATATAGATTTCTGAATAGAATGAATCTACTTGCTCACCAGCTTCAACTAATACATCTTCTGCACTGTTAAAGTTAATGATTGCCCCACTTGCTTGTAAGTTAGATAGATAACTAATTATACTTGTTTTGAATAAAGCTTGACCAGTACTATCATTGTTAACCTTACCAACATAGTTTTGTTCGAAATCCAATGCTATATGGTTTGCTACTGAATCTAGTAATCTTACTACTTTGTTTTCTTTAAATGCTGCTGTTACTTCATCTCTTAATGTTACTAATGTATTGATATCTTTTTCAATTACTATAGCACCATCTCTACGTTTACTTATAATTAAGTATCCTTGTGTGATTAGTGATTCTATATCATCTTCTAAAACATCGTTAGTAATTTCTACTGCGTTAGTAACTATTTTATATGTATTTGATTCTGTAATATCAGCACCTGCTGTAGCACCTGCTACCCATACTACAAATTCTTCACCACTTAATTCTGAACCATCTGTATACTTAACACCTTGTCCATTAGTACTAATAATACCTTCGTAATTAGCTGCCACAAAGTTATTTATAACTGCTTGGCATTTAATTCCTCTAGTTTCCCTCATTTCTTGAATGAATTCCCTAATAGAAATTCCTGTAAAGAATGAAGCTCCTGAACTAAAGTTATATGCTGCTAATGTATCAAATTGTTCATTTTTTAATAATGCTAAGTAAGCATCGTAATCTGAAGTTTGGAATGTTCCATTTTCACCACCAGTAAGTAATGTATTAACTACTTCTGCTGTAATAACTCCAGTTCCTTCAAATTCTACAAAATCGTTAGCAACTAATTTTTCTAAATTGTCAATTATTTGTGAATCTTTTTGTGTACTTCCAAGATATGTATTAACTGCATATCCATTATTGTACATCTGTTTAATTGCTACACTAATTTTATTACCGGCAGTACCAGTATACTTAGCTGTAACTTTTAAATTAGCTTCACCAACTGTTAATGTTGCTGCGGCTTTCTTACCACCTTTACTACCACGATATAGTAATAAAGTATGGGCGTTTTCTAATGCTGCTTTTACTAATTTAGCATCACTAGAATAAATATTTGCACCAATTAGTTTTTCTAGGTTATTATTATATAAATCGCTAACGGTAAGCTTAATTAGTTCACCCTCAGGTCCCCAGTTAATAGGTGCTGCAAAAGTAACTACACCACGACTACCTACTATATTATCCTCAGATGGAACACCTTGGAATTTAATATAGGCACCAGGTCTAATCTTATTTTGACTTTGAAATACTCCTCCAGCCATATTATTTTTCCTCCTTTTCATTATTTATTATATGTTCTACCAAAGTATTACTTTTTACTTTATCTACTTGAACATATTCGACTGTTCTTATAGGAAAGTTTATTTGGAATAGTAGTACTCCATCACTAACTGTAACTTCTATACCATTTATTCTATTAAACTTACTATAAACTTTATTATCTTTGATATTTACTATTTCTAAATAATTAAATATCTGTTTCAATTCATCAATCTTATCATTGATATCCTTAATTTTATTATTCTTCTCTGCCGTAAAGTATTTGATAACATATCTGTAAGTATTATCTACTAACTTATATTGATTACCAGTATATCCTTTACGACTGATATCATCTATCCTACTTACGTGAAATGAAGGTTTTTCGAATCCTTGTTCTATTTCTTCATCATAGTATTTATATGAATCACCGAAGGCTTGTTTTAATTGATAAACTATAGAACCTCTAATAATATTTTCAGTAATTTCTATATTCATCTATAATCCACTCTCCTTTACCCATTCATTAAATAACTTTTTCCATACCCTTGACATTTCTGCTTTTACCTCATCTGTGGCAATTGTTAGCATCCAATGTCCTTCTACCCAACTAGTACGGTACCTAGTAAAATGACCAAACTCAACATATGAAGCATAACTTTCTGCTGAACCATTGTCCCTAGCATCATTATATACGGTTATTTGTAAAGTATTACCTAAGTTTTCCACTTTGGTAACTTTATAACTTCTTCTTAATCTACCAGTATCTACTGGTGTATTTGGAATAGCCCTTTGTATAACCATATTTGCTAAAGTAGTAAGGAATTTATATTCAAAGTTTCTAAGTTTTGGAATAGCATTCTGAACATTTTTCTTATATTCTTCTACTCCTTTTATATTTACTTTGAATTTAATAGTTCCTGTACTAGCCATTAGTTCTCCTCTTCTATTTGAATTGGTATTTCTTGGTGTGTTCCGAATCTATTTGGTTCCCCACATATACCTTCTACTAACTGTTTAATTCCACTAGCTTTATCTGTACGATAACCACTAATGTAATCTCCTGCTAGTATATTATTATCTAAATCGGTAAATACTACTACCTGCTTTAGAACTGGCATATATGTTTCATTACTATCTGATGGATTATCCTTTTCACTAAAACTAAACTTACAAGGAATATCTTTATAGACTTCCTCTCTACCATTTGGTTTAGTGGCACCATATTGGTCTTTGGTTTGTTTTAGTCTAGTAATAGTACAAGTATCATCATACATATATACATTCAATAATTTACCAAAAGGTCTAATATTAACAGCCATCTAAACCATCCCCACAACCAGCAGCAACCTTACGGAATGCTTGTAATTGTTTGGCAAAACTATTTAGTATAGCATCATCATTAGAATTGGTTTTATATCCTGTATCTAATGTATCATTAGCATTTCCACTATCTACGGTAATAGTAGTATCACCGGATTTAATGCTAGTGACCCTTTTATTTAATTCTTCTTCAGACATGGTATCAATTTTAAATAAGGATTCATCAATGTTCTTTAATATTTCAATAGCTATATCAGCCCATATGTAATATGCCTCTTTAGGTATATCTCTTCTATGGCAATATGCTTGTATCTTAGTTTTAGCTTGTGCTAATATAAACTTCTTATCTTCATCAGTAACTTTATTATACTTGTCAGTTAGAAGTTTCTTTAACTTATAATCTAAGATTTCTTCAATTTTCATATTAGCACCTCCTTGCTAACTATTCATTTATAATTTTTTCTAGGAATGATTCATCTTCGTTTTCATTAGGTTCACCATCATCTATATCTTCTGGTTCTTCCTCTTCTTCGCCATCTAATTCAGAATCTTCATCTTCTAATTCCTCTTCACCATCTTCTAACTCTTCATCTTCGTTTTCTTCTGGTTCTAATTCCTTAGCTTTTAATTCTTCTTCCTTAGCTTTCTTTTCTGCTTCATCTAAAGCTTTTTGAAGTTTGGCTTTTCCCATTTGTGGAGCCATATCAATATTGTACTTCTCTTTTAACTCTTTAGATAATTCTGAAGCAGTTTTATCTTCTTTCTCTATTTCTTTAACAGGCTCTTTACCAATAGGTACTTCTAATCCTGCCTCATAGAGTTTACCATTATGTTTAACCGCAAACGGAAATCTCATAGAATTCTCCTCCTTCTTAATTTATATAAATAAAGGAAGGTATCTTGCAACCCTCCTCTATTTGGACTACGCTGCAACTTTCATTGTAGCAACTTCGTTCATTCTCTCGAATGAAGGTAATACGATCTCAGAAACTATAGTTTCTTTATTAACTGGATGTGGTATATTGATTGTAGTAACCGCTACACCTGTTTCTACTATAGAAACATCTCCATTAAAGTTCATAGATTGTAAATCTGCTTCCTCTGGTGTAGTTCCATAGTAAGTATTACCAATTGTACTAGCTGGTAATAAAGTAATGTAGTTATCTGGATAGAAGTTTTGTGTTGCCCCTGTTTCTGTTTTGAATTTCTTATCATAGATTGCAACTGTTAGACCTAGTTCGCTTAATAGTAAGCTTTTAAGTTCTGCATCTCTGACTAAGTTTAATCCACCAGCAAGTGGGTTTAATGCAATTTTGATAGATTTATTTTGTAGTAAGTAATTCCAAGTTTTTTGAGTCATTATTGCTCTTGTTGGTTTTACCCCTGTTAAATCTACTATTTTTTGTTGCATTGATCTGATATCTTCCATTGGTGTACTATTAGTTAAGTCTGACCATAGTGAAGTACCACTCATTTCTAAATAATTATTTTTCTTCCATTCACCATCTACATCGTAATTATATGTATAGTCTACATTGTTTGCTACTATACTAATACCACCAGTTACTAATAACTGCATTCTCATTCTTTCACTTTGAATTAAGGCACCTTCAATCAATTGTGCCCTATCATCAAATATTTCTGAGATAATAGAACTATATAAGTTTTGGTTATCGTTTTCACGGAATCTTAATAATTCTTGTCTATCTCTTTCTTTAATTGTCATTGCTTCTCTAAAGAATGGCATTTCTGTTTCAATCTTTTTAACACCAATTCTATCTCTTACTGTTGCTTTAGTATCGAAATGACTTGGTTTTAATGCAATAGGTAATCCTTTATAACCTTTAATCCAAGCAAGGTCTAATCCCATTTTCTTTTTAGCTGGGAATAATCCTTCACCAAGATAAGGAATACGATTACTTACTGTTTCTTGCCAATATGTTGTTAATGCCTTTGCACTAACTAAATCCATAATTGAATTCATCTTTTATTCCTCCTCTTTCTAATTTATTACTTCAATTAAGCACCAGGTGCTGCTTTAACATCAGCGAAATAATCTAAATCATCATCTGTCATAAAGATTATTCCTTTTAATGCTAACATAGCATCATCTGAAATAGTAACTCCTGTATTTTTTTCAATCTTTTTCTTATCTAATGTACCACGGTAAACTCCAGCACCTGCTGCATCACCATAAGTTACATCGATATCTTTTAATAAAACATATCTAACTGTTTTATCATTAGCTATCTTACCTTCTTTAGTTAGTAATGAACCTGCTTTAACAATTTTCTTACCAGTTTTTGTATCTGCAGTAACACCTTCATCACTTACCATAATAGGTCTAGCTGTATATGGATCTAGATTGAATAAAATATCAATGCTTGTACCATATTCTGTTTGAATAACTTTCATAGTTCTTTCCTCCTTTTCTATTATTCACCAAAGTATACACTTTCTGCTGAACTCTTAATTGCTTCATTATGGTTTGATGCTAATGATTTAGCAAATAATTCTGCTTTACTTAAGTTTCCAGCAGGTGCCCCTTCACCTTCTTTTGGTGTAGCACCTTTTATGTAAGATTGTGCATTTTGGTTTTGATTATTATTTGAACCATTATCTTCTGGAATGAATAAATAACTATCTGTTTTCTTTAAACTTGCTAGTTGTTCTTTCAATCCTGATTTAACTTTGCCATTATCATCCATTACTATCTCATCTAATTTTAATTGACTCATAGTAATATCTGCATTGTGAACTTTTCCTATAAGTTCCATCTTAATAGCATTTGATTTACGCTCTGCTGCTAAGTCTGCATCAGCTTTCTCTTTTGCTTCCTTATTTGCTTTTTGTAAATCTTGGATAGTCTTCTTTAAGTCCTCATTAGATTCATTGTCATTTTTCAATTTATCTAATTGACCATCCCTTTCCTTAATAGTCTCATTCGCTTGTTTTAATTCCTTATTGACTTCATTGAATCTCTCTTTGGTTACATAGACTCCATCAACTACATCGCCGAAATTATCAACAACCTTTTGAGCTAATTCTTCTGATAGTCCTAACTTAACTAACTTATCCTTCATAATAAATTCTCCTCTCCTTTACTATTCCGCTTTTTTCCGAGGTAAGCGATATGGTAAAACCATCCTCGAATAAAGTCTAGAATCATTTATCATTTATATTATATGATATTTATTTCCATTTGACTTTTATACCTTTTCTGCTAAGCAGTTTAGATAATTCAATAGTTTTATACTCCTTCGGTATTTCTATTTGGTATATATCTTTTAGTTTAATACCACCAAATATTTGTACCTCTGGATATGTATATAATCCTTTTAAACCATTATCTCTAATATCAAGGTAATCCCCAATATACCCACTATATAGTTTTAAGTCGGTTAATTTTGATGGATATACCAATGAACTTTTATCTAAAGAATCCCCAATGGTAATAGTACTCTTTTTCTTTACTTTATTTTTCAATACTATTTTTATATCACCATACATAGAAACCTTTACACCTGTTATACCATTTTCTAAATCTTCATTACTTAGATATCCATAAATTGGTCTAACATTTGCGCCAGCATCCTCAGGTATACCAAATAGATCTTTCTCAGTTTCTCTTCTTCTGGCTTCTATAAAGTTATGTATTTTATCTATTTCAAATCCATTAACTATTTTACCACTTTTTAGTATTTCTTCTAAATCCTCTAGTTTAACCCTTATAGCAACCTCATTATTTGGATCTTCCATTAGTTTCTTTATTTCTTCAAATAACTTATCTAATTCTTCAGCAGTTATTTCACCTTTATCTTCATAATGTTTAATATCTCTAGCATTTCTTGTTTTAGTCCATTCTAGATATTCTCTATCTATCTCATATCCGGTTATATCAGAAATACTCTTATCTGGTATACTATATGAAGTAGTAGGGCTATTTATTTGAATTGCCTTAGTTAAGTTTCTTAATGTATTTTTAGTACTTACTAATGCCTCTGCTTGTTCTTTATCCCCTAACTCTTCCTCTAAATATTCCATATAAGTTCTATTCTTACCTTTAGCAGATTTATTAGTATCTTTATCCCTATATACTCTAGTATCTGGAACATTGTCTTCATAATATGGACTAATAACACTTCGGCAATATGGATGTAATGGTGGTACATTTAATCCTATCTTAGCATCTTCTATATCAAATATCTCTCCATCCATTGCCCTACATATCTCTGATGTTCTCATATCTAATGTAGCAACAAAGATTAGTTTTTCTACCCCCGTCTCTCTATAATATGCTAATGAACCTTCATTATCCATTCTTGCTGATTCTGTCATTATTAGTCTTTTAGCATTAGATTTACTAGTATCCATTCTCTTAGATAACTTATCCGCCATCTTATCAAAGTTTTCACCTGTTGCTAATCCTTTGATAACTATATCATCTAACGCTTTAACTAATTTCTCTTTATCTTTCCATATTAACTCACTGAAATTACCTCCACCGGACCAATTCTCTTTTAATAATGCTTCAATTCTATCTTTACTTACTTTAGCAAAGGTTTCATCGTTATTATTACTATACTGTGCATAATAATTACTAGTAGTATATATCTTCTCAAGGAATTTACCACCTGTTTCTTCCATATCAATATCATATACCACTTTCCTATACTCAGTTCTTAATTGATCTAATACTGAATGATTATGCATAAGACTTTGATTTAGTAAATAAGATTTCCATTTAGTACTATCTTCTTTTGCCTTACTAATATAGTCCATAACATCTTTCTTATATTCAGTTTCCATTGCTTTAGGTAATTTCTTATATGCTTCATCTAATGTTAAACCATTTGCTTTAGCATATCTAGCATAGACTTTACCTAATTTATCCTCAATGTCTTTATTGGCTTGGTCATATATCGCTGAAATACGCTTAACATAGTCTTCTTCATTCTCGACTATGTTAAGTTTGTTTTCCAGTGCCCTTCTTTCCCAGTAATTGCTATTACTTTGGATTGCCTTCCTTATTTCTTCTGAGTTCATCTAATACCTCCTAACTATTGGTATTACTTTTAGCTTTCTGTGATTTACTATCATCCTTACTACTTGTTACTTTTGGTAATGTACTACCAAAACCTTGATTACCATATAATTGCATCTGTTTTTCCATTTCTGCATCTTCTGCTTCTCTCTGTCTTTCGATAGCATCTTCTACTTCAGTGACATCATCTACGAATGGATGCTTTGGTAATAAGATTTCATCTGGTATCATATCCCTTGAACTATTTATCATACTAATTAGTTCTGACTCATTTATTATATTAGTTTTATTGTATTCGAATGTTACCTCTACATTACTATAATCTTGTCCACCCTTGGCTCTAATATCATAATCTATAAACCATAATAACCATTCAAAGAATACATCCATTTCTTGTTTTAGTTCATTTAGATCTAGATCTAGGTCTGAATATAAGAATTTTAATCCTACACCACTCTTATCTCCAGTTTTATCAGATTGCATATCTACCCCGCCACCATCTTCGTAGGCATCTTTTCTAATTCTATCTAATAATTCACCGAATGTAGTTCCATCGAAAGTAGTATCTAATGAACCAACATCCCCATCTGGATCTACTAATACAGCTCTATACTTAGCAATATTTGCTGTTAACTCTGCTAAATCTGCCCCAGCATAACCTTTGAAGTACTTAATGGCATTTGGTATATCTATTACTATATCCACCATAGCACTTAATAGTGTCTCATAACTATCTTGTTGGCTTTTTATGTATTTAAGTAATGATGTTTCTTCTTGATTATACTTTAATGGTATCCACGGTATTCTATCCCAAACCATTTGTTGTGGTTCGAATACTATATTACCATTTTCATCTAACTTATATGTGGTTTCTATTACCTCACCATCATCATTTTTTATTTCTTCTGTTTGCGGAACCATTAAAGTAAAGTTACCTTCTTCTACTGGTCTTTCTTTATCTCTAACGAATCCTTTATCTTCTTTAACGTAATGAATTACTCCACTAGAACTATAATAATCGGCATAAGTAACTGTTTTACTCTTATCACCTTCATATATAGCAATTTCATAGTAATGTATTAACTGTGCTATTTTAGTATGTTCTCTATCAGCCCAGAATACTTTTACTTGATTACCAGGTACCCTTCTAAATTGTAATTCACCATTCTCATCATAATAGGCATTTAACCAATGTATGCCTTCCTTAATTGCTTCCTTACAAGTATTATATATTTTTCTATACATAAACTTTGTGAAGTAAACATCTTCTAATAACTTCTTATAGTTATCATCATCAGTCTTTATACTGTATGGTTTACCTAGTAATGTATTAACCTTTTGTCTAGTTAACTTACGCATAATATTCTTATGCATCTTGGCATTAGATAATTTATCATTGACAGTAGCATCTGTACCGCAATGGTCATATCTTTTCTTATCATCTATTTTTGAATCATTATTGTAATACTTAATACCTTCAAGCATTAGTTTACGCTCATCACTATTATTAAATTCATCATATATAGTTTGTACTAATTTATCTACTTCTATCTTATTAGCACTAACGTTATATGTTTCAATAGTGTCTATCTTTTCTGGTTGGTCTAAGTATACTATTTGATTACCGCCAAGATTGTTGTTAATCATAGAGCTACTTTTCTTCTTTGACATGTTCTTCCTCCTTTTCCATTACATTATCTATTATATGTTTCGCATTTCTTGCATTCACCTTCACAAAGAGTTCTTAATTCCAATATTACTGATTCCAAATACTCTACATCTTGGATATATTGTTGTTTAGGAACTACTTCTTCATAAGTTTGTTGAATGCTGTCATACATACCATAGTAATAGTTTCTTTCGTAAGTTAATTCTTCTATTTCATTATCCTTAGTTTGTACTACATTGGTTAAATCTTCAGATATAGCCATTAGCATAACATTGAACACTATTGATAATAAAGATACTATTATAAATAGCACTAAAGATCCTAGAACTATTTCAAACTTATTTCTTACGAACCAATCTTTTACCTTTGCCATCTCCATCCCTCCTCTCTTTATTATTACCTAAAGAATTAAGTTCATCTCTATATTGTCTTAATTCCTTCTTGGCTACCTTTATAAGCTCATTTCTGATATAAATCAACCTCTTTAACTCCTTTTCCCTTTCCTGCTCCTCCCTTGTCACATCAATCAAACCTTCCTTCCATAAATTCTATATAACCTTCATCAAATAAATCTTTATAAAATTGTGTGTGGACTTCCATAAATGGACTTTCCCCCATTGGTGTTATTAAATGTAATTCCCTAGTCTTCTTACCAACTAATAATATTATGTCCTCATCTATTGGTTTAGCATAGTATTTAGATGGTTTCTTGGTATCTATGTAAAATCCATACTTATTAGTTAGTTCTTTAAATTCCTTCCACTTATCCTCTTTAATAAATGCTCTCATAACTAATCCTCCTTAAATATAAATGACGTATACCTCTTTAAGTATTTTATGTCTAATCTATATCTTTTATTTTTATGTAAGAACCATATTCTATCTACTTTGCCGTAATATATGGTTTCACCTTGATGCGTTTCTTTTAATTGATCTAAGAATTTACCTATATCTGTATTAGTTAGATCACTATTGTTAATTATTAACTGCCTCATTTTACTTTCCTCCTTACCATTTCCTTAGGACGTAACCACTTTTCTTCTAGTATGTCGTTGTTTTTCACTATAGCAAAACGACTAATATTAGTACTTTCTTCGAAGTTCCTCATAATAGACTTGTATAAATCCACGTTGTTTCCCTCGCATAATACTACTATTTCATTGGTTTTCCTCATCTCTGCTATGAATTTTATATCCATAAATACCTCCTTATCGGCATTTTTGCCCCTAGCAAAACGTTAAAATCTAAAGGTTCTAACTCTAATTCCTTCTGTGGCATATCTTAAAGCATCCATTAAATGATTAAACTCATCTATTGGTTCATTTAATAACTTCTCTGTATCTTTATCCTTCTTCCATACATAGTTATTAAGTTCTATAATAGTATTTTCACAATTAGGACTAACTATAATCTTATAATCCTTTAATCTACCTATACCTTGTCTAATACTATCTTTACCTTTTAATGCTGCTACTGCTCTAGTAATACCATAGTATTTTAACTCATCTATACTCTTTGGTTCTGCCGAATCACATCGGATTACTTCTTTGTTATAACCCTTATACTTCAGCATATTTGCTAGCATTAAGTTAGTTTGTCCTACTTTATAGAATTCATCAAATATCCAAATACGCATATTCTTTTCGTCTACTATACAACTAATTAACGCTGCCACATCATTTGTGTAACCAAAGTCTAATCCAAATCTTATCTTTAAATCTGTTTTACCATTTATATTAACTGATTTCTTTATTATTTCCTTATAATCAAAATCCATAATAGTCCAATTTCTAAAGATTTGTCCTTCTGATATACCCCAGTTTCCAAGACCTTCTATTTGGAATGCTATTGGATTATTAACTCTAGTTAAATTAAATAGATCTAAGTCATCTTGGTCTAAGAATTCATTACAAGCATATATAGTAGTTCCTACGAATATACTTTGTTTAGGATTACTAGCCCATTTATTTATCTTCTTACGTTTTCCATTATTATATTCGTCTAATTCATCCTCATTTATATTAACATCTGGACATTTATCAAAGAATCTTCTCTTTAGCCAACTCTTATCTGACCAAGCATTAAATGTAAATGTTATTTGCTTCCATAAACCATGTTCTGATAATTCACTGCCATCTGGCATCTTACCACGGATAGATTTATCTACTTTATCGAAGTCTGATTCTGATTCTATTTGGAATGCCTCTTCGAACCAAGCCCAACAAAGAACACCTACACCAACTGAAAAGGAAGTAATATTCAATGGATCATCAAATCCTCTAAAGAATATCTTCTGTCCTGTACTTTTCCTTGTTATAGTTAATTCTCCACTATCTGAATCACTATATAACCAATCTGATTTTACTCCTAATCTATTTATAGCCCATATCAAATCATTTCTAGTAGAAGTTTTATGTGTATTTAACCTTTTCCTTATTACCACTAGATTAGCCATTGGATATTCCATCATATTGCTTATATAGAATAATGCCGTAACTTTACTCTTTTTACTACCACGGCTACCTTTAACTACTCTATAACGTTCTCTACTATACCAGAAAGGTTCGTATTCCCTTCCTATGACCTTGTTTAAATCCACAACTTTCTCTTTGGTCTTATCTTCTAACTGCTTACTACTTCTACTTATTACATTATATGGGGAACTCTGTTTCCTACTATAGAAATTACGGATATCACTATATATAGCATCTACCATTTTATTATCTCCCCTCTACCTTATTATTTAGTTAATCCTTTTCTTTTAGGATATTATCGTTATACTATATTCTTATATCTTTATATACCTTTTCTTTTATCCTTTTCTTTATTATTATATTAGTTTATTATATATTTTTATAATATCATTATAATATCATCTTTCCCCACGCGATTACGTTACTTTTTAGACAAAAAAAAATAGGTATGGCTAAGCACTACCACCATACCTTTGAAAGGTTTTACACTTCAACTTATCTAACGAGTTTAGAAAGGAGTTAGATAAATGAATATATCATTGTGGAGTGGGTTGGATTTGAACCAACATATATTCCTGTACTAGCAAATATATTCTATATCACCATCCCGGTAATATCCACTCCATATTGAACCTTCGACAGAGATTTGAACTCTGATACTCTTACTATATACTTGTCGACCTTATTTTCTATAGTAATCATAGATGCCCCTTCTTTCGGCGACCCACTTTCCCTAGCTCATTAGTAATTTAACTAGTTTTATTACTAATACTTAGTTCTGTATCCACTTACTCCTAGCATCCGAAGGATATATTCGGGCACCACATTTTTATTGGCTGTGTTTCCTGGCTCCCCACCAAACCAATCGCTTGGTAACTTGGTTCGTTTTTATTTGGATCATCTTGGAATAGTTCACCACTCCTATTCCTCACGGCGTACGGACATATTACGAACCTTGCAAACTCCGCACCGGTAGCCTATGTTTCTTTGTTTATATTGTTATCTATTATTTCGAACTAATACAATAACCTTATAACCAACTGATACTTTCAACAGTGTTCCTTGTAAGAATTGAACTTACCTTATATTTGCCACCAGACTCGGAACATATTAAATTGGGAAAGGATGGTACCCCTATTACTTTAGCCTTTTTACCATAGTATACTTTATGTTTATAAGCACCATTACTACTATGAACCAATGTATTTATTATTATATGTTAGTATGGATAACTTTCATCTGGATGGAAATCTATTTCTGAATAGAATAATTGCTTCCACTCTTCACATTCCATCTTCTTGATATATAACTCTTGATTTCTTTCTATTAAAGTATTGAAAGTATCTTCCTTCTCTACTTTTAATGCTGATAATTCCTCTTTTAACTTAGTATTTTCTTTAGTTAAACTATTTATATTAACTAATAATACTATACTAAGTATTATGGTAAGGAATACCCAAACCCCGGATATCCTTAACCATTCCAATAAATACTTCTTCATTATTGTTTAGGACCAAACACTGTATATACTAGATTACCAACACATTCATTAAAGTTATGTGCTTGTTTATCTATTACATCTCTAAGTTGTTTGTTCTCCTGTTCCATATAATAAATCTTTTGAGTTAAATCATTGCACTTTTGTTCCAATTCCTTTGTTGCTATATTTATTTGTTCTTCTACTGATGGTTCTGGAATTGAACTAAATTGTTCTTCCGGTATTTTAGGAAAGTTATCTGATAACTCTTCTATTTCTTCAATACCTAAAGTATCCACATTAACTTCTTTTAATTCACTACTCTTCTTCTTCGCCATCTTCATCTTCCTCCAAATATTGTTTTGCCACTTCTTCAAGGAATTTCGCAACACCAGGATTTCTTTCTCCTAATAATTCTTTTAATGCTGTGGCAGTTCCGCAAATTAACATTAACATCAAATCATTTAATTTACCATTTGTATCAACTTCGCAATTAAAACCATTT
>OHVB01000043.1_pt1 | contig 51576 bp, 35 predicted proteins | sample 1579331 | NCBI WGS metagenome assembly OHVB01 (sample SAMEA3882503, study PRJEB24775) | human gut metagenome | biome: human-associated habitat; feature: intestine environment; material: feces | place: Netherlands | collected 2009/2010
GAATATACAGAAACACACAAAAAAAGGGTGCGTCACAGACTTATGACACACCCTCTTTAACTATATATATTATTATTATAAATATATAATATATATAGTTAGTTCTGGAATGAGAAAAAGAAAAGTGTTTCGAGAAACTGTGATAACTGTTATTGTGATAGGTCTTTGATGGGGAGCCATGGTTTGCGATCTGCAAAGCTATGGGGGTAAGTTATCCTAAAACTATGGTTTGTAATCTACAAAACTATGGTTTCTCTTTTTCAAAATTATGAGTTAGGATTATTAACGGGATTTGGAATCTGGAGCTGCTGAAAATCGGGGCTTATCACACCCTGATTTTTGGCGGTTCCCTAAAAAAGCCGTACCTTTGCATCGTCAAAAATTAATTATTAACCCTTTAAAAAACTGATTGACTATGGGACAAGGAACTAGTAAGTATCGTAAGATTATGCGTACCCCTCAGACGGGTGAGAACGCTGGTAAGAAACTCTGGTATGCTACTGCCGTGAGCGACCGTGAGATGAGTTTCGAGGACTTCGTGACTCATATCTCTGAGCACAACTCTCCATACAGCCGAGGCACTATCCACGGTGTGCTGATGGATACTTTGGATTGCCTGAAGCATCTGATTCTGGATGGCAAGAGCGTGCGTTTCTCCGACCTCGGATTGTTCTCCATCGGTATGACTTCGCGTGGCGAGGTGAGCAAGGAGAAGGTGACGGCGGCTAGCGTGCTGGGCGTGCATCTGATTGTGAGAAATACAAAATCATGGAGCAATGCCGAGCTGAAGAAGCTCACCAAAATCGTGGCTTACGATGATTATACCACCGGAGCTGATGACGGCGGCGGAACGGAGAATACACCGGGCGGTGGTGGTACCAGTCAGGGTGCTGGCGGGGAGACTAACAAGGATAACGGCGGAACCAGCCAGGGCGGAGGTGACACCAGCCAGGGCGGAGGCGGTACCAGCCAGGGCGGAGACGGAACCGACAGCGGCGGCGACAACGTAAATTTTTAAATCTTGCTTGATGCGGATTGCAAATCCGCAGAGCACAAATAGGTTAGGACGTTTTTAACGGCGGATTGCAAATCCGCCGAAACGCCTAATGGGATTAATCACTAAAAGAACTGCGTATGAAGAAAGAAACTTGGAAAACCGTTTTTCAGATTGTATTATCTATCTTGACTGCTATTGCCGCCTCTCTGGGCGTGACGAGCTGTATGTAACTTAAATGAGCATGCCAAAGTCGAAATGACTTTGGCATGCTTTTTTTTGTTTTTATAATTGAAGGGTAGCTTGTTGTAAGTCTATGGATTCGGCACGGAGCGTGCCGTGACCTCGCAAGACGATGATGCACTTGCCGAAGAATGCCTTCCTCTTTGGATCGGTGAAACGCTCAAGGGAGGTTTGATTGCCGTTATCCGTGCCCAGGATTTCGGCGGTGGAAGAGAAATAAATCTCGTTCTCGGCATTCGGACAGAGATTGCCATCCTTATCTACTACATTTACTTCTACGAAGGTTGTAGGGGAGGATGGGGATTGCAAATCCCCAGGGAGAGAGGTCGAACCTTTTTTGACTGCGGATTGCAAATCCGCAGGAACGCCTGACGGGGTCGGAGTGCACGATTGCAAATCCGCAGGAACGCCTGACAGGATTGGAGTGCACGATTGCAAATCCGCAGGAACGACTGACGAGGTTTGGACAGCGGATGCAAGGGTGTTCTGATAGGTTTTCTTCAAGACGAGGTGATGAGGAGGACCGGCTGTCTTGATGGTCTGGGACGAAATCTCCCTGCCCTGCTTTCTCGCTACAACCTTTACTTCACCCGGCTCGAAAATTACTCGCCACATTACGTGGTACTCGGTACTGCGATCAAAGTCGCCAGCATTGGCAGCATCAGCATGGGCACCGGCTTTTGCTGAAACGGCATGGGCTTTGCCTTCATTCCCCTCTCCATGCACCTTCTTCTTCCGGATGCCCTGGCTCTTGCCATTGATGAACAGCTCTACCTCATCTGCCTGGTTGTAATAGCACCACATATCTATCTGCTGACCCGGAAGCCAGTTCCAGTGAGGGAAAAGATGGAGAACAGGCTTCTTCGTCCACTCACTCTGATACATATAATAGCTGTCCTTAGGAAGACCAGCCAGGTCGATGATGCCAAAATAACTGCTGCGTGCCGGATAGGCATACGGAGTCGGTTCGCCGATATAGTCGAAACCAGTCCAGATAAACTGACCGCCCACGAAATCATTGTGCTTCACCACATCCCAGGTCTCCTCGTGCGTACTGCTCCAGGAGGCATGCATATTGTCATACGCCGAACACTTGAAGGATGGATCGGTATATGGCAGCCACCACTCCACCGGAGCCGTATAGATGCTGTCGCTCGGCATCCGGTAATAACCACGCGTCTGGAGAGCCGAAACACTCTCGGAGAAGATGAACGGCTTGTCCGGGAAATTCCTTGGAACATCCTTCGCCCACTGATGATGATAATTGAATCCGATGACATCGATGGCACCGCTCTTGAAGAGATGATTCTTAGGATCAGGCTCGTTGCATCCGGCAGTAACCGGACGAGCGCCCCACGGATCATACTTCTTCACGATATCAGCCAGATGGCGGGTGAGGAGCGAATTCACGCTCAGCTCATCGCCATGCGACAAGGTAGAGGCATCATGCCCCGCATTCAGGATGAGATTCGCCTGCTCCAGACTCAAGGTATCGGCAGCGGCATCCGACCACTGTTCGAGCACCTCGTTGCCGATGCTCCACATGATGATGCAAGGATGATTCCTGTCGCGTTTCACCAGATCTGAGAGATCACGCTGGTGCCATTCATCGAAGAAACGGGCATAATCGCCATTCGACTTCTTGCGGCGCCACATATCAAAGCTCTCGTCCATCACCATGATTCCCATGGAATCACACATATTCAGAAGCTCGGGAGCCGGAGGATTATGACTGCTTCGGATGGCATTCACACCCATATCCCTGAGGATGGTGAGCTTGCGATGAAGCGCATCCTCGTTGAGGGCGGCACCGAGACATCCGAAATCGTGATGCTCGCACACACCATTGATCTTCATATTCTCGCCATTGAGAAAGAAACCCTTCCGGGCATCAAACCTCACATCACGGAAGGCGGTCTGCGTAGTGGCGGTATCCACCACCTTGCCATTCACCACCAGTTCGCTCTTCACGGTATAGAGATAGCCCTTGCCGATAGACCAGAGATGAGGTTTCCTTACCTTGAGCTGCTGGCTCTGGGTGCCCTGGCTCCTTGCCACCACCTTGCCAGCCGCATCGTAGATGGTATTGCGGATGAATAGTTTCATCCTGCTGCCACTGGCATGGAAATCCACCTTCACCCTGACATCACCCTTCGGCGTGGTAGCCACATACTGACCCCACTGTGGGATGTATGCCTTCTTCAGGGTCTTGGTAAACCAGACGTGACGGTAGATGCCGCAGCCCGAATACCAGCGGCTGTTGGGCTGGTCGCTGTTATCCACCTTCACGGCGATGACGTTGTCACCCTTCTTATATATATAAGGTGTAAGATCGTACTCGAAGGTGCTGTAGCCGTAGGGACGGGTGCCGAGCTTGTGACCGTTGATATAGACGGTGGAGTTCATATACACGCCATCGAAGGTGATGGTGAAGCGGTCGTACTTCTCGTCTGACGAAAGAGAGAAGTGCTTGCGATACCATCCGATGCCGCCCGGAAGAGCACCACCGCTGGCTCCCGAAGGATTCGATGGAGAGAAATCGCCCTCTATCGCCCAGTCGTGAGGGAGATTCAGGCGGCGCCAATGCCCGTCGGCATACTCCGAATTCTGCATACTGGCACTATCAGCCAAAACGAAAAGCCAGTCTTTATCAAAAGACTGGCGATCGCGGGCGCTCAAAGACTGAGCGCCCAATAGTAGAATTGCTAAAGCAAATATCTTCTTCATATTATTTCAATTTTACAGTCATTGCCTGACCTGCATACTTCACCACCTTGCCCTTAGGCGACTTGGCGAGATTCACGCCCTGCTGCTTTTTCTGATCTACCAGGATGATGTTGAAGCGGCGCTTCTGGAGCATGCCGTCGAAACTACCCTTGCGGGCACCGATGGTAACCTGCTTCCGGGCATCATCATACTTGAAATCGATTACAGCATACTTGCCCTTCTCGTAGTTATAGTTCGTGCCCTCATCCTCGTACAAGGTATAAGAGCCATCCTTGCCGGCATAGACATAGAGGTCGATCAACTCCGGTTTCTTCTCATCACTCCACTGCATCTCAGGACCTATCGGAAGGATGGCGCCCTCTGGGATGAAGACTGGAATCTTATCGAATGGCGCATCAGCCACGATGGTCTGACCGCCTGCATGATATGCTCCGGTATAGAAATCATACCAGCCCTTCTGCTTAGGCAGATAGACTTCACGTGAATACTTCTGATACTCGCCTACCGGACAAGCCATCAGGGCAGAACCGAACATCCACTGATCCTTGATATCCAACACCTTATCATCGCCATTGAAATCCATCACCAGTCCACGCATCATGGTGTAATCCTTGAGATGCACCATACCCGCCATACTGTAGAGGTAAGGCATCAGGCGATAGCGGAGCTTGTCGTAGGCTACGATGGTCTTGTAGGCAGGATGATCGGCTGGAGCGATGTTCCAAACCTCACGCAATGGCCACTGACCGTGGGCACGATAGAGCGGAACGAAACAGCCAAACTGGTTCCAGCGAGCCTGCAACTCACGCCACTCCTTCAAATCGGCATTCTCCTTACCGGTCTTGTCAAACTCCTGCTGGGCTGCCACATAGCGGTTTTCCACACAGAAGCCACCCTGGTCCATTCCCCAGAAAGGAAGACCTGCCATGGAATAGTTCAATCCGGCAGTCATCTGCGCACGCATATCCTCCCAGCGGGTAGCGATGTCGCCCGACCAGGTAGCGGTGCTGTAGCGCTGTTCGCCAGCAAAGCCCGAACGGGTGAGGAGGAAGACACGCTGGTTAGGGTTCACGCTGCGCTGACCATTGTAGATGGCGTCGGCATTCACGATGCTGTAGGCATTGAAATACTCGGTAGCCGTACCCAGGGCGGTAGGACCTGAGAGCGCCTTGCGGTACCACATCGGGGTACAGTCACGAACGTTCGGCTCAGAAGCATCCATCCACCAGGCATCGATACCGAACTTATACTTGGTATAGAGATTCTCATCCATCTGTCGCCAGAACATCTTTCTGGCTCCGGCATCGTAGGCATCATAGAAGGAGCCGCGGAAACCGAGCCAGTCGTGGATATCATCCTTGATAGCCTGGTGATACATCCACCCCTTGGCATCCAGTTCCTTGTAATTCTTCACGGTATCATAGAACTTCGGCCAAACCGAAATCATGAATCTTCCATGCAGGGCGTGCACGCTGTCGAGCATCGCCTGAGGGTTCGGATAGCGAGCCGCCTCAAACTCGTGGCTTCCCCATGAATCCAGCTTCCAGTAGTTCCAGTCCTGTACGATGTTATCCACCGGAATCTTCAGGTCGCGGAACTTCTTCATGTTCTCCTCGATATCCTTGCTGCTCTGATAGCGCTCGCGGCTCTGCCAGAAGCCGAGCACCCACTTAGGATATACCGGAGCCTTGCCGGTAAGGGTGCGATAGCCCGAGATTACCTCGTCCATATTCTTTCCGGCGATGAAGTAGTAATCCATATCCGGCGACATCTCGCTCCAGATGCTCAGCTGGTTTTTCTCAGCCTCAGAACGTGGGGCAGCCACACGGAGACCGCAGTAGGAAACATCGCCATCCGGCTGCCATTCGATGCGGATAGGTGTCTTTACACCCTTCTTAATTGCAGTCTCAAATTTATAGGAATTCGGATTCCAGGCGGTACGCCAGCGCTCAGGCACCACCAGCTTGCCGTCGATATAGATCTTCATATAGCCGGCATAGTAGAGGATAAACTGATAGAAGCTGTTGGTTGGCGCCTCTACATATCCCTCGTAAACCACCTTGGATCCATTCAGCGCAAAGCCCTTAGGCAGGTTCTGGATGCCGCCCTTATCAGTCTGGTTGCAGATTTCTGAAGTCTCAGGCATGGCATATTCAAAGTAAATGCTGTCCTCGCCACGAACAATCTTCTGCCCGTTCTTAGCCACGTAGGTACCGGTGAGCTGTCCTTCCTTACCGTCCTTGTCGTAGAGCTTGAAGGCACGGTTCAACTGGAGATAATCATCCGGATTACCCCATCGGCTGTAGGAATAGGAATCCCAGAGGATGCCGTAGTTCTTGTTGGAGATGACGAAAGGCACACTCACCTTGGTATTATACTGGAAGAGGTCTTCGTTCTTGCCCTTCATGTTGAGTTCTTCGCTCTGGTGCTGACCGAGGCCATAGAAAGCCTCGTTGTCTGGCGAATCGAAGAGGGCACGCCACGACCATCCGTGCTTCTGAGCCTCGGGTACCTTTGCGATATCCACACCGATCTCACGGTCGGGCACGGTGAAAGGCTTGAAGGTCTTTCCGCCCTGTGCCACCTCTTTCAACAGAACCTGATTCTTGAGATCATAGAAAGTAATCTGTCCGGTAGCCTCGTTCAGCACGGCACGCATGGCAGCGGTGGTGATGATGAGGTCATCGCCCTGCTCCTCTACCTTGTACTGAGCCTTGGAGTTCTGAGGCACGATGATGAGACTCTGCTTGTTGCGGAATCCCTGCTCGGCAGTGGCCTGCACACGGATGATGCGGTCGTTGACCACCTGGAGGCGGATTTGCGACGGACCATAGTTCTGATGCTGTTTCAACTGTACGGTAAGAAAATTACCATTCTGGACAAAATCAGCTGCCTGGGCACCCATAGCGCCCAGAATCAATGCAGCCGAAACTAACAATGTCTTGGTTGGTTTCATTTAGTTTGTTTTTTTAGAGTTTATAAAATTGTTATACTAGTCTATTTCTTCACGAGATTCTTTTCCGAACTTTCACGTATCTTGAGAATCATCGGCACCACCTCCTTGTAGATCTTCTCATCGCCATTGATGCTCTTCATCAGGAGCTGGCAGGCTTTGGTGCCCTGCACGTGTGCCTGGTCCATGATGGCGGAGAGGCGAGGGGTTACGAAGGCGGCAGTATCTCCATCGGTGAATCCGATGATAGCCACATCTTCCGGAATGCGCAGACCTTTCGACTTGATGGCATCGAAGGCTGCATAGGTAATGATATCATTGAAGGCGAGGATGGCATCAGGCGGATTCTCACCTTCCAGGAGTCGGAGCGTAGCTTTGCGCGCCACGTCGAAATCTATCTTGTCGCATACCACCAGGTCGCGGTCGATAGGGATGCGGTTCTCGCGGAGCGCTTCGAGATAACCGTGCTTGCGGCGGCGCACCATATCGAGATGGTTGGGACCGCCGATGAAAGCCACACGGCGCGAACCGGTTTCTATCATGTGCTGGGTGGCCTCCTGAGCCGCCACATCACCATTTCCCACCACCTGCGAGAACATGTCCTCCAGACAACAGCGGGCAAAGAATACCAGGGGCACCCCCATCTCGTGGAGCTGCTCGAAGTGAGAATAGTCGGTGGTGTCCTGCGCCAGACAGGCGATGATACCCTCTACATGCATATTGAGAAAGTTATCCAGAGCCTGCGCCTCGCGCTCATGGTCTTCATGACTGTTGGAACTGATAACGGAATAGCCCAACTTGGAGGCATAGTCTTCGATGCCATCGAGGACAGCGGCATAATAGTGAGTCACGAGATTTGGGACGATGACACCAATCACCCTCGGAGCTTCCTTGCGGAGACTCTGGGCGAAGGGATTCGGGCGATAGTTCAGCTCCTTGGCGAGTTTCTTTACCTTCTGGGTCATCTCCTCTCCTACTTCATGGCTGTTTCGCAATGCTCTGGAAACGGTAGCTATACTGACACCAAGCTTATCTGCAAGGTCCTTTAATGACGTTCTACGCTGCTTCATGTATAATAAGTTAGTTATGTATGGTGCGATATTGCATCAAATTTACTGCAAAGATACTATTTTTATTCCGAATTGCAAACGTTTACGTGTGTTTTTTTAGCAAATATAGCACATATTTATAAAAATACTTGTAATTTTGCAGCACGAAAAGTAATGAATAGTTGATAATAAGTTAGTTAGAAATGAAAAAGCTTCAGAATGTCGGGAGACAATCTGAAGCATTTTTTTTAAATATAATATTCCGCAGAATCTACCAGTCCGGCGCGAAGTGCGTACTTTGTTGCTTCGTGCACGTTGTTCACTCCGAGCTTTCTGAAGATATTCTTCCGGTGGGTATTCACGGTATGGAAACTGGAGAAACGCTTCTCGGCGATTTCCTTGGTTGTCATACCCAGGGCGATATCCTTGAGAATCTCGGTTTCGGTCTTGGTGAGATTCACCTTTTCTTCTGCTTCCTGCGGCGGAGTAAGGAGTACCTCCATCATTCGCTGGCAGACAAAACGCTTGCTGTCCACGCAGAAGCGTATCGCCTCCTTGATTTCCGTCAGCGGACTCTCCTTCAGGAGCACGCTGAACATACTGCTGCTGGCGATGAGCACACGCACGAAATCAGCACTCAGGTCTTCGCTGAACAGCAGCCATCGGGTATAGGGAAAACGCTGGTTGAGAATGAGCAGTTCGGCGGAATCATTGATATCGAAAAGCGTGTAATCGAGTATCACCACCGTATCTTCGTTTTCCCGCAAGGCAAGCATCAGCTCTGTCTTGTCTTCCACATACTTGGTTTCCAATCCTTCCATTCTCTCTATCACGTATATCAGCCCGGCACGCGTGATATCCTGCTTATCTGCCAATAGAATCTTCATAAGCAAATCTCCTTCTTTTATGTTGTTATATACTCTTTTATGACCAAACTTTTATGAAGAGAGAACATAGCCTTTTGCTATGTTCTCCCTGTTTTATCTTTCCTAGAATGACATGAGGAATCCCATTCGGATGCCCCACTTATCTACATTGGCATGATTCAGGTAGTTGATACGGCGCACATAATCGATTCCGAAGAACTTGAAGATGTTGTGCACACCGGCTACCACCTCCCAATATGGCGTGTTGCCAAAGGTGTAGGAGTTGTTAGGGAACTTGAAAATCACGTCATCCGATGTATTCTTCACCGGATTGTTCTTGTCGGTGAGCTGTCCCCATACTCCCTTCACGGCTACATACTCGCGCCACTTCAGCTTCTTGATGAGCGGAATGCGGTTGAGAAGCTTGCCGTTCATATCCCAGGCTACCGACCAGAAGAGCTGGCGGTCGCTCAGGAACTCCCAGTCTTTCATCATACTGATGGTTGCCTCCTGCTCGAAGATGGAGAGGTTGACTGGTGGCTGGACGAGCATGGTGAATGGAACCTTGTTCCACTGCATCTTGCCCACGATGTTGAAGTCCACATATCCGAAGCTGCCCAGCCACTGGCGCTTGTAGATGCCCAGCGTGGTGAGGTTGCTCTGATACTGACCGCCCATGAATCCGTCCAGACCCATGGAATGGCGGAGGGTGAGCTCAGGACTGTCGAGATTGATAGGCAATCGCTGCTGCTTGGTGTTGACATAGGTAACACCCGGGTTGTAGTCGATGCCCACAGATGCCTCGGTGGTGCGTATCTTCTTTACTTCCTCGCCCGTGTTCACCTTGAAATAATGCAGGTTGCCCACGGTGCGGTTGCTCTGCCATCTCATTCCCGCATCGAAGCGGAGTCCCCAGTCGGTCTCATAGACGAAGCTGAACTTCTGTCGCTGGTAGAGATACATCTGGTCCTGCGTAGCGGCACGGATGGTCATGAAGAAGTTATCCTTGTTGTGCAGCAGGTTGTCATCGGATGGAGAAGTGATATCGTGACCAATCTCGAAGACGAACTTGCGCATCGGGAATTCGAACGGACTGTTCTTTTTCTTGTTGAGCGAATAGGTGAAGAGATGACCATAGTACCAGTTGTGGCTCTTCGTACCGTAGGCGCCATATCCATCCCAGAAGAAGTGAGGGTTGAGTGCCGCCATGGTGCGGGCTGCCAGACGCAGGCGCACGCCATCCACGTAGTTGTTGGAGAGGAAGGTGTTGATAGGTCCGAGGTCGAAGAGGCTCTTTCTGCCATCCTTTCCTCCGCTTCCTATCTCTACATAGTTCTCCATGAGCGCCTTGACGCCGAAGATGATGTACTTGAATCCCTTGGAATTCTCCATGCGGTGGATGAAACTGTCCATCGAAGACTCACTCTTGGTGAGCCCCACCTGTCGGTACTTGTTCCAGTAAGCCTCATCACGGTTCATCGCATCCATATCATGCCTTACCTTCGCCTTGCCCTTGAAGAGAATCTTCGGCAGAGGGTCGAAGGCGTAATCGGTGATTCGGGTGTTGCGCACCACCAGCAGGTCCTGCAGCAGCTTGTTCATGTGCATCTCTGCTATCATATCATCCTTGGTGAGCACCCACTCGCCATTGTCGAGCTTGGTATATTCCTGCTCAATCTTCATGTCCTTCACCCAGTTGACGGCTGAATTGTGAGGCATATAGAGATTACATTTCTTGACGTGCAGGGTACTGTCGGCAAGCACATAAAGCTCGCCTCGGAATCCGAAGTCCTGACTGTTGGCTGGGATAAACTGCAGATGATAGCAGAGGTCGCGGTTCACATACACCGTATCTTCTATATAATAATGATAGAAGCTGATGGCAGTTCTGCCCAGCGGAGACGGGAACGGATATTGGAGCAGTCGCACGTAGTCATCATAGATATCCACATCGGTGAAGACATCCTTGATGGCTGTATTCAGGATTTCTCCGGTCTGGATCACCTGTCCGATACCATTGCTCTGCTGACCCTTGATGATATCCTTTTCGCTCTTCGGGTCCTTGCGATAAACGTGCTGCGAAACGGTCTCATCGATGCTTACCGGCAGGGTGAGCTTGCCGTTATAAGGCGAAAGCTCTACCTGGTCGAGGAGATACTGTCGCTTGCTGAAGAACTTGCCCTCCATCTGTTCCTTGGTGATATCATTGAGTGCAAGGGTGATCTTCTGATATTTATCATACTGATAATAATCATAGTTGCTGAGGTCGCTCTTCTTCTTGGCAGCGATGACACGTCGCATGAGGTCCACGGCAGGGTTATCCTTGCGCTTGTATCTTCCCTTCTTCGATTTCACCACGACTTCTCCCAGCTTGTGGGAATCGTCCTTGAGCTTGATTTCGAGGAAGCTGGTTTTCTCATCTACCTTGACCGTTGTGGTCTTGTAGCTCAGAGCGCTGACGGTAAGCATCAGTCCCGGCTTCTTTTCGATGGTAAACTTACCTTCTCCATCACTGGAAACGGCAATCTTGTGTCCCTTGTACTGCACGCTTGCATACGATACGGCAAAGCCGTCATCGTCGATGACACGACCTGTTATCTTCTGCTGCGCCATCATCTGGAGTGTAGAAACCACCAGGAGGACGAGCACCAAATACAATTTTCTTATACCTTTCATTACCTTATTATATATATAGGGGCCTTGCGCCCATTATTAATCATTCTCTACTTTCAGGCTGCAAAGTTATAACATTATTCGTAAATAGCTGCAAAAACCTATTATATATTTCAGTTTTTTATGAGATTTTCAGAAATTCCTCCATCTCAGAGAGTTTCTTGATGATGCCATCGGGGATGGATTCATCCACCTTCTTCTCTTCCCACTGCAATCCCTTGATCCATAGGGTGTGACAACCCAGCTTATGGGCAGGAATGATATCCTTGCCATAAGTATCGCCCACTACGAGCACCTGGGAGGCAGGAAGATCGAGGGCGCAGACTCCAAGGGCGAAGATGGCTGGGTTCGGCTTGCGCACCCCCACTACTGCCGATTCTATCACGTCCTCGAAATAGCCATCAATTCCTGCATCCTTCAATACCTGATTGATGTTGCCGTAGAAATTGGAAACCAGCACCATCGGATAACCCTTCTGCTTCAGATGCTCCAACACCTGCTTGTTTTCATTCAGAAGAGCAAGGGTCTTGGCATTGATATAGCGAGCCATATCCACAGCAATCTGATGAATTTCAGAATCAGAAAGGGAGAGGAAAAGGCTTTCTGATGAAGCATCAGAATCTTTTCCGGGATTCCCAAGCTTCGCCTGTTTCTCAGAATCATCCTTTCCTGTCTCCAGCAATTCCTTTCCTGCCAGGAATTTCAATTCCAGGATCAGTTTTTCTCTGAGAATATCCTCGAAATGGAAATCGGGAGTCACGATGGGATTCACAGCCAGTGCTCGCTCACCATACACGTAGGCATCGCGAAACACCTGCTTGTGGATACTTACTCCTGGCTCTACTTCCTCGTCATCAGCCACACCGATGCCGAAGTGCTCGTAGCCCTGCCACAGCACTTCCGACCAGTGGTCGCCCCTGGTATCGAGCGTGCCACCATAATCAAAGATGATTCCTTTTATATCCAGTACTTTCATTATTTTCCTTTATTAATTGTTTGCTGCTGGCTCTTCTGATCAGCCTCGTATTCTTCCTGAATCTTCTTCAGATCCTTGTTTCCCACCTTGATGAGCAGAATGCCGATGGCTATCCATACCAGCTCACGGATTCGGGTGATAAGACCGGTATATACACCCAGGGCACCCGTAAGATGCAGGCCATCCACCGCCAAGGCAAGACCACCCTCTCGGGCTCCCAACTGCATAGGAGAGAAGAAGATGAGATTGCTGAAAAGCGATGAGAAGGCAAGAATCAGAATGCTGTCGGCGATGCTGATATCCGCAGCAAAAGCCTTCAGGATAAGATAAATCTCCAGGCTCTGGAGCACTCTCGCCATCACCTCGAAGAAGAGGGAACTGTAGAAAGTGCTCTTGTGCTGACCATGCAGCAGGGCTATCTGCGAATCTATCTGCTCCAGGGTCTCCTGCTTCTCCTGCTCAAACCGCTTAGCCCAGTTCTTCACGAAAGGAATATGGGTGAGCAGACGGATGCCCTTCTGCGCCATTCCCGTCTTGTAACCGCGGGCGAAGAAGTAGATACCGAGCAGGCAGAAGGCTGCGATGAAGCCCAGCATGATGCCCATAGGGACTCCTATCGGATACAGAGCAATATAAAGGAATACCGAAAGGAACCAGAACCAGAAATGGGAGAAGATGTGCATCATCACATAGAGAATGACCGATGATGTAGCCTTGCTCACACCCGTAAAAGGCTTCAGCTCCATAATGCGGTAAGGTTCGCCGCCCATCAATCCGCAGGGAGTGGTGTAGTTCAGGGCAAATCCGCTCACGGTGAGCTTATATACTCGCCAGAACGAGAGTCCCTTCACCCTACCCTCGTCGTTGATGATGAGCCACCAGGAAATGGTGTTCACCCAATAAACCACGAGCCACAGACCGAGAATCAGCGGGAAATAGATGCCCGCCTGCTTCAGATAGCGCCAGATATCGGTATAGTCCATATCCATCGTGCAGAGCATAATGATGATGGCGATGATACCGAATGCCATGAATATATTTCTGAACTTGTTATTCATAAAAGAACTTGTTATTCACAAAAGTATTTGTAATTCACAAAATAAGACGTTTATGCCTCGTACTCTCCCTTCAGCACCTTCTGGTTGAGCTTCAGACAAAGACGCTCGTGGGTTCCTCTCATATAGAAGAAAATCAGACTGAACACGGTAATCTCGATAGCCGGATAAAGCCATGGAAGACCTATCAGGATAGAGATGAACAGCGTGATGCTGCGCCAGTTGAAGGTAAGGATATTGGCATATTTCATCAGTGGAAGACTGCCCGCACGGAAGTCGGCACGCAACTGCTCAGGCAACTGCTGTGGATATCTTTCGCGCAGATTTCTCTTGAATATCTGGAAGATAGGAGTATCCCGCTCCTGTCCCAAGGTATAGTTCTTGTAGAAGAACTGGAAGAGTTTCTGTACTGGCTCCTTCTTCCACTTCATCTGCTTCCACAGCTCTACCTGCTTGCTGGCATCGTCCAGTTCGCTTCCCTCCTTGCCTTTCAGGAAGAAGAGGTGAATCTGACGGTAGTAGTCGGCAAGACGGCTCTGAATGGCATGGCATCCGAAACCGGCAACGATGCAGAGTGCCCAGATTTTCCAGCCCCACTCCGGCATCAGACGGAAGGAGATGGCGAAGTAGATGCTGACAAACCAGAAGTCGCCAGCTGCGCCATCCAGGATTCTGCCCAGGGCACTCTTCTGATTGGTGAGTCGCGCCAGCTGACCATCGCAGCTATCATATACGTTTGCCCAGATGAGCAAGAAGATGCCCAAGATGTTGATTGCCAAATCATCGAAATAGAAGCAGATGCCCGCTCCTACGCCGAGGAAGATGGAAAGAATGGTCACCACGTTTGGGGTGACGTGAAGCATGCGGAAGAATCGCGCCCACTGGTAACCAATAGGGCGATAGAAGTAAATATCAATGTGCTCCTCGGTATCCGCTGATTTCAGAGAAGCCTTAAATTCCTGATTCATCTTTTTTATTTTTATTCTTGTATCATTTTTGTTGCTATATAGAACGCAGCCTCATCACGGCATGGCGCAAAGCTAGGGCAGTCGTTGAAATCGATAATGCGGATGCTGCCATCCTCGCTGACCACACAGTCGCCGCCATATACCGGCACATTCAGCATGTCGGCAGCCTTGTCAGCCTCAGCCTTCAGAACCTCGGCATCGAAGGCGAAGCCCTGAGCCTCGCCATTGATCACCTCCAGTCCGAACTTGGAACGATGGCCGCATTTCGATGGATAGAACCAATAGAAGAAATCGGTACCCGATACGCCATAGAACTTGATGAGGTCGCCCTTCAGGTGTTCATTCACCACCACCGATGTGATGCCGCGCAGCCAGAATTCCTTCAGCAGCGCCTCAGCCTCCTGCTCGTTCTGCACATAGCAGGTATCCTCCTTCTGCTGCGCACAGCCGTCGCCACGCTTCAGCCAGCAAGGATAGTGGATATCCTTCACCATCTCTCCGTTTCTGCCGATGATGCGGCTCTCGGGAGTTGCGATGCCTCCGGCGATGAAACGCTCGGTCATGATGCGACGGATGCAGCGGTTTACACCCAGACTGGAGTTCACCACCAATACGCCTTCCTCCTCTATTCTGCCGAGAATATCGAGTGCCTGCTTGCTGCGTGCCATCGAGAAGAAGCCATCCACGCCCACTGTCACACGGCAGCGAGGCCATCCGTAGGCTCTCTCCAACACAGTTGCCTTGCGGCAGAATTCCTTCTCGCACATCAGCATCACCTTCGCACCGAGTGCCTCCAGCTGCTGTTTTACGGCATTCATGATGGCAGCATCGTTATCCACGCAATTAGGCGAGAACTCGTTGCCGCGGCATACACCCACCAGGGTCTTACCCTCCAGCGGATGGATGAAAGCCTCGGCCTTCGCAATATCCTCCTTGTGATCTACATCGAGAATCTTGTTGATAGGATAAGCCTCCAGCTTCAATCCCTCTACCACCAGCTGACGCTGGAAGTTGCGCATACGGCTCATACCCTGCTCCATGCAATGGTCGAGCACATCGAGCGCCTTGTCGCCCAGACAGTAGATGCCACCCGAAATCAGATGGTCATCGCCCTCCTGCTTATCGTGGAAGCCCGTAATTCGGGGCTTCTTGTGAGAACCCTGCTTGTCGAGCAGACTGGCACCCTCGGCATCCTCCTGCTTCTCTACGCCTACCCACAGCGGCTTTTCATCATCCACGTATGGGGTGACAGCCATGCAGCCGTCAATATCCTTTGCCTCCTGGAAGTGACGGATATACTTCTTGAACTCCTCCTCACGGAAGATGGTATCCACGGTGGTGAGGCAGAAGCGCTCGCCACGGAGATATGGCGAGAGGGCATGCAGACTGTGCATGGAACTAGGAGTGGTCTTCACCACCAGGCGCAGAGGCACCGGCAGCTTCATCTGCTCCAGATGTTCACGCACCGCCGTGCTCCATTCGTTGACAATCACTACGATTTCGGTAGCACCGCAATCTACGAAGATGCGTAGAAGGCGCTCTATCATCGGTTCGCCGCATACCGGCACCAGGGGTTTAGGCTGTTCCACGCCTTCCTGTGCCAATCGGCTTCCCTCGCCTGCGGCTATAACTGCAAATCTCATTCTATTTCTAATTATTTTTATTTTTCTTCAAATTCCTATAACTTTCTTCTGTAGCAGCGGCGGCGACGGTGCTGCACGCTTTCCAGATACTGCCACTGGCTCTGCACTCCCTTGTTGCTCTCCATCTGCGGCATCGCCTCCGCCCATTTGAAACCGTAGCGGTGGTACTGCTCGATGAGGTCGGCGAAGATGAGGGCATTGGCACCCTTGCTGCGATATTCCGGCAACACACCGATGAGCACCAGATCCACGGTATCGGTGGCGTGGCACTTCATCACCCGCAGGAGCCGAAGCCATCCCCAAGGGAAGAGCTTGCCGTTGCGGTTCTTCTGCAGCGCCTCGGTCATGGACGGGAAGGATACGCCGAAACCGATCAGACGGTTGTTGTCGTTGCCATCTACCACACCGGTGATGAGGTTCATATCCGCCATCTTGATATACGAATCCACATACCCGTCAATCTGTCGGTCGGTGAGCTGCTGGAAATCGTAGAGATCCTTGTAGGTCTCGTTGACGATGCGGAAGACTTCCCTGCCCATGCCGCCCTGAACCAGTTCGTGCTTGGTAAACTTATGCACGTGCAGATTGTAGCGGCTCTCGATGAGCTGGGCTGTCTTGGCAAATTTCGGAGGGGTTACCTCGGGCACCTTGATGCGGTACTCCAGCCAGTCGTTGTCCTTCTGGAAGAGCTCCAGAGCATCCATGTGCTTGGGATAATAAGGATAATTGTAGTTGACGTACATGGTGGATTTCTCGTGGAATCCTTCGATGAGCATTCCCTCGCGGTCCATATCGGTAAAGCCAAGTGGCCCTACCAATTCTTCCATGCCACGCTCTCTGCCCCACCGGGCTGCGGCATCCAGCAGCATACTGGAAACCTCGAGATTATCGATGAAGTCGAACCATCCGAAGCGCACCTGCTTCTTGTTCCACTGGTCGTTGGCACAATGGTTGATGATGGCGGCAATGCGGCCTACCACCTTCGGGATGCTGTAATCGATAGCCAGGAAATATTGCGCTTCGCAGAAATCGAAGGCAGGATTCTTGTCTTTGCTCAATGTATTCCACTCGTCAAAACGCAAGTAAGGAACGGCATATTTGCTACCTTCATAAAGGTCGTAATAGAACTGTATGAAAGTTCTCAATCCTTTCTTGGTAGTAACGGGTATGATTCTAATATCACTCATTGATCTGATTTTTTTCTAAAACTTTTTGCTCTGATTTTTCTTTTTATAATAATGTATCATCAGAAAAACGGTGCAAAAGTACGAGTTTTTTCCGAGATGGCAAACGAAATCACTGTTTTTTTTCCTGCCGAGCGTTAAAATCATCGAATATTTCCCCCCTTTCGGAAATAAAGCAGTAACTTTGCAGGCTGATATGAAGAAATCAAGAGATAATTATACATTCCTGACCCATGCACCGGTGCATCGGGTGATTTTTACGATGGCGATTCCTACCATTATCAGCATGTTATCGACGAGTATGTACAACCTCGCCGACACCTACTTCGTGGGCAGCATCAATACCCAGAGCGTGGCGGCAGTAGGCGTTTCCTTCGCTATAATGGCAGTAATCCAGGCTGTTGGTTTCTTCTATGGACATGGTGCCGGAAACTATATCTCCCGAATGCTGGGAGCCAAGGAGGTGGAGAAGGCGAAGAAGATGGCAGCTACGGGCTTCATACTGAGCTTTCTGACGGGACTTTTCATCGCCATTCTTGGACAACTTTTCCTGACACCGCTCTGCGTTCTTCTGGGATCCACCCCCACCATCCAGCCATATACTGAGCGCTATCTCGGCATCATTCTGCTGGGCGCTCCTTTCATGACGACCTCTCTGACACTCAACAACCTGATGCGTTTCCAGGGCAACACGATGTATGCGATGAAGGGAATCATGTCAGGAGTGCTGCTCAACCTCATCCTAGCCCCACTGCTCATCCTTTATTTTGCCATGGGCATCACGGGTGCCGCCATTGCCACCCTCATCAGCCAGTGCTTCGGCTGCACCATGCTCTTCCGGATGACCTACAAGGGAGAGAACATCCGAATCCATCTGCGCAACTTCACGCCTTCCAAGGCTTACTTCAAGGAGATTATCTTTGGCGGCACGCCTTCCTTATCAAGGCAGGGCTTGGGAAGCATCGCCACGCTGGTGCTGAACGTGGCTGCCGGAACCTATGGAGATGCAGCCATTGCGGGTATGAGTATCGTGACGAGAATCTCGTTCTTCACCTATGCCGTGGTAATCGGACTGGGTCAGGGTTTCCAGCCGCTTTGCGGTTTCTGCTATGGAGCCAAGTTGTACGACCGCGTGAAGGAGGCGTTCTTTTTCTGCATCAAATGCGGCACGGTATTTCTGGCTGTTTGTGCTGTTATCGGCTTCCTCTTCTCAGAGCCTATCATCGAACTCTTCCGTGATGATGCCAGCGTGGTAGCAGTGGGTTCCGTTGCCCTGAAGTGGCAGGTGATCAGCTTCCCTCTGGTAGCCACCATCGTGCTGACGAATATGTTGATGCAGACCATCCGCAAGCCCGTACGTGCGAATATCGTGGCAGCAGCACGTAGCGGTTTGTTCTTCATTCCGCTCATTTTCATCCTCCCTCATTTCTTCGGATTACTGGGCGTAGAGATGTGTCAGGCGTGGGCAGACATCTGCTCTTTCCTCGTGGCGGTACCGATAGCCTGGAGTGCATTCAGGGATATGAAATTTCAGAAACGCTAAAAAAATCACAAAAAACAAGAACGAATTCTTTGCAGTTCAAGAAATTAATCGTATCTTTGCACTCGAATTTTATTGATACATGAAGAAAATGAGTAAAGATACACTAACTCATCAGCTGACAGAGACTATCGACGAGCTTTCTTGCACCGAATCGCTGAAGGGTCTCTTCCATCAGCATAGAGACGGGAATCCACTTCCTTCGGGCAAGGCGCTCGAAGACATCATCAATCTGTCTCGCTCCATCCTTTTTCCGGGATATTTCGGAAACTCATCCGTCAATATCTCAACCATCAAATACCATATCGGAGTAAGAGTTGAGAAACTCTACGAGATGCTCGCAGAACAGATTCTCGCAGGACTCTGCTTCGCCAACGACTGCGAATCGGAAACCCAGGCAGAACTGCAGCACCAGCGTGCCAAGGCAGGCGTCATCGCCGCCAAAGCCATTATGGAATTTCCCAAGCTTCGCAAGATTCTCGCCACCGACGTAGAGGCAGCCTACAACGGTGACCCGGCGGCGATGAGCCACGGAGAAATCATCTCCTGCTATCCCGTGATCAAGGCAATCACCAACTACCGTATCGCCCATGTTCTGCACAAGCTCGGCGTGCCCCTCATCCCAAGAATGATGACGGAACTGGCACACTCGGAGACGGGTATCGATATCAATCCGGAGGCTACCATCGGTCACCACTTCACCATCGACCATGGCACGGGTGTGGTCATCGGAGCCACCTGCATCATTGGCAACAATGTGAAGCTCTACCAGGGTGTTACCCTCGGAGCCAAGAGTTTCCCACTGGATAAGGACGGCAATCCTATCAAGGGAATCCCTCGCCACCCTATCCTGGAAGACGATGTCATCGTTTATGCCAACGCCACCATCCTGGGCAGAATCACCATCGGAGAAGGCTGCATCGTGGGCGCCAACGTATGGGTGACCAAGGATATGAAGCCGAAAACAAAGAAATATAGAAAAGAAAAACAAAGTTTATTAGATATAGAATTCAATAATGGAACAGGAATTTGAACTCATTGCCAAGACCTTTATGGGTCTGGAGCCAGTCTTGGCTGAGGAGCTCACCCAACTGGGTGCTAACAATGTACAAATAGGTCGCCGCATGGTATCTTTCACAGGCGACAAGGAAATGATGTATCGTGCTAACTTCCAGTTACACACAGCCATCCGTATCTTGAAACCTATCAAGCACTTCAAGGCACGTTCTGCTGAGGAGGTGTACGACGAGGTTCAGAAGATCAAGTGGGATGACATCTTAGACGTGAAGAAGACTTTCTCGGTAGATTCAGTGGTCTATTCTGAGGAGTTCCGCAACTCACGCTTCGTGACTTACAAGGTAAAGGATGCCATCGTGGACTGGTTCCGCGAGAAGCAGGGCACACGTCCTAACATCAGCGTGTCTAACCCAGACATCCGCCTCAACATCCATATCGCAGAGGATAACGCTACACTGAGTCTCGACTCAAGCGGTGAGAGTCTGCACCGCCGCGGCTACCGCCAGGAGCAGGTAGAGGCACCTCTGAACGAGGTTCTCGCTGCAGGTATGATCCTGATGACCGGCTGGAAGGGTGAATGCGACTTCATCGACCCAATGTGCGGTTCGGGAACCATCGCCATCGAGGCTGCCCTCATCGCCCGCAACATCTCTCCAGGTGTATTCCGCAAGGAGTTTGCCTTCGAGAAGTGGAACGATTTCGACCAGGATCTCTTCGATATGATCTATAACGACGACTCTCAGGAGCGCGAGTTCGAGCACCACATCTACGGATATGATGTAGATATGAAGGCGGTGAATACTGCCAACCTCAACGTGCGTGCAGCCGGACTGAGCAAGGATATCACCATCGCCCAGCAGGACTTCAAGGACTTCACACAGCCTGCCGAGAAGAGCATCATCGTGATGAACCCTCCATACGGCGAGCGTATCTCTACTCCTAACCTGCTGAACACCTACAAGATGATAGGCGAGCGATTCAAGCGTGCCTTCGCAGGCAACGAGGCTTGGGTACTGAGCTACCGCGAGGAGTGCTTCGAGCAGATTGGACTGAAGCCATCTATCAAGATTCCTGTATATAACGGAAGTCTGGAGTGCGAGTTCCGCAAGTATGTGATGTTCGACGGCAAGATGAAGGAGTTCCGTTCTGAGGGCGGTATCGTGAAGACTGAGCGCGAGAAGAGCGAGATGGCGCAGAAGCACCGTTTCAAGAAGGAGCGCGAGTTCAAGAAGCGTGTGAGCGAGGAGACTGAGAACGAGGAGGCAGATATCCGAAGCTTCCAGTTCCACAGCCATCGCCTGGAGGACTTCGAGAAGCGCCGCAATGAGATTCGCCGTGGCGGACGTCCACGTGTGGGTGCAGGCGGAAGACGCGACGATGATGATGACCGCAAGGGCGGCCGCAGCTTCGGAGGCAAGCGCGGAGGCGACCGTAACGACCGTAACAACAAGCGCGGTGGTTTCAAGGGAGACCGTAATGACAAGCGCGGTGGTTTCAAGGGAGACCGCAGAGGTGGCAAGAACTTCGGAGGAAAACGTGGCGGCAAGCCAAGCTTCGACACCGACTTTGATGACGAGGATTAAGATTTTCTAGCGACACCGTAAAACGCGGCGTCGCTAAGATTTCTAGCAATGCGGTGAAACGCCGTATTGCTAAGATTTCTAGCAATGTAGCGAAACGCTACGTCGCTAAAGATAAAATCCTAGTTATCAGATAGATAAACCACATAACACCACAAAACGTGGTATTAGGTGTTACAAAAAAACAAGAAAAAAATGATGAATCTGAAGAATTCAATTTATAAATTATCTTTTGCAGCTATGATTTCCATGATGGCAATGAATGCAACCGAGATACAGGCTCAGGGCGTGGTTCCTGCACAGAAGGGCGAGAAAACCTTCACACTGGAAGATCTGAACTTCGGTGGCAACAACTACCGCAACATGGTGGCAAAGAACCGCTGGTGTACCTGGTGGGGAAATGAACTCATCCATCAGGACATCGAGGCATGCTATCTCGTAAACAAGACTACCGGAAAGGAGACAAAACTCTTCGGTATCAACGATATCAACCAGTGGATTGCTCCTACCAAAGACATCAAGATAAGAGCCCTCTACAACGCTCAGTTCCCTTTTGCAGGAAAGAGCATCGTGATGGTAAGCAACGGCAGCAAGACCTACACCATCGACTTCAAGAAGCATAAGCTGCTGAGCGAGATGGAGTTTGAAGATGGCGAGAACCTCCTCGAAGCTAACGCACGTCAGAATGCATTCGCCTATCTGAAGGGCAGCAACCTCTATGTGCGCTCCTTCGACATAACCAACAATGCCATGACAAGAGAGAAGAAGTTTCACGATTTCCAGATCTCTACAGACGGCAGCCGCTCTATCGTCTATGGTCAGAGTGTTCACCGCGATGAGTTCGGCATCAGCAAGGGTACCTTCTGGAGCCCTAACGGCGAACTGCTCGCCTTCTACCGTATGGACCAGAGCATGGTGACTGATTATCCACAGGTGGATATCCCGGAGATTGATTACTTCAATCATCCTGAGACAGAAACCTGCTGCGCCAAGCCTGCACCAGACAAGTATCCGATGACAGGCGAGACATCGCACAAGGTAACTGTGGGCGTGTTCGACTGCATGACCGGCAAGACCATCTATCTGAAGGCTGGCGACCCAACAGACCGCTACTTCACCAACATCGCATGGAGCCCAGACAGCAAGACCATCTATATGTTTGAGCTGAACCGCGACCAGAATGACTGTCGCCTTACTGCCTACAGCGCAGAGACTGGCGAGAAGACCGGCGAGCTCTATCGCGAGACCGATGAGAAGTATGTAGAGCCTTGTCATCCAATCCAGTTCCTGCCTTGGGACAACAGCAGCTTCATCATGCAGAGCCGCAAGGATGGTTACAACCACCTCTATCTCTGCACCCTGGGTAAGCACGGCAGCCGCATGGCAAGCAACACGGAATCGCTCGAAATCAAACAGTTGACATCGGGTAAATGGGAGGTGATGGAAGTGCTCGGCTTCAACGCCAAGCGCAAGAGCATCATCATCGCATCCAACGAGTGCTCTCCTATCCAGCGTAACATCTTCGTGGTAGATACCAAGACCGGCAAACGCACCATGATGGACGATTGCGGCAAGGGATGGCACAACGCTACCCTGAGTGGGAACGGCCAGTTTATCTATGACAACTACTCTACTCCAACCGTGCCTCGCAAGATTGCCATCGTAAACACCGAGAACGGCAAGCGCACCGCCTACTTCACAGCCAAGAACCCATGGAAGGGCTACAACGTGCCTGAATACAGCTGCGGTTCGATCAAGGCTGATGACGGCGAGACCGACCTCTACTGGAGAATGGTAAAGCCAGTAAACTTCGACCCAAACAAGAAGTATCCTACTATTATATATGTATATGGCGGTCCTCACGCCCACAACGTGGATGCCCGCTGGAACTACAGCAGCCGTGGCTGGGAGACCTACATGGCAGAGAAGGGCTATCTGCTCTTCATCCTCGACAACCGTGGAAGCGAGAACCGTGGCAAGGCTTTCGAGCAGGCTACCTTCCGCCAGCTGGGTCAGGTAGAGATGAAGGACCAGATGAAGGGTGTAGAATATCTGAAGACCCTGCCTTATGTAGATGCCGACAAGATTGGTGTTCACGGCTGGAGCTTCGGCGGATTCATGACCATCTCGCTGATGACCAACTATCCTGACGTATTCAAGGTAGGCGTAGCAGGCGGTCCGGTAATCGACTGGCACTGGTACGAGGTGATGTATGGCGAGCGCTATATGGATACCCCACAGACCAATCCAGAGGGTTACAAGAAGACATCCCTGCTCTATCAGGCTAAGAACCTGAAGGGTAAGCTGCAGATTATCCAGGGCTTGAACGATGTGACCGTGGTGCCACAGCACTGCCTCACCTTCCTGAAGGCTTGTATCGCAGCAGGAACCCAGCCAGATTTCTTCGTATATCCAGGTGAGCCTCACAACATGAGAGGTCATCAGAGCACTCACCTGCACGAAAGAATCAGCAACTACTTCTTCGACTACCTGAAATAAAAAGAAAAATTTAAATGTATAAGAGACTCTATCCGAAAACAATTCGGAGGGAAAATATAAGAGAGTCTATCTGAAGTAAAACAAATCTTCGGAACGAAAAGATGATTAACAAGATAAGAAAAGTAATTTTATTAATTACCGCTATACTCTTTGCCTGCCACCTGCAAGTGGCAGGTAAAGAGTTTTTTGTTTCTAAGCAGAGCATCCCCGACTTTAAATTCATCTTCGACAAGCTATCTCAGAACCGCATCACCTATAATCGTTACAACGACAGCATCTTCAGCATCCACAACCACGACGAATGGGTAAGATTCTTTATGACTAGAAGCCAGAAGAACCATAAAATCTATAACGAAAACGAGAAGCTGCTGAATAGCATTGCAGATTATTTCGAAACCGATATGGCAGATACGACGAAGGAGACCATTCTGCCGGATGCAGCCTACGACAGTCTGGACAAAAACTTCTTTCATAACTACGCCTATGCCCTGACGGATCCATTCATCACAAACAGGGTTACGGATATTCTGATTCGAAATTTCAGAAAACGCCCGGAAAGGAACTACGAATTTCTGAGAGCCATGAGCTGGAAGGGGTCATCCTATTACCAGATATGGAGACTGAACAGAGACAACGAGACATTGAAAAAAGCATACGATTGCATCGCATACGTAGCCGACAGTGCGCACTGCCATACGCCCGAAGAACTGGGCCTGTACGGCTATGCCCTACAGGATCTGTGCCTATCTGCATGGACACTCCACCATATCCAACCCCTGAAAAAACTGCTGGAAAGATACGAAAAGCTGGAAGAACTGGCAAGGAATCATACGGCAGACCAACTGGAAGTACCCGAAAAAGAAGGCAACTATGGATTAACCGCATCAAAAACAGAGACTTGGAGATAGTAAGAGGAATCTATCTCACCAATCCGGAACTGATAGAAAAGAAAGAAGGAGACGCATTGGTAAGACGAGTGATAAGACAATATCCGGATACCGTAGGACTCAGTACCTCTACGAAGCTCAACCTCATCGTCTTGAAGCTAAAAATGGGAGAAATCCGGACAAGCACAGCCTTGAAGGAAGCCGAGGAAATATACGAAACGCTAATCAAACCACTTACACGACAAAAAGTTCTGGGGGTAAATGCCTTCAATTCGCTGATGTCTCATTATACCGACCTGGCTTTCATCGTAGATACCGCCAGAGTTTCAGCCAATTACAAAAAGGAGCACGTAAAGATGTTCTGTGAAGACATTATCAGGATGTTCAGACATCGCAAAGACCAGCAGAACTTCACACAGTATAATCAGACTCTGGAAAATGTGAGCACCGATCCCCGACTCATCAAATACCTGAACGATAAGGAAAGAATAGGATTCGTGATGGAACTGAACGTGGCAACCCAGGTAACCACCTACGCCCACTCTACCCACGTGGCACGACTTGCAGAAGCCATGATGAAAGCCATCATCAGGCACCGGCGGGAACTGCTGGTAGGAAAACTGGGCATCAGCAGCAAATGGCAGGTAAGGCTTCATCAGCGACAGCTCATCAACTTCATCACCCGTGCTGCACTCTGTCACGACATTGGCAAGAACAGTATCGTAAGCGTGGTGAACAACGACTATCGACAGCTGTGCGATGAGGAGCGAAGAATCATCAGAATGCATCCCCGAATGGGACTGAAATACCTGAAGATATCGCAGAAGCTGAAATATTACCACGATACCACGCTGGGCCATCATAAATGGTACAACGGCAAGGGAGGCTATCCAAGCGACTTCGACAACACCAAGTCGCCTTACCGCTTCATGATAGATATCATCACCCTGTGCGACTGCATGCAGGCTGCCACCGAGCGAGTAGGCAGAAACTACAAGCAGGAGAAGAGCTTCGAAAAAGTGATGGAAGAGCTGAGAGAAGGCGCAGGAACCCGATACAATCCCGACCTGGTGAAGCTGATAGATGACATACCGGAACTCTACAAGGAACTGGAGAGGATAGCCATCTACGGATGGCCAGATATCTATTATGAAATCTATAAGAACTATATGCGATAAAGATTTTAGGCTTTTTGCTTGTATAGTTCGCTGAAATTTAGTAATTTTGCAGCAAATTAGGAATTTGGATGCAAAAAGGAGCAAATATCTATCCTGATTGTAAAAGAAGGAGATGATCAATATCCTGATTGTAACATATAATAGAAGAATTATTAAACGTAACTACGATGAAAATATTATTGTTAGGAGGCGGTGGCCGCGAGCACGCCTTAGCTTGGAAAATCGCTCAGAGCGAGAAGTGTGAGAAACTCTTTATCGCTCCTGGTAATGCCGGTACACAGAATGTCGGCGAGAATGTGAATATCAAGGCTGACGACTTCGAGGCGCTCAAGAACTTCGCTGTCGAGAATGGTGTTGATATGGTGGTAGTAGGTCCGGAAGACCCACTGGTAAAGGGTGTCTATGATGACTTCAAGGCAGACCCTCGCACCCAGAACATCCCTGTGATTGGTCCATCAAAGGCTGGTGCCGTGCTGGAAGGAAGCAAGGACTTCGCCAAGCAGTTTATGAAGCGCCATAACATTCCGACAGCTCAGTATGAGACTTTCGACGGCGAGCACGTAGAAGAAGGCTTGAAGTTCCTGGAGACTCTGAAGGCTCCATACGTATTGAAGGCTGACGGCTTGTGCGCCGGTAAGGGTGTTCTTATCCTTCCTACCCTGGAAGAGGCTAAGAAGGAGTTCAAGGAGATGCTCGGCGGTATGTTCGGCAACGCTTCTGCACGCGTAGTTATCGAGGAATTCCTCAGCGGTATCGAGTGCTCCGTATTCGTATTGACCGATGGCAAGAACTACAAGATTCTGCCTGAGGCTAAGGACTACAAGCGCATCGGCGAGCACGATACCGGTCTGAATACCGGTGGTATGGGTAGCGTAACCCCTGTACCTTTCGCAACCAAGGAGTGGATGCAGAAGGTGGATGAGCGCATCATCCGTCCTACCGTAGAGGGTCTGGCAGAGGAGAACATCGACTACAAGGGCTTCATCTTCTTCGGTCTGATCAATGTAGAGGGCGAGCCTATGGTTATCGAGTACAACTGCCGTATGGGTGACCCAGAGACAGAGAGCGTGATGCTCCGCCTGAAGAGCGACATCGTGGATCTCTTCGAGGGTGTAGCTGCCGGCGATCTTGACAAGCGCAGCATCGAGTTTGATGAGCGTGCTGCTGTCTGCGTGATGCTCGTAAGCGGTGGTTATCCAGAGGCTTACAAGAAGGGTTATCCTATCCATGGTATCAATGATGTGGAAGGTTCTGTTGTTTTCCACTCTGGTACAGCCATGAAGGATGGAGAGGTTGTAACCAATGGCGGCCGTGTAATCTGCGTAAGCAGCTACGGCAAGGATAAGGAAGAGGCTCTGAAGAAGAGCTTTGCCGAAGCACAGAAGATCCAGTTCACAGACAAGTACTTCCGCTCTGATATCGGACAGGACCTTTAAGGGCAAAAGCTTAATTTTAACGGATAATGTTAAGAAAGAAAACTTTTCAAAATAAAGTGGCGGCTAGCCGCTACGCACTACCTGTAACAGCAACCCTTGCCGCCTTGGTATGGGTTGCTGTAGGTTTTTTAGTAGCTAACATTTGGGTGCAGTTCGCCTTCACCATTCTCTCTACCCTGCTGATGGTGGAACTCAACAACCATAATTCCCTGATGCGAACCTACAGCCGAATGGTGTCCTGCAGTTTCCTGGTGTTCATCACCATGACCTCTCTGCCTACACCCTCCTTCAAGGCAAGCATCGTGACGATGTGCTCCATCGCCTTCTACCTCATCATCTGGAACAGTTACCAGGACAAGCGGGCGGCAGGATGGACCTTCTATGCCTTCTTCTGCGTAGGACTCGCCTCGCTGGTGTTCATCCAGGTGGGATATTTCCTGCCCTTCCTGTGGCTGATGATGATGGTATTCACCAATTCCTTCAGCATCCGAAACTTCTTTGCATCTATCATCGGTCTCATCATGCCGTATTGGTTCTCAGCGGGTTACTTCGCCTACACCAATAACATCAATGGACTCATCAATCATTTTGCGGAATTCATCAACTATCAGGATCTGTTCGATTATTCGCAGGTTACCGACCACGAGGTGGTGAATCTCCTGTTCCTCATCATCCTGAGCACATTGGGCAGCATACACTTCCTGCATACCTCTTATGCTGATAAGATCCGTACCCGAATGATCTACAATTCATTCATTCTGATCAACTATGTGAGTCTTGCCTTCGTCATCCTGCAGCCTCAGCATATCAAGGAGTTGAGCAGCATCATGATTGTAAATACGGCACCACTCACCGCTCACTTCATCACCTATACTAAGGGAAAGCTGGCGAACATCGTCTTTATCTCGGCGCTGATCATCATGGTATTGATATTGCTATACAATATCTTCATTCCGGAAACGGTATTGCTGCAGGCTATTCAGGGATAAGATTGATTCTGGGATAAGAGTTATTCAGAGATAGACTTGATGCAGCGAAACGCTGCATCAAGAATATTAAACAAATAATATTCAATGGGTTACATAATAGACTTTTTAATCAACTGGGGCTATTGGGGCATGCTAGTTTCCGCCTTTCTTGCCGGCAGTTTCTTTCCTTTCAGCAGCGAGGTAGTGATGTCGGGCTTGCAGGCAGCAGGTTTGGATCCCATCCCTCTGGTGATATATGGCAGCATAGGAAATGTATTGGGCTCACTGTTCAACTATGGTGTGGGCAGACTGGGCAAGATGGAATGGATAGAGAAATATCTGCACGTAAAGAAGGAGAAACTGGATCAGGCAGAAAGATTCATGGCTGATAGAGGTGCCTGGATGGGCTTCTTCGCCTTCATCCCGATTTTGGGAAGCGCCATCACCATCGTGCTGGGGCTGACAAGAGCCAATATCATCATCTCTACCATCAGCATCACCATCGGAAAAGTGCTGAGATATATCCTATTGGTTTATGGTCTCAGCTTCATTGTATAAACATATAAGCAGATTTATAACATAAGAAGATTTTAATATATGAAGAGATTTCTATACCTTATTATATTATGTGTTATTCTTGCCGGATGTAAGGGTACACCTCAGAAACAGGCAGATTCGGGAAAGGCTTCCGGAACAGAGAAGCCTGCGGTTACGGTTACAGTTACAGTTACGATTTCCCCCTACAAGTATTTCGTAGATCAAATTGCCAAAGGCAAGGTGGATGTCAACGTGATGGTATCGAATGGCAACAACCCGGAGACTTACGAGCCATACGCCCAGCAGATGATGGAACTTTCGAAGAGTGCCCTCTATCTGAAAGTGGGCAGCATCGGTTTTGAGCAGACCTGGATGAAGAAGTTGCAGGACAACGCTCCAGATATGAAAGTGATAGATACTTCCGTGGGCATCAAGCCTGCCAAGACTCCGGGTGGCAACATCGACCCGCACGTATGGATGAGTTGCAGCAACGCCCGCATCATAGCCAGCAACATCCTCAAGGCGCTCTGCGAACTGGAGCCGAAGAACAAGGCTTTCTTCGAGAAGAACTATCAGTCGCTGCTCAGCATCATCGACAAGAGAGACAGCACCATCAGGGAGAGCTTCAAAAAGGACCCAGACCTGGTACGCAAGTTTGTGATCTATCACCCTATCCTCACCTACTTTGCCCGTGATTACCAGCTGGAGCAGCTTGCCATAGAGGAAGAAGGCAGGGAGCCTAGTGCCTCCCAGCTGAAGAGCCTCATAGAGAGAGCCAGAAAAGAAAAGATCAAGTTCTGCCTGATACAAGCTGAATTTGCCAACCGCAACACCACTACTTTCATCAACGAGAGCCACACCAAGCCAATGAATATCAATCCATTGCAGGGCGACTGGAACCGGGCGATGCAGGAAGCGGCAGCAGCGGTACTGGGCAAAGAAATAGTTGTTGGCAAGTAAGCCCGCCAATATTTTATAAAAAGTATAAAGAACAATAACTAATCATAAAGTTCAATGTTCAAAACTCAAAGTTCAAAGTTAATCGAAATCGAGCACCTATCTGCCGGATATGACGGAAAGCAGGTGCTCTGCGACGTAAATCTCACCGTATATCAAGACGATTATCTTGGCATCATCGGACCAAACGGTGGTGGCAAGACTACTCTCATGCGCCTCATTCTGGGACTGATGAAGCCTACGGAAGGAACCATCAGATACTTCCGAAAAGTAAAGGATGAGAACGGAAAAACGGTTCTTGATGAAAACGGCAAAGCAAAAGTTGAAGAAACAAAGGAGATTTCGATGGGCTATCTCCCACAATACAACCAGCTCGACAAGCAGTTTCCTATATCTGTATATGAAGTTGTACTTGCCGGACTCAGCAAGACCAAAGGTCTCTTTTCGCGATACACCCAAGCGCAGCACCAGCAGGTGCTCGATACCCTGGAGCGAATGCAGCTGACGGAATTGAAAGACCGACACATCGCTGCCCTCAGCGGCGGTCAGCTTCAGCGAGTGCTCCTCGCCCGTGCCATCGTATCAAAGCCCGATGTCGTGATTCTCGATGAGCCTAACACCTACATCGACCGCCGATTCCAAAAGCAGATGTACGAGATGCTGGAGCAGATCAACAAGGCGTGCGCCATCATCATCGTCAGTCACGATGTAGCCGAAGTGCTCAATAACGTGAAGCATATCGCCTGTGTAAACCAGCACCTGCATTATCACGATACGGCGGATATGCCAAGAGAAAAACTGGAAGAGCATTTCCTGAATGTATAATGTGTTTTTTATAAAACATCACCTATTTAAATTTAATATAACCTAAAAAAGAGAAGCAATTCTACGCTATCTCTTTACTTTTTAGTATCTTTGCAACGTTTTATACACATTATATAAATAGGAAACATAGAAATATAATACATTAAAGTTTAAACAATAATGAAACAGTACAGATTAGTGGACAATATCTTCGGATGGGTCGCATTCATCATTGCGGCATTCGTATATTGCTCCACAATTGAACCGACAGCCAGCTTCTGGGACTGTCCTGAGTTTATTACAACTGCCTACAAGCAGGAGATCGGTCACCCACCTGGGGCACCATTCTTCATGCTCATGGGCAATTTCTTCACACATTTCGCCAGCGATACCACGCAGGTAGCCAAGATGGTGAATACGATGAGCGCACTCCTCAGTGCCGTCTGCATCATGTTCCTCTTCTGGACCATCACCCATCTGGCACGCAAGCTCATCATCGGCGACTGGAAGGAGATGACCACCAGCAAGCTGATCGCCATCGAGGCATCAGGTATGGTGGGCGCACTCATCTACACCTTCAGCGATACCTTCTGGTTCTCTGCTGTAGAGGGTGAGGTTTACGCCTTCTCTTCTGCCTTTACCGCTGTGGTATTCTGGCTGATTCTGAAGTGGGAAGACCATGCCGACGAACCTCATAGCGACCGATGGCTCGTGCTCATCGCCTATATGACCGGTCTGAGTATCGGCGTACACTTGCTCAACCTGCTCTGCATCCCAGCCATCGTACTGGTATATTACTACAAGAAGGTGCCTCATGCCAACCTGAAGGGCTCGCTCATGGCGCTCTTCCTTTCATTCCTGGTGGTAGTAGCCGTACTTTATGGTGTGGTTCCAGGCATCATCACCGTAGGCGGATGGTTTGAGCTGTTCTTTGTCAATACCCTCGGCTGTCCATTCAATACCGGTGAAATCGTATATATCATCTGCCTCGTAGCCTCTGTCATCTGGGGTATCTACGAGACCTACAATGCATCAGAGAAGAACGAGAAGAAGCAGAACATCGCCTTCGTTCTCGGTTTCGGCATGCTCGGCATCCCATTCTTCGGATATGGATGGAGCGCTGTCATCACCGGCATCATCATCCTGGCTATCCTCTGGTTTGTACTCAACTACAAGCGCAAGAAGGAAGTAGTAACCGGCGTTGACCAGGCTACAGGCATCGAGAAGAAGAAGATGCAGCTGCTGCCTCTCATCTCTGCTCGCATCAAGAATACAGCATTGCTCTGCATGCTGATGCTGATGATCGGTTACTCAAGCTATGCGCTCATCGTAATCCGTTCATCTGCCAACCCTCCTATGGACCAGAACTCTCCTGAGGATATCTTCACCCTGGGCAGTTATCTGAGCCGCGACCAGTATGGCGATACTCCATTGCTCTATGGTCAGGCTTACACTTCTCAGGTGGCTCTCGAAGCTGACGGCAACATGTGCAAGCCTGTGACGAAGGAAGGTGCACCTGTTTATCAGCGCAAGGAGAAGGCTTCTGCCGATGAGAAGGACTCTTACTTCGTAGTAAGCCATAAGAACAAGTATGTATATGCACAGAATATGCTCTTCCCACGTATGCACAGTTCGGCTCATGCCCAGGCATACGAAGACTGGATGGGTGGCGTAGAGGGTAACGAGGTGCCTTACGACCGTTGTGGCGAGAACATGATGGTGAAGGTTCCTACACAGATGGAGAATATCCGTTTCTTCCTCTCCTATCAGTGCAACTTCATGTACTGGCGCTACTTCATGTGGAACTTTGCCGGACGACAGAACGATATCCAGGGCAACGGTGAGCCTGAGCACGGTAACTGGATTACCGGTTTCTCATTCATCGACGACGCTCTCTATGGCGACCAGAGCAAGATGCCAGACGACCTGAAGGCAAACAAGGGACACAACGTGTTCTACTGCATGCCGCTGATTCTCGGTCTCATCGGTCTCTTCTGGCAGGCTTGGTACACCCGCAAGCGCAAGGTCATCAAGAACGGCGTGGAGACAGAGGAGGTTCTCCCTGTAGGTATCCAGCAGTTCTGGGTGGTATTCTTCCTGTTCTTCATGACAGGTCTTGCCATCGTGCTCTATCTGAACCAGACTCCTATGCAGCCACGTGAGCGTGACTATGCCTACGCCGGTTCATTCTATGCATACGCTATCTGGTGCGGTCTTGGCGTTCTCGCCATCATCGACCTTCTGAAGCAGAAGATGAAGCTCAGCGGTACTGCCGTAACAGCTATCGTGGCTGTGGTAACCCTGCTCGTTCCTATCCAGATGGCATCACAGACCTGGGATGATCACGACCGTTCAGGACGTTACACCTGCCGCGACTTCGGTCAGAACTATCTGATGTCGCTTCAGGAGAAGGGCAACCCTATCATCTTCACCAATGGTGATAACGATACCTTCCCACTCTGGTACAACCAGGAGGTAGAAGGCGTAGGTACAGATGCCCGCGTATGTAACCTGAGCTATCTGCAGACCGACTGGTATATCGACCAGATGATGCGTCCTGCATACAACTCACCATCCGTGCCAATCACCTGGCCACGTCTCGACTTCTGTTCGGGTACTAACGAGTATGTTTCTGTCCAGCCAGAGGCTAAGCAGCAGATTCTCGACTTCTACAAGCAGGATCCAGTGAATGCCAAGAAGCAGTTTGGTGATGAGCCTTTCGAGCTCAAGAACATCCTGAAGTACTGGGTACGCAGCAAGAACCCAGACATGCACTTCATCCCAACAGACACCGTCTATGTAACAATCGACAAGGAGGCTGTGAAGAAGAGCGGCATGATGATGGCTTCTGATACCATCCCAGACAAGATGGTGATTTCACTCGCAGGCAAGAACGCTCTCTACAAGGGCGACCTGATGATGCTCGAAATGCTGTCACAGTGCAACTGGACACGTCCTATCTACGTGGCTCTTACCGTGGGACAAGAGAACTATATGAACCTTGGCGACAACTTCGTACAGGAGGGTCTTGCCAACCGTATCACTCCATTCACCACCAACAAGCCAGGTGCGAAGAACTTCGATGCTGAGAAGACCTATCACAACATCATGACCCGATTCAAGTTCGGTAACCTGAAGCAGAAGGGACTCTATATCGACGAGACTACCATGCGTATGTGCTATACCCACCGTCGCCTGCTCGCCCAGACTGCCCTCCAGCTCATCGCCGACGGCAAGAACCAGAAGGCTATCAACATCCTGAAGAAGGCTGATGTGGAGATTCCTGCATACAATGTCACCCTCGATTATATGAGCGGTGGTCTGGATATGGCTCGCGGCTGGCTGCTCACCGGTCAGAAGGCAAAGGGTAAGGAATATGTAGAGGCTGTCTGGAAGAATGCTCACCAGTATCTCGACTATTACCTCTCATTGACCAACGACCGCTTCCTGCAGAGCCAGAACGACTGCATCCGTCAGATCATGATTATGCAGAGTGTCTGCGATGTGGCAGGTATGGTAAGCCCTCAGTTGCAGAAGAGTTATGAGAAGCAGCTCAATGCTCTCTATACACTCTATCGCGGCAGAGGCGGCAGCATGCCACAGGGCAATCAGTAAAATAAAGAATATCAAGGAAGACCTGGCGTTTTTGCTAGGTCTCCCTTTTTGTATCATCCCCTAATCAAGTTATTCCTATGTTCATAGAGCAACCTGCCAAATGGCTCAGATGGTTATATCCGAAAGCAATATGGAGAATGGACAAGAACGACCATTCGGTGTATCTCACATTCGATGACGGTCCGATTCCCGAATCCACCCCATTCATCCTGGAAACCTTGAGAAAGTATAATATCAAGGCTACCTTCTTCATGGTGGGCGAAAACGTATTGCGCAACCACGATCTCTACAACCAGATTGTAGCAGAGGGGCATCAGATAGGTAACCATACCTTCAATCATATCGGTGCCTTCAAGCATCGTGTCATCTCCTACGTGCTCAACACCAACAAGGCGAATGACATCATCCATGCCCATCTCTTCCGTCCACCTCACGGCTGGATGCGACAGAGCGAGTACTGGTGGCTGCACCGCACCTACAAGGTAATCATGTGGGATGTGGTGACCCGAGATTATTCCAAGTGGCTGACGGCAGAAGATGTGGTGAACAATGTGAAGAAGTATGCCCGCAACGGCAGCATCATCACCTTCCACGACTCGCTGAAGAGCATCGACAAGCTGAAGACGGCGCTCCCGCAATCCATAGAATGGCTGATGGAACAGGGATATGAATTTAAGATTTTTGATTAAAACATTTTGATTAAATTATCTTTGATTAAAACATTTTGATTAAAACATTCAAAAGACAATGAGCAAGAGAATCAATAGTTATCAGGCTGTAGCCTCTTTCGTAAGAGGATTCTTCGAGGCATACGCACGCGGCATCATGGATGCTGCGGTTGGCGGCGATGACTTCCAGAAGAAGAACGACCCCAAAGAGGTGAAGCAGATGATGCTGGAACACTATGGAGAAGTGAACCAGTACTTCTTCGACATCATGTTCTCTACCCTCGTACGACTCAACTACAAGAGTGCGGAAGAGGCTAACGAGCGCATGCAGAAGAATTTTGAGAGCATGAAGAAGACCGATCCTACCTTCGAGCCTACCATGCTCGACTATCTGCGCATCGCCTGCAAATCGAACCAGCTTTACAAGGCTATGGAAGCTGAATACAAGCGCAACTTCACCTGGCTCCTGCAGGGTAAGTTTACAAGCATAGAGGAGCACGTACGAGATTATACCCATGGTGTACTCATCAGCCTTGCCGACGAACCGATGGCTATCCATCTGCTGGTGCGCATCATCGTGAAGGCATACGCTGCCGGACTGAAATGTGGCAGCAAGGAGGGCACCCAGCATCAGCTACACATGCCTACCCTGCACGGTATGCTGCTGAACAATGTGAACATCCTCCTGAACGAGGCTCCGCTGAAGGGCGATTCAGAAGATCCTGTTGCTCTCTTCAAGGAGGCGTGCAAGAACCAGGAGGAAAACATCAATGTACTGTTCAATACATTGAACGATACTATGAAAGAACTGGCTGAGCAATAAGTTTTCCATCATATCGAGCCGGAACTTTTATAAACGAGAACGACTTCCAACGCTTATAAGCATTGCTGCCTATAATCGTTGGAAGTCGTTTTTTATATAAATACAGTATCTTATATATAATGCAATATCTTACTGCATATCATAAACTACCTGCATGAGCTTCTTTCCAAGCTCATCAGCCTGCTCCATGGTAGAAGCCTCGCTATATACGCGGATGATTGGCTCGGTATTACTCTTGCGGAGGTGAACCCACTTGTCAGGGAAGTCGAGCTTCACACCATCGATATCAGTAACAGTTACATCCTTCTCCTTGCCAAACATCTCCTTTACCTTCACGAGGATAGCATCTACATCGGTAGAAGCAGTCAGGTCGATGCGGTTCTTGGCGATGAAGTAGTTAGGGAAGCTGGCACGAAGCTCGCTTACCTTGCAACCCTTATGAGCCAGACTGCTCAGGAAGAGAGCAATACCTACGAGAGCATCACGACCATAGTGGCTCTCTGGATAGATAACTCCACCATTGCCTTCGCCACCAATCACTGCGTGAACATCCTTCATCTTGGTAGTTACATTCACCTCGCCTACGGCAGAAGCACAATAAGAACCACCATGCTTCTCGGTTACATCGCGGAGAGCACGGGTAGATGAAAGGTTGCTGACGGTATTACCTGGAGTCTTGCTCAATACATAGTCTGCTACACTTACCAGGGTATATTCCTCGCCAAACATCTTACCATCCTCGCAGATGAAAGCCAGGCGGTCAACATCCGGGTCAACAACGATACCCATATCATAGCCACCCTTCTTCAACTCATCCATAATACCACCGAGGTTCTTCTCCAATGGCTCTGGGTTGTGAGCGAAATCACCGGTAGGCTCAGCATTCAGGAATGTATATTCTACGCCGAGTGCATCGAGCAACTCAGGGAGAATAACACCACCTACAGAGTTGATGGCATCTACACAAACCTTGAAGTGAGCATTCTTGATAGCCTCAACATCCACGAGCTTCAATGCAAGCACCGAGTCGATATGGCGCTTATTGAATGTATTATCTTCTGTATATTTTCCGAGAGAATCAACATCAGCATACTCGAAGTCTTCCTTCTCTGCAATGCTCAATACCTCGCTACCATTGGCAGCAGTCAGGAATTCACCCTTCTCGTTGAGAAGCTTGAGCGCATTCCACTGGCGTGGGTTATGAGAAGCTGTGATGATGATACCACCGGCAGCACCACTCATGGTTACAGCCAACTCTGTAGTAGGAGTAGTAGCCAGGCCGATGTTCAATACATCGTAACCCATACCCATCAATGTTCCACAAACTACATTCTTTACCATCTCGCCTGAGATACGTGCATCACGGCCAACCACGATGGTGTTGCTCTTAGAAGCACCGCTACGACGGATGAATGTAGCGTAAGCAGATGTAAACTTGACGATGTCGAGCGGATTCAAAGTATCGCCCGCTGGACCGCCGATGGTTCCACGGATACCAGAAATAGACTTAATCAGTGTCATAATAATATCTTTTTAAAATGAAATTATCTTATCTGCCTCTCTGCAAGGTTAAATCATAGAGGCAGGCATATACGCTTCCAGATGCCGCTGTAGTACCGTATGTATGAGGAACTACCAGGCGAACGTGAGCTATTCTCTCGCCCTCGGCATTACCACGACCAATCTTTACCCAACTGAAAGGAACCAGCCAGCCGCTAGGTACTGTACCGCTATAACCGCCTGAGTAGTTCTTGTTGTAAGTTGCCACCATCAAGCTGCTATTCACATCAAAAGTACCGGTGAAAGTGCCGGAATTATTGGTCACGGTCATCTTATCTGTATAGAAAGAATACTGCTTCAGATTATTGCTCAACTGCAAGGAGTTGGTACTCATCTCTGCTGCGGTATTCAGATTGTATTCAGAGAATCGGACGAGCACGTCGGTAGTCTCGCCCATCTTGATATAGTCGCCACAGCCCATTTCCAATACCTGCATATAGATACCGTTGCTGTTGAAGAGCACATACTCGTTGTTGTTCTTGGAAGTATCAGTAAGAACCACGCTGTTGTCCTTCTGCTTCTTCTCCCAACGACTCTTGAACTCTGCTTCTGAAATGACCTTCACGTTTTCATGACGCAAGAAAGAACTGATAGAGTCCAACTCGCGGTCACGCAAATCCTTATAAGTCTCAGTATCGTTACATGCAGCAAACGAGAAAAGTGCTGCTATAGCCATGATGGCAAATAAAAATTTCTTCATTCCTTTTACTAAAATTCTAATTTATTGGGCAAAGGTACAAAAAAGAAAAGACAACACCGAGAAGTATAGGATGATTTTATTATTATTTATCACTTATTATCATCCTAATGCCTCTTTCGGGGTTGTTTTTCCTTATTTTTCTGTTTTTTCAGGCGCAAAGACCTCCTTATCTCAGTAAATCGGCAAAGGCAAGAATTGCCTTCTGGGCAATCTTCTCAGCCTCCTCGATACTGCAAAGCAGCTTACCGCCGGATGCGTTGAGATGACCACCTCCATTGAAGAACTGCTCCGCCATCTTATTGCATGGGAAATCATCCACAGAACGGAGACTCACCAATATGCGGTTGTCGATATCGGTATCCTCACGGAGCGAGATGGAGAGCTTGTGACCTCTGATGGTAAGAGGCACGTTCACCAATCCTTCCAGATCGCCCTTGATGAAATCATACTCCTTCATCTCCTTGCGGGTTACGGTATAGTAACTGGCATGGAGCGACTCGATGACCTGCAGCTTCTCGTTCATCAGATGACCACGGAAGCGGACTGCAGAAACACGGGCGTTGTTGAAGACGCTGCGATAAATCTTATCCTTGTCGATACCCTTGGTAAGCAGCTGACAGATGATGTAGTAGATGTCCGGATTGGTAGAGTTATAGGTGAATCCACCCGTATCAGTCATCATACCGCAATATACGCAGGTAGCCCAGGTCTTATCCAACTCAGGGAAACCACCCAACTGCCATATCACACGGAACACCAGTTCGCTGGCGCTGCTGGCATGTGGCTGCGAAATCATCAGTTTAGCCTCCAGGTTAGGAGCCAGATGATGGTCGATGACAACACGCTGTGCCTTGCAGCCAGCAAGCACATGATCCATCTCATCCAGTCTGCCAGTGCTGCCGAAATCCACGCAGCATACCAGATCAGCCTCATCAAAAGCCTGCTGCACCTTCTCAGGATGCTTGTCGTATCTCACGATATCATCACAGCCAGGCAACCAGGAAAGGGCATCCGGTATCATATCAGGCACACAGATGACAGGCTTCTTACCCAGAGAGCGCAAAAAATAAGCCCATCCCAAAGATGAGCCAATAGCATCGCCATCAGGTGACTTGTGGGCACAGATGACAATATGCTGAGAAGCCGCTATCGTCTCTCGGAGAATAGCGGCTTCCTTTTCGTTTAAAATATCTAATTGAATATCCATCTAATAGAATTAGAAGAGCTTGTTAGGATATACACCCTCGTCGATGAGACCCTGGATTCTATCTACTACACTCTGACGGTCGGCTGCATAAGTTACACCAAACCACTTGCTGGTGGTATCGAGTACCTTAACGGTAGATGTACCCTCGTTGATGAGCTTGTTGACCATCAATGGGATAAAGAACTCAGCCTTCTTGTTCTCCATATTCTTAGGATCGCTCAGGAACTCCTTGAAGTAAGCCTCGCTGTGAGCGAAGTAATCTGGAGTAAAGCCCCATACGTTCATAGATACAGGAGTGTTGTCGCCTACAGCAACCCACTTGCCTTCCTCGTCCTTGTAAGAAACCTCACCATTGATACGCATGATCTCGGTGCGCTCTACACAAGTTGTCAGGTTCTCGTTCTCATCCTTAGAGCAGATACCACGAGCTACTGTACCGTTCTCGCTCAAGGTGTTGCCTACGCGGAAACCTACCATAGCATACTTGTTGGTGCTACCCTCTGGAAGCTCAGAGAGGAACTTGCCGATAACCATGAAGCAGTCACGGTTGTAGAAGTCATCGCAGTTGATTACGCAGAAAGGCTCCTTGATAACGTCCTTTGCCATCAACACTGCGTGGTTGGTACCCCATGGCTTCTCGCGACCCTCAGGTACGCTGAATCCTTCTGGGAGTGCATCCAAAGACTGGAAGCAAAGCTCTGCTGGGATATGGCCCTCGTACTTAGAGAGGATTTTCTCGCGGAACTGATCCTCGAAATCCTTGCGGATAACGAAAACGATCTTACCAAAACCAGCCTGAATAGCATCGTAGATACTGTAGTCCATAATAGTCTCACCATTAGGGCCCAGACCATCGAGCTGTTTCAAACCACCATAACGGCTACCCATACCAGCAGCCAAAAGCAATAATGTAGGTTTCATAATCTATATTTTTTTTTAATAGTTGATATTTACGTTTAATCACCTGCAAAAGTAATAAAAAAAATGCACCTAACGGCATCTTTTCCTTTTTTTTTTTGATTTACATCAATATTTGACAGATTTGTGGAGCTTCGCCCCCCAAAACTGGTGCTAGAACGGATAGCCCACAGCCAAATGCAAGCTCTGGTTCTCCTTGAAGCTTGGAATGTTGTAGAATCCGCTCTTACCCGTATCGTATGGCAGATGCAGACCGATTCCCCAATCCACTCGAACCACAAACATTCCCATATCGTAGCGGATACCCACTCCAGTGCCTACAGCCAGCTGCTTGTAGAACTTATCAAACTTGAAGGCCTCGAAAGAGGATAAATCGGCATCCTTCATCCAGACATTACCGGCATCCAGGAACAGAGCACCATAAAGATCGCCCCAGATCTTAGGACGGTATTCCAGATTCGCCTGGAACTTGATGTCTCCCGTACGAAGGATGTTGGCATACTTGTTACTCAGGGCACTGTAGTCTTGCTCGCCTGGTCCGACACCTCGCACACTGAAGGCACGGATACTGTTGGCTCCACCTACATAGAACATCTCCGTATAGGGTGCCTGAGTCGAGTTGCCGTAACTCCAGATCATTCCGGCATTCAGATGTCCCACCAGGGTGGATGTTTCATTCAGCTTCCAATACTTCACGAAATCTGTTTCCAGCTTGAAGAACTGAGAATACTCGTTCTTGAACATCGTCTTACCCTTGTCGTTCCATTTTCTGCCGCTCAGAAGATAGCCCAGCGACAGAATGTTGCCGGCTTCGCTCACCGTAGTTGACCACACGATAGGACTGCGGTATTTCTGCGCACTGCGATAGGTGTAGGTATAGCTCATCTTCGGAATGAAACGGTCGGCCATCGAAGTTGCCACATACACATTGTTATTCATGATGCTGTCGAACTTCGGAGAAGTATAGTTCATATATTCATACGAAAGAATCAGCGGACTGAACGAATGGCGATGCTGATAAGAGGTTGCCCAATCATAGGTCAACTCTCCTCCAGCCACATGACGGCGGAAATAGCCAGCACGGTTCAGGATATTCATAGATGCCTTGATGGTGGTATTCGGCATACCATAGTAACGGCGAGGGATATGACCTCGGCGGAATCTGCGCTCATTCTGTGCCATCGTGCGGAAAGCATTCCAAGGGGTGATGATGCTTGGGAACGACAGCGTGACATCTGATCCGAACTCATAGGAATTGATCTTGCTGGAACTTCCCCCCTGCCCCGTGATGGTCTGCCACTCATGAGAACCATGGAAGTTGATATCCAGCTTCTCACCACCCCGGAAGGCATTGCGCTTGGTCAGACCCACCACCAGCTCAGGACCTACCCTTCCGGTAGTCTTGCCCTTGGCGTTGGCTTCTACATAGAAATCGTAGGGTTTGTCGAATACCAGATCGATGTTGGCATCCAGTGTATCACAATATTGCACATTTCCCAGGCTGTCCAAAACCTGAGTGCTTCTAGGCACAAACTGCAGGTTGGTATAACTGAAGAGTCCCATCGACTGCAATCCTGCCTTAGCCGTATTTTCATCATCCACCATATAAAGCTTTCGTGGTCGGAGCTTCAACTCCCTGAGCACTACTCCGGCACGAATCGGCATCTTCTTACCTGCATATCTGAAACTCAGATAGCGGCGCACAAAGCTATCGGTCATCTCCTCCATAAACTGCTTCTTGAAGTTGATGTTGATATTGCCGATATACCACTGGCGGGTTGCTTCCGGCTCTATGCTGTCCACCATCGACAGACGGAGGTTCACCTTGCCGGGCGTATTCACGGTATCTGCAAGATAAGATGCATAGCCATTCTGATAGAAGTAATAGCCATGGTTGCGGAAAAGACGGGTGAGTCGCTGACGCTCCTGTTCCAGATTGGAGACATTAAATGGGCTTCCCTTTCTGATGACGGCCTGCGACATCGTAGAATCGATGAGCTGCTTGCCATGTTCCGGGAAATTGAGATAAGCCACGGAATCCAATCTCCACAAATGTCCCATATTCACCTTATAAGCCACCTTGGCTTCCTTCGGATTGCTCTGGGTGATCACTTCGTAATCTACCTTGCCATTGAAATAGCCCAACTTGTCGAGCTGATGCTCAGCTACCTGTGCTCTCAACTTCGGATTCACATTCTCCATCAGCTTAGGTTTCGAACCGAAGACCTTGGTAATCCATCTGGAAAGAGCATCATCCGACGGAGAGAAGGCATTCCATATCCATAAGCGGACAGGAAACGGAGTACGGAAATAGCTGCTTCCCATAAAAGCTCCCGTCGGGGCTGATGCAAGAGCAAACTCCATCTCTTCCTTCACCGAGTCGGCATAGGTATTCGCCTCGTAGTTGGAGTATTCTATAGGCTTCAAACCGGTAAACAGCTGCTCGTTTTCCTTCAGGGCACTCGTAGAAGAGCACCCTGTAAACAGGAAGCTGAACAGCATCACCGCTGCCGCTATATATATAATAAGGTGAAGTCGATTCTTCTTTCTCATATTCACTAGCTTATTTTTCGTTGTTTCTAATAACAGAATCCTTGCGGGTCCGCAGCATCACTGAATCCTTGCGGGTTCGCAGCATCGGAGAATCTGCAGGCACCTGCTGCTTCTCTGTCTTCCATCTGAAGATATCCGAGAACTTGGAGAGTTTTCTGCGCCAGGTGAAACCGCCGCCATACTCCCCAATCTGACCATCCAGCCAATCGTAGGTGTTGGCATTATAAAAGGCTCTTACATACATGCTGGCTCCTTCGTTGAGACGATACTGAACCTCCACATTGTTGAAGAAAGACTCATTCTTGTTGGCATTCTCCAGTTCTGCACCGGTTGAAACCTGTCCACCCACAGAGAAACTCAGGCGATTATTGAAGAATCGCTTGGCGAACTTGAAGTTGTAGTCGGTATGCGTTCCGCCAGAGGCATTGGTCTGGTTATCCACCGACATACCCACATCGAGTCCGATGCTTCGCATGGCTGTACCTGCAATGTTATTGATCTCGGAGTTGAGGAATGAAGTCAGGGCGGTATTCATCGAGAACGAACTGGTGGTTCCACTCGCCAGATACATACCCGAAGCCAGCATCGTGATGGCTATCTTGCCTCGCTCCTCTACACTCATCGAATTCAACTCATCCTGGATGGTCTGGTCGTTGGATGCCGAGATGATAAACTGGATACCCGGTTTCTCCAGAGTCTGACTCAGCTTCACACCACAGATGAAATCCACCGAGCGTCCACTGCCCTCACCCTCGTTGACGGTAGTCTTGATATCCTCCGTTGCCGTAATATTCAGGGTAGGATTAAACGGATCACCCGTAAACTGGATATAGCTTCCATCCTGGATATTAAAGGTCTTCAATGGAATGATAGGCAGAGAGTACTTCATCTCACCATCATTCAGGGTATATCGACCCGTCAGCCGGATACCGTCAGCCGTATTGTACCGCATCTGCAAATTGCCTCCTCCCATCAGATCCACATAATTGGTCTTATCGGCATTCAAGGCACAGAGAATACGCGCCGACTCATCAATAGACATACTCAGCAACATATCGAAACCATCCAGCGTAGGCTTCTGAACCACTACCTCCTTGCCGCTCTTGAAATTGGTAAACTTCACCAGTTCCTCCAGCTGGTTATCGGTAGTGAGTTCCGACTCACGCAAGATATAGGTCATATTGGTCTTGCCCAGTACATCCAGCTTACCCATCATCTTCAGATTAGACAATGAGCCCTGCATGCTTCCGAAGAAGTTGACATACGCCTTGCCGAATGCCTCGGAACGGGCATTCTCCTCTGCATCAATCAGCAGGAAGTCCTGCGCTCTCATCCGGATATTCAGCTTCATATTCTCCACATCCGTGAAGTCGAGGGCACCCTGGATATTGAGCGGACTCTCATTGTTGGCATACATCATGAAGTTCTCGAAGAGCAGCTTACTGTCTGTAATGCGCACTGGATCGTTGGCAAATCGCATGGAAATACCGTATGGAACACTTACCAGATAAGCAGAATCGAGATATACCTCACCATCAATATCAAGATTGCTCAAGGCACCCTTCATCTTCAGGGCACCTTCGCCATATCCCTTCAAACCGATGAGCTGATCAGGTACAAAACCATTGATAAAGTGCAAAGGAAGCTTCTCTAATCCTACCTCTGCATCCAGATCGCCGGCACCTTCCGACTTGTATGTACCCGTAACAGTTGCCACCTCATCACCCTCATAGGTAAGGATGGCATCTACATAGTGAGAACCATCACTCTTTGGCATATAGGTAAACTCCGAGCCCACATTGCCCATCGGACATTTCTCGTAGGTCATGTTATCTATCTTCAGATTAGAAGAAACAGAGAGTTCTTCCTTGGTCTGGATAAAGTGGAAGTCACCATCCATGATACCCGTAATATCCGGCATATACGGAATCACACTCAGCACCTTGTCCAGATTGAACCTGCTCATGCTGACGGTGATATCCTGCAGGGCATCCTCGTTCTTATCGTTGGAATAGACACGCATACCCATATTGCCCGCTGCTGCCTTCAGCACCAGATCGGCAGATACACGTCCGTCATCACTCAACATCACATAGTTGGAATCATTGGCTACGAACTCCTTATAACCCAATATCGGATGGGTATCTATCAGAGACACTTTCACACCATTAGGCTGCAACATGGCAGCGAGTCCCACATCCACACCCAACTTATTGGATGCATCATAGAGGCGAGCCTTGATATTGGAACCATGCTCCTGAACCTCACCATCTACCAATGCCCGGAACACATACTGCGGATTATGACGGCTGTTCTGAACACGGGCAGAATAGCGGATGGTATCTCCCTGCGTATGGACCAAGGCACGGATGGTATCCAGTTGCATGCCACCCGCTACCAGGGAGTCGATGTTCATATATCCTTCGAGTCCTGCCACAGGCGAAGCATTCAGCTCCATCTCCACCGACTTGAAATGGTAGCCCATATATTCGATGAATCGAGAAATAAAGTTGTCCTTACCTGTAGAAAGATAGATATGTCCGCTAGGGAAACTGTTGCGAATCATCACCTGATCAATGCGACGGTTCTTGAGCTGCTTCCATAATTCCTTCTGCAAACCGGTAACTCTGTGCAGGAGTTTCTCGTAGCCTCCATGCGCATCCATGTTCAGACGGAAATCTCCACACTCTGCTATGGCATGGGTGGTATCTCTATCGGTCAGGATATCTACCTTCACACCTACTGGGCGATAGACTTTCTTTTCTGTCCTTACGGTGATATCATCCAGGTTAGCCCATACCTTGTGACTATCCTTCAGATCGGAAAGAACATCGATCTGACCACAGAGCGAAACATCCACTGGCTTATCGGTAATCTTCAACTGATACATATCGGCATGGCGCACATCTGCCACCAGTGTAGCCTGCAACTTCTTGGTACTAGCCAGGGCATCCACGGCGATGTTACCATTCAGCAGATCATTCCTACTATCCAGCTTGGCATGAATTCTACCGTTGGCAACCTGCGCATCAGCCACCATGTCATGCAACTGATACTTGTCATAATGTACCTGGTTAACCTTGGCTTTCGCCATCAGTTGGGTACGAGGGGACAGGAAATCTGTACCCACGCCCTTTGCCTCTACCTCTCCCGTAAAGGTGTAGAGATTCTGGTGAGGCAGGAAATGCTGGGCCTGAATTTGTCGTGCCTGCAACTTTGCCTGATAAGCCAGGCGATTCATATCGATGCTGCCATCCCTACGGGTCTTGGCATCGATGGTAGCATCCACCTTCATGCTTCCCTTACCTTCGGTAAGAGCCAGTCTGGTGGCATACTTCGTTCCATCCATCTTCACATTTCCCTGAATGCCGATGCCGCTAGGGATGCGGATTTCCTGTGTCAAGGCAGGATCGAGCATGGCTGTTACCATACCGAGATTGTAGGTACGTGCCTTCAGATTGATATTCGCCTTCAGACGATTCATATCTGTCATATTAGCTACCATGCCATCCGTGCTTAAATCGAAAACGGTAGGCAGATTCACCTTGACTCCCGAGAAAGAGGCACGCTGCATGTTTCCCTTCAGCGAACCTTCCACCTTCATCGGATAGTAAGGCCATCGGCTCTTCATCTGCTTTGGCAATGCATCACCGATGAAGAGAAAAAGATCAGAACGTCCCAAGGCACCTTTCATACGCGCCATTACCTTGCCAGGATTCTTCTCGGCAAAGGCGTTCATATCCATATCTACAGTAGCCTGTAAATGAGATTCCGGAGTACGGAAATAGAGATCCGGCAACTGCAACTTCACGGAATCCATCACAAATCTGCCATTAAGCTGTTCTATCTTCAGCCCACTCTTCTCCTTCATCCTTGCTTCCTTGATCTTTACATCAATCCTGGAATCGCAGAAATAGAAGGAATCGGCCTTCAATGCCATATCGTGGAAGGCAAGATGGTTGAAGTCCAGACCGGATACAGGACGTTCGAAATTCTGGTCGTAGTTCACCCTGCCGTTCTTCCAGTCCAAGTGCTTGACCTGATACAGACCTTTGAACAGGTCAAGGTAGGTGGTGCGGGCAATCGCATCACCGAAATAAGCATTCACCTGAAGGGTATCTCCAGGCATGTGTAGGGTAAAATCGGTATTCTTTAGTTTCAGTTTCTGTAAGTGGATCTTCCAGTAATTGGTGCTCGGAGTCGTATCTGGCGGAACTGTATCGCTCAACTCCACAGACAATCTGGCATCTGAAATCAGGGCATCGTTCACATTCACGTGCTCCTTACCCAGATCTATACCATGCGCCATCAGCTGCAATCTGCCCACATCTCCCTTGATTCGGGCTTCGTGGATAAAGTTGGTGGTGTTCACCTTCATCTTCGTGAAGTTCAGTTCATCCACCATCACCTGATTGCTGAAGAGTGGCAGCAACTGTACATCTACCACCATCTTCTGGATGTCGGCTACGGTATCTTTTTTATTTCTTAAAGCAAGGTTTCTGCTGTTCTTCAATGAATCGACAGGTTGCAGTACTTTCACGCCTTCCACTCCCAGCTTGAGAGGGAAAACGAGTTGTACATGCTTTACGGAAATATCCATGCCCGTCGATTCTGAAGCATAAGAAGCAACTTGCTTTACTGCCCAGTTCTGTACTGGAGGCAAATAAAGCAAAACAGCTAACAATAATATGAGCACGAATGGGGTAAGAACAACGATCCCCATCCATTTCGCATATTTCTTCATAAGCATGGATATTAAATTGTTATGGAGCAATAGCTCTCCATAGATTATCATCTGGCAGAGGAGCTTCCACTACAATGGTTTCTTTTGATACTGGATGCACAAACTCTACCTTGTGCGAGAGAAGAGAGATACTTCCGTCGGCATTGCTGCGAGGAGAACCGTATTTCAGGTCACCCTTGATCGGGCACCCCATCTTAGCTAACTGGCATCTGATCTGATGATGACGGCCTGTCATCAGGTTCACTTCCAAAAGGGTGTAATGATCAGTATGCCCTATCACCTTATACTTCAATATCGCCTTCTTCGAATTCTTCACCTCATGGTCGTAAGCATAGCTTTTATTCTGCTTTTCGTTTCTTACTATCCAATGAGTCAATGTTGCCTCAGTCTCACGTGGCATATTCTTCACGATAGCCCAATAGGTCTTGTGAACTTCGCCATCACGGAACATATTGTTCAGACGGCTCAAAGCCTTGGAGGTTTTGGCAAATACCACGAGTCCTGAGACAGGACGATCAAGTCGATGCACTACTCCCAGGAATACATTTCCTGGTTTCTGGTACTTCTCCTTGATATATTGTTTTACCGTCTCTGAGAGAGGCTCATCGCCGGTCTTGTCGCCCTGCACGATTTCACCACTTCTCTTAGAGACGATAATTATATGGTTGTCCTCGTAAACTACCTGCATGTTTTATCTAAAACAGATGCCAATAGATTACATATTCATACCACCATCGATCTGGATTACCTGACCGCTTACGTAGCTTGACATATCAGAAGCGAGGAAGAGACAAACATTTGCAATATCCTCAGTCTGACCACCACGACGCAAAGGAATCTTCTTCATCCAGTCCTTACGGATTTCCTCTGGCAACTGTGCTGTCATAGCTGTCTCGATGAAACCAGGAGCTACTGCGTTAGCACGTACACCCTTAGGACCCAACTCCTGAGCGATAGACTTAGCCAAAGCAATCATACCAGCCTTAGAAGCTGCATAGTTGCACTGACCAGCGTTACCATGAACACCAACAACAGAAGCCATGTTGATGATAGAACCGCTGCGCTGACGGAGCATGATAGGAGAACAAGCGTGGATAAAGTTGAAGGCAGACTTCAAGTTTACATTCAAAACTGCATCCCACTGAGCCTCACTCATACGAAGCATCAAACCGTCCTTAGTGATACCTGCGTTGTTAACGAGAATATCGATAGAACCGAAATCTGCGTGAATCTGCTTAACGGTCTTCTCAGTCTCCTCAAAGTCAGCAGCATTACCAGCATATGCGCGGCATGTTACACCAAGAGCCTCAATCTCCTTGCGAGTAGCCTCCAAGCCTGCTGCCATATCATCATTGAGTACGAGGTCTGTGAATGCGATGTTAGCACCCTCAGAAGCAAATTTCATAGCGACAGCCTTACCGATGCCGCGAGCTGCACCTGTTACAAGGGCAGTTTTACCTGTTAATAATCCCATTTCTTTCTTATTTAATTAATAATCAGTTTATTATGAATATCTTATTTAAAGTTTTAATCCTGATTTACCCAAGGCGCCATAAACAACCTTTGCAACCAGCGGTTTACTTGACTCCACGTTCATACCATGGCCTAATCTTCCATAAATGAAAGGTACTTCCAGCCCCTTGATACAATAGTGGGTAATATCAGCAACTAAATCAATATTGTCGATGTCAAATTCCCCATCTTCCTTTCCCTCGGCATAGACACGACGGAAGATTTCGATTTCATCCTCATCAAAGTTCTTGCGAGCTTTCTCTACCATCCAGATGTTACGGAAGAACTCAGCACGAAGATTGCCATTACGTACCACTGTTTCCTTGATCATACTGAGATGGGTATAAATCAATTCTATGATCTTGTCCTGAGGACGCATCTTACAGTTGGCTACCTCATCCAATTTATCAGAAAGACGCTCCAACTCCGACTCGATGACTGCATAATAGACATCTTCCTTTCTACTGAAATAGGTATAAAGCGTACGACGCCCCTTACCAGATGCTACAGCAATATCATTCATTGTAGTATTGGCTATACCATTCTTGGCAAACAGTTGTCTTGCAACATCTACCAGTTTTTGTCTTGTTTTGGATACTGACATATCGAAGCCCTTCCTTTATTTTATTAGTTGCACATAAATTTATCAATGTGCAAAAGTAGTGGTTTTATTCGATATACGCAAATATTTAGTGTTAAAAAATAGAATATGTTGGATTTCAGATGAATATATTGCAAAATGAAAGGGAAATTGATGGGAAAACTAAAGAAATCCTAGATAATCAAGAGGGATAAGAGAAAAAGAACAATGGAGGAGAAAAGGTGATAAACACAATATGAAGAAAACAAAAAAGGAAGTGATTAAATAATCACTTCCCTTATTTGGTTGCGGCGGCAGGACTCGAACATGCGACCTCCAGGTTATGAGCCTGGCGAGCTACCAACTGCTCCACACCGCGATATTATCAACTCATTTCTGAATTGCGAGTGCAAAGGTACTACTTTTTTTGTTAACCGCCAAACATTTCTAGCAAAAAGTTATCTTTTTAACGCGTTTTTAACATTTAAAGGCAAAAAAGTGTGATTTAGCAGATAAAAATAGAGAAAAAGTATGATAAAAAGCAGAAACTGGAATAAAAGTGGGAAAAGAGAATGAGTATAGGGAACAAACAAAAATCCGATCCATCCTGGAAGGATAGATCGGACATATCAAAAATCAATTACTTTTTCAAAAGATTCATGACCTTCTCAAAATAGCGCTGTGTTCTCTTCACACTATAATGGTTTCCACCATTCCAAGCACGAATTGCGTGCTCGATGCTATTCAGAGGATTGTGGACAGACTGAATCAGGAGGAACATCTCCTTAGACTTCGCAATACTGAATCTATCAGCCAAAGTGAAACGCTTCTTGCTCTTGCGTCTCTTCAAAATGTCATTACACTCTGCCACTAAGATAGGAGTAATCTGCATAACACCAACAGAACTTCCACTCTTTGCTTTGGGGTTACCCTCACTCTCTACCTGGATAATCGCTTCCATCACTGGAGTCCAATCGAAATCATCAGTAGAGGATACATTTACATTCGTATCAGCCGACGCTGTACTTACCTTCATCATCAGCATCAAGATGCTGACTAATAACATTGTTATTCTCTTCATATTTTTTGTTTTATGGAACCTGAAAAGCTGAACTACAACATCAGTGATTTCGCGGTGGCAACTTGTGAGAAAAAGATAGGCTGCTCACCTCAGTTCCGTTAGATACCTTAACGGATACCAGCATACACAAAACAGATATATGGATGATATCCTTATTCTTATCGATTGCAAAGATACAAAAAAAAATCGAGATATGCAAGTAATAGACTGATTATCAGTGCTTTTTTAATGTTTTAAACACTTTATAACATAGTTACATGACGTATATCAAGCAAAAAACAGCGAAAATAAACTGTAGGAAAACGAAAAAAGCCTCAGAAATCTTTCGAAATCTGAGGCTCTTGATAAAAGAAGGCGGCTACCTACTCTCCCGCATTGCATTGCAGTACCATCGGCGCAAGTGAGCTTAACTTCTCTGTTCGGAATGGGAAGAGGTGGGACCTCACCGCAATAACCACCTGATAATGGGGTATGACGTATTTGCACACAAGCAAACTGTATTTACCAGTAAAGAACCACCGTCCCTCTCGATTCAATCGAGAGTCAACAGCTGAAACTATGAACTTTCCTAAAGAAAGTGTTCGGGCAATTAGTAATGCTCGGCTTTGACATCGCTGTCTTTACACCTGCATCCTATCAACGTCATCGTCTCTGACGACCCTCAATGGAGTTCTCATCTTGCGGCTGGCTTCGCACTTAGATGCTTTCAGCGCTTATCCAATCCAGACTCAGATACCCAGCGGTGCGCCTGGCGGCACAACTGGTAAACCGGAGGTCTGTCCATCACGGTCCTCTCGTACTAGTGACGGCACCACTCAAAACTCCCACGCCCACGATAGATAGAGACCGAACTGTCTCACGACGTTCTGAACCCAGCTCGC